>Ga0335083_10008639_pt1 | contig 12426 bp, 6 predicted proteins | sample Lox_Sample_42_FD_206716 | JGI IMG/M metagenome (GOLD analysis project Ga0335083, IMG submission 206716) | Soil microbial communities from Loxahatchee National Wildlife Refuge, Florida, United States - Lox_Sample_4.2 | ecosystem: Environmental > Terrestrial > Soil > Wetlands | place: USA: Florida... | reverse complement strand
AGCGCCGCAAAGACCCAGTGCGTGGAACTGCCCAGCGTCTGGCCTTCGGCGCGATGGCGGTTCGGGAAGATTTCCGAGATCAGCACCCAGATGACCGCGCCCTGGCCGATGGCGTGCGCCGCGATGAACGCGAAAATGCACGTCGGCACGATCGAGTAGTGCTGTGTGAAGAATGCCCAAGCCGTCAGGCCGAGGGAGCCGATGTATCCGAACGATCCGATGTAGAGCAGCGTTCGCCGGCCCAGCCGGTCGATCAGCCACAGGCCGACGAAAGTGAAAACCAGGTTCGTGATGCCGATGCCGATTGACTGCAGCAGGGCAGCTCTCGCGCCCAATCCGGTCAGTTCGAAAATGCGTGGTGCAAAATACAGGATCGCGTTGATGCCCGACATCTGGTTGAAGAACGCGACCAGAAACGCCAGCAGGATTGGTTTCTGCAATTTCTTCGTCCAGAAATCTCCGGAGGAGACTTGTACCGTCGATGCGGCAGCAATGTTGTCAGCTTCCGCCTCGACGTCGGCTTTTGACGCCTCCGGTTCCACGCGCTGGAGCACCGCAATCGCCGCCGCCCGGTCGCCCTTGCGGCTGAGCAGCCAGCGGGGGCTCTCCGGCAGCGCGAAACAGAAAAGTGCATAAAGGAGTGAAGGGAATGCGGCGACGCCGAGCATCCAGCGCCAGGCATTGGCGCCGATCCCGGCCAGCAGTGCGTTCGAAACGAACGCGATCAGGATTCCGAACACGATGTTGAACTGGAACATCCCGGCCAGGCGGCCGCGATGCTTGGGGGGCGCGATCTCAGAGATATACATCGGCGCGACCACAGTCGAAATGCCGATCCCCAATCCCCCAAGTACGCGCGCCGCGATGAAGATTTCCACGCTGTTGGCCATGCCGGAACCCACAGCGCCGACGAAGTACAACGCGCCAATCCATAGCAGCGTTGCCTTGCGCCCGAACTTGTCGGCAAGCCATCCGCCAATCAGCGATCCGACGACCGTGCCATAGAGCGCCGACGCCATGGCAATGCCGTGCACTCTGGGTGTGAGTTGCCACAGAGCCTGGATGGTTTTTTCCGCGCCCGAGATCACGACCGTATCGAATCCGAAAAGAAATCCCGCCAGCGCCGACGTCAGCGACCAGAAAAATATCTTTGCATTCATAGAAGGGGGTAGGACCGTGGCGGAGCTTACCACAGAAGCGGTCGTTGGTCCGCTAGTCCTTCACCAAAGGAAACTTCTTTTCGCGCCAGTCGCGGATGCCGCCGTCCATCGAGATGACGTTGGTATAGCCCATTTTCTGCAAATTGTCGGCCGCGAGGGCGGAGCGGAAGCCGCCGCCACAATAAAGAATCATCTCGGTGTCGAGTTCAGGCACGCGGGCTTCTATGTCGCGCTCGATGATGCCCTTGCCCAGATGAATCGCGCCCGGCAGATGATCTTTCGCGAACTCGCTCTCTTCCCGCACGTCAATCAGGGTGAATTTGTCGCCGCGGTCCATGCGGCTTTTCACCTGATCCACATTGGTCTCGCGGACACGGGTCTTGGCGTCGTCGACGATCTTCAGAAAGCGCGGAGGATGCTGGTGAGCCATGGAAACTCCTTTGAACGATAGTAGCAAGATGAGGGCTTTATGTGGCGACAGCCGCCCGGGCGGCCTTTTGCTTCAGTTAGCATAGGCCCGTGGCTCGCGACTCACGCAAGATCGGCCTGGCACGCGCGCTCTCTAAACTCGGCCACTGCTCGCGTTCGCAAGCGATCGAGTTGGTCCGCGCCGGCAGCGTGCAATTGAATGGCAAATCGCGCCGTGATCCGGAAACGCCGGTCCATATCGACCGGGACCACATCAACGTCGACGGCAAGCCGATCGCCGTGAGCGAGAAAGTCTATCTGATGATGAATAAGCCGCGTGGCCTGGTGACCACGGCTTCTGACGAGAAGGGCCGCGAGACGATTTATTCGGTGTTCGAAAAATCAGGAGAGAAGCTCTCCTGGATCGCTCCCGTTGGCCGCCTCGACAAAGCCAGCGAAGGACTCTTGCTGCTCACCAACGATTCCGAATGGGGCGCGCGAATCGCTGCGCCGGAGACGCATCTGGAAAAGACCTACCACGTGCAGATCGACACCTTGGCAGACGAAGTGTATCGGCAATCGCTGAGCCGTGGAGTCATGATTGATGGCGAACTGTTGAAGGCTTCGAAGGTTACGCTGCTGCGCTCGGGCGAGAAGAATTGCTGGCTCGAAATCACACTCGATGAAGGCAAGAACCGCCAGATTCGCCGGATGGTCGAGGCGCTGGGCGGGGAAGTGCTGCGGCTGATTCGAGTTGCGATCGGCCCGCTGGCGCTGGGCGATCTCCGCAAGGGCGCTCACAGACAACTCACGCACGAAGAAAAGCGAGCGCTCGACCGCGCCATGACAAGCCGCCGCCATCCATGAGACGATGACCGCGCATTTTTCCGACCCGCACGACACGGTCGCACATATGAAATCAGGATTCAATCGTCGGCAGTTCCTGGCCTCAACGTCAGCCGCTGCTTTCGGTGCGGCCGCTCTCACCGGCAAGAAAGCCGCCGCGGCGACAAACGCTCCGAAGAGTTTTCAATCTGCCGCGGGATCGACGATCCCGTTTTCGCGCGAAGAACTGCACGAATCAAAGACGGTTCCACGCGTTTTCACCAACTGCAGCGAGATTGCTTTTCCACTGGGCGGGATCGGTACGGGAACGGTTGCACTCGGCGGCCGCGGCGAATTGCGCGACTGGGAAATTTTCAATCGTCCAGCGAAGGGACGAATCTTGCCGTATAGTTTTGCCGCACTGTGGGTGAAGCCCGAGTACGCGGATTCGAACGTGCGCGTGATCGAGGGGCCAATCCAGCCGCCGTTTCGCGGGTGGGAAGGGTTCGCTCGCCACTCCGGCCAGGGCCTGCCGCACTTTCGCAACTCGCACTTTTCGGCGACCTATCCTTTCGCGCATGTCGATTTCGAAGACGCGGAGCTGCCGGTAACGGTTTCGCTCGACGCTTTCAATCCCTTCATCCCGCTGAACGTCGACGACTCCAGCCTCCCGGTCGCGGTTCTGAAATACACAGTCAAGAATCATTCAGCGAAAGCTGTGGACTTCGCGATCGCATTTTCCCTGCTCAATCCCATCGGCTATGACGGCAAGGCGCATCTCGATGGCACAGACCATCCCGGCTTTGGGAAAAACCTGAACACACTGCAGGATGAAGGCGGATTCATCGGCCTTCGCCTGATCTCAGAGAAATATCCGTATGGACATCCGCGCTTCGGCTCGATGGCGCTGCTCACCGATGCTCCCGACGTCACCGCGCGCACCAGTTGGGAGAGTGGGGCGTGGTGGGATTTCTACCAGCGCTGGTTCGATGAATTCTCCGCACATGGCAGGATGCACGATTCGCATGCGCCGCAGCTGTCGGAAGATGGAAAGTCCGACTACTGTACGCTTGCGCCGCATGCGCATCTCGCGCCGGGAGCATCGAAGACGGTCACGTTCGTTCTCGCGTGGAACTTTGCTCGCCGGGAAAACTACTGGCATGATGACGACGAAAAGCTGAAAGGGAAAATCCTCACCAACTACTACGGCACGCGATTCATGACCGCGTGGGACACGGCACTGCACACGCTTCGACGCCTGCCTGAGCTGGAACGGAAGTCTCGCCTGTTCTCGGACACCATGCTCGCCAGCACGCTTCCGCCATACGTGATCGAAGCCGTCACCAGCCAGGCATCCATCCTGCGCAGCAACACCTGCATGCTGCTCGAAGGCAAACAATTCTTCGCCTTCGAGGGCTGCGGCGATGACCAGCACAACGGATGGATGAACTGCTCGCACGTCTGGAACTATGAGCAGGCGCTGGCTTTTCTTTTTCCGGAACTCGAGCGGTCGATGCGCGAGACCGACTTTCTGCACGAGATGCGGGGCGACGACAGCATGGCATTCCGTTCGATGGTGCCGCTCGACATCGAGCAATGGGATTTTCGCCCTGCGGCTGACGGGCAGATGGGCTGCATTCTGAAGCTGTATCGCGAGTGGCAGATTTCGGGCGACGATGCGTTCCTGAAGAAGATGTGGCCCAACGCGAAGCGCGCTCTCGAATTCGCCTGGAAGCACTGGGACGCGGATCGCGACGGCGTGATGGAAGGCGAACAGCACAATACTTACGACATCGAGTTCTTCGGCCCCAATCCGATGATGACGACGCTATATCTCGGTGCGTTGAAGGCGGGCGAGCTTATGGCGACAGCCGTCGGAGATACAGCGGCAGCCGCGAGCTATCGCGAAGTGCGCGAGAAGGGCGCGAAGAATACCGAGCAGATGTGGAACGGCGAATACTACTTTCAGAAAACCACTCCCGTTGCCGACATCCAGCCGATGGAACCGTACGATGACAAGAACTGGAAAGAGCGAGTCGTTCGGGACGGCCAGTTGAAATATCAGTTCGGCCCTGGCTGCCTCTCTGATCAGATGCTGGGCCAGTGGTTCGCCGATGTGCTCGGCCTTGATCTTGGATTGAATCCTGACCGCGTGCGCGCTTCGCTGCAATCCATCTATCGTCACAACTTCAAGGCCGACTTCTGGACGCACCCGAACCCGCAGCGCATTTACGCGATCAACGACGAAAAAGGCCTGGTGCTGTGCTCGTGGCCAAAGGGTGGACGCCCGGCGCTGCCGTTCGTTTATTCCGACGAAGTCTGGACGGGAATCGAATATCAAGTCGCGGCGCATCTCATCTATCGCGGCATGGTGGATGAAGGTCTCGCAATCGCCAAGGGCATCAGCGATCGCTACGACGGCGTGAGGCGCAATCCGTGGAACCAGATTGAGTGGGGCAATCATTATTCGCGGGCGCTGGCGAGCTTTTCGGTGCTGCTGGCGCTGTCGGGATTTCGCTATTCGGCGGTCACGAAGACAGCGACTTTCCAGCAGCGCACGAGCGCCGAAAACTTTTCATGCTTCTTCGCCGCCGGCACCGGATGGGGACTTTACAGCCAGCAGCGCAGCGCGGGTTTATTCAGCGCGAAAGTCGAGTGCCGGGACGGGCAGATTCCTTTGCGTTCGATAATAGTGACTCCTGGCGTAGCTCTTCGGGGAGGTTGGGCCGCAAGCTTGGCAGTAGCTGGCGGGCTGGGAATCCCGTGCAGAGTCACTGGGGAGTCTGACTCTGCGCGAATTGAGTTGCCTGAAGAAATGAAACTCGCCGAAGGGGAGCCTATGTCGCTTCACTTGAGTTCGAGAGACATGAACAAGAGGTAGAGCGAGAAGTGCCAAGGCAGGAAACGCTCACGAATGGCTGATTTTACGTTTTTCTCCGCGGCAGAAATGGCGGCGCAGGTTCACGCTCGCAAAATCTCCGCTGCCGAACTTGTCGAGGCTCATCTCGCGAAAATCGAGACGCTGAATCCAGGGCTCAACGCCTACGTGCAGGTAGACGCCGAGCGCGCCCTCGCACAGGCGCATGCCGCCGATGCCGCGCTCGCGCAAGGTAATCCGACCGGCCCGCTCCACGGCGTTCCCATCAGCATCAAGAGTTGCATTAACGTCGCTGGGCTGCGCTGCGAAGCCGGGTCGAGGCTGCGCGCGGGAATGACCGCTGAGAAAGACGCTCCGCTGGTCGCGCGTCTGAAAGCTGCCGGCGCCATTGTCCTGGGAGTTACCAACACACCCGAAATGCTCATGGCGTGGGAGACGGACAACCTTCTCCACGGCCGCACCAACAGCCCTTGGGATCTCGAGCGCACTCCGGGCGGATCCAGCGGCGGGGAAGCCGCGGCGATCGCTGCGGGCATGTCGGCCGGCGGTGTTGGCAGCGACGGTGGAGGATCGATCCGCGTCCCCGCGCACTTCAGCGGGATCTGCGGCCTCAAGCCCACGCCGGGGCGGATTCCTTCGACCGGGCACTATCCAGAGTCCGGCGGGCCGTTCTCGCAGTTGGGCGTGGTTGGGCCGATGGCGCGCACGGTGGCAGATTTGAAGTTGATGTTTGAAGTCATGCAAGGCTACGACGATGAGGATGTTCGCGCCGCGCCTGTCCCGGTGAACCGGCCAGGGGACGTGCTCCCGCTGGGCGGACGAGGCGTCCGCCCCTCCATTGGATACTTCGAAGATGACGGCCGCACGCCCGTAACGCCGGAAATTCGCGCCGCTGTTCGCACTGCCGCGGACGCCCTGCAGAGGGCAGGATTCAGCGTCGAGCCATTCCGTCCCGAAGGTCTCGAAGAAGCTCGCGAACTGTGGAAGAGATTTTTCGTCAAAGTCGGTGGCATGCTCCTCGCGCCCATGTTCCGGCATCGCGAAAAAGATCTCAGCCCTACGCTCAAACAATTTCTCGAGTGGTCCGCAGCCGAACCCGAGTTCACCGCAGACTCGCTGCTCAACGCCTGGTTCCGCCGTGACGCGCTGCGCACGCGCCTTCTGGCGCAAATGCGTATGTATCCAATACTTCTATGTCCGCCCGCCGCGATCCCGGCATTTCGCCATGGCGAACGTTCCTGGAACGTCGACGGCAAGACAGTTGAGTACCTCGATGCCTGGAGCTACGCCGAATGGTTCAACCTGCTCGGCCATCCTGCGGCGGTGGTGCCCGTCAGTCATACGCCCGAGGGCTTGCCGATCGGAGTGCAGGTTGTCGGGCGCCCGTGGGAAGAAGAGCAGGTTCTCAGCGTCGCGGCCGTCGTAGAAAAAGAATGCGGCGCCTGAAAATTCCGCCGATCCACTGATCGAACCTGGGCGCTGAGCGGCTAATATGTTTCTACTATTCCGCCTGCCGCGGCACCGTAATAACTTGGATCGGGCGAGAACTCTGCCTCTCCCGCCCGCTTCGAACACTTCCTCATTATGCGGGACACGCCATCTTCCGAAGGTGTCGCCGGACGCTTGCTCCGCTGGCTGCTGATCTTTCTGACCGGATCCGCCGCCTACCTCTACGCGTTCCCGCAGCCCAACATTCCGTATGCCGGCGTTGTGTTGCTGCATGCGGTCGGGGGAGTGCTGGCGGCGATTCTGCTGATCCCCGCTTTGTTCCGGCTATTGCGTTCGGGAACGCTCATCGCCCGCGGCGGCTGGCTGCTGATCACGGCCGGCGCGGTTGTCGGGTTGGTCCTGCTTAAGACCGGAACGTCGCGGCCTGAGTGGAACAAGCTGTATGCGCACATCATCGTTTCGCTGGCCGGCGTGGGGCTGCTGATTGCCAGCCGCATCGGGCGGCGTGACTGGCACGAGACCGGATTCGGCGCCGGCATCTTGCGCGCTGCGCTCTGCCTCGCCGTGCTGGCCGGACTGGGCTACGGCGCGCGTTACATCCGCGAAAGCTGGCAGACACGCAATCGCATCGAGAATCCCACCATGCCTCCCGACACCATGAACGGTGAAGGCGACGGTCCCGAAGGCGCGTTCTTCCCCAGCTCCGCGCAGGTCTACGGCAAGCAGAAAATTCCCAGCAAGTTTTTCATGGAGTCCGACTCCTGCAAGCGCTGCCACGAAGATATTTATAACCAGTGGTATAGCTCGGCGCACCACTTTTCGTCATTCAACAATCAGTGGTATCGCAAATCCATCGAGTACATGCAGGACACGGTCGGCACCAAGCCCTCGAAATGGTGCGGAGGCTGCCACGATCCCGCGGTGCTCTACGCTGGCCTGATGGACACGCCCATCAAGCAGATCGTGCATCGGCCTGAGGCGCAGGCCGGGCTTGGTTGCATGATGTGCCACTCCATCGCTGAAGTGAAGAGCACCATGGGGCAGGCGGATTTCTATCTCGAATATCCCAAGCTGCATGAACTGGCTGCAACGGAAAATCCGGTGGCGCGCTCGCTCCATGATTTTCTGATCAAGCTCAATCCTGAGCCGCACCGGCGCGTGTTCCTGAAGCCTTTCATGCGTACGCAGACGGCGGAGTTCTGCTCAACCTGCCACAAGGTCCATCTTGACGTGCCGGTGAACTCCTATCGCTGGTTCCGCGGCTTCAACGAATACGACAACTGGCAGGCCAGCGGAGTTTCAGGCCAGGGCGCGCGGTCGTTTTACTATCCGGCAAAAGCTCAGCAGTGCGCGGACTGCCACATGCCTGCGGAGAAGTCGAACGATTTCGGCAATGTGAACGGCTTTGTGCATTCGCATCGTTTTCCGGGGGCGAATACTGCGGTGCCGACGGCGAATGAAGACGCGGCGCAACTGACCCTCACAGAGAAATTTCTTAAGAACGGGCAGTTGAGCGTGGATATTTTCGCCGTGTCGCCCGCGCAGGGAGCTTTGAAGCCGGGGGCTGCAATGCAGTCTGACGTGAACACGACCTTCGCGGTCGGCGAAGAAGCGGAAACGAAAGTTGGCGACGCCGGCGGTGAGGTCGCGCCGGTGAGCGCTCCGCTGAACGAAGTGCAGCCGCCGCTGCGCCGCGGGGACGATGTTCGCATTGACGTGGTCGTGCGCACCAAGAAAGTCGGGCACTTTTTCCCCGGCGGCACGGTTGACGCCTACGACACGTGGCTCGAACTCAAAGCCACCGACGACAAAGGCCAGACCATCTTCTGGAGCGGCATGGCCGAAAACAATGGCCACGGCCCGGTTGAATCGGGCGCGCACTTCTACCGTTCGCTGCAGATCGACGCACACGGCAATCCCATCAACAAGCGCAACGCCTGGGCTACGCGTGCTGTCGTTTATGTGCGGCTGATCCCTCCTGGCGCAGCCGACACGGTGCACTACCGCATGCACGTTCCTGAAAATGCCGGCAGCAAGATCACGCTGCATGCGCGGCTGTGCTACCGCAAGTTTGCATGGTATGGCACGCAGGAAGCCTTTGCCGGGATGCCCGATCCGACGAAGCCGAATGCGGTTGCGGCCGACTACGACGATCGCCCGACGCTGTTCACGGCGTCACTGAGCGGAGTGTCGGCCAAACAGGAAAAGATCCCTGACCTGCCGATTGTCGCCGTCGCGGAGAGCGAAGTCACGCTGCCGGTGGTCGCGCGGAATGTGAAATCCGCCGAGCCGAAAACCATCGCCAAGAAAGAAGAATGGCAGCGCTGGAACGACTATGGCATCGGCCTCTTCCTGCAAGGCGATCTAAAGAACGCCGCGCTGGCGTTCCAGAAAGTGACTGAAGCCGACCCGAACAATCCCGACGGCTGGGTGATCATTGGACGCTGTGCCGTGCAGGAAGGCGACATGGCGCGCGCCCGTGTGGTGCTCGAAAAGGCGCTTGCCCTCGCGCCGAAACTGGCGCGCGCGAATTACTTCTATGCCCGCGTGCTGCGCGCGGACGGCAACTATCAGGGCGCGGCCGACCGGCTGCATATTGTTCTCGATCAATATCCCCGCGACCGCGTCGCTATCAACGATCTGGGCCGCGTGCTCTTCCTGCAGCGCAAATACGACGATGCCATCAAAACTCTCGACCGCGTGCTCGCGATCGATCCCGAAGACCTGCAGGCGCATTACAACCTGATGCTCTGCTACAACGGCTTGGGCAACGACAAGCTGGCAAAAGAGCATCAGGCGCGCTACCTGCGCTTCAAGGCCGACGAATCGGCGCAGGCGATCACCGGACCGTATCGCCAAGCGCACCCGGAAGACAACAACGAGCGTCAGCAGATTCACGAACACGTGTCAGTCGCGCTGCCGCTCAGGGGTACGAAGCGTGCAACCATCAAAGCTCATGGAGGGGCGGACGTCCCCGTCCGCCCAGCCGCCGCAACTACAGCCGGGGCGTCAAGATAATGTTTTCCTCAAAGCTCCAACTCAAGCTCTTCCTCTGTGGAACCCTGTGCCCCGTGTGGCTATCGACTTTTTCCTCCGCGCAAATCCACTTCAAAGACATCACCGCACAATCCGGCATCACCTTCAAGCACAACAACGGCGCATTCGGAAAAAAGTGGCTGCCGGAAACCATGGGCCCCGGCTGCGCGTTCATCGACTACGACAACGACGGCTATCCCGACATCCTGCTGGTCAACGGTACCGACTTCGCCGGACACGCGCACGGCGGCGCAACCACGCCGCATCTTTATCACAACAACGGCAACGGCACGTTCACCGATGTGACAAAGAAAGCCGGACTCGCGATCCCGATGTTCAGCCTTGGCGCAGCGATCGGCGACTATGACAACGACGGCTTCGACGACATCTTCATCACCGCGCTGGGCCAGAGCCATCTGTTCCACAACAATGGCAACGGAACTTTTTCCGAAGTGACGAAAGCCGCCGGGCTCGAAGGCCCGCACGAATTCTCGACCAGTGCCGCGTGGGTGGACTACGACCGCGACGGGAAGCTCGATCTCGTCGTCGCGAATTATGTGCAGTGGACCGAAGCCGGCGATCTCTACTGCACGCTCGATGGCGCGCACAAATCGTATTGCACACCGGAGTCCTACAAGGGCACGTCGCTGCGCCTGTGGCACAACGCGGGCGGCGGAAAATTTGACGACGCCACGCAAAAGGCGGGACTGGGCGATCCCACGTCGAAGAGCCTCGGCATCACGGTTCTCGACGCGAACAACGACAGCTGGCCCGACATTCTCGTCGCCAACGACACGCAGCCCAACAAGCTCTACGTCAACAAAAAGAACGGAACGTTCGAAGAACGCGGTGTCTCCTCTGGCATTGCTTTCAGCGAAGACGGCGTGGCCCGTGCCGGCATGGGGGTTGATGCCGCCGACTACGACCGCAGCGGCCACGCCAGCGTCATCATTTCGAATTTCGCCAACCAGATGGTTTCGCTCTACCACAACGAAGGCAATGGCTTGTTCGTGGACGAAGCGCCGCAGTCGGAAGTGGGCCGCGCCACACTCGTTACGCTCGGCTTCGGATGCTTCTTCTTCGATTACGACAACGACGGCTGGCCCGACATTTTCGTCGCCGACGGCCACATCGAAGACCAGGTCGAAAAAGTACAGAAGCGCGTGAGCTATGCCGAGCCGCCGCATCTGTTCCGCAATCTTGGCGGCGGCAAGTTCACCGAAGTCACGGCTGACATGGGCAAGCCGTTCGCCGCGCCAAAAGTGGCGCGCTCGGCGGCCTATGCTGACATCGATAATGACGGAGCGCTCGATGTTCTGATCACCACCAACGCGGGCCCGGCGTATTTGTTTCACAACGAAGGCGGGACGAACCACAGCGTGCGCATCAAGCTGGTTGGAACGAAGTCGAACCGCGACGGCATCGGAGCGGTCGTCCGCGTTGCATCTGCCGGCGACAAGCAATGGAAGATGCTGCGCTCCGGCTCGAGCTATCTTTCGCAGAGCGAATTAGTTCTGACGTTTGGTCTAGCCGGGGCGGCGAAGGCTGACGCCATCGAAATCGAGTGGCCAAGCGGACAGACAGACAAGCTGTCGAATGTCAACGCCGGGCAGACGATCACGGTGCAGGAAGGCAAGGGCGTGGTCGCGAACCGCGCCTATGGCGCTGCCCAAGCGACGTCCCATTAGGCCTGTCATCCTGAGCGAGGATTGCGCTTCGCGCCCAAGCGCGAAGCGCAACCGCAGTCGAAGGATCCCTGCAGAGATGGCAGCGTCGTCATATAGCAAGGCATTTCACAGAGTGAATGCCCGGCAAGGCCGTTCGGAGGCGTCGAGATGAAAGGGATCCTTCGACTCCGCGCGCCCTTCGCAAGAAGCGCGAAGCGCGCGCTCCGCTCAGGATGACACTGCAATTAGAGTGTACGTAGAAAAAGTGTATTCACAGTCAAACCGCTTTCCTCTGCGTCCTCCGCGCCCTATGTGGTTAAATCTCTAACGATGGCCTCGCGAATTTCAGCCGCCCTTCTTGTAGCCGCCGCCGCGCTTCTTACTCTTGCTCCCGAGTCCAAGCCCAATCCCATCGAGGCCGCGCGCCTGAACAACCTCGGCGTGGCCTACATGAATCAGCAGTTGTTCGAGAAGGCGTTGAAGTCGTTTCAGGACGCGGACGCCGCCGACCCCAAGCTCTCCATTGCAAGACTGAATGTGGGCGTCGCGTATCTGAATCTGCAAAAGGTCGAGGAAGCCAAGCCGGTCCTCGACGCCGCGATAAAAGACGATCCGAAAAATCCGAACGCGTGGTACAGCCTCGGCCTGCTGGCGAAAAACAGCGGAGACGCCGCAGGAGCGATTGACGCTTTCAAGCATGTGACCGAGATTGATCCCAACGACGCCGACAGCTGGTACTTTCTGGGATCGGCCTACTCGCAGGCCAAAGATTTTCCCCACGCCATCGAGTCCTTCCAGCGCGCGCTGAAGATCAATCCGCTGCACGCCTCGGCAACGTTTGGGCTCTCTCGCGCCTACCAGCAATCCGGAGACGTGGAACACGCCCGCGAGCACCTGAAGCAGTTCCAATACATCACACAAAACAAGATCGGCACGCCGATGAGCCTCGCCTACGGCGAGCAGGGCCAGTACTCACGAGCGGTGGAATCCCCTCAGGCGCAGT
>Ga0335083_10008638_pt1 | contig 12426 bp, 11 predicted proteins | sample Lox_Sample_42_FD_206716 | JGI IMG/M metagenome (GOLD analysis project Ga0335083, IMG submission 206716) | Soil microbial communities from Loxahatchee National Wildlife Refuge, Florida, United States - Lox_Sample_4.2 | ecosystem: Environmental > Terrestrial > Soil > Wetlands | place: USA... | reverse complement strand
GCAGGTGCTTGACGTGATCCTGCAGCGTGCGGGCGAGCTCCTCGCTCGCCTTGTCGGGCAATTTGAGCACGACGAAGGCCTTCGGCTTGACGAGGCGCTCCTCGTCGAACCAGCCGACCACCGCGGCCTCCAGCACTTCCGGATGCGACGACAGCGCGGCTTCGACCTCGAACGGCGAGACATAGATGCCGGAAACTTTCAGCATGTCGTCCTGCCGGCCGGCGCAGACGTAATAACCGTCCTCGTCCTGGAAATATTTGTCGCCCGAGCGGGTCCACTCGCCCTGGAACGTGGTGCGCGATTTTTCGCGGTTGTTCCAGTACATGATGGCGCTGGTCGGCCCGCGCACGTAGAGCTCGCCCAAGTCGCCCTGCTTGACCGGCGCACCGTCGTCGCCGATCAGCTTGATCTCGTAGCCCGGAACCGGCTTGCCGGTGGTCCCGTACTTGGTCGCGCCCGGCTTGTTGGTGAGATAGATGTGCAGCATCTCGGTGGTGCCGAGGCCGTCGTAGATGTCGATGCCGTAACGCTCCTTCCAGCGCTTGGCGATCTGCTCCGGCAGCGCCTCGCCGGCTGAGATGCAGCGGCGGATTTTCACTTCCGATTTCTGCGGCGCGTTCGGGCTCGCCAGGAACGCGGCATAGAAGGTCGGCACCGCGCAAAACAGGGTGACCGGATGCTGGCGCAGCAGCGCGGCGACGCCGTCCGGCGTCGGCCGCTCCGGATTGAGCACCGTGGTGGCGCCGACGGTGAGCGGGAAAGTCATGGCGTTGCCGAGGCCGTAGGCGAAAAACAGCTTGGCGACGGAATAGACAACATCGCTTTCCTTGTAGCCAGCAATCGGCGTGCCGTAGAGATCGGCAGTGAGCCTGAGGCTCGCGTGCACGTGCACCGCGCCTTTCGGCTTCCCCGTCGAGCCGGAGGTGTAGAGCCAGAACGCCATGTCATCGGACGTCGTCAGCGCGGTGTAGTCCTCCGGCTCGTCGGCGCCGATGACGTCGTCGAACAGCCGGTAGCCGTGCGGATTGCTGCCGGAGACGATGATGTGCTCGAGGTCCGGGCATTCCTTGATGAGCTTTTCGAACTTCGGGAACAGCGCTTCGGACACCACCAGGCACTTGGCGCGGCTGTCGGCCAGCATGAAGCGGTAGTCGTCTTCGGTGAGCAGCGTGTTGACCGGTACGGCAATGATGCCGGCCTTGAGACAGCCGAGGAACGCGATCGGCCAGTCCACGGTGTCGAGCAGCGCCAGCAGCACGCGCTCCTCGCGATGGATGCCGAGCCCGCGCAGCGCGGCGCCGAAGCGCGCCACGTGATCGGCGAGCTGGCGATAGGTCAGCGTGTGGCGGCCGTCGATGTAAGCCGGCTTTTCGGCGCGGCCGGCGGCGAGATTGCGCTGCAGAACGTCGGCGGCAAAATTGTAGTTGCGTGGGACATCGCCCACGGCATCGGGCGCGCTCGCAATCGCCGCACGGGCTTGCGCATCAGCCATGACTTTCCCCCCGGGATGCCCGTAAGATGCGGCCGAGCGCCGCAAAGTCGGGCCTTTTGTCAATGTCACGAACGGCCGGTCGCCGGCCATGACAAAAGTCAATACTCAAATGCCAGGGAGTTCAAGCGCATGCTGTTGAGCCGGGATCGCATTCTGACCACCCATGTCGGCAGCCTGCCGCGCAACGAAAAGCTGTCCGATTTGCTGGTCCGCCAGGAAGCCGGCGAAAAATTCGACGCCGCGGAAATGGCGGCGGAGATGGACAAGGCGGTGCGCCACGTCGTCGACAAGCAGGCCTCAGCCGGCATCGACATCGGCAACGACGGCGAACAGCAGCGGGTCGGCTTCCAGACTTACGTGCCGCAGCGCATGTCGGGCTTCGGCGGCGTGTCGAACCGCCGGCGCGGGCGCGAATTCGAGGAATTCCCCGCCCTGGTCGAGCAGCTCAAGCGGCGTTTCCCGCACGTCAGCAAGCAGCAGAACGCGCCGGAGTGCCAAGGCGAACTGAAATATCTCGACATCAAGCCGCTGGAGAGCGAGATCGCGCGTTTCAAGAAAATCTCCGAGGGCAAATTCGCCGAGCGGTTCATGACCGCGCCGTCGCCCGGCATTATTTCAAGTACCATGCTCGACGCCTACTACGGCAGCCAGGATAAATACCTGTCGGCGCTGTCGCGCGAGATGAAGAACGAGTACCAGGCGATCGCCAAAGCGGGCTTGATCCTGCAGATCGACGCGCCCGACCTGGCCATGGACCGCACCATGATGTACCGCGATCTCGACGACGGCGGCTTCGTCAAGGCGGTCGAACGGCACATCGCGGCGATCAACGAAGGCATCGAGGGAATTCCGCGCGACCGCGTACGGCTGCATGTCTGCTACGGCAATTGGGAAGGCCCGCACATCCACGACATTCCGCTCGCCAAGATCCTGCCGGCGCTCTACCAGGCCAATGTCGGCGCGCTGTCGATCGAGTTTTCCAATCCGCGCCATGCGCACGAGTATTCGGCGTTCAAGACACATCCCTTGCCCAAGGACATGATCCTGATTCCCGGCGTGATCGAGACCACCAGCAATTTCGTCGAGCATCCGGAAGTCGTGGCGCGGCGCATCTTGGACGCGGTCGCCGCGGTCGGCGAACGCGAGCGCGTGATCGCGTCGACCGATTGCGGCTTCGGCACCTTCACCAACCGCGAATGGGTAATCGAGGCCGCGGTATGGCTCAAGCTGCGCTCGATCCGCGAAGGCGCGGACATTGCCTCGGCGCGGCTGTGGGGAAAGAAGGTAGCGTAGCCGACGCTCCGCCGTCCCTATTCCCAGCGGCCGGACCGGCTACTATGATTATAGTCATAGCGGTATTTCGGTCAGGCCCGGCAAAGCGGCGCCTGGCGCGCTGAATTTGCCGGGAACCCGGCCTATAATGCCGCCACGCCGCCCGCTATAAAGCCGGCTTGCCGATCAAGAATAAGGAGGACGCCATGGACGAGAGAACGCGCGAGCCGCGAAGGATCACCGCCGAGGACATCAACCCGCGCTACAACTGGGGCCGCCATCTGCCGGTGCTCGGCACCATGGGCGTCGACTTCGAAGAGCGCGTCGATTACCGGCGCCTGCACCGCTACCGTCTCGCGCGGGCTCAGGCGGCGCTCGAGGCCTCTGATTGCGGCGCGTTGCTGCTGTTCGACGACAACAATGTCCGCTACGTCACGTCGACCAAGATCGGCGAATGGGCGCGCGACAAGCTCTCGCGCTTCGCGCTCTTGATCCGCGGCCAGGACCCGATCCTGTGGGATTTCGGCTCTGCCGCCGTCCACCACAAACTCTATTCGCCGTGGCTGCCACCGGAGAACTGCCGGGCCGGCCTCGTTGGCCTGCGCGGCACCGTCGATCCGGCGTTCGGCCTGATGAAGCGTCACGCCGAGGAGATGGCCTCGCTGCTCAAGGCCGCCGGCGTCGCCAAGATGCCGCTCGGGGTCGACATCGTCGAACCGCCGATGATGTTCGAACTGGAAAAGACCGGTCTCAAGATCAAGGACGGCCAGCAGATCATGCTGAGCGCGCGCGAGATCAAGTCGGTCGACGAGATCGCGCTGCTCAATCGCGCCGCGGCGATGGTCGACGGCGCCTATGACGTGGTCAACGAGATGCTGCGCCCCGGCGTGCGCGAGAACGACATCGTCGCCGAGGTCAACAAATTCCTCTACACGCACGGCTCCGACGACGTCGAAGCGGTCAACGCCATTTCCGGCGAACGTTGCAATCCGCATCCGCACAACTTCACCGACCGAATGATCCGCCCGGGCGACCAGGCCTTCTTCGACATCCTGCAGTCGTTCATGGGTTATCGCACCTGCTACTACCGCACCTTCAACGTGGTGCGGGCGACGCCGGCCCAGCACGATGCCTACCGCAAGGCGCGCGAGTGGCTCGACAACGCCATCGACCGCATCAAGCCCGGCGCCTCGACCGCGCATATCTGCGAGGTGTTCCCGAAAGCGAACGAGTTCGGCTTCCCCGACGAAATGGCGGCCTTCGGCCTGCAATTCGCGCACGGCCTCGGCCTGAATCTACACGAGCGGCCGATCATCTCGCGCGTGGTGTCGATGGATCACCCGACCGAGATCAAGGAAGGCATGGTGTTCGCGATCGAGACCTGGGCGCCGGCGACCGACGGCTATTCCGCCGCGCGCATCGAGGAAGAGGTCGTGGTCACCGACAAAGGCTGCCGCCTGATCTCGCTGTTCCCCGCGGAGGAATTGCCGATCTCGGCGAAGTATTGAGGGCAATCGGCCTCATGCTGAGGAGCGTCGCGGAAGCGACGCGTCTCGAAGCATGGGGCCGCCCTCGTCCTTCGAAACGGGCGATTGCGCCTTCCTCAGGATGAAGGCGGATTGACGTTTGCGCCCTTAGGCGCCGCCGCGCCCTGCCCCTGCCCCATCAGCGCCGCCGGCAGCGCGACGCTCATGGAATCGACCATCGAGGTCGGCATCAGGATGGTGGCGCCGCGCTCCTTGGTGGTCTCGTAGATAATGTTCATGGCGCGCAAATGCAGCGCCGCGGCGTTGCTGGCATAGGTGTTGGCGGCATCGACGAATTTCTGCGCGATCGCCGCTTCCGCCGAGCCGAGGATCACGCGGGCTTCCTTCTCGCGTTCGGCCTGCGCTTGGCGCGACATGGCGTCCTGCAAGGCCACCGGAATCGCGACGTCCCTGATCTCGACCGAATTGACCGAGATGCCCCAGGTCGCGGTCTTGCGCGCGATTTCGTTGCGCAGCGCCTCGTCGGCCTGCTGGCGCTCGGACAAAAGCTGCGTGAGCATCGACGAGCCGATGGTCTCGCGCAACGAGGTCTGCGCCACGCGGTCGATGGCCGAGCGGTAGTCGGTGATGTTGAGCGCGGCGCTCTGCGCGTCGTGCACGTGCCAGAACACGATGGCGTCGACGTTGACCGGCACGGTGTCGCGGGTCAGCGCCTGCTCGGCGTTGAAACCGGTGGTCTGGATGCGCTCGTCGATGATCGCGGTGACGGCGTCGATCACCGGGACGATCATGAACAGGCCGGGGCCCTTGACGCTCGACAATTTGCCGGCGCGCAGGATGACGAAGCGTTCCCAGTTGTTGGCCATCTTCAGCGCGAACAGGACGTAGACGGCGGCCGCTCCGACAACGATGCCGGCAAGTTGCAGGCCGGAAACGAACAGCAGCGCACCGACGACGGCGAGCACGACGGTGACGAGCGAAGTAATGGGGTTCATGGTTCGGGCCTCCGTATTTGAAAAATACCGCGGCGTCGCCGGCACTATGCGCCGCCGCCCGATCGCAGGATAGCCGCTCCTATAAACCGCCGCGCGCTCAGGCCGGGGCTTTTTCCCGCAAATGCGGGAAGCGTTCGCTCATCAACGAACCCGGAAAGTATGTCGGCCTGAACGCGGGCTGGGCGCGGATGTGGTCGTACCAGGCGACAACGCGCGGCAGGTCGGCCCAGTCGCTCATGCCGAGATCGTCCATTCTCGAAAGTGATGGCATCACCGCGACGTCGGCGAGCGTGAGGTCCTTGCCGAGCAGCCACGGCCCGCCGCTCGCCTCGATCTCCACCTCCATGCGCTCGTAGGAGCGGCGCAGGCGACCGAGTGCCGCGTCCATCTCGGCCTGCGGAAACCCAGTCTGTCCCATGGCCAGCATGAACTCGCGGCGCAACGGCTTCGATTCCGCGAACGCCAGGAAATCCTCGGGGCTCATCTTCTTAAAGCGGGGCACGTAGCAGAGATTAAAGGTCGGCACGCGCACAGCGGCGGCCGGCATTTCATCGATGAAATGCATCAGCGCGCGCATACGGGCGCGCTTGACCGGGTCCTCTGGCGTGAAACTCTTCTCGGGCACGACCTCGTCGAGATATTCGGTAATGACGGTTGAATCGATCACGATGGCACCGTCGTGATCGAGGGTGGGCACCACCCCATTCGGATTGAGCTTGAGGTATTCGGGCTTGAGTTGGTCGCCGGCCGCGAGATTGAGTTCGACGATGTCGAAGGGTAGCCCCTTCGAGTTGAGCACGAAGCGCACGCGCTGGCTGCAGGTGGAATACGCCGCGCTGTAGAGCTTGAAGGTCATGTGTGGGTTCTCGCGTTGCAGATTTCTCTCAAATGATGCGCATTAATGCGGAATAAATCCACTGGCAAATTTATGGCCAATTTACTTGAGATAAACGTCCGCGACGCGTTGAGTGGTCACGTGCGCAGCCGCCGTTTTTCCTCCCTTTTGGCTTGAACGGCGGCGTGAATCCTCCACCTTATGCACACAGGGCCCCGCAAGGGGCCCTTTTTTTCGCGCCGCCTGCGACGGCGGCCTGGTTCCAGCCGCGCCTATTCCGCGGCGCAGAAAAAATTTCTCGGCGGAGGCGCCCGGAATAGCATTTGCAGCGCGGGTTTTCTCTTTTTGTGGGCTCACATGCGGCCCCAATCAAAATGGAGGATTCCCATGAAGAAGATTCTGATCTGCGCCGCCGCTGCAATTTTCGCCACGGCGGCCTTCGCGCAGATGGCGCCGACCAAAATGGGCAAGACTGCCAAAGGCGAGCTGCTGACCGACGCCAAGGGCATGACGCTCTACACCTTCGACAAGGACGCCGGCGGCAAGTCGGCATGCAACGGCAAGTGCGCGGAGAATTGGCCGCCGCTGATCGCGGCCGCGGGCGCCAAGGCTGATGGCGGTTACACCGTCGTCAAGCGCGACGACGGCAAAATGCAGTGGGCCTATAAGGGCAAGCCGCTCTATGGCTGGGTCAAGGACACCAAGCCCGGCGATACCACCGGCGATGGCTTCCTCAACGGCGCCTGGCACATCGCCAAGCCGTAACGTGGAGCGATGCCGTCCCCGCGATTGCGGGGACGGTATCGTCGATCATTCCAACCCGGTGCCGACGTTCTTGTTTTCCGGCGTCAGCTTCATGCCCGCGGCGAGCGCCATGGTCTCGGCAAGCGCGGCGAAATCCTTCTGCAGATAGGCCTCAGGGTCCTTCTGCAGCGTGGCGGCGCCGAAATGCGTCTGCAGCACCTCGCGCGTCGCCGCCGTCACCGGCATGGGCACGTCCCATTCGCGGCCGAGTTCGAGGCCGAGATCGAGGTCCTTGCGCAACAGTTCCGGCGTGAACGTCGTGGTCCAGTCGAGATTGACCAGTGCCGGCGTCTTGTAGGCGGTGAACATCGAGCCCATGACGCCGTTGTTCATGAAGGCAAGGAAGGCATGGCGCGGCACACCCATCTTGTTGGCGAGCAGCGTGATCTCGATCAGGTTCTCGATGACCACGCCGAGCATGACGTTGTGCGCGATCTTGCAGATGCGGGCGAGCTCGCCGTCGCCGACGTAAGACACGCCACGCGGCGCGAACACCTCGATCAGTGGCATCGCGACCTTGGCGTCGGCTTCCGGACCCGACACCACCGACGACAGCTTGCCGGCCTTGATCACCTTGGCGTTGCCCGACACCGGCGCGGCGATCAGGCTGACGCCTTTCTCGAAAAGCGCCTTGCGGATTTCGGCGGATTCCTCGACCGAGATCGAAGAGCAGTCGACCAGCATTTTCGGTTTTTGCGCGCCCGACAGCAGCCCATCCTTGCCGAACACGACTTCCTTGACGTCCTTGCCGGTCGAGACGATGGCGAACACCACGTCGCAGCCCGCAAGCTCGACCGGCTTGTCGGCGATCTTGGCGCCCTGCGCTGCCAGCGGCTCGGCCTTGGCGCGCGTGCGGTTCCACACCGTGACGCTGTGGCCGGCCTTGAGCAGGCGCTCGACCATGGGCGTGCCCATGCGGCCGACGCCGATCCAGCCGATCTTTTGTGCAGTCTTCGACATCCCGAAACTCCCGTTAAAGCCGTTTGCGGGGCTTTAGCCTGTCGCGCGTCCTTGTGGAAGGCCTTCGGGCCGCATTATCCTGCCGGCAAGGACGACAACAAGACTGCCGCCGCGGCCCGCAAAGAGGCCGAACGGCGATAACGGGAGGACGTCCGCCGCGATGCAGGAAGCCGTCACCATTGCCGTATCCGGCGCGCCCGAGCGCCCGGCGGGCAGCGAGCGCTGGCGCCTGATCGCGCGCAATGCGTTTCCCTTCCTGGTGGTCGGCGCAATCTGGGAGGCGGTCGCCTGGGCCGGCGTATTCCCGCACCGTCTGTTTCCGACGTTGGAGGAAGTGGCGCTTTCGTTCGTGCAACTGACGATCTCCGGCATCCTGCCGCACCACGCCATCGACACGGTGATCCGCCTGCTGTCGGGCTTCGCGCTCGCCGGCGTTTTCGGCGTCGGCATCGGCGTGCTGATGGGGCGTTCGCGGCTCGCCGAGGACATCTTCCTGCCGCTGGTCAGCATCTGCGCGCCGATCCCCGGCCTCGCTTACGCGCCGCTGTTTCTGCTGTGGTTCGGGCTCGGCAATTTCTCCGCCGTGCTGCTGGTCGGCTTCGTGTCGGCGTTCCCGGTGATCTTCAACAGCTGGACCGGCGTCAAGGCGGTCAAGGAGATCTGGGTGCGCTCGGCGCAGTCGATGGGCGCCGACGACCGGCGGCTGTTCAGCCACGTCATCCTGCCCGGCGCGCTGCCCTACATCCTCACCGGCTTAAGGCTCGGGCTGGCGCAGGCCTGGCGCATCCTGGTCGCGGTCGAGATGCTCGCCGCGGTGCCCTGGGGCCTCGGCTGGCTGATCTTCGGCGCGCGCGAATTCTTGAACACCGACATTATGCTCGCCGGCATCACCGTGATCGCCATCATCGGCCTGTCGCTGGAGAAGTTCGTCTTTCAGAAGATCGAGGACTACACCGTGGTGCGCTGGGGCATGGTCGCGGCATGAACGAGACCGGCAAACAGGTCCGCTCCATCGCCCGCGCCGGGATCACCGTCGCCGCGGCGGCGGCCTGCTACGAGATCGCCGCGCGCTCCGGCTATTTCGCGCCGGCGCTGCTGCCAACGCTGCCGACGATCGCCAAGACGCTGTACGGCATGATCGCCGACGGCACCATGATCGAGCACGCCGCCTTCACCATGTACCGGGTAATGTTCGGCTTCTGCCTCGCCGTGGTGGTCGGGCTGCCGCTCGGTATCCTGATGGCGCGCTTCCAGCGGGTGGAGAATTTCTTCATGCCACTGGTCTCGGCGCTGATGCCGATCCCGTCGTTCTCGCTGGTGCCGCTGTTCATGCTGTGGTTCGGCATCGGCAACACCACCACCGTGCTTATCGTATTTTACGCCGCCACCTTCCCGATGCTGTTCAACACCTGGTCCGGCGTGCGCTCGGTCAACCCGATCTGGCTGCGCGCGGCGGGCGCCATGGGCGCCGACGAGCACAAGTTGTTCTGGAAGGTGATCATCCCGGGCGCCTTCCCCTTCATCATCACCGGCATGAGACAAGCGTTTTTACGCTGCTGGATCGCGGTGGTCGGCGCCGAGATGATCGCTGCCTCCGACTGGGGGCTCGGCTGGGTGATCTTCGACGCCAAGGAATTCCTCAACACCGATATCATGCTGGCCTCGCTCGTCGTCATCGGCGCGATCGGCTTTTTGTTCGAGCGGCTGGTGTTCGGCTCAATCGAGCGCGCCACCATCCAGCGCTGGGGCATGTCGCGCGCGGCCAAGGGCTGATCGGGAAATGAGCGAAGCATCCGATCCCGTGCTGTGGAGCATCGATGAGCGTGGCGTCGCGCGCGTCATCCTCAACCGGCCCGAGGTCTACAACGCCTATAACGGCGACATGATTTCCGCGCTGCTCGAGACCTACGACGCGCTTTCCGCCAAGACTCCCCGAGCGGTGGTGATCGCCGGCAACGGTCGCAATTTCATCGCCGGCGCCGACATCAACTGGCTCGATACGGTGCGCCGCTCCTCGCCCGAAGAAAATCTACGCAACTCGCGCATGACCGCGGACGCGGTGCAGCGGCTCAATCTGTTGCCTGTGCCGACGGTGGCGCTGGTGCAGGGAGCGTGCTACGGCGGCGGCACCGGCATCATCTCGGCCTGCGACGTCGTCATCGCCGCCGACAACGCCCACTTCTCGATCGCCGAAGTGCGCATTGGCGTCGCCGGCACCATCATCATCCCGCAACTCAATGACGCCATCGGCCTGCGCCAGGTACGCCGTTACGCGCTGACGGGCGAGCGCTTCAACGTCCAGGAAGCGCACCGCATCGGCCTGGTACACGAGGTCGTGCCGCTCGCCGAACTGGAAGCTGCCGGCGAGCGCATCGTCAACGAGCTACTGACCAACGGGCCGGACGCGGTATCTGCGACCAAGATCTGGGCGCTGAAATCGGCCTGGAGTCATCTCGGCGATCCGGCGTTCGACGCACTGGTCGAGGCGCACGCCGCCAAGCGGCAGACGGCGGAAGCCGCCGAAGGCTTCGCCGCGTTCCTCGAGAAACGTCCGGCGCGCTACAACGCCGCGCGAAAAGCAAAAAACTAAGGCGGAAACGAAGAATGCTCCCCATTGAAATCCGCGATGTGACGCTCGTCTATGACACGCCCGGCGGCAAGGTTCCGGGCGTCAAGGACGTCAGCTTCGATATCGCGCCGTCAGAGTTCGTCTGCATCCTCGGCCCCTCTGGCTGCGGCAAATCCACGCTGCTCAACATGATCGCCGGCTTCCTCAGCCCCGCCTCAGGCGAAATCCGCATCGGCGGCAAGACGGTGACCGGCCACGGCATGGACCGCGGCGTGGTGTTCCAGGACTTCGCACAGTTGTTCCCCTGGCGCACCGCGCTCGGCAACGTGTCGTTCGGGCTGGAGATGAAGGGCGTTCCCAAAGGGGAGCGCGAGACCATCGCGCGCGAGCAACTGCGCCTGGTCAAGCTGGAGAAGTTCACCAGCTCGTTCCCGCACCATCTGTCGGGCGGCATGCAGCAGCGGGTCGCCATCGCCCGCGCGCTGGCGTACAATCCCGCCGTGCTGCTGATGGACGAACCGTTCGCGGCGCTCGACGCGCTCACCCGCGACGACATGCAGCGGCTGTTGGCGGAGGTGTGGCGCGAGACGCGCAAGACGGTCATCTACGTCACGCACAATGTCGCGGAGGCGGTCTATCTGGCGGACCGCGTGGTGGTGATGACGCCGCATCCGGGAACGGTGAAGACCGTGATCAAGATCGATCTTCCGCGTCCGCGCGACCCGCTCAGCGTGGAATTTCTCGACTGCCAGAAGGAATTGCTGCGCCATCTCGGACAGGATCACACCGCGGCGGCATCGGCTGCGACCAATGGAAAAGGACCATAAGGAGGAAGCGATATGACGACAGGCATTACGCGACGTCACTATCTCGCGGCATCCGGCGCCGGCGTGCTGGCGGCGGGACTGGGCCTACGGCCGGCTTTTGCCGCGGCGACAGTGCGGCAGGGCTACCAGACCAATATGTGGGGCATGCCGACCTACTACCTCTTGCATTCCGGTCTGCTCGAAAAGCACGGCGTCAAATTCGAGGAATTCGCGGTGCCGTCGGGCAATCTCACCATGCAGCAGATGGTGGCGCGCCAGGTCGACATGGGCACCTATGCCGGCCCGTCCTTCATTATCGGCCACGAGAAAGGCGGCCTAGTCGCCATCGCCAAGATCGAATATGTCGGCAAGACCGCGCGCGTGATGGCGCGCAAAGACCTCGGCCTCAAGACCGTCGCCGACCTGCGCGGCAAGAAGGTGGCCAACCAGACCGGTTCCTCGACCGGCAACATCTTCGTCGACCAGATCGCCACCAAGGCCGGGCTGCATAAGGGCGACTACCAGGAAATCCGCATGAACGTGAACGACATGGTCGCCGCCATGGCCGCCAAGACCGTGGACGCCATGGTCAATGTCGAGCCTTATAACGCCATCGCCGAAGCCGACGGCATGGCCAATACGCTGGAGGATTTTTATTCGTTCGACAAGCTGCCGGTGTTCATGGCGGCAACGCCGGAATTCGTCGACAAGAACCCGGACACCGTGGTGGCCTATCTCAAGGCGTGGGTCGATGCCGAAAAGGATTTCAAGAACAACCCGGACAAGATCGCCGACGTGATCTACTCGTTCTACACGTCCAAAGGCTACAAGATGTCGAAGGACACCTTCCACAAGGCGATCGCCCGCGTCGAGGTCGCGCCCGGCTGGCCGAGCGACCTCGAGCCCTACATGCAGCACCACGCCGAGGTCCTGCTCGCAGCCAAGAAGATCAAGGCGATCCCGGATTGGAGCAAGGCGTTCCGCAAGGACTTCCTCAAGAAGGCCATGGCCTAGCCTGCTGTCTTCCTCTTCCCGTCACGCGCACGGCGCGTGACGGGGAGCAATCAGACTGCAACAAGGGCTGAAACGAATAGCACCTGCGTGCAAAAGTCATTTGACTCTTCCAATTCTCCCCGTCTGACTCCGCTCCCACATCGTTCCCCCGTTCGCATCGTGGACACGGCGCGAACCAGCCCTTTCCGCCGC
>Ga0335083_10008637_pt1 | contig 12427 bp, 10 predicted proteins | sample Lox_Sample_42_FD_206716 | JGI IMG/M metagenome (GOLD analysis project Ga0335083, IMG submission 206716) | Soil microbial communities from Loxahatchee National Wildlife Refuge, Florida, United States - Lox_Sample_4.2 | ecosystem: Environmental > Terrestrial > Soil > Wetlands | place: USA... | reverse complement strand
AGCTCTGAAACCTTGAAACTCTGAAACCTTGAAACTCTGAAACCTTGAAACTCTGAAACCTTGAAACCTGCTCCTAATTCACCCACCCCGACTTCCCGCCGCCGTTCCCCTTGCGCGGATCATCATCCGGAGGAATGTAATTCCCGTGCTCGTCGAAGTGGACCTGGCGGTCGTGCTTCGACATGTAAACTTCGAACTTCTTCGCCGCTCGCCGCCGCTTCCAGCGATAGTACGAATTTCGCATCCCGTAATAACGTTCCGCGAATCCCACATTCACCAGCGCCGGCTTCGGCCCCCGCCGCACGTAGAGCCAACCGAACAGCAGGCCACCCAAGTGGGCCACATATGCCACTTGCCCGCCACCTGTCATCGCGAAGGCCAGCGTGACCACAATCAGGATGCCCACGAAATACTTCGCCTTGATCAAAAAGGGAAACGGAATCATCATGATTTCCTGGTCCCCAAACAGCATTCCGAATGCGATGAGAATGGCGAAGACTCCGCCGGAAGCGCCAACCGTCGGCGTTTCTGGTCCCCCCAGCAGGCGCGTATATGCCACGCCGATGGTTGTGATTGCGGCGCCGATCACGCCCACTGAGAATAATTCCAAAAATCGCCGCGTGCCCCAGGCTCCCTCAAATGCGGAGCCAAACATCCACAGTCCTAACATGTTGCCGAACCAGTGCCAGAACCCAACGTGCAGGAAGCTGTATGTGACGATTTGCCACAGCGCGCCGTGCTGAACTACGGCCTCAGGCCTCAACTCAAAGAGTCGGAACAGCAGCCGCACCACATTCGGCAGGAACATCCCGAACAGTTCCATCAGCAGGAAAATCGCAGTATTGATTCCAACCAGCCACGTCACCGCCCGTGTGAAGGGTGGCAGGCTCAACGTCATCGGTTCCCCGGTTCGCCGCACAGAATTACCTCTCGCCCAATTCTACTCGTTGATGTCCGACTTGGCTCTGGCAACGCTGGAATTTGAAAGCCGGATTTTGAGGGCTCCTATGAAACTCGGGGCGACTGAAATTCGAGATACGCCCCGCCTCAGCGCTCCGGAACCGGGACCACCGCCAAACTCCGATGCCCCGCACGATCCTCCGCGCGCACTCCGAAGATCACGTTGTCTTTCGAAAGCTTCATCGTGATCCGGGTCGCATTGCCGGCGCTCTGCAACTGCTCCCACTCTGGACTCGTTGTCGCCCGCCACAGTACTTCATATTCCGCAGCCAGCCCGCCGGGCGAGGCGTCCCAAGTCAGTGTGGAATCATTCTCCAAATCCTTCGTCAGCAGATGCACGTTCGCCGGAGGCGCCGGAGCCGAAGCCAGCGAAGCCAGCGTCGCCGCATTCAGCCGCGCCACGTGCGCCACATAGTCGAAATCCACGAACTTCAGCGTATCGCCATATTCGATTCCGTTTTCCATTCGCACATTCTGATGCTGATGGTGAAAGTCCTCGCGATACTCCGTGAACCTTACTGCCGCGAATCCCTGCTGCAAAAACGAATAATGGTCCCCGCCGCGCAAGTACCGGTCCAGCCGGAACACCAGCATCGGCTTTACGCCCGCATCGTAGGCTCGCCCAACCTCGTCGATATACCGCGCCAGTTCCCGCGACCCTGAATCGCTCTCTCCCCCCAGGCCGCGAATCCGCCGCAGCTCCTGCTCCGTCGCCGCTGCCGGCACGCCTTCGGAGAACACGCGCACGACCGAATGATCTTGCTCCGCGCTCTTGTCGCCGCCGACGATGTCGTTGTTAAGAACCGCTTCCAGATCCCAGCCCTCGTCCTTCGCCATCTTCGCGAAATGCTTGCTGCCGTTCAGCCCCTGCTCTTCTCCCGCGACCGTAAGGAAAATAATCGTCGCCGGAAACTTCATCTTGCTCAGCACGCGCGCGCACTCCAGGCTGACCGCTGTTCCGCTTGCATCGTCGTTGGCGCCGGGCGCGTCGCCGCTCACGTCAAGCGTGTCGCTGTTCCGCGAGTCGTAGTGCCCCGTCACCAGCACCATGCGTTTCGCATTCGCCGCATCCGTCCCCTTCAGCACCGCATAAACATTGGTGATTACTGTTGCCTTCGGAATCCGCTCCGTCGGCGCTTCGGTAAAGCTGTCAGTCTTCACCTCCAGGCATCCGCCGCAATCCTTCGAGTAGCGTTCGAATTCCGCCTTGATCCACTCCCGCGCCGCCCCAATTCCGTGCCCCGCCGCAATCGATGCCGGATCCTGCGCCGACAGCGTCAGTCGTGTTCCAAAGCTCGCCAGTTTTTCGATGTTCGCCTGAATGCGTTGTGCGGAAACCTGCTTCAATGCCGCCACGATCTGCGGATCGGCTGTAAGCGACGAAGACTGTGCCACGCACGACCCCGCGGCGCTGAAGAGAGCCGTCAAAGCAGCCACCCGCAGCAGCGTACGCCGAAGTCGCAGATTCCAACTCAAATTCAACAACCCCTTCGTGATCCTTCGTGGCCTTTGTGGTTCCAGTCTTTGCCCGCACCTGGCGGCGCATCTCAAGCGGAAATGGAGCATGGTTTGATGGTCTCCGTCCAGACAAATCCCACGGCGGAACAACGTTTCCCGATTCCCCAGAAATCTCGCGTCTAGGGGCCTGTCCCCCTTGACCGAACAGGCGGGAAGAATCTAAATATTATCAGGAGGCTCTAATAGGCGAGGGAGGCTTTATGGTTCTGTGTCCCGAGTGCGAAACCAATCTGGACGTCGAAGAGGAAGATGTCGACGAGGGTGAAGTGATTTCCTGCCCCGAGTGCGGCACCGACTTTGAAGTCGTCACCACCAGTCCGCTCGAATTGAAAGCCGTCGAAGAAGGGTACGTCGAAGAAGACGATGAAGAAGAGGAGGAGAGCGAAGACGGTGATTTCTCCTAGCCTTCGCATGCCGCGGCCTTCTGTCAGGTTGTTCCCCTCGGGCGTTCTCCTGATCGCATTTCTCCTGCCGGCCCTTAGCTCCCCGAACCCACTCCTGGCAGCCTCCAAGCCCAAAGGCAAGCCCTACGCGCTGATCGCCGGCACGGTCTGGGGCCCCGACGATCGTCCCGTGTACGGCATCCCGGTCAAAATCCGCCGCGCCAAGGACAAGAAGCCCAAGTGGCAGGTCTATTCCGACCACATGGGCGAATTCGCCCAGCGCGTTCCGGCCGGGGAAGCGGATTACATCCTCTCCGCCGATCTCAAGGGCGTCAAAACCGCCGACGGCCAGCCCGTGCGCCTCGTCCAGGAAGTTACCGTTCATATTTATAATGACGAACGCGAAGACACCGGATTGCATCTAACCCACTGATGGGCACTGTGTCTGTGATTCAGCCCGTGAGACAATAGCTCAGCATGAATCGCCAACGATCCGTGATCAAGGCTGTCGCTGTGGCTTGCTCGTTGTTCCTGCTCCTGGCTGCGGTGTCCAGTGCCGCTTTCGACAAAAAAGACAAAACCGTCGGACGCCTGCTGTTCGGCAAGGTCCTCGACCCGCAGGACAACCCTCTTCCCGATGCCGTGGTTTATGTCACCAACACGCGCACTCGGGCGGTGAAGACCTACATCGTCGGTCCTGACGGCACCTACCGCTTTCCTGCCTTGTCCACCGCCGTCGACTATGAGGTCTACGCCCAGTACAAAGGCCGCAAGAGCGACACCAAGTCCGTCAGCCAGTTCGACGACCGCTCCCAGGTCTACATCGATCTGAAGGTTACGTCCAAGTAAAGCCGTACCTTTTCATGCAACTTTTCCGTGCTCTTCCGGGTTCAATATAAATAGGACATCTGTCCGGAGGGACACTGTGAACGGATTATCTTCTTCTCGTAACACCAACCGCGCCGCTCTGGCCGCGACCGCTGTGTTGGCTTGCGTGACGCTACTTTGCGCTGCGTCCGCCTTGGCCCAGGGCGGCGCCATGAGCCCCTATCAGGATGAAAAAGACGGCGTCAGCGCCGGCGGAAAGTGGATGCAGTTCCAATCCGAAGACAAGATGACGGGCGCCAAGAAAGTCCGCTTCGAATTGTTGTCCGACAATTTTTTCCGCGAAGATCCAAACTACAAGCCACGCGTCGATCTGTTTTGTGAAGATGGAAAACTCAAGCTCGCCGACTTCAATCCCGGCGTCAGGCTCCCACCTCCCAATCGTCCCGGCTTCTGGGGACAGCCTCAACTCAGCGTTCAGGTTCGCGTCGATGACGTGCATAACGTCAAAGGCTGGAACTGGGTGCAGGGCCACTTCCTCTCCATGGACAAAGGCACTACTCGCGGTCTGATCGGCGCTCAGGTATTCAAAATCGCTCTTCCGACCCGCAGTGGACGCCAGATCGCCGAGTTCTCCCCCGCCGGCCTCAACCTGGACGAAGTCAAGAAAGAATGCGACATCACTCCCAAAAAGCCCAGCAAAGACTAACCATCCGTCGAGTAGCTGGAGCACATGTGGGGACGGCCGCCTCGGCCGTCCCGCCGGCGCTACCGGCTGCGCTTTCGTGGTGATACTTTTCCAGAGAAGGTGCCCATCCTTGCGTTTTCTGCAAGGGTGGGCCACGATGCTCCGTCTCCCCATGGCGCTCACTGACCCGCCTCTGCTGCGGCCCCTTTTCAAGCCCCTACGGTTTTCGCCGCTTGCTCGGAATGATCGCCGCCGGAAGATCCGCATGCTCTCCAAGGGCGGCAGAGACATCGCGCAATACCGACTGAATCCGCAGAACCTCGGCGTTGACTTGCTGAATTGCGCGTTCGCCGCGCTCGGGTACATTTTGGTAGGCAATCACCTGCAGGGCGTTTCGAATGTGGTGATTCAGTTCCGCAATCCGCTGCAGCCGGTCCTGCAGCGCCTGGTAGCGTCTCTGTATGTCGGTCAAAATCAGGAATACCAAAATGCCGACTGCTAACGCGACTGCCGCTCCCGCCAGCATCAGCGACACTCGGGGAAGATACTGGCGTGTCACAAACCAGTCGAGCACGCCGCCGCTTACGAATATCAGGACTCCGGCCGCAAAGCCAACGAGTGCCCTGTGCACTCGCGACGGGATCGCAAACCACGGCTGTTGGATAGGAATCTGGAGTCGAGGTCGCCCGGCGTCGGAAGACATGGGGAGAACCTACGCTTCTGAATGCTAGCCGACGGAATCCGCCCTGGCGATGATTGCAATCACACCATTGCGCCCTGCAAACTCCCTCTGCCCGGCAGCCGCGGGAGTTTCCCTCCTGCCCCAAGACTCCCCAAAATGCCTCTCCGCCTACTTCCCGGTTGCCGAAACTGGTATCCTTACCGCATTTGGCGGACGGGAATGCTCGACCAAACCTTATCGCATTATCGGATTGTGGAGCGGATCGGCGCCGGAGGCATGGGTGTCGTCTATCGCGCGCGTGATGAGCAACTCGAGCGCGACGTCGCCATCAAGGTCTTGCCCCCGGGTGCGCTGGCTGACGACGCCGCCCGCAAGCGTTTTCGCAATGAAGCTCTGTCGCTGGCCCGCCTGAATCACCCCAACATCGCGACCGTCCACGAGTTTGGCTCCCAGGGCGATATCGACTTCCTCGTCACCGAATACATTCCGGGCCTCACCCTGGATGCAAAGCTGGCTCGCGGTGCGTTGTCTTCGAAGGAAGTCCTCGACCTCGGAGGTCAACTCGCGCAAGGGCTCGCCGCAGCTCACGAGCAGGGCATCGTCCACCGCGACCTGAAGCCGGCGAACCTCCGCCTCACTCCCGATGGACGCCTGAAGATCCTCGATTTCGGCCTGGCGCAACTCACTCCCCACGCCAGCGAGCAAGGTCTCACCGTTACCCTCACCAAGTCGCAGGAGGTGACCGGTACCCTGCCCTACATGGCGCCCGAGCAATTGCGCGGAGAAATGGCCGACGCGCGTTGCGACATATGGTCCGCCGGCGCTGTGCTCTATGAAATGGCCAGCGGCAAACGCCCTTTCCCGCAGAGCAACCAGCCGCTCCTCATCAACGCCATTCTCAACCTGTCTCCGGATCCGCCAAGCAAGGCCGCCGGCTCTGTCCCGTCGGGCCTGGAGCAAATCATCTTGAAGGCGCTCGACAAGGACCCGGGCCGTCGCTATCAGAGTGCGCGGGAACTAGGCGTTGATCTCCAGCGCTTGAGCACCGGAACCTTGCCTGTCTTCGTTCCCCCGAGCGAAAAGACGAAGTGGTATCTGCTCGCGGGCGCTTTTGCTCTGGTGCTGGTCCTGGCGATCGCGGGCTATGTCTTCCTCCACCGAACCAGGCAGACTGCTTCCATCGCATCTCCACGCAGCCACCGCCGCTCGGTTGCAGTGCTTGGATTCAAGAACGTGGCCGGCAAGCCCGAGGAAGCGTGGCTCTCCACGGCATTGTCGGAAATGCTGACCACCGAACTCGGCCAGGGCGATCAGCTCCGCACCGTTCCCGGCGAGAGCGTTGCTCAGATGAAGCGCAGCTTGTCGCTTCCCGATACCGACAGCTTCAGCCAGGAGACTCTCTCGCGCATCCGCGAGAATCTGGGCACCGATGACGTGGTTGTCGGCTCTTATATTCCGCTGGCCAGCGGCGTGATCCGTCTCGACCTGCGCCTCCAGGAGACTGCTGCTGGCGAGATTCTCGCGTCCGTTTCGGAAAAGGGCAGTGCTACGCAGATGGACGAACTCGTCGCCAAGGCCGGTGCCGAGCTGCGCGGGAAGCTTGGCGTCGGTGGACTCTCTGACGCGGAGTCGGCCAACGTCCGGGCGGCTTTGCCCGCCAGTCCTGAGGCAGCCCGGCTCTATTCCGAAGGGTTGGAGAAGCTACGCCTCTTCGATGCTCTGGCCGCGCGTACTCTCCTCGAAAAGGCCGCCGCCCTCGATCCCAATCACGCGCCCACGCATTCGGCTCTGGCCGAGGCCTGGTCTGCTCTGGGCTACGACGAAAAGGCCAAAGAGCAGGCCAAGCGCGCTCTCGACCTGTCGGCTTCGTCTTCGCGCGAGGAACGCCTTGTGATCGAGGGCCGTTATAACGCGATCACCAAGAATTGGCCTGACGCCATCAGCAGCTACAGCGCCTTGTGGGAGTTCTTCCCCGATCGTGTTGACTACGGCTTGCTGCTCGTGCGCGCGCAAACCGGAGGCGACCATGCCAACGATGCCGTCGCTACCATCGCCGATCTTCGCAAGCTTCCCCTGTCCAAGGGTGAGAGCGCCCGCATCAACCTCGCGGAAGCCACCGTCGCCGCCGGACGCAGTGACTACAAGCTGCAGCAATCCGCGGCGGAAAAGGCCGCGCAGGAAGGATCCGCGATTGGTGCGAACCTCTTCGTCGCCGGCGCGTTGCGCGTGGAAGGCGACGCCTGGCAGCGCATGGGCCAGCCGGAAAAATCCAAGCCCCTCATCGATCAGGCGCGCGACCTCTACACTGCTGGCGGCGACCTTGGCGGCGCTGCCGTTTGCCTGCTCCTCACCGGCGACCGTCTCTATGACGAAGGCCACTTCGAGGACGCCAGAAAACAGTTCCAGCAGGCTCTTCCTTTCTTCCGCAAGATCGGCGACCAGCGCCACACCCGCGGCGCCCTCGAACGAATCGGCAACTCTTATTACGATCAGGGAAACCTGCCCACGGCCACGGACTATTACCAGCAAGCCTTAAAGATCGACCTCGAACTGGGAGGAGCCGCTGACTTGGCCAGCGACTACGGCAATATCGCGAACGCCATGGACGCCATGGGAGATCTCGAAGGCTCGCGAAAAATGCAGGAACAATCCCTCGCCGCTTTTCAAAAGAGCAGCGAACGCCGCGGCGCGGCCGTTACCATCGGGAATCTCGGAAACCTGATGGTGGAACTCGGCGACCCCGAGAGCGCCAAGAAATATTGCGAGCAATCCTTGGCCGCCATGCACGATATCTCCTATCACTCCGGAGAGTCCTATCCCACCGCGGGCTTGGCCGATGCGCTGCTGATGGAAGCCGACGTTGCCGGCGCCCGCAAGCAATACGAACAGGCCCTCAAACTCTCCCAGGAGGCGCAGCAGGATGATCACGCCGCCCAGGTCCAGACCGCCTTGGGAGTCGTCTCCCTGGAAGAAAAAAACTTTGCCGGCGCTGAAGCCCTCGCCCGCGCCGCGATTGTAGTCTTCGACAAAGATAACGTTGCCGACAACGCCGCCTGGGCTCGGGCAGTACTGGCCCACAGCCTTTTAGCCCAGGGAAAATTGTCCGAAGCTCAAACGGCGGCCGCCCAGGCAGTCACCCTCGCCCAGAAAACAGCGAGCCAGCCTCAGCGCTTCGAAGCCCTTCTGGCCGATGCCCAGGTCAAAGCGAAAGCTGGAAAAACATCCGAGGCAAACAAGCAACTGGAAACGGTGCTCGCCTCCGCCCGCAAATCCGGATATCGCTCCTTCGAATACCAAGCCCGCCTTGCCTTGGCCGAGATCGAGTTGCAAACCCACTCGCCTCTCGCGCAACCGCATCTCGCCGCCCTCGAAAAGGACGCGCGAGACCACAACCTGCTCCTGGTTGCGAACCACGCCCACGCCCTATCCCAGCAGAAATAAGAATGCAGAAAAGCAGTAACGATGCGAAAGCACAAGATTAAACGCCGGAGATCGAGGCTCTCAATTCATCCCAGCAGTTTGGCCGCGTCCTTCGCGTAGTAGGTGAGAATGATGCTAGCCCCCGCCCGCCGTATGCTGAGCAGCGACTCCATCATCACGCGATCGCGCTCGATCCACCCGTTGCGGGCGGCAGCCTCGATCATGGCGTATTCGCCGGAGACTTGATACGCGGCCAGCGGTAACTCAAAGCGATCGCGCGCCGCGGCGATCACGTCCAGATACGGCATCGCCGGTTTCACCATAATCATGTCCGCGCCTTCTTCAATGTCCGCCTCGATCTCGCGCATGGCCTCGCGGATATTCGCTCCATCCATCTGGTACGACCGCCGGTCGCCGAACTGCGGCGCCGAATCCGCCGCCTCGCGGAACGGTCCGTAATATCCCGAGGCGAACTTCGCCGCGTAGGAAAGCACCGGCGTATTAATCAGCCCCGCGTCGTCGAGCCCCTTGCGGATCGCAGCAACTCTGCCGTCCATCATGTCCGACGGCGCAATAATGTCGATCCCCGCCTTCGCCAGCGAAACCGCCGTCCGCGCCAGCAACTCGAGTGACGCGTCGTTCACAATTTCATACTCCGTAGTCACTGCCGGAGGCGCTGCCACTGCCGCGCCCAGCGATTGCGGCGCAGCCTTCACAATCCCGCAATGCCCATGCGACATGTACTCGCACAAGCACACATCGCCCATCAAAAGCAGTCCTGGCACCTCGCGCTTCATCGCCCGCGCGGCCTGCTGCACAATCCCGTCCTCCGCCCACGCTCCCGTGGCAACCTCATCCTTTTTATCGGGCAGCCCGAACAAAATCACCGACGGCACGCCGAGCGCATGCACCTCCTGCGCCTCTTTTACCGCCTCATCCACCGACAGGTTGAACACGCCCGGCATCGACCCCACCGCCTTCCGTACGCCCTCACCCGGGCACACGAACATCGGATACACGAATGCATCCGGCGTAAGGCGGGTCTCACACACCAGGTTGCGCAGCTCCGCAGTGCGGCGTAGCCGGCGTAGGCGAGTTACGGGAAATGTCATGGGGTCACCACACGGAAGACGAAGGCAAATCCGCCTTCCTGTCTAGATTTTAGAACATCTTTGCTCATGCAGCCCATCAAAACCCCGACTCCTTTTACCCATCCTTTCACGGCCAGGGGGTATGACGGAAGTAACCTCCCCTTCTCCTGCCGTTCCTCGGAATCACAGACCCACTCCCATAGAATGAGGTCCAATGGGTCTGTTTCAGCGCCACCGTTGGTTTGTCGCAGCGGCCGGAATTACTCTGGCCTGTGCCGTTGTGTCGGCGTTCGCTCACCCCAGCTACGGCCTGACCATATTTGCCGATCTCACAGGCCTTGCCCTGCCTCTAGCCGCCACCGCGATCACGCTCACCAATGCGTCGACTCGCCCCGGTCAGGAGCGCAGCTTCTGGGCCCTGATGGCTCTCGGCTTCTCCTTCTGGGCCTGCAACAGTGCCGCTGGAGCCTACTACGAGATCGTGTTGCGCCGGCCCGTCCCCGACATATTCTTCTTCGACATCATTCTCTTCATGCACGCCCTGCCGATCGTCGCGGCGATCGCGTGGCGTCCCGATCTGGCGAAGAAAGAAGGAAGGATTCATCTCAGCCTGCTGAATTTTCTGATGCTGATGGGATGGTGGATCTTTCTTTACGCCTTCATCGTCTTCCCTCATCAATATGTCGTCGTGGATGCAGCTCTCTATAACCTCTATTACGGCCGCCTGTACCTTCTGCAGAATGCCCTACTGCTCGCCGTGCTTCTCCTCGCCGCCTGGACCAGTTCCGGTGGGTGGCAGCGGCTCTATCTGCATTTTCTCGGTGCCGGTCTGATCTACACCGTCGGATCACAGTTGCTCACCGCCGCAGGAATTCGCGGCACCTATTATGCGGGCAGCCTCTACGACATTCCCATCGTCGCGAATCTCTCCTGGATGACCGCCACCGTCTTGTCGGCACGCGAATGGGATCTGCAAAGCCGTCCCGCCACCCTGCATCCAAGCTGGTGGAAAAAGGTTGTTCCGCGCCTTGCCATGCTGGCTCTTCTCTCGCTTCCGGCCCTCGGCGCCTGGACGGTCATCGCTGATCATTCGGCGCCGCCTTCCCGCGCCTTCCGTATTTTTATTGTCCTAGGTGGCATGTTGTTGCTGGGAGCGTTCGTCTTCCTGCGGCAGTATTTTCAGGACCAGGCGCTCATCGCTCTGCTCAACGAGTCGCGCCGTGGATACGAAAGCCAGAAGAAGTTGCAAGACCAGCTCGTGCTAAAAGAGAAGCTCGCTTCTCTCGGTAACCTCGTGGCCGGTGCCGCCAACGAGATTAATCATCCCCTGACGGCCATCGTGAGTTATTCCGAGCAGCTCTGGACCAAGGAGCATCTCACCGACGAACAGAACCAGCTTCTGCGCAAGATCGTGAATCAGTCCCGGCGCACCCGCGACCTCGTCACCGACCTTCTCCGCTTTGCCCGGCAATCACCCGGAGAAAAAATTCCGGTCGACCTCAGCGTCCTCCTGCAACGCGCGACCCAGATGCTGGAATTACGGCGACCTGGCGGGAAGATTCGCGTCGAAATGACAGTTGCCCCCAATTTTCCGCGTGTGCATGGCAATGCCAACCAGCTCTTTCAGGCCTTCGTCGAGATCATCGAGAATGCTATGGACGCTCTGGAAGAGGCCGGCGGAGGCTTGCTGGAAATCATCGCTCACCGCCTGGGCGACGATGCTCTGGTGCAGTTCTCCGATACTGGCCCGGGCATTCGAGATCCTCTGCACGTCTTCGATCCCTTCTACACGACCAAGCCTGTCGGCAAAGGGACCGGTCTTGGGCTCAGCTCTGTCTGGGGTGTGATCCGCGATCACAGTGGCCAGATCACTTGTTCGAACAAGCCGGAAGGCGGCGCGCTCTTCATCGTGAGACTTCCCGCGGCGGTCGAGCCTGCCGTTCAGGTCGCCGGCGCCGGCGCAGACTGAGCCTGTCTGTCTCGTTCCCCGCCCTTCGAAGTCCCTTCGCATTGTCACAGTTCTCGCTCCTGCTACCATAAATTGCGATGCCCGTTCCGCTCATCCACAGTTCGGCGCGCGTGCTCGAGTTCGAATCACTGCGCGAACTCCTGCGTGGATACGCGTCCTCGCCTCTCGGCCAGGAGCGCATTGCGGCCCTTGCTCCCTCCACCGATCGTGACTGGATTGAAAGTCAGCAGGAACTCGCCGGCGAGATTCGGGAATTTCGCCGTGTGGGAGGGAGCTTTGATTTTTCCGGGCTGCTCGACATCGATCTTCTGGTGAAGGAAGCGCGCATCGCGGGTGCCGCTCTCGAGACCACGGAAATTCGCGATGTGATTCTCGTAGTCGATCGCGCCTCGGAATGGCGCGAGATCGTGCTCCATCCTCCCGCCAATATGAAGTCCGACTGGCAGGGCGTGCGCGCGCTCTCGGATCAGATCGTCGACTTCACGGAGTTCCTCCGCTTCTTCCGCAACAAGATCCAACCCGACGGAACGCTAGAAGACAAGGCCTCGCCCGAGCTGTCTCGCATCCGCCGCGAAATCGAAAAACAGCGCCGCTCCATTCAGGAGTCCCTGCGCGGCTACCTGCGCCGTCTCTCCGAAGGCGGCACTGTCCAGGACGAACTCGTTACCATTCGCGGCGAGCGCTTCGTCATCCCCGTCAAGGTCGAGCAGAAGCGCCGCGTGCAAGGCGTGGTCCACGGCGCCAGCTCCAGCGGACAAACCGTCTTTGTTGAGCCCCTGGAGACGATCGAACAGAACAACGAACTGGTGCGCCTGCTGGAAGAAGAATTGGTGGAAATTCATCGCATCCTGCTGGAGATGACCCAGCGCATCTGTACGAAATCCCAAGAGA
>Ga0335083_10008636_pt1 | contig 12427 bp, 9 predicted proteins | sample Lox_Sample_42_FD_206716 | JGI IMG/M metagenome (GOLD analysis project Ga0335083, IMG submission 206716) | Soil microbial communities from Loxahatchee National Wildlife Refuge, Florida, United States - Lox_Sample_4.2 | ecosystem: Environmental > Terrestrial > Soil > Wetlands | place: USA: Florida... | reverse complement strand
CGCAGCCGGCCTTCGACGCGCGCCCGGTCGGCCACCAGCGTGGCCCCGAGCAGGCGCCCGCGGCGGTGGCGCACCTGGGCCGGGGCCGAGGCGCGGACCCCGGCGTGCTCGACCTCGAGCCGCTCGACCAGGAAGGAGCCGGCTTCCCGGCCGGCCACGGTCAGCACCGCTCGCCCGTCAGCCTGAGACAGGGCCATGGGCGGCGGGGCTTCGGTCATCCGCGGTTTCCTGGGCCGCCTGCGGCGGCACGTCGTCGGGCGTGGTTCGCTTCGCTCACCGTTGCCCTCGGCAACGCCCTCCTGGGCCCAATGCCGTTCACGTAGACGTCACCGATTTCGGGTCGACCGGGTCAGGCGTCTGCGAAAGCATGCAGAGGGTCGGAGCGAGGTCCGGACCCCACCCGACCAGCCTCCGGCTCGTCGGCCTCCCCGCTTCGCGGAGAGGCCCAGGAAGCACCTCCGCGCCCCGGCGCTCGCGTGAACAGCATTGCTCCCAGGCCGCCTGCGGCAGCACGTCGTCGGGCATGGTTCGCTGTCGCTCACCGTTGCCTTCGACAACGCCCTGCTAGCCTCCGAAGAGCCGGCGCGGCGAGCAGGGTTCGTAAGTGGGCGGTTCGCCGCTCTCTTCGTACCGGAGCAGGTCCGTGTTCACGCTGATCCGGTGAGCCTGCTTGGCCTCCACGCAGCGCGCCTGGGTCCAGTCGGTCAGCACCTGCTCCCACTTGGTCAGCTCCGTCTCGCGGGTCAGCTCCACCTTCTTCTTCTCGAACTCCGCCAGGTCGGGCTCTTTGCGCTCTTTCAGCCGGACGATCACCTGGGTGCCGCCGACCTCGAACGGGCCGGCCAGGGGCGCGGTGGGCGTGAGGGCGAAGGCGGCCTTGGCCAGCTGGTTCGAGACGCCGATCCCCTCGACCAGCGCGCCCTCCTTGGTGGCCCGGAGCGAGAACAGGCCGGTCTCCTCGGCGTGAGGCGGCGCGTTCTTGTCGGCGGCCGCGGCGTCGCTGTCGCTGGGGGCGGGGAATGAATCCTTCATCGACTTTCCGGGCGTGGCCTGCAGCTTCGCGATGGCCTCGCTGGCGGCCGCCTTGGCCAGCTCGTTGCCGCGCTCCTCGCGCAGCTTCTGCTCGGCCAGCTCCAGCTTGGCCTGGTCGTAAGAGACGGAGCCGCTCCGGGTCCCCTCGACCTTGGTGATCACGAAGCCGTCGGTGCCGCGCAGCGGCCCCACGATGGCGTCGGGCTTGGCGTTCCAGACCTTGTCCTCGGCCTCGCCGGACAGGTTGGAGGCGCCCCGGGCCCGCCAGCCCAGCTCGCCGCCGCCGGCCTTGGTGCTGGCGTCATCCGACGACGCACGGGCCAGCTCGGCGAAGGTGATCGCGTCCTTGCCGGACGTCGGTTCCTTGCCGCCCTTGGCCCCCTTCTTGAGCTGGTCGACCAGCTTGTCGGCCTTGGCCTCGGCCGCCTTCTGCGCGGCGGGGGCCGCGTCCTTGGCGACTTTGACCAGGATCTGCCGCAGCTTGCGCTGCTCGGGCACCTTCTCGTACACGAACCGGTTCTGGTCGTAGGCTTGCCGCAGCTTGGCATCGTTCTTCGCGGCGTAGTCGGCGATCTCGGCGTCGGTGAGGGTCACCTGGGACTGGTACCGATTGCCCGAGAACCGCACGTACTCCAGGTTCACCTGCCGGTTGCGACGGATGAACTCGGTCTTCACCTCTTCGTCCGAGACCGAGACGCCCGCTCGCAGCAGGTCGCGAACCCGGGCCGCCAGCAGCTCTTTCCGCTGCTCCTGCACGAAGCTCTTGGGGGTCAGCCCCAGCTCGTACTGAAGGAAGGTCTTGAACGAGTCGTAGTTGAACTTCCCGTCCTTCTGCAGCCGGGGGACGGTGTGCAGCGCGCCCAGGCCGATGATCTTGGCGTCGGCGATCTGGTCCTCGACCTCCTCGTCGGTGACCACGTACCCGAGCCGGTCGGCCTCCCGGGCCAGCAGCTCGCGCTCGATGAGCTTGTCCATCACGGCCTCTTTCAGGCGCTGCCGCTTGGCCATGGCCGGCGGGACCTGCGCGCCGCCAAACAGCATGAAGCCGTACCTGAAATCGTTCTGGGTGATGGTGTCGCCGGCGACCTGCGCCGCATAGTGATCGTCACCGTTCATGACTTGATCGCAGGAGGTGCCGCGCGACTGAGGCCCGAAGCTGATGACGAAGATCGCGATCAGGAACAGGAACAGGGCATAGATGAGCACCGACTGCGAAGATTTCCGCATCCGCTCCAGCATGGCGGGGCGGAATCTAACACAAAGACGACGAATCGAGCCCCCGGGTCTATCGAAGTGCCGCAAGGTGTGATAAAAGGCATTGTCCCGTGCTGCTCGACTGGGTCTACGGACTCTTCTCCAACGACCTCGCCATCGATTTGGGTACGGCGAACACGCTGACGTTCGTTCGCGGCAAGGGAATCGTCTCGAACGAACCGTCGGTGGTCGCGGTTCAGCGCTCGGGCAACGGCACCAAGAAGGTGCTGGCGGTCGGCAAAGAGGCGAAAGAGATGCTGGGCCGCACGCCCGGCAACATCGTCGCGGTCCGGCCCATGAAGGACGGCGTCATCGCCGACTTCGAGGTGACCGAGGCGATGCTCCGCTACTTCATCACGCGCGTCCACAACCGGCGCACGCTGGTCAAGCCCCGGATCATCATCGGCGTCCCCTCGGGCATCACCGAGGTCGAGAAGCGCGCCGTGCGTGACTCGGCCCTGGCGGCCGGCGCGCGCGAGGTCTACCTGATCGAGGAGCCGATGGCGGCCGCGATCGGCGCCGGGCTGCCGGTGACCGAGCCGTCGGGGAACATGATCGTCGACATCGGCGGCGGCACCACCGAGGTCGCGGTGATCTCGCTGGCCGGCATCGTGGTCGCCAAGTCGATCCGGGTGGCGGGCGACAAGATGGACGAGGCGATCGTCGCCTACATCAAGCGCAAGTACAACCTGCTGGTCGGCGAGCGCACGGCCGAGATCATCAAGAAGCAGATCGGCAACGCCTACGCGACGGACGAGGTCTCGACCATGGAGATCAAGGGTCGCGACCTGGTGGCCGGCGTCCCCAAGACCCTGGTCATGAACAGCGACGAGGTCCGCGAGTCGCTGGCCGAGCCGGTCAACCAGATCGTCGACGCGGTCCGGTCGGTGCTCGAGCGGACGCCGCCCGAGCTGGCCGCCGACATCGTCGACCGCGGGGTCGTGCTGACCGGCGGCGGCTCGCAGCTCCGCAATCTGGATGTGCTGCTTCGCGAGGAGACCGGCCTGCCGGTCATGGTCTCCGACTCACCCGAATGCGCGGTCGTGCTGGGCACCGGGCGGGCGCTGGACGAGCTCGCGTTGCTGCGCGAAGTCGCGCTGCAATAACTCGCCCAATAAGTCGCAACAGCCGCCGGCTCCGCGCATACTAGCGGGCCAATGGCCGCGGGCAGTAAGAAGCTGCGCGAAGCCGCCGTGGTGGCGGTCACGCTGCTGGTGGCGATTATCGCCCTGCGTATGAGCGCCAAGAATCCGGGCGACATGTCGGCGCTGGACCGCGGAATCCTGCGCCTGGTCTCGCCCGCCCAGTCCGCCATGTCGCTGATCGCGCGGGCCATCACCGGGGTGGCCGGACGCTACGTCGAGCTGACCCACGTCCGGGCCGAGAACGAGACGCTGACCCGCGAGAACCAGAAGCTGCGGGCCGAGCTGACCGAGATGCGCCGGCTGGCCGAGGAGAGCGGCCGGTACCAGCGCCTGCTGGGATTGCGCGACGTGACCCCGGCCGAGACCATCGCCGCGCGGGTCATCGCCGTCGACGCCTCGCCGTACTTCCGCGTCGCGCGCGTCGACATCGACCACGGCGAGGGGTCGGTCCGCCACGGGATGCCGGTGCTGACCCCCGACGGGGTGGTCGGCCGGGTGAACCGCGTGGCCGGCAAGAGCTCGGACATCCTGCTGCTGGTCGACCCGCGCTCGGCCATCGACGTCGTGATCCCGCGGACCGGTGGGCGGGGGATCCTGCGCGGCAAGGCGGCCGAGAACGGCTATCGCTGCAGCATCGAGTACCTGGCGCGCGGCGAGCCGGCGAAGGAAGGGGACGCGGTCGTGACCAGCGGCCTGGGCGGTGCCTTCCCGCGCAACCTCGCCGTTGGTCACATCACCCGGATCATCCCCGGGGCGGTCGGCCTGTATCAAGAGGTCGAGGTCACCCCCGACGTCGACTTCGGCCGCCTGTCCGAGGTGCTGGTCGTCGTCGCTCCGCCCCCCGCTCCCGACCCCGATCCCGCGGCCCGCCACCTGCCGGCCCGCGGCCCCATGGTGTACCGATGAGAAGCGCGATCACCCTTGTCGTCGCCTACCTGCTGCTGATCCTGCAGTCGACCGTCCTCGAGCTGGCGCCGGTGCGGATGGCCACCCCCAGCCTGGGGCTGCTGGTGGTCCTGCACGTGGGGCTGTCGTCCAAGTGGACGATCTCGTCGGCGGCGGTCGTGTCCTTCGCGACCGGCTATCTCTTCGATCTGGTGTCGGGCGCGCCCCAGGGCGTTCACGCCTTCGTCTTCGTGCTGATGGCGCTGTTCGCGCGTGCGCTGAGCATGCGCCTGGCGGTGCAGGGGATCGTCCTGTCGGCGGCGACCGCGTTCGTGGCCAGCCTGCTGGCCTCGGCGCTGATCGTCATCGTCCGCGCTCAGGTGGCGCCCGAGGGCGGGTACGGCGGGCTGCGCCAGGCGCCCTTCGAGGCGCTGCTGACCGGCTTCTTCGCCCCCTTCGTGCTGGGCCTCTTCCGCCGCATCGACGGCAAGGTCGACGCGGCCCGCTCGCGGGTGGGCCTGGCCCGCGGCCCCCACTCCCACAGCTTTGACCCCATTCCACGCAGGTAACTGAAGTCGATTCATGGATATCGCCGGACAGGATGCTGAGCTGCCCGAGATACGCCGCCGATCGCGCTACTTCGCGCTGGCGGTGATGATTGGGTTTCTGGTCGTCGCGGGGCGCCTGTTCTACCTGCAGGTGATCCAGGGGGACACGTTCTTCCGCGTCACCTCGGATAACATCGTCCACACCGATCTCCTGCCCGCGGTGCGCGGGCAGATCCGGGACCGCAAAGGGAAGGTGCTGGCCACGGTGCGGCCCGCCTACAACGTGTACGTGACCCCGCGGCTGCTCACCCGCGAGGGCTTTGCCCGGCTGCGCGCGGTGCTGGGGATGAACGGCGACGAGGCGATGGACGTCTGGGAGCGCATCGGCGGCGACGGGGGACCTGGAAAGGCGGCCGAGCGCCCGATCCTGCTGGCCGAGGACATCTCGCGCGAGGCGATGGCGGCCATCGAGACCGGCGTCGACCTGCCCGGCGTGAAGATCGTGTCGGGGCCGCGCCGGTCCTACCCGATGGGCACGATGGCCGCGCACGTGCTCGGCTACATGAACGAGATCTCGGCCGACGAGCTGCGCGCCCACAAGGACGAGGGATTCCGCCCGGGCGACCTGATCGGCCGCACCGGCATCGAGCGGCAATGGGACGGCTACCTGCGTGGCCGCTCCGGGTTCCAGAAGATCGTGCTCGACCGGCGTGGTCTCCCCAAGCCGGACATCCACGACGTCATCGAGGGACCGCCCGTCCAGCCGGCGGTGGCTGGCAACAACGTGATCCTGACGCTGGACGCGGATGTGCAGAAGTCGGCCGAGCGCGCGCTACGGAACGTTTCGGCCGCCGGCGTCGTGGTGATGGACGTCAACTCGGGGCGGATCCTGGCGATGGTGTCGAAGCCGAACTTCGACCCGAACGAGATGTCCGGGCACCTCACGCCCGAGGCCGAGCAGCGGCTGCTGGCCGACCGCTACAAGCCGCTGCACGACAAGAGCCTGGCCGAGAGCTACTTCCCGGGCTCGACCTTCAAGGCGGTCTCGGCCATCTCGGGGCTGGAAGACCGGCTGATCACGCCCGAGGACAAGGTGAAGTGCCACGGGTCGTTCGATCTCGCGCGGCGCCGCTTCAAGTGCACCAAGACCCACGGGGTGGTCAGCCTTTACGAGGCGATCGTGCAGAGCTGCAACGTCTACTTCTACGAGCTGGGGGCGCGGCCGGGGATGATGGACCGGCTGGCCAAGTTCGGCAGCGACCTGGGGCTGGGCGCGCCGACCGGGCTGGGCCTCAACGGCGAGGACGCCGGGTTCCTGCCGACCGAGGAGTGGTACCGCGAGCAGAAGCGGCTGAACCCCAAGGCCGAAGGGTTCCAGATCGGACAGGCGCTGAACGCGGTCATCGGTCAAGGTTCGACGCGCGTGACGGTGCTGCAGATGGCGCTGGCCTACGCCGCGATCGCCAACGGCGGCAAGCTCTGGCTGCCCCAGATCGTCGAGCGGATCGAGTCGCCCGACGGGCAGACGGTCGAGGAGTTCCCGCCGCGCGTGCGCCGCGAGATCTCGGTGGCGCCGGAGACGCTGGCGATCATCAGGCAGGCGATGGTCGGGGTGGTGAACGAGCGCAAGGGGACCGCCTACCGGGCGCGCCTGGACGACAACATCGAGGTCGCCGGCAAGACCGGCACGGCGCAGGTCCACGGGCGGCACACCGAGCTGGGGGGCTACGAGGCCGGCGACCACGCCTGGTTCGTCGGCTTCGCGCCGGCCGGCAAGCCCAAGATCGTCGTCTCGGTGCTGGTCGAGCACGGCGGCCACGGCGGCGACGTCTCTGCGCCGGTCGCCATGGAGATCATCCACAACTACTTCGAGAACGTGGCCCCGGGCGACCGCGCCGCGCCGAAGATCGGGCTGCCCCGTCATCACCTCAAGACCCTCGACGTGGAGGCGGAGGCGCCATGAATCCAGCACGTGGCGTGGGCTGGCGCCGGCTGCGCTTCCGCTTCGACTGGACGCTGACGCTGTCGGCGGCCTTCGTGACCTTCCTGGGGTTGATGAACCTCTGGAGCGCCGTCCACGACAAGCAGTCCAACCTGTTCTCGCAGCAGATCTCCTGGCTGGGGCTGGGGGTCGGCGTCTTCCTGGGCGTCGCGATGCTGGACTACCGGACCATCAGCCGCTACGCGTATATCCTGCACGCGGTCGGGGTCGCGCTGCTGCTGGGCGTGCTGGTCTTCGGCAAGATGGTGGGCGGCGGGCGCCGCTGGTTCGAGCTGGGGGCGTTCCACGTCCAGCCGTCGGAGCTGATCCAGCTGCTGACGGCGATCGCGCTGGGGAAGTACCTGAACGACTCGCCGGCGCTGGAGGGGCGCACCTGGCGCCACCTGGCCATCCCGGTCCTGATCGTCAGCGTGCCGGCCTGGGCCATCGCCAAGCAGCCGGACTTCGGCACCGCCATGCTGCTGCTGCTGGTGTTCTTCACCATCATGCTGACGGCCCGGCTGCGGCTGCGCACGCTGGGGGCCATCATCGGCTTCGCGACGCTGGCGGCCTTCCCCATCTACCAGCACCTGCTGCATGAGTACCAGCGCAAGCGCGTCGAGGCCTTCTTCAACCCGAACTCGGAGGCGGGCTACCAGACCCGGCAGGCGTTGAACGCCATCGGCTCGGGCCGCTTCCTGGGCAAGGGCTTCCTGCACGGCACGCAGATCCGGCTGCGGCACTTCCCGGCGCTTTGGACCGACTTCCCCTTCGCCGTCTGGGCCGAGGAGTGGGGGTTCATCGGCTGCTTCGTGATGCTGCTGGCCTACCTGGTCCTGATCCTCTGGATCCTCAAGATCGCCGGCGACGCACGCGACCGTTTCGGCGCCACGGTGTGCGTCGGCGTGGCCGCCATGTTCTTCTGGCACGTGTTCATCAACGTCGGGATGGTGAGCGGCCTGCTCCCGGTCGTCGGCGTGACCCTGCCGCTCATCAGCTACGGCGGCTCCAGCGTCCTGACCATCGCGGCGGCCCTGGGTTTGGTGATGAACGTCAGCGTCCGACGGTTTTCCTACTGAATCAGGCTCTGCGGGCGGGGTGCGGTCCATCCAGCCCGCGCAGCTGGTCGACCAGCCGACCGTCGCCGGGGTTGCGGAGGCCGGCGCCTGCCATCGAGCATCGCGTGAAGCCGGCGCGGGGAACCGACGCGGCGCCGGACGAGGACCTCGAGGTCATCGTCAGGGCGGGATCGTCGTCGAGGCCGGCCGCTGAGCCAGCCCGCCCGTCAGGCGGCTGGGCGCGCGGCGACGCGTGGGAGGCGGAGCGTGAACAGCGTGCCGGCTTTCTGGGAGGAGGTCGCCTCCACGGTCCCGCCGTGCGCCGAGGCGATGGCGCGCACGATGAACAGGCCCAGGCCCAGGCCGCGCCGGTCGTCGGACGCCCCGCGCTGAAACGGCTCGAAGATCGCGCCCAGGCGGGCCGCCGGGATGGAGGCGCCGAAGTTTTGCACCGACAGCTCGACGGACGGTCCGTTCCCGGTGATGCGCACCCAGACTTCGCCCTCGCCATAGAGAAGTGCGTTGACCATCAGGTTCGACACCGCCTGGTACAGGCGGTCGGGATCCCACTCGCCCAGCGCGTCGCCGGTGGCGGTCACCCGGAGCCGTTCGCCGCCCGCGAGCTGGCGGCAGTCGCCGGCCACCTCTTCGGCCAGCGCGGCCAGATCCTGGGATCGCGCCTTGATGGGGATGGCGCCTCGCCCCACCCGCGCGTAGTCCGTCAGGTCCGAGACCATGCCGCTCATTCGCCGGACGGTCTGGACCACGCGCAGGACGATGCCGCGCCCACGCTCGTCCTTCGCCTCGCGCAGCAGCAGCTCCGCGCCGGCCGAGATCGAGGCCAGCGGGGTCTGAAGGTCGTGGGCCAGGATGGCGATGTCGCGGTCCTTGGCGGCCAGCGCCTCACCGCGCTGGTACAGCGAGGCCAGGGCCTCGACCTTGCCGCGCAGCAGGCCCGCCGCGATCGGCTTGCCGACGTAGTCGACCAGCGCCGTTCCCTGCAGCGTCTCGATCTCCCTCGGGTCGAACTCGTAGGCGGTCAGCAGGATGATCGGCGTCTGGGCCGCCAGGGGCAGGGCGCGCAGCTCGCGCACGGTCTGGAAGCCGTCCATCTCGGGCATGACCACGTCGATGAGCATCACGGCGAAGGGGCGCTCCGTGGCCAGGCGGATGGCTTCGCGGCCCGAGCTCGCGGTGACCAGCTCGATGTCCAGCGTCTCGAACAGCGCCGACAGCGCCAGCAGGTTGACCGGGCGGTCGTCCACCGCCAGGACCGCGGGACGAGAGGACGCGTGAAGATCCGTAGTCCGCACTGTTGAAGGCCGCCCTTCGGCCGACGTCGACAGTTGTACAACATTGCTTTAAAGCGAGTCGACTAATCGTTGCTGCCGCGTTGCGACTCGGAGATCAGCTTTCTTGGAAGCAGTTGCCGTCGAGCCGTTGCCGTCGGTTTGCGCGGCAATTTGCGCCGGCTCAAACGTTGGGACGTGCGGCCAGCGAAACAGCCTCCAGAAGCTGCTGCTTCGTGAACGGCTTCGACAGCACGGGGTGCACGCCGCTCTCGACCAGGGCTTGCTCGGCCCGGGTGAAGGGTCCCGCCGTGACCAGCACGACGCGCCCGACCAGCTCGGGGTTCTGCGGCCGCAGCTCCTCGAGCAACTTCGCGACGCTGACCCCGGGCATCATCATGTCCAGCAGCACGACGTCGGCGTGGTGCTCGCTGACCGCTCTGGCCAGCTCGCCGGGATCGTCGGACGTGATCACCTCGTAGGCGGAGCCCAGCAGGCGTCGCAGGACGGCCAGGATGTGCGGGTCATCGTCGATGGCCAGGACCGTCAGCCGCCGGTTGCTCGAGCTCTTCGGCGTCCAGCGCGAATCGGGGGTGACCTCCGCGGAATCGGCGGCCGGCAGCTCGAACCAGAACAGCGCGCCGCCACCAGCCGCGGGCGCGACGCCGATCTCGCCTCCGGCATCCCGGATGATGGAGCGACAGATGGAGAGACCGAGGCCGGTCCCGACACCGGCGGCCCGTGTCGTGAAGAACGGCTCGAAGACGCGGTCGGCCAGCCGCGCGGGGACGCCCGGGCCGGTGTCGGCGACCTCGAAGCGGCAGCCGCCCGTCGGAAGCGCCCGGGTCGAGATCGTGAGCAGGTGGTTGGCGGAAGGCACTTCGGACAGGGCGTGCAGGGCGTTCATCACCAGGTTCATCACGACCTGCTCGACCCGTCCGCCGTTCGCGCGCACCGGCGGCGTCGGCTCCAGCCGGAGAAGCACCGCCGCCCGATGGCGGATCTCGTGATCGAGCATGCGCACGGTCCGCTCGACGCAGCCCCGCAGATCGATCAGGGAGGTGCTCGGATCGTTCGCCACGTGCGCCAGCGTCTGGATGTCCCGCACGATCTCGCCGATGCGACGCGCGCCGTGCAGCGCCTCGGCGACCAGCTCGGGGATGGTCGAACGCGGCTCGGCCAGGGCGTTCGACAGGTCGCTGGCCGTCTGTTCCAGGTTCGCGATCACGTAGGTGAGGGGATTGCCGATCTCGTGGGCGACACCGGCGGTCAGCGTCCCGAGCGCGGCCAGGCGGTCGGCGTGCTCGAGGCGCGCGGCCTTGGCGCGGGCCACGACTGCGGCGATCGTGGCGTGCAGCTCGGGCAGCCGCAGCGGCTTGGCCACGAACGCGGCGGCGTCGATGGCCTCGGCTTGCGACGTCCGGCTGGCGGACATCGCGATCACCGGGATGCCGGCCAGCTGCGCGTCCCGCTTTTGCTCGACGCGGAACTGCCAGCCGTCCATGACCGGCATCATCAGGTCCAGCAGGATGACGTCGGGCGGATGCGAGGACCGGAGCGAGCTGAGGGCGTCGGCCCCGTTGGTGGCGGTGCGGACCTGGTAGCCGTCGTCCCGCAACAGCTCCGCCAGGCCATCCCGGATCAGGGCGTCGTCCTCGACCACCAGAACGTCGGTTCGGGACCCCAGCAATGAAGGGCCGCCGTCGCGGTTGTCGCCTGGCGAAAATGATGGAACAGATTGTTGCGCCCGTGAGGGCGAAGCAGATTGCTCGGCCGACGGGAACATGCCCGTCGAGTTTCGACCGTCACTCGCCGTTTCGTCAAGAGACGACGTTGGCGTCGTTGCGTTACATCCAACGACATCGCTGCAAATGCGACGGTTGAGCTCGAGGCGCGACAACAAAAAAGCGGGAGGGGCCTTTAGGGCCCCTCCCGCCATACGAACCAACCGCCTCGGCCGGTCGAGGAGAATTCTTGGCCCCTACTTTCGTAAGGGGGGAGCCACGGGTATGACCGCATCGGGCTTCCCGACTCGCGGGCGTGCACATCCATCGGTCAGTGGCGGCTCCCTGGTGCGTTCTTGTAGGGAAAAGAATCTCTCCTCGTGTCGTACCGTGCAGAAGGTTCTCAGCCAGCATGGGCAACGGCACCGGGTCGGTCAAGGCAGATCTCGGCCAGGTCAGGCCGACCGCCGCGCCGCGCGATGGACAACGGACGAGACACGGTCGAAGATTCGTCCGCATGAAGCCGGTGTTGGCCGGGTCCGCGATGGTCTGTCTGCTGGCGCTGGGTGCGACCGGACGGGCCGATGAAGCGGCGCCGACGGCTCAGGTCCCTTCGCCGCCGCCGCCGGCCGCCCCCGGCCCGCCGCCGCCGGCCTTCTATATGCCTGCCCCTCCCTATGCCACGGTTGCCTCGACCGCCGGGTACCACCTGCACGACGGGTTGTTCGTGCGCGGGCGCTTCGGGATCGGCGTGACCTCGCTGTCCGCGACGTTCAGCGGCGCCAAGACCACGCTCTCGGGTGGCGGCGTGGCGCTTGGCGGGGCCATCGGGGGCGTGATCGCCCGGAACCTGATCCTGTACGGCGCGTTCTTCGCGACGGACGTGAGCAACCCCAACATGGACATCGCCGGCGCCAGCACCGCCACCAACGTGAGCGAGGTCGGCTTCGGCGGATTCGGTCCCGGCGTGGCCTACTACTTCGAGCCGATCAACCTGTACCTCTCGGGAACGCTGGGTCTGTCAGCTTTCCATGCCAGCGACCCGGCCGGGGCCCGCCTGGATTCCTCGAAGACCGGCCTGGCCCTCGAGCTGAGCGTCGGGAAAGAGTGGTGGGCGTCCCACGACTGGGGGCTCGGGCTGGCGGCCGAGCTGATCTTCGCGTCGATGAAGGATCAGGACATGCCTGACGTGACCTGGTCGGTCGGCGCCTTCTCGGTCGTCTTCTCCGCGACCTACAACTGACGTCGCGGCCGATGTTGCAGGGACACCTCCGCCGGCCGCGACCGCGCAGCCGCGCCCCGTGGGTGAAGGCCCTGCGTGGCCTATGGACCCTGCCCACCAACCTGCTGGGGCACCTGGCCGGGCTGGTGGTCAGCGGGCGGCGGCCCCGGCGCGCGGGGGGGCCGGCAGCGGTCGGGTGGCTCTACCCGATCCGCCCCGGTGTCGGCCTGGACTGGGTCGGCGCGGTGACGATCGGGCACGCGATCCTCTACACGCGCGGAATGCTGGA
>Ga0335083_10008633_pt1 | contig 12428 bp, 10 predicted proteins | sample Lox_Sample_42_FD_206716 | JGI IMG/M metagenome (GOLD analysis project Ga0335083, IMG submission 206716) | Soil microbial communities from Loxahatchee National Wildlife Refuge, Florida, United States - Lox_Sample_4.2 | ecosystem: Environmental > Terrestrial > Soil > Wetlands | place: USA... | reverse complement strand
TAGCCGAGCAGGTTGAACGCCAGCACCGCGTAAAAGATCGCCAGCCCTGGAAATGCGATCAGCCACGGCGCGGTGCGAAAATAGATTAGCGCCTCTTCGATCATGCGACCCCAGCTCGGCGTCGGCGGCGGCACCCCGAGGCTCAAAAAGCTGAGGCCCGCGTCCAGCAGCAGCGTGCCCGAGGTTCCGAGCACCGCCATCACGACGATTATCGGGATCAGGTTGGGCAGCACATGATGCGCGATGAGCCGCGCCGGCGAGCCGCCGAGCGCGCGCGCCGCGGTCACGAAGTCGCGCTGCGTCATCGAAAGCGCCTCGGCCCGCACGACACGCGCGACTTGCGTCCACGAGACAAGGCCGATCACCAGCAGCACGTTTAGCAGGCTCGGATGGAGCACGGCGACGAAAGCCATCGCGAGCAACAGCGCAGGCAGCGTCAGCATCACGTCGGTGAAGCGCATCAGCGCGAAATCGGCCGCGCCGCCGAAGAAGCCCGCGGCAAGCCCGATCGCCACTCCGATCGTCATCGTGATTGCCATCGCGGCGACCGCCACGGTCAGCGAGACCCGCGCACCCCAGATGATTCGCGAGAGCACGTCGCGTCCCAACTCGTCGGTGCCGAGCGGAAACGCGGGCGACGGCGCGCCGGGGTCACCGTAGGTCGGCGCGACCGCGCGCGTCGGGTCGTAAGGAGCAAGGTGCGGCGCGAACAGCGCGGCCGTCACCAGGCTCAGCACCATCGCCGCGCCCACCAGCTCCATCGCGTTGATCCGCCGCATCACGACGTTTCACTCAGCCGAATTCGCGGATCGAGCCACGCATAGAGCAGGTCGACTCCCAGGTTGGCGACGACCACCAGGAACGCCGAGAAGAGCACCGTGCCCATGATAAGCGGGATGTCGAGGTTGAAGACGGCTTCGTAGGCGAGACGCCCGATTCCCGGCCAGTTGAACACGGTCTCCGTGAGCACCACGCCGGAGAGCAATCCCGCGAGATCGAGCCCGGCGAGCGTGACCAGCGGCAGCATCGCGTTGGCCATCGCGTGGCGGATGAGCGCCTGCGCGGCGGAAAGGCCCTTGCCGCGCGCGGTGCGGATATAGTCCTGCTCGAGCGCCTCGACCAGGTTGGTATGCAGGATCCGCGAGTAGTAGCCGGCCGAGCCGAGTGCGAGCGCGACGGTCGGCAGCACCAGGCTCTTCCAACCGTCGAGGCCGCCCAGCGGAAACGTGCGCAGATAGAGCCCGCCCGCGATCAGCAGCATCGTGCCCAGCCAGAAAATCGGGATCGAAATCAGCGCAAGCGAGGCGATGAGGAGCACGTTGTCCACGGCGCGCCCGCGCCACGCCGCCGCCACCATCCCCATCGGAATTCCCAGCGCGAGCGAGAGGGCCATCGCGCACAGCGCCAGGAGCGCGGTTGCGGGAAAGCGGCTCAGGATCAGTTGCGTCACGCTCGCGCGCCGGATGTACGAACGGCCGAGGTCGCCGTGCAGCGCGCGGCCGAGATAGTGCGTGTACTGGATAAAGAGCGGCTGATCCAGGCCGAGCTGATGGCGGATCGTCGCGAGCGTCTGCGGGTCGGCCTTCGCACCCGCCATTGCGACCGCCGGGTCCGCGGGGATGACGAAGGCGATGGTGAACGTAATGATCGAGGTGCCGAGCAGGACCGCCGCGCCATAGACGATTCGCCGGATGACGTAGGCAATCATTTTTCCGATGACATAAGCGGCGCGGCTCCGATACTGTCCTCGCGGCCGGGTTCCTACGGCGCGAGCAAGCCGCGTGCGCGGAGTTCCCGTGCGAGACTTGCTTCCGCGCGTTCGCGATGGCGCCGCGTCGTGCCGTCGGCGCGCGCTCCCCCGTCCGCGCTCGCCCCTTCCAGCGTCGCGCGCTCCTCGGGCCGCAGCGACGCGATAATTTTCTCCATCTCAGCGCTGCGGGCAAGCTCATCCGCGGAGAGGCCCCCGGCCCCGGCCTGTTTGAGCGCCCGCCGATGAGCCAGAAAGGCGGCAAGCGAAGCGTACGCGTTTAGCTTCATGGCGTCGTTGGAATCGATCCGCCTCCGCCAATCGGTGCGATCGCAAGCCCGATAAGGTAGCCTGCGACCGCAGCGCCCATCGCAACCCCGAGAAAACGCAGCCCCGAAAGCCATCGCGACTTACGCTGCGCGAGCCATCCCTGGAAATAGCCGACCGCGAACAGCGCAAGCGCCGTCGTCGCCATCGCGGCAATAAGCCCCGCGCGATCGCCGGGCCCGGCGGACGGTATCAGGACAAACGGCAACAGCGGCACCGTTGCGCCAACCAGAAACGCAAGACCCATCGTGACGCCGTCAACCGCGGGACTGCCAAGCGCCTGGCGGCTTAGGCCGTACATTTTGACCTCGGCGGTGGAGAACAGCGCCTGCGGCGCGCCGCTCAGCAGCTTGACGACACGGTAGGACGCCTCACGGCTCAGCCCCTCGTGCTCGAGCGCATGCAGCAGACGCTCCTGGAGCAGATGGGGCTCGGCGGCGGCCTCTTCGCGCTCGCGCTCGAGCGTGCTCGACAAGACCTCGGACTCGGCCCGCGCGCCGAGATATGCACCGGCCCCCATAGAGAGCGCTCCTGCGGCGGTTGAGGCCAGCGCGGCGAGAATCACCTGGCGGCGGATCGCGACGGCGCCGCTCAGCCCTGCGAGCACGCCGGCCGTGGTGAGGATGCCGTCCTGCGTGCCGAAAACGATTTCGCGGATACTCGAAAGACGCTCGATAAGCCGCTTCTTGTCGGATGGGTCAAGGGCGGGCACGCGCGCTTAGCCGGAACTGGAGCCGGTAGTGAGCGGCGGGGCCGCGATGCCGGCCGGCTGCCAATCCGCCGGACACATCCGCCCCGAGCGCACCGCTCGCACCACGCGGAGCGTATCGCTCACGCTGCGGCCGACATTAACCGGACAGGCGACGCAGTAGACGATCGTACGTTTCGCATCGAGGATGAAGGTCGCGCGCATCGCAAGGCCGGCGCCTTCGTCGAAGACGCCGTAAGCGCGGGCGAGCGCGCCGTCCGTGTCGGCCAGGAGCGGATAGCCGATCCCGCCGAGCTCGCGCGCCCAGCGCAGATGGGTCTCGGCGTCGTCAACGCTGACCGCGACGATACTGGTTTTTTCGGCGGCAAACTCTTCGCGCGCCTTGTGAAAGCCGACGACCTCGGTTGGACAGATGAAGGAGAAGTCGTGCGGATAGAAAAACAGCACGACCATCTCGGAATCGATCTGGGAAAGCCGCAGGCGCCCTGCGCGGCCGCCGGCCGCGCAGGAGAGATCGAACGGCGGTGCGCTGTCTCCGGGTTTCAGCATCTCTGCATCCAGGCTGCGGAGGTTAAGGCTACTCGATCTGGTAGATAATCGAAACGGTCGCGGGAATAGTCACTTCGCCCGTCCGCGGCGGCTCCGCCGCCGCGGTCTCTTGCGCCGGCTGCGTCCGCACCCGGACCTCGCTGACGGCTCGGAGCACCCGCGCGAGCCTGAAACCGAGCGCGCGGGCGAGCGAAAGCGCCTGCGCCTGCGCGTCGAGTGCGGCGCAGGCAATCGCTTCGCTGCGCGCCTCGCTCTCGTCGCCCAGGGGAAACTCGAGGTAGTTGATCCCGCTCACGCCGGCGTCGAACGCGACATCGATCAGGGCCCCGACGCTTCCGACCGCGCGGGTGTCGATGGTCAGCGAACTCTCGGCGCGGTAACCGATCACCGCCGGTCTCTCATGCCCGCGCGGCTGTTCGTGCTCCGGATAGAGCGCACACCCGCCCGCGCAGAGCCTGCACTTGCCGCAGAGTTTTACCGCGAGAGCCTGGGATATCCGTTGGGTGAGCGCCGCGTTCGCCTCTGCGCTCTCCCTGGCGGAGAGCGCAGAGGCTTCGATCGCAAAATTTAACAGCGCGCGGTCGGGACTCGTGCGCCACTCGCCGATGCCGACGACGTCGATCGTGCGCAGCGGCCGGCCGGCCAAAGCGGCGGATCGAACCTCGGCCGGCGGCGCCGCGCTCTGCAAAGCTGCGACCCGTCCGGGCTGTAGCTCCAGGATTGGGGCCTCAGCCCTGCTCACCGCTCCTAATTCAACTGGGACTGACATCGCCGGACGAAGCTTACACGGGCGGCGCGGATGTTGCGCGCGCGGCGAGCACTCCGGCGGCTAATTTGATGAGCCCGGTGGCGCCGGGATGCGGCAAATTGGCCGGGCCGAAGCGGGCTTTGGTGCATCGTCCGGCGGTTCGGTCCTGAGCCGCGCGCATCGTCAGGCAGGCATCGCCCTTATCCGGTTGATTCCGTCGAAGGCCGCGTTCTTGTAGCACTCGGCGAGCGTCGGATAGTTGAAGACGGTGTCGATGAAGTAGTCCAGACGGCCGCCCAGCGCCAGCACCGCCTGGCCGATATGAATCAGTTCGACCGCGCCTTCGCCGATGATGTGCACGCCCAGGAGTTCACGTGTTTCGCGATGGAACAGCAGCTTGACGAAGCCGATGGTGTCGCCGACGATGCGTCCGCGCGCGATCTCGCGATACGGCGCGCGGCCGGTCTCGTAGGGCACGCCCTGTTCGGTCAGTTCTTCCTCGTTGCGCCCAACGAAGGAGATCTCGGGGATGGTATAGATGCCGTAGGGAAACAGCTCGCGGAACTGCGTCGCCTCGACGCCGAAGGCGCTGCAGGCGGCGAGCCGTCCCTGCTCCATCGAGGCCGACGCGAGGCTCGGAAATCCGCATACGTCGCCGGCGGCGTAAATCGTCAGCGCCGAAGTTTGATAGCGATCGTTGACCGGGATGCGGCCGCGGCTGTCGACGTTGACGCCTGCCGCCTCGAGCTTCAGATCGGCGGTCGCGCCCGTCCGCCCGACGCTGCACAGCACCTTGTCGCTCACGATCTGCTTGCCGCTCTTGAGCATCGTGCGCACGTGCCGCCCGGCCGCGTCGTCAACCACTTCGACGCGATCGACTTCTTCGCCGAGACGCAGCATCACGCGCCGCTCGCGCAGGTGGTAGCTGAGCGCCTCGATCAGCTCGCCGTCCACGAAGGGCAGCAGGCGCGGACGCTTGTCGATCAGCGTGACGCGCACGCCCATCGCCGCGAACATGCTCGCGTACTCGCATCCGATCACGCCCGCTCCGACAACGGCGAGGGTTTGCGGCAGTTCGCCCATCTCGAGGATGTCGTCGCTGGAGAAGACGCTGTGCCCGTCCATCGGCATCTGCGGGTCGCGCGTGGCCTGCGTCCCGGCGGCGATCACGACCTTGTCGGCGGTCACGGTGCGGCGGGCGCCGTCGGCGGGAAGTTCGAGTTGCAAAGTATGCGGATCGATAAAGGAGGCGCTGGCGTGGGCGAGTTCGACGCCGTTGCGCAGCAGCTGGTTGCGGGTGACGTCGATTTCATGGCGCACCACGGGATCCACGCGGACCAGCAGGTCGCTGAGCGCGATCCGTTCCTTCAGCCGATACGATTCGCCGTAGACCGCGTGCTCGCGATAGCCGGAAAGGTAAAGGATCGCCTCGCGCATGGTCTTGCTCGGAATCGTGCCGATATTGATGCAGATCCCGCCGACGATCGACTTGCGCTCGGCCATCAGCACCCGCTTGCGCAGCTTGGCCGCCTGGATCGCCGCATGATGGCCCGCGGGTCCCGAACCTATGACGACCAGGTCGTAATCGAAATCAGCCATCGAACACCTCACGTCCAGTGCGTGCGCGGGTCCAGTGCGGCCGCGCCGCTCCTATCCGCGTTTGATTGCCCCGTGGATCTTACCCATCGAATGTTAACGGCGGATTTCCGAGCCTACACACAAATGGAGCTGCCGGCTCGCGGGGCATGTCAGGTCGTTCGCGCAAAACAGTAGGACCAAGGTCTTCTTGCGAAGGGCTACCCTGTTTTACATGATTCATCCTGGATTCAGATACAGGGATTACCTGCCTCTGCAGCTTCGACCAGCGAGCCAGGAAAGACCTCCCCAAGTGGAAGGAGTGAACCGATGCAAGCACGGTCTTTTGCGCTTCTAACGGCTTTGGCGGTCGTCACGAGCATCGCGCTCCTGATCGCAAGCCCGAGCGCTGGTATCTCGCAAACGGCTAAGTCCTGGCCGAGCATCAGCGAGAGCCGGGCGATAGCGGAAGAGGGATTCATCTACGGATTGCCGATCGTGATGAATTACGCGGTCATGTACGAGTATGTCGTGGACCGAAACTCGGGCCAGTGGAAGGCTCCGTTCAATACAATATCCAACGAGCACCGCGTCTTCACTTACAGGGACACGACTATCGTCACGCCCAACAGCGACACGCCGTACTCGCTGGCATGGATGGACCTGCGCGCGGAACCCATCGTGATCTCGGTACCGGCCGTCGAAAAGAGCCGTTACTACTGCGTGCAGTTCACTGACGGTAACACGTTCAACTACGGCTACATCGGAAGCCGCGCCACCGGCAACGACGCGGGCGATTACATGGTTGTCGGACCCGAATGGAAGGGCGAAACGCCGCAAGGCATCAAGAAGGTGTTCCAGTCGACGACCGACTTTTCAATTGCGGTATTTCGCACCCAGCTCTTCAACTCCGCGGACCTGCCCAACGTCGAGAAAGTCCAGTCTGGTTACAAAGTACAGCCGCTGTCCGCATATCTGCACCAGTCGGCGCCTCCAGCGGCCCCGGCGATCGATTTCCCTAGGATCAACGATCAACTCGTAAAGAAGAATTTTTTCGAATATCTCGATTTCGCTCTGCGATTCGCGCCGTCCGGGCCGGAAGAGAAAGACATCCGCGCCAGGCTCGCCCGGATCGGCATCGGCCCCGGCAAGACCTTCAACTTCAAAGACCTTTCGCTCAAGCACAAGCTCGAAATCGGCCTGGGCATGAAGGACGGCGAGAAGAAGGTCGCGGAGAAACTCAAAACCTTCGGCAAGAACGTCAACGGATGGCACGTCGGTTCGCCATTTGGCGATCGCGCCTTCTACCACGGCGACTGGTTATTGCGCGCAGCCGGCGCCAAGGGCGGTATCTACGGCAACGACGCAGTGGAGGCGATGTATCCGCTGACGAAGTGGCTGCCGAACGGCGAACCGCTCGACGGCAGCAAGCACAACTACACGCTCACCTTCGCCGCAGGCCAGCTTCCGCCAGTCAACGCCTTCTGGTCCGTAACCATATACGACGGCAAGACGCAGTTGCTGATCAAGAATCCGATCAACCGCTATCTGATCAACTCGCCGATGCTTCCGAATCTCAAGAAGAACGCCGACGGCTCGCTGACGCTCTACATTCAGAAGAACTCGCCTGGCGCCGACAAGGAATCCAATTGGCTGCCCGCTCCCGACGGTCCGATCTACCTGGTGATGCGCCTGTACTGGCCGAAGGAGAGTCCGCCGTCCATTCTGCCGCCTGGCGATGGAACCTGGAAGCCCCCGGCCGTGCGCGTTCTTTAGAAGAGTCGCGCTGATCTCAGCGGCTACTCGATCCGATAGTTAATCGAGACCGCCGCGGCGAGCCATCACCGAGCAGACAGGCTAGTGAAACGGGAACTGAAGTTTGCGATCGTCGGAGGAAGCGCCGCGGGTCTCTTTGCCGCGTTGATGCTGGCGCGGGCCGGCCACGAGGTCGTCGTCCTCGAGCAGGATCGATCGGAGCCGGCGCCCGACGTCGAGTCTGCCGCGGCGTCCGCCTTCCGCTCGGCCGCGCCTCAGATTGTCCAGCCGCATATCGTGATGGCCAGGTGCCGGCAGCTTCTTATGGAGCACCTGCCCGACGTCTATCGCCTGATGCTAGCCGCGGGCGTGGCCGAAGCGCCGATCTCGACGCAGATGCCGCCGTCGCTCAGCGACACCACGGCGAGACCGGACGACGAGCGGTTCACGATGCTGATGACCCGGCGCTCGACCATCGATTGGGTCCTTCAGCGGGTGGTCGTTGCTGAGCCCGGCGTGACGCTCAGCGTGGGAGTGCGCGCAACCGGGTTGCTCGCCGCTGCGGATAGGCCGCCTCACGTCACTGGAGTGCGCACCAATCAGGGTGACGTTGCTGCGGACATGGTGGTGGATGCGATGGGCCGGCGCTCGCCGGTTGACCGCTGGCTCGACGAGATTGGCGCTCATTCAACGGCGATGTGGCGGGCGGAGTGCGGTGTGGCGTACTTCAGCCGGCATTATCGGCTGCGTCGAGCGCACAAACTACCCGGGCCGGCCACGACGCGGATCGTCGTCGGCCTCGACGAGTTCACCGTCGGCATCTGGGGCGCCGACAATGGAACGATGCAGCTGGCGGTGGTGCCGCTGGCGATCGATCGCCGATTCAAAACGCTCAGGTACCCGAAGGTCTTCGAGGCGGTGATGCGTACCATCCCGACCTACGCCGCGTGGCTTGACGTAATGGAACCGATCACCGACGTGTTTCCGATGGGTGCGGTGAACAATACGATGCGCCGTTTGGTTGTCGGCGGCGCGCCGGTAGCGACGGGGTTGGCCGCTATCGGCGACTCGGTCTGCACGACGAATCCGACGCTCGGCCGCGGCCTGACGCTCGCATTGACGGGTATCGCGGATTTGGTTGATGCCGTTGACCATCACGGCGACGACCGGCGCGCGCTCGCAATGGCTCTGGATAAACTGGCCGCCGAACATATCCTTCCGTATTACGAGGATCAGGCGGCGATCGACTTCGCGCGCCTCGGGATCCTCAAACACCGAATATTCGGCGCTCCGCTCCCGCCCGCGCCCGACGCCGTCTCTGACCGGATAACCTTCGAGCAACTGCGTACCGCAGCACTATTTGATCCGACTATCTTCCGCGCATTCTGGAAGGTCATGGGTATGCTCAGCCGGCCTGCCGAGGTGTACGCCGATCCGGAGATCGTGGCGCTCACGCAAGGAGTCCTCCGTTACCATACGAAGGCGCCGATCGTTCAGCCGACTCGCGAACAACTGCTCGGCGCGCTCGAGCCGTAGCCCGCTGCCGAAAAATCCGCCGACGGCCCGGCGGTTTACTAAAGCTGGGCGCCGGGACTGCCCAGCGCATTCTCGGTCAGGCCTCGGGTGATGATCTCATAAGCTTCGTCTATGGAATCGGTTCTGTGGAAGAGCTCGACATCGCCCGGGCCGATTGTTCCGTATTTGATCAGCGCGTCGAAGTTCAGCACCTCGTTCCAGTACTTCGCCCCGAACAGCACGATCGGCATGCGCTTCTTCATCTTGCGCGTCTGCACCAGCGTAAGCATTTCGAAGAATTCGTCGAGCGTTCCGAAGCCGCCGGGGAACAGCACCACCGCCTTGGCAAGATAGACGAACCAGAACTTGCGCATGAAAAAGTAGTGGAAATGAAAGTGCAACTCGCGGCTGACATAGGGATTATCGAACTCGCCGTTGGGGATCGATATCGTCAGGCCGACATTCAGCCCCCTCGCTTCCGAGGCGCCGCGGTTAGCCGCCTCCATGATACCGGGACCGCCGCCGGTGCAGACGACAAACCGGCGCTCGTTATGGTCGAGCCTCTTCGACCAGGTCGTCAACCGATGGGACAGCTCACGTGCGGCCTCGTAATAGGTCGAGAGCTCAAGCGCCGTGCGTGCCGCCGTCACGCCGTGCCCCGCCCTTTCCGCCTCGGCCAGGGCTGCTTCGGCCGTTTCGCGCGACAACAACCGCGCCGAGCCCATGAAGACGATGGTGTCCTGGACCTTATAGCGTTTGAACCGCGACAGCGGCTCCAGATATTCGGCAAGGATGCGTAGCGCCCGGCCGTCCTTGCTTTCGAGGAACCGCACGTCCTCATAGGCCTTGGTCTGTCGATGGAATTGTTTGCTGCCGTTGGATTTGTCCAAGATTCACCTCCGGCAAATGTTGCGTTGGAGGCTCTGACGCTTCCAACGATTGCGCCTCGATTTTATCAAGTTGACGGCAGTTTATCTTTCCGGCAGCTTTTCGCCGCGGACAGGCTTCGGACGAGGCACCCGCGAAGCTCCTGGAAACCGGGCAAAAGGCGCTATTTCGGCGAGACCTGCCCGGCTCCAGTCGCGCGCTGGCAAGCTGCGGCCACCAGGCTAGCTTTCCTCCGTTCCTGCGCGAGCCGGCGGGTTTACCTGCAGCAGAAATCGGGCGAATTTTGGCAGCTATTCGATCTGATACGTAATCGAGACTGTCGCGGGGACCGTGACCTCGTTGGGTTGCACCGGGGTCGGCGCGCCCATCGACGCGCTCATCGCCATCGCCCCCGCGCGCATAACCGGCATCGGCCTGTTTTCGGTCTCGGTGGTGGCCTTGACCACGGGCCCAAGCTTTACGCCGAGCGACTTGGCGAGCGAGTCCGCCTGGGTCTGCGCGTCCTTGGCAGCGAGCGCGATCGCCTGGCTGCGGGCCTGGCTTTCATCGCGCAGCGTGAAGTTGAGAAAGTTGATCCGGTTGGCGCCGGCCTGGATTGCCGTGTCGATCAATCCGCCGAGCATCCCGATCTCGCCGGTCTCCACAGTAATCGAGTTCTCGGCGCGATAGCCGATGACGCTGGGCTTCTGATTGGGCTGCGGAGATTCGCTGTACTCGGGATAGAGCGAGTAGCCGCCGGTCCACACCTTGCCCTTGCCGTTCAGCTTGGCGGTGAGTGCGTCCACGACTTTTTGCGCGAGCGCCGCGTTCTGGCCGGCGCTCTCCTGCGCGGTTGCGGCATGCGTTTCGATCGCGAGGTTGAGCGAGGCGACGTCGGGAGCGACGTGCGCCTCGCCGTTGCCGGTAACCTCGATTGTGCGCGGGCCCTGCGGCGGAGGCGAGCCGGCGAGCGGCGCGGGAATAAACGGCGCCGCGGCCGGTGCAGCGACCGCGGCGGCCGGCATCGCCGCGAGAAAGATCGCAGCGGCGCCCGCGCAAAGCGAAAGGAGGGCGCCTGCGCCGCGGCGGCTATGGCCTACGTTCACCCGCGCACGCCCGCTGCTTACGATCTGAAGCGACCTTTTTCTCATCCGTCTCGGGACCTCGACTTGCGCCTCTACCGGCGTCCGGTTCGGCGCCGGAGGCCGCTCGGACTGTTGCCAAGGCTGCGCGCTGGCATCTAAGCTGCGGGCCAACCGACAGCCACAGCGCAATAGTTGAGGAGCCGGCGGCGAAAGGCAAGGCCGCCCGGGAGCGAAGCGCGAAGGGGCGGCGCGACGCGCGCGAGAGAGGGGGCGCGCCGATGCTTTCGCGGGCGGCGCGGTGTATTGTTCTGGATTGGAAAAAAGCTACTCCATGGCCGACAAACAGGACGAAAAGAAAGTCACACCCCGCAGCGTCGACTTCGCCGCCTGGTACAACGAGATAATCGCGCGCGCCGAGCTTGCCGATTACTCGCCGGTCCGCGGATGTATCGTGTTCCGCCCCGACGGCTTCGCGATCTGGGAGGCGCTACGCGACGAACTCGACCGCCGGATCAAAAAGACCGGCGCACGCAACGCCTACTTTCCGCTCTTCATCCCGCAAAGCTTCCTGCAAAAGGAGGCCCAGCACGTGGAGGGCTTTGCCCCCGAGGTCGCCGTGGTCACGCATGGCGGCGGCAAGGAGCTCGAGGAGCCGCTGATCGTGCGGCCCACTTCCGAGACCATCATCAATTACATGTTCGCGCAGTGGATTCATTCGCATCGCGACCTGCCCCTGATGATCAACCAGTGGTGCAACGTGGTGCGCTGGGAGATGCGCACGCGGCCGTTCCTGCGCACCACCGAATTCCTCTGGCAGGAGGGCCACACCGCGCACGCCACCAGGGAAGAGGCCGAACGCGAGGCGCTCACGATGCTCGAGGTCTATCGCGGCTTCGTCGAAGACTATCTCGCGGTGCCGCTCGTGACCGGGCGCAAGAGCGCGGCCGAACGTTTTCCGGGCGCCGAGGAGACCTATTCGATCGAGTCGCTGATGGGCGACGGGCGGGCGCTGCAATGCGGCACCTCGCACTACCTCGGCGACAACTTCGCGCGCGCCTTCGAGATTCGCTTTCTCGATACGCAAAACCAGCTCCAGTATCCCCATCAGACCAGCTGGGGCGTATCGACGCGGCTGCTCGGCGCGATCATCATGAGTCACGGCGACGACCAGGGATTGCGCCTGCCGCCGGCGGTCGCGCCGTTTCAGGCGGTGGTCGTGCCGATCTGGCGCAAGACCGAAGACGGCGATCCCGTGCTGGCCGCCGCGCGCGCAGCGCGCGACGCGCTGGAGGCCGCCGGGATACGCGTGCGATTGGACGACCGCGAGGGCCTGACGCCCGGCTTCAAATTCAACGATTGGGAGATGCGCGGCGTGCCGGTCCGGATCGAAATCGGCCCGCGCGACGTCGCCGCGCGGAGCGCCGTGATGGCACGCCGCGACCGCTCGGGCAAGGAAGCCAAAGCCGCGGCATCGCTCGACGGACTTGCGACGCACGTCCGCGCGCTGCTCGACGACGTTCAGAAGAGCCTGTACACGCAGGCGCGCGAGGC
>Ga0335083_10008631_pt1 | contig 12430 bp, 11 predicted proteins | sample Lox_Sample_42_FD_206716 | JGI IMG/M metagenome (GOLD analysis project Ga0335083, IMG submission 206716) | Soil microbial communities from Loxahatchee National Wildlife Refuge, Florida, United States - Lox_Sample_4.2 | ecosystem: Environmental > Terrestrial > Soil > Wetlands | place: USA... | reverse complement strand
TACGCGACCGATCCATCGGACGCCGCCGGCACGCTCTGGCTCGATGTCGCGCAGCGCGACTACAGCGTTGCGTTACTGGCTGCGTGCGGGCTGTCGCGCGAACAGATGCCCGAGGTCTACGAAGGCAATCGCATAACGGGCACGCTCAAACCGGCGCTCGCGCGCGAGTGGGGCTTGCGGGAGATTCCGGTAATCGCGGGCGGCGGCGACAACGCCGCGGGAGCGATCGGCGTGGGCATCGTCAGGCCGAAGCAGGCGATGCTGTCGCTCGGCACGTCAGGTGTCTATTTCGCGGTCTCCGACGGCTTTCTGGCGAACCCCGCTTGCGCGGTGCACAGCTTCTGCCACGCATTGCCGCAGACCTGGCATCTGATGTCGGTGATGCTCAATGCGGCAGGCTGCCTCGATTTCACCGCGCAACTGGCCGGCTATGCGGACGTCGCGGCGCTGCTGGGAGAGGCCGAAGCGCAGGCGCGCGATCGCCGGCCGTGGTTCTTGCCGTATCTGACGGGCGAGCGCACGCCGCATAACAACGTCAACGCAAAGGGCGTGTTCTACGGCCTCGTTCCTGAAACGAGCCGCGCGGATCTGGCGAACGCCACGCTCGAAGGGGTCGGCTTCGCGTTGCTCGATGGCATGGATGCACTGCATGCGGCAGGGCTCGCGCCGGACGAAATCTCGGTGATCGGCGGTGGCTCGCGCAGCGCTTACTGGACGCAGATGCTGGCGGATCTCGCCGGCCGGCCGCTCACGTTGCGCGCGGGCGGCGAAGTCGGCCCCGCGCTCGGCGCCGCGCGTCTCGCGCATCTGGCGCTCGCGCCGGACGCCCCGCTCGATGCGATTTGCCCGACGCCCGAGATCCTCGCCGTGCGCGAGCCGGACGGGGTGCGTCACGCGTGGTACCGCAATGAACGGCGCCCGACCTTCCACGCGCTGTATCGGGCGCTCGAACCGGTGTTCGCCGCGCCGGCCGCTGATCAAGTGTTGCCGGTCATAACAGAGAGGAGTGAGACATGAAATTCACAACCCGCCGTTCCGTTCTGAGTTCGCTCGTATGTGGAGCGATGCTCGCCAGCCTGTCGCTCGTCGCGCCGCTTGCGCACGCGAGCAAGGAGCATCCAGAAATCGGCTTTTGTATCGACGACCTGCGCGTCGAACGCTGGTCGCGCGATCGCGACTATTTCGTCGCCGCCGCTGAAAAACTCGGCGCCAAAGTATCGGTGCAGTCCGCCGATGCGAGCGAGGAACGACAGATCTCGCAGATCGAGAACCTGATTTCGCGCAGCGTCGATGTGATCGTCATCGTGCCGTTCAACTCGAAGACGCTCGGCAACGTGGTGGCCGAGGCGAAGAAGGCAGGCATCAAGGTGGTGTCGTACGACCGGCTGATTCTGGATGCCGATGTCGATGCCTATATCTCGTTCGATAACGAGAAGGTCGGTGAACTGCAGGCTGAGGGGGTGTACGACGCGCAGCCGAAGGGCAACTACTTCCTGCTCGGCGGCGCACCCACCGACAACAACGCGAAGATGCTGCGCGAAGGCCAGATGAAGGTGCTCAAGCCGGCGATCGAGCGCGGTGATATCAAGGTCGTGGGCCAGCAGTGGGTGCCGGAGTGGAGCGCGTCGACCGCGTTGCGCATCATGGAAGATGCGTTGACCGCGAACAACAACAAGATCGATGCGGTCGTCGCGTCGAATGACGGCACGGCTGGCGGCGCGATTCAGGCACTGGCGGCGCAGCATATGGCCGGCAAGGTGCCGGTGTCGGGTCAGGACGCGGACCTCGCGGCCGTCAAGCGCGTGATTGCCGGCACGCAGACGATGACCGTCTACAAGCCGCTCAAGCTGATTGCGGGCGAAGCGGCGAAGCTCGCGGTGCAACTGGCGAAGGGTGAACCGCCCGCCTATAACGCGCAGTACGACAACGGCAAGAAGAAGGTCGACACCATCCTGCTGCAACCCACGCTGCTGACGAGGAGCAACGTCGATGTCGTGGTGAAGGACGGTTTCTACACCCAGGCACAGCTCGCGAGCCAATAAGCGGGACGCACGCGCGGTGGCCGCTGCTGCGTGTTCGACGCAGCGGCGCCACCGCGCTCCTTGCAGCGAGGCAAAAGCGAATGACGCAACCTTTACTGGCGATGCGCAACATCGTCAAGGCATTTTCCGGCGTGCGCGCGCTCGACGGCATCGACCTGACGGTGTCGCCCGGCGAGTGCGTGGGCCTGTGCGGCGAAAACGGCGCGGGCAAATCGACGCTGATGAAGGTCCTCTCCGGCGTGTATCCGTATGGTACCTGGGATGGCGAAATATTCTGGGAAGAGCAACCGCTGAAGGCCGCGAACGTGCGCGACACCGAGCGGGCCGGCATCGTCATCATCCACCAGGAACTGATGCTGGTGCCGGAGCTGTCGGTGGCGGAGAACATCTTTCTCGGCAACGAAATCACGCTGCCCGGCGGCCGGATGAACTACGCGGCGATGTTCCAGCGCGCCGACGCGTTGCTGCGCGAGCTGCACATCGAAGGCATCCATGTCGCGCAGCCGGTGATGAACTACGGCGGCGGCCATCAACAATTGATCGAGATCGCCAAGGCGCTCAACAAGCGCGCCAAGCTGCTGATTCTCGATGAGCCGTCGTCGTCGTTGACCGGTGCGGAAACGCGCATCCTGCTCGATATCGTGCGCGATCTGAAGCGGCGCGGCGTGGCCTGCGTCTACATCTCGCACAAGCTCGACGAAGTCGAAGCGGTGTGCGACACGATCACCGTGATCCGCGATGGCCGGCACGTCGCGACCGAACCGATGCGCGCGCTGACCACCGAGCGCATCATCGCCATGATGGTGGGCCGCGAGATCAGGGATCTGTTTCCGCGCGAGCCGCGGCCGCTCGGCGAGGTGATCTTCGAAGCGCGCCATGTGACCTGTTTCGACGTCGCCAATCCGCGCCGCAAACGGGTCGACGACGTGTCGTTTTCGCTCAGACGCGGCGAAATTCTGGGCGTGGCCGGGCTGGTGGGCGCAGGGCGCACGGAGTTGATGCAGGCGATCTTCGGCGCGTATCCCGGCGCGAGCGAAGCGACCGTGCTGCTCGGCGGCAAGCCGTTGAAGAGACGCACGCCGGCCGACGCGATCCGCGCGGGCATCGCGATGGTGCCCGAGGACCGCAAGCGCCACGGCATCGTGCCGCAGTTGAGTGTCGGTCACAACATCACGCTGGCGGTGTTGCAGCGCTTTGCCAAAGGCGCGCGCATCGACTCTGCCGCCGAGCTCGATACGATCCGCACGGAGATGAAGCGGCTCTCGGTGCGCGCCGCGCATCCGATGCTGTCGATTGCGAGCCTGTCGGGCGGCAACCAGCAGAAGGCCGTGCTGACCCGCATGCTGCTGACCGACCCGAAGGTGCTGATCCTCGACGAGCCGACCCGTGGCGTCGATGTCGGCGCCAAATACGAAATCTACAAACTGATCGTCCAGCTCGCGCAGCGCGGCGTGTCGATCGTGATGGTGTCGTCGGAATTGCCCGAGGTGCTCGGCCTCAGCGATCGCGTGCTGGTGATCGGCGAGGGCGAATTGCGCGGCGACTTCGTCAACGACGGCCTCACCCAGGAGGATATCCTCACGGCCGCCATTCGCCCTGTGCAGCGAGCCACGAACCTAACCGGAGCGAGCGCAGCATGACTCCCGACGTCACTTCCCCACGCCCTGAAGACGCATCGCCGCACGGCTCGTTCGGCGGCGCGCAACGCGTGCAGCAACTGTTTGCGCGCTACAAGATTCTCGCGCTGCTGATCGCGGTGGCGGCGATCTGGATCTTCTTCTCATTGCTCACCGACGGCGCGTTCATTACGCCGCGCAATCTGTCGAACCTGTTGCGGCAGATGTCGATCACCGGGATGCTCGCGTGCGGGATGGTGTTCGTCATCATCGCGGGCGAGATCGATCTGTCGGTCGGGTCGTTGCTCGGCCTGCTGGGCGGCGTCGCGGCGATACTCGACGTCAACCGGCATTGGCCCATCGGCGTCACGGTGCCGGTCGTGATGCTGCTCGGCGTGCTGGTCGGCCTCTTCAACGGCTGGTGGTCGACCTACCGGCGCGTGCCGTCGTTCATTGTCGGCCTGGGTGGGATGCTCGCGTATCGCGGCATCCTGCTCGGCGTGACCGGCGGCTCGACCATCGCGCCCGTCTCCGACAGCTTCGTGTTCGTGGGACAAGGCTATCTGCCGCGTTTCGTCGGCGATGCGCTCGCCGTCGTGCTGTTCGTTCTGCTCGCGCTGCTCACGGTGCGGCAGCGGCGCAATCGCCAGCGCTATCAATTGCCGGTGGTGCCGCTCTGGCAGGATGGGGTGAAGATCGTCGGCTCGGGCGTGATCCTGTTCGCCTTCGTCGCGACGCTCGACCGCTACGGCGGTATTCCGGTGCCGGTTTTGTTGCTGCTCGCGCTGCTGGGCATCTTCACGTGGATCGCGACACAGACCGTGTTCGGCCGGCGCATCTACGCGGTCGGTTCGAACCTCGAAGCGACGCGCCTGTCGGGCGTCAATACGAACCGCGTGAAGCTCGCGATCTTCGCACTGATGGGGCTGATGTGCGCGTTCGGCGGCATCGTCAATACCGCCCGGCTGGCGGCGGGGTCGCCGTCGGCCGGCTCGATGGGCGAACTCGATGCGATCGCGGCCTGCTTCATCGGCGGCACGTCGATGCGCGGCGGCTCGGGGACCGTGTACGGCGCGTTGATCGGCGCGCTGGTGATGGCGAGTCTCGACAACGGCATGTCGATGCTCGACGTGGATGCGTACTGGCAGATGATCGTCAAAGGCAGCATTCTGGTGCTGGCGGTGTGGATCGACGTGGTGTCGGGGTCCAACCGGCGTTGACGGGATGAGCGCCGTTGAGCAGGCGCGGCGGCATCGCAACCGCTTCGCCGCGCGGCCGGCATCGGGCGCATCGGCGGCGCAAAACGCGACGGCATTCGCGCGGTTCACCGTTTAAAGTAGCGGGGCGGCACAACGCGTCCCGCGACATCCACGCCAACGGTGAAAAAACGCATGAGCACGATCGAGCAGGTACCCACGCTACGGCGTTATCGGCGCCGGCATGATTGGGGCGATGCCCGCTCATCCCCGAGGAGAGACGCGCTGTGGCTGCCGGCGCCGTGGACCCGAAAGGCGAGATGTAAGCAGAACGTCATGTTCTGACCAGGCGCGCTGCGGTGCAGGGCCACGGTGCGCGGCCTGTGCGTGGCGCGGGCGCCACCGTTACGTGAGTCGAGGCCTGCCTCGCGTCATTTCATCGCTCTTTGCCGATCTCGGGACAAACTCGGGACAAACAGCCATTGCCAGCGCGCGCGGCCTGTTCTACCGTTGTGCGGATCCCCATTTTGCTCGCCGCGTCATGTTCGTCCCCACCGATGCTCCGTCGCCGTTCCAGTTGCGCAAAGCCAGCATGGACGACTTCGTATTTGCCGAAGCGCTGACCCGCAATAACATGGGCGGCTACTATCAACGGCACCACCTCGTCTGGCGCAGCGACCTGTTCCTTGGCAGCTGGCGCGAGTCGGAGAATTTCATCCTCGAAAGCGACGGGCAACCGATCGGCGTGTTGCGCATCACGGAAGAAGGCGATTCGCTGCATATCCGCGACGTCCAGATTGCGCAAGGGTATCGCCGGCGCGGCGCGGGCACGTATCTGCTCGATATCTCGCATCAATGGGCGCGCGAGCGCGGCCTGCATGAACTGCAACTGCGGGTGTTCGTCGACAATCCCGCTGCCCGGCTCTACCGGCGCATGGGTTACAAGCTCGCCGGGCCGCGCCTTGCGCAACTCGGCGCGATCCGTCACCTGGCGCGCCGCGTCTAGCGGCGAGGCGGCGCTACTTGCGCAACCCCGGTGCTGTTCAGGCAAGTCGCGTAATCAGCGGGCGAATGTGTCTGACGGGCCGGCCGGGTCCGTTGCGTCCGGCAAGTGTTGCTCCGCTGCTGCATCTTCATTGCGCTCGGCCTGGTTGTGCTCCGACCCGCGCTCCGAGCCGCGCTCGATAAAGGCGCGCGGGCTCTTGCCGAAGGCGCGCCGAAACATCGCCGAAAACGCGCTCTGACTCTGATAGCCGAGTTCCTGCGCCACGTGCGCGAGCGGCCGCCCCTGGCTGATGAGCGGAATCGCACGCGCCAGCAGCGCCTGCTGACGCCACTGCGAAAAGCTGACACCGAGCTCCTGACGAAACAGTCGCGCGATCGTGCGGGTGCTCGCGCCGACCCTCGACGCCCATTGTTCGAGCGAATCGCCATGGGCCGGGTCCGCGAGCACCGCTTCGCACAACGCGCGCAGACGCTTCTCGTTGGGCATCGGCACGGACAGCGGCAAGGGCTCGGAGCGCGTCAGCTCGTCGAGCGCGAGCGCGCCGAGTACCTGTTCGCGCGTGCTCGGCAAGTTGGGCTCGTCGAGCGCCGCAATCACTTCACGCAGCAGATTCGACACTTCGACGACGCGGCACGTGTCGAGCCCGGGCGGCGCCGCATGCTCGTCGATATAGAGCGTGCGCAAAAACGCGTCTTCGACGATCACCACTTCATGCGTTACGTGCGGCGGCACCCAGATCGCCCGCGACGGTGGCACGATCCATGTCGTGCCGAGCGTCGCCATCCGTAAAACCCCGCGCGACGCATACGCAACCTGCGCCCACGCGTGGCGATGGCGGGCGATGCGCACGCCGGCCGGCATCGGCCGCGAGCGCACGCGGATCGGATGGGTGGGCGTCGGCGCGAATTCCGGAGGAATGTCGGCGAAGTCGACTCTTGTCGAAAGAGGGGCAGCGGCGGACGAGTTCATGAAGCACACACGCGGCGGAACCGGCAGGGATGAAGTGGCTCCCATTGTAGGGCGCGACGTCGCGCCGCGTGCCGGCGGCGATGCGCCCGGCATGCCGATCGAGCGCGTCCGGGAGGCATAATGCATCCGTTTCGATTTCTTTGGAGGAGCAGCTCATGACCTTTGCCACAGCAGACCTGTGCGATGCGCACGAAGACCAGTTGGCCGCGGGCACGCTGCGCGTGCTCGAACCGGTGTTTCAGCGCTTTGGCCGAGTGCCGTGCTTTGCCGGCGAGGCCGTCACGCTGAAGGTGTTCGAAGACAACGGGCTGGTGCGCGCCACGCTCGAAGAGCAGGGCGCGGGCCGCGTGCTCGTCGTCGACGGCGGCGGTAGCCTGCGCTGCGCGCTGGTGGGCGGCAACCTGGCGCAACTGGCGGACAAGAACGGCTGGGCCGGCGTGCTCGTGTACGGCTGTGTGCGCGATTCGCTCGAGCTGAATGAATGCGACATCGGCATACTGGCGCTCGCCACCCACCCGCAGCGCGGCCAGAAGCGCGGCAGCGGCGAGCGTGACGTGACGGTGCGATTGCCCGGCTCGCTGGTGCGGCCGGGCGAGTGGGTGTACGCGGATATCGACGGCGTGCTCGTCGCCAGCGTGCCGCTAGGTTGACCGGCATGCGTCACCCGCATCACGTGACCCAGATCACGTGATGGGATGATTCAACTCGACAAGCAGAAAGAAAGGATCCTGGACGATGCACAAGGTTTTCGTGTACGGCACCCTGCGGGCCGGCGAGATCAACGACATCAACGAAGCCGCGGCGCGGCACGACATCGCCGAGCCGATGCTGGTCGGCCGCGCCACCGTACGCGGACACCTGTTCGACTTCGGCGCCTACCCGGGGCTCCTCCCCGACGAGGCAGGCCCACCGGTGTGCGGCGACGTCTATGAAATCGCCCCCGAGCTGATTGCCGTACTCGACGAAATCGAGGAAGTCTATCCCGGCGTCGAGGGCCTGTTTATCGCGCGCGAGGTGACTGTCAATGTGAACGGCGCCGCGATGGCGTGCCGCTTTTATCCGGTGACGAAAAAAGCGGTGCAGGGTTTGCCGCAGATCCGTACAGGCGACTGGGTCGCGTATCGGCGTTCGCGCGAGCGCGCAGCCGTTCAGGTCGGCCATAAAAAAACGCTCCAGCAAGCCTGAGTTTGGCGGAGCGTCCGATCGGTAAGGCGGGCTGCCCGGCGCCGCTTCATTGCGAAGCGGCGCGTTGCCGTCGTGGCACCTGGCGCCGCCTGCGCCAAGGGCGGCGAGGTGCCACGTGGCCGGTCAAATCGGCACGTCAGATTTCCTCATACAGCGGCAAGGTCAGGAAGTCGGTGAACTGCTCCGAGGTCGACATCGCTTCGAAGATCTGCGCCGCGCGCTCATAGGTCGTCGTGTCGCCGCCGACCGCCTGCTTCACCTTGTCGAGTTCCTGCTTCGACAGTTCGCGCACCAGTGCCGCGCTCACCTTGCGACCGTCGTCGAGCTGGCCTTTCGGCGAGCGGATCCACTGCCACACCTGCGAGCGAGAAATTTCCGCGGTCGCGGCGTCTTCCATCAGGTTGTGGATCGGCACGCAGCCATTGCCCGCCAGCCACGAACCGAGATAGTGGATCCCGACGTTGATGTTGTTGCGCAAGCCCGCTTCGGTGATCGGCGTTTCCGGACGGAAATCGAGCAGGTCCTTTGCGCTCACCTGCACGTCGTTGCGCTGCTTGCCGATCTGGTTCGGCTGGTCGCCGAGCACCTTGACGAACTCTTCCATCGCGATCGGCACGAGGCCGGGGTGCGCGACCCAGCCGCCGTCGTAACCGTCGCCCGCGTCGCGCGCCTTGTCCGAGCGCACGCCGCCCATCGCCCGGTCGTTCGCTGCCGGGTCGTTCTTGATCGGGATCAGCGCACTCATGCCGCCAATGGCGGGCGCATGACGGCGATGGCAGGTCTTCAGCAACAGCAGCGCGTAAGCACGCATGAACGGCGCGGTCATCGTGATCTGCGAGCGGTCGGCGAGGCAGAAATCCTTGTCGGTCTTGAACTTCTTGATCGCCGAGAAGATGTAGTCCCAGCGGCCGGCGTTCAGGCCCGAGCTGTGTTCGCGCAACTCATACAGGATCTCGTCCATCTCGAACGCGGCGAGGATCGTTTCGATCAGCACCGTCGCGCGAATCGTGCCGCGTGCAATCCCGAGCGCTTCCTGCGCCGCGACGAAGATGTCGTTCCACAGGCGCGCTTCGAGATGGCTCTCCATCTTCGGCAGATAGAAGTAGGGGCCCGAGCCGCGGGCGAGCAGTTCCTTCGCGTTGTGGAACAGGTACAGCGCGAAATCGAAAATGCCGCCCGACACGCGCTGGCCGTCCACTGTCACGTGCTTTTCGTCGAGGTGCCAGCCGCGCGGCCGTACGATCAGCGTGGCGACTTGGTCGTTCAGGCGGTACGACTTGCCGTTCTGCTCCAGCGAGATCGTGCGGCGCACCGCGTCCTTCAGATTGATATGGCCGCTGATCTGGTTATCCCAGCTCGGCGCGTTCGAATCTTCGAAGTCCGTCATGTACGAATCCGCGCCGGAATTGAGCGCGTTGATGATCATCTTGCGCTCGACCGGCCCGGTGATTTCGACGCGGCGGCATTGCAGATCCTGCGGCAGCGGCGCAATGGTCCAGTCGCCTTCGCGGATGTTCTTCGTCTCGGCGAGGAAGTCGGGACGCTCGCCGGCGTCGAGGCGCTTCGTGCGTTCAAGCCGCGCTTTCAGCAGCGCCTCGCGGCGCGGTTCGAACGTGCGGTGCAGCGCGGCGACGAGTTCGAGCGCTTCGCGGGTCAGGATCGTTTCGTAGCCTGGCTTGATGTCGCCGGTGATTGCCATGCCCTGCGGCAACTGCGACGATGAAAGCGTGTTCGCCATGGTTTCTCCTAGGTCGGTCAGATTGCAAAGATGCAAAGGTTGAAATGCCTGGTGTTGCGGTGGATCCGGTTGCTGACGTCCGTTGCGGTTGCCTTCATGCGCCGGGGCTGTGGCGCGCAGGATGGCGGTTCGGGTTGCCGCTGGCGGACGCGGCGAGGGTTGACAAAAAGGCGAGCAGGTCGTTCATGCTGCCGCCCGTGCCGTGCGGGGTGATGCCCAGCTCTTCGGCGGGAGCGCGTTGCCGGTTGAGCCAGAAGGTCGTGAAGCCGAACCAGCTCGCGCCGGCGGCGTCCCAGCCGTTGGACGACACGAAGACGATCTCGCGCGGCTGCGCGCTGAACGCTTCAGTGCCGAGCGCATAGGCGGCGGGCGCCGGTTTGTACGCGCGCACCGCGTCGACGGACAGCACGTGGTCGAACAGGCCCGTCATGCCGGCGCTCTTGACAGCGATGTCGAGCATCTGCGGATTGCCGTTGGAGAGGATCGCGAGCCCGAGCCCGGCGCCGTGGGCGCGCTGGTCGTGCAACTGGCGCAGTGCGGGCACGGCATCGGGGAAGGCCGACAGACACGCGTATTCGTCCATCAGACGCTTTTCTGCAGCCGGATTGAGCGCGAGTCCGAGCTTGCGCGCGGCGAACCGTAGCGCGTCGAGCGTGATCGTCCAGAACGGCTGATAGCGCGTGCCGGCCGGGTCGGCCAGCGTGCGCAACTGGGTGTATTCGATTTGCTTTTGCCGCCATAGCTGCGACAGCACGTCGCCCTGGCCGGGGAACATCTGCTCTGCCGCGGCGACGACCGAATGTACGTCGAACAGCGTGCCGTAGGCGTCGAAAATCACTGCTTTGGGGGAGAGTGTCGTTGGGGCCGACATGGCCGTGCGCTCCTGGTCGAGGTCAGGATCAATTGTATTAGTGATGTTGGGTGCCTAAAAATAGGCTGCACATCACTTGATCTTTTACTTTTATACACCTAATCTGACGCGCGTTACCCCTTTCGCGCGCTTGCCCCTCCGAGCACTCATGGACCGTTTCAAGCAGATCGAAACCTTCGTTGCCGTGGCGGCCAAGGGCAGCCTCTCGGCGGCGGCTCAGGCCGAGGGCGTGGCGCCGGCCATCATCGGCCGCCGCATCGACGCGCTCGAAGAGCGCCTCGGCGTGAAGCTGCTGGTACGCACGACCCGCAAGATCACGTTGACCTTTGAAGGCTCGGCCTTTCTCGAAGACTGCCAGCGCATCATTCACGACATGCAGAACGCCGAGGCGAGCGTCTCGGCGGGCGGGGTGAAGGCGAGCGGCCACCTGCGCGTGTCGGCGCCCGCTGGCTTCGGCCGGCGCCACGTCGCGCCGCTGGTGCCGGCTTTTACCGTCGCGCATCCGGACGTGTCGATCACGCTGGATCTGTCCGACCGCCTGGTGGATCTCGTCAACGAAGGCTTCGACTGTGCGGTGCGGTTGGGCGAATTGCCGGATTCGTCGCTGGTGTCGCTGCGGCTCGCTGACAACCGCCGTGTGTGCGTCGCCTCGCCCGCCTATCTGACGCGGCGCGGCGCGCCGCAAACGCTCGCTGATCTGGCCCATCACAACTGTCTTGCATTGGCGGCGAGCGCCAACCAGCAGCGCGGCTGGACGTTCCAGCAGGGCGACAAGGTCGTGTCGATCAAGGTTTCCGGCACGATGGAGTGTTCGGACGGCGCGGTGCTGCATGAGTGGTGTCTCGCGGGCTACGGACTCGCGTGGCGTTCGTGGTGGGAAGTGGGCGCGGATATCGCCGCAGGCCGCCTCGTCAGCGTGCTCGACGAATTCGCCGCGCCGCCGATCGGTATTCATGCGGTGTTCCCGCAGCGCCGTCATCTGCCGCTGCGGGTGCGGCTTTTTCTGGATTTCCTCAAACATACCTACGGTCATCCCGCGTATTGGGGTTAAGGCCGGGTTCGGGCCGGTAGCGAGGCGCCGCGCGGGTTTCCGATATGCGGACAGACCCGCACGCGGGCTTTGTGCCCAATTTCGGCGCACTACAATCGACTGGTGCACCCGTGCATCAGGCGGCTCGCACTGGAAGACCCCGCCGGCTGGCAGTCCAGTGGCGTGCCGTCTGGCCGGGTCAGGCCGCAGTCGACGACGGAGGACAGCATGTTCAAGCACATTCTGGTTCCGACCGATGGTTCAGACCTGTCGCGCAAAGCGATCGAAGGCGCCATCGATCTCGCGCAGGCCGTCGGCGCGCGCGTGACCGCCTACGCGTGCCTGCCGCAATATCCGTATTCGCCGTTCGCCGACGTCGCCGTCGAGCCGCCCGACGATTTCCACGCCCGCGCCGAGAACGAAGCCCGCGAGCACCTGCGCGCGGTCGAGCGTGCCGCCGAGAGCGCCGGCGTGGCGTGCACCAGCGTGACGAGCATCGAGGCCGCGCCGTATATCGGCATCATCGATGCGGCGGAGCAGAACGGCTGCGATGTCATCCTGATGGCCTCGCACGGCCGGCGCGGGCTCGGCAGCCTGCTGATCGGCAGCGAAACGCAGCGCGTGCTCACGCACACCAAGATTCCCGTGATCGTGTATCGGTGAACCATCAAAAGGAAGCGCGCCGGAACCTGCGACGCGCTTTCTTTTGGGCGGCGGCCGCGGCGCGTTCCTGCATGCGCCGCGGCCGACGCCGCTTTCACCGCTCTCCCTGATTCA
>Ga0335083_10008629_pt1 | contig 12431 bp, 9 predicted proteins | sample Lox_Sample_42_FD_206716 | JGI IMG/M metagenome (GOLD analysis project Ga0335083, IMG submission 206716) | Soil microbial communities from Loxahatchee National Wildlife Refuge, Florida, United States - Lox_Sample_4.2 | ecosystem: Environmental > Terrestrial > Soil > Wetlands | place: USA: Florida... | reverse complement strand
GTTCACCTCCAGAAACGCGAGGGTCTCGAGATCAAAGACCCACATCGGATTCGGATTGTCGTGGAACAGCAAACGATATTGCTTCTCACTCCGGCGCAATTCCTCTTCTGCCTGCCACCGCTCGGTCACATCCCGCCAATTGGTTACAATCCCCGCGGCATCCTGGTCCTCCAGCCGGTTCTGCCCCACCAGTTCCATGTGTCTCCACGCCCCGTCCTTCTTCCGATAGCGGAATTGAACTTTCAGAGTGCGACCCGGCTGTCTGATCGCGTCTTGCACCGCTTCCTGTACTGCGGGCAAGTCGTCGGGATATACATGGGCGAGTGAATCCGTTCCCTTTAATTCCTCCGGGGTGTAGCCCAGCACACGTTCCATCGAAGGGCTGGTATACAGGAATTGTGTGTCACGACCCAATATGCACAGAATATCGAGCGTATTTTCGGTTAGGGTCCTGAAATACTTCTCGCGGCGCATCAGTTCCGTCTCCGCATGCCGCAGTTTGGCGCGTTCGCCGGCCTCCTGCGCCGCGCGACGGACCGCCGAAGCCAGCCGTTCCGGATTGTGTTTCAATACGTAGTCGGTAGCACCCGCCTTGAGGCTCTCGATCGCGGCATGTTCGCCAATGGTGCCGGACAGTAAAATGAACGGCACTTCAGGACATTCTTTGCGAACAAAAGCCAGCGCCTCCAGGCCGGTAAATCGGGGCAGGCGGAAGTCGGACAGAATCAAGTCGAACTTCTCACTGTCCAGGGCCGCTTCAAAGTCCGCGCGTCCAGCCACGCGTTTTAATTCGGCATGCAGCTCATCCTGCTGCAAAAGCGTCCGCACCAACTCGGCGAAATCCGGGTCATCCTCTAGATGAAGAATGCGCAATGGCTTGTTCATTTTCCGTCCGCCACGCAATCGTGGCCTGCATTGGGTCCAAACATCGGGTTTCTCCTAACAATAAGCGTGCCAAAGTAAACCGGGGCGTAGCGGCGCCGGAAAAAATCGTTTTGCGTTGACATTCAGCCGGGTTTGGCCGACTTTGCCGCTTTTCAAGCGAAATCAAGACTCTAACTATGCCGAATACGAAGTCAGCCGAGCGACGGATGCGCGCCAGCAATCGCAAGCACCAGCACAATCGCAGTGTCAAATCCCGCCTGCGGCGACTGGAAAAGGATTATCGCTTGCTCCTTGCCGCCGGTAAAAAGAACGAGGCGGCCAAATTCCTGCCCGGCCTCCATTCCGCCTTTGACAAGGCCGCCAAGGCAGGCGCCGTCCCCCGCGCCACCGTCAACCGGAAGAAATCCCGCCTGGCCTCGGTTTTGAATTAAACAGTTCCGACCGCAGCAACCCCAGCTTCGCGAGGCGGAACTTGAGTCCGACCGCGAGACATTCCAGACCATATTTAAGACTGCGGCGGAAATTGATCGAGGACGCCCCGGCAAAATATTTCGTCGGGCAACTTACCTCGGCGATGGTGAATCCATGCCAGAAAATCTGCGCCAACATCTGGTTGTCAAAAACAAAATCATCGGAGTTTTTCGTCAGGTCGAGTGCCTCCAAAACGCGGCGTGAAAACGCGCGGTAACCGGTGTGATATTCCGAGAGCTTCGCCCCGAGCAAAATATTTTCCGCCAGGGTCAGAAAACGGTTTGAAATGTATTTCCACCAGGGCATTCCGCCCCGAAGTGCGTACCCCCCCAGAATACGGCTCCCCAACACACACGGATGCAACTCATTCGCAATGATCGAGACCATGGCTGGGAGCAGTTTGGGCGTGTATTGGTAATCCGGGTGAATCATGACCACGATGTCCGCCCCGGCGGCCAGCGCCAGGCGATAACACGTCTTCTGGTTTCCCCCGTAGCCTTTGTTGATGTCATGCTCGTGCACGCGCACCCCCTCCAGCGCCTGCGCCACCGCCACCGTGTCATCCCGGCTGCGGTCATCCACCAGAATAATCTCATCCACGATGCCCTGTTCGCGTACCTCGGCATAAGTTTGAGGCAGCGTCCGGGCCGCATTGTAAGCCGGCATCACCACAATGATTTTCTTGCCGCGATACATCGTAACGGTGTCGGTGCATGCTGCCCGAAGGCGTTGCCGCTCGAAAGCGAAAAATAAAATCGGATTGAATCGGCGGGCGGTTCCTGCTTTTATTCGTGCAATACGCCCTTTATGTGGTCAACGGAATGCCTGTCCTTTCAGCACGGTAATGCCATCCGCCAAAAAAATGAAAAAACGGCATACAAATTTGACGCGTCTGGTGTCTATAGGGTGAAAACGTGAACGGCGAAGCGGAATCCAGTTGGTATCTGCGGCTCTATGAAAGGAAAGCCGCGGAACTGATCCTGTATGGCCGGGCACTGGGCTTGACTCACAATGAAGCGGAGGATGTGTTGCAGGAAACCTTCCTGGGGTTGATGCAGAAGCCGCGGATTCCTCTCAAACCGGAACATTACTGCGTGCGCAGTTTCAGAAATTGCGCCTTGAATTACCGTCGGTCGTTGTGGCGACGCCTGACCCGCGAATGGGAAGCGTGGCGCTGGTTTGAGGAATCACCCGAGGAAAGCCCGGAGGAACGTACCGCCATGCGCTGTCTCGCCGAATTGCCACTGGAACAGCGCGAAGTGATCGTCCTTAAAATCTGGCACCACTGTACGTTTGAGGAAATCGGCGAATTGTTGGATATCTCGCCGAACACGGCCTCGGGCCGCTATCGCTATGGATTGCAAAAATTAAAACTCCGACTGGAGGGAGCGACTTATGAAAGAGATGAACTTACTGGAAACGCAGTTACGTTCCTGGCGGCCGCGACGCCCGTCAGCCGGGCTTAAGCGGCGGCTGTTTGTTTCGCCGGTGAACCGCGTGCCGCAAATGGCGTGGTTTGTGGGTTGGCTCGTACCGGCGACGGCCTGCGTCATGCTCACCTTTTTGATGTTCAACTCGGGAAACGCAATTCCCGGCCGGTCGATCCGTCACAACCCGATGGTTGCCACCATGTTGAGCAACCAGAGTCTCCTGGGGCCGGCGCCGGAAAGCCATTGGAAATGCCAAAATGAACTCTCCTCCGTCACTTTTGATTGGACAAACCGCAGCGGTTCGACTTCTAGTATGCCTTCTTTTCCGCGAAATCGGATGAATTAATTGCGATCAATTTTTGATAAATGAGCGCCGACAAACGCAAAAACCAAAACAACAAAGCATTACCACCCAAGGTCTCCCCCCGCCCCGTTGCCGCACCGCCGCCACCTGTCCCGCCGTTGTTCCGCCCCGTGGATTGGCTGGCATTCGGAATCTCGACCCTGGTCGTGTTCATCGTTTTTTTTCTGACCCTGGCGCCCGATGTAACGTTGGAAGATTCCGGGGAGATGGCCACCGCTTCGCTTTACGGCGGCATTCCCCATGCGCCGGGTTATCCGGTGTGGACCCTTTATACGTGGCTGTGGACCCACATTCCCTACGGAAGCATCGCGTGGCGCGTCGAGTTGGGCAACGCCTTCGCCGGTGCCATCGCGGCGGGCCTGCTGGCATTGGTCGTCTCCCGCAGCAGCAGCATGATCATTGAAAGCGTCGACGCTTTCAAAAATATCAATCGCCGCTGGGAAAACCTGATTTGCCTCGTCGCCGGTTTTGTCGCCGGCGGATTGAGCGACTTCGACAGCTTCATGTGGAGCCAGGCCGTAATCGTGGACAAACACACCCTGAGTATCGCCTCACTTCTGGGCGTGTTGGTCTTTCTACTGCGCTGGGTCTACGCCCCCCACCAACACCGGTACCTCTATGCCGCGTTTTTCATGTATGGCATCTGTTTCAACAACCACCAATCGCTGCTCCCCATCATCATGGGCATGCAGGTGTTGATGGCGATGGCGGAACCGAAATTGGGACGCGAGTTTTTCTTCGGAAACACCGTGATTTTTCTGGCTTGCCGATTTTTGATCAAGCCCGGCTTGCTCTTGAACAATCCGACCGTCCTGGCGGTCTTCTATGTCATTGGCATCGCGTCCGCCGTATCCTGGATCTGGCTGGTCTTCAAAACCAAAAAGACCGCGATTGAGTTCGGCCGGGATGCCGCGATGCTCGCGCTGCTGGGTTGCCTGGCGCTGCTTTTCCTCGGTATCACCAATTATTACCCCCCTGCCAACAATGGTTCGAAACTCTTTTTGATTGTCATTGCCACCATCGTTGCGGGCGGCTTTTTTTCCTATTTCGTCAAACAAACCAGACACCTCTCCAAGGAGTGGTTCATCGTTCTGGTCTGTGGCGCCGTTTGGATTTTGGGCGCGGCTTTCTACCTCTACGAACCCATCGCCTGTATGACCGACCCGCCGATGCAATGGGCCTATCCCCGTACGGTGGACGGTTTCGTCCACGCCATAACGCGAGGTCAATATTCCCCCATCAACCCCACCGCCGGCGTCGGGAATAATTTCCTCGAAAAAAGCGTCAGCTTTTTTGGAATCTACGGTTTGCAGCTCTGGCGTTATCTTGAAGGAACCGCCATTCAGTTCAACCTGTTCTATTTGCTGCTGGCCTTGCTCGTGGTTCTGGTCTTTCGCCAGTTAAAACGGCGTGAACGTGTATGGATCATCGGCATGTTCGCACTCTATATCTGCACCGGACCGTTCCTGGTCCTGCTGCTCAACTTTTCCCCCGATCGCACCTCCATTGGCATTGCCGCCCCGCTGTTCGCCCTCGGTCACGTTTTTTTCGCCATGTTCGGCGCGTACGGTCTGACAATCACCTGTGCCTACCTGGCCACCCAATACGAATCCATGCGCAAATGGCTGCTGGTCGGCGCCTTTTGTGCGTTGGATTTTGCCGTCTTCACGGTGGTGTGGAATTGCCAGACCCTGATCGGAAATCTCGACGATGAAATGGCCACCCGCTTTGGCTTTCTGAAAATGGTGTGTTGGATTCTTGCCGGCGTCACCATTTTGCTCCTGCGGAAAGGCGGTTTGCAGGATGACCGTTTGCTGTCCTTTGGGCTTCCCGGCCTGTTTGTGTTGTGTTCGCTGGGATTGACCCTGGCTGCGATTTTGGAGAACCAGCCCGGGGTGGCCGGTTTTTCCAATTTATTCCACAATCTCGTCCAGGCCTTCCAACCCGACCAGTTTGGCTTGCCCATTTATGCCGCCTTGATTTTGTTCGGTCTGGCCCTGCTCTTTTTCTGTTCGATGTGGCTGCTTCGCCAAAAAGCTTCGTTGGGTATCGCCTTGATTGCCTTTGCCATCTTCCCCGGTTACTCGGTTTTAACCCATTGGTCCAGCACCCACGCAAACACCAGCGAACAACGCAACCATTGGTTCGGCTATTGGTTCGGGCATGACATGTTTACACCGCCGTTTGGCATCTACCCCGATATGGCCCGCAACGCGATCGTGTTCGGCGGCACCGATCCCGGCCGGTTTGTTCCGACTTACATGATTTTCTGCGAGAGTTTTGTACCGCCGAGTTGCAAGCCGATGGATCCCCATTTTGATCGCCGCGACGTTTATCTCATCACCCAGAACGCGCTCGCCGACGGCACCTACCTGCAATACCTCCGCGCCCAGTACTTCCGCAGCGCTCAAAAGGACCCGTTGTTTTTTCAGGAACTCCTTCGGGGCCCCGACGAACGCGCTGACAATTACTACACCAACTTCCTGGCCCGGCTGGCCGGCCTGATCCTGGATGGACCCCTGACAAAACGCGGGGCGCGCATCGAAGCCGAATGGCGCAAGGAAGGAGTCTACCCTCCCAAAGAAATTTACATACCCTCGGCGGAAGATCTGCAAAATGCCTTTTCCGATTACAGCCAGGACGTCAGCCGGCGGGCACAGCTCAACCAGCTCCTGCCCGGCGAAGTGGTCGTCCCGGTCACCAATGCGAACGGCCAGGTCAGTATTCAACTGGCGGGCCAGGTGGCCGTCATGAAAATCAACGGCCTGCTGTGCAAGGTCATTTTTGATCACAACCCCGACAATGAGTTTTATGTCGAGGAAAGCTTCCCGCTGGACTGGATGTTTCCCTACGAAACGCCGTTTGGCGTCATTATGAAAATCAACCGGCACGTGGTGCCAAGCTTTTCTCCGGAGGTTTTTCAGAAAGATCACGAATTCTGGAGCCAGTACTCCGAACGGCTCATCGGCAACTGGATCACCTATGACACCAGCGTCAAGCAGATTGCTGATTTTGCCGAGAAGGTCTATCTGCACCGCAATTACAGTGGCTTCAAGGGCAGCCGGAAATTCATCCGCGATGACCACGCGCAACAGGCGTTCTCCAAACTTCGCAGCTCCATCGCCGGCCTGTATGCCTGGCGTCTCGGTACCTTGAGCCAGGTCCCGACGCCGCCGGAATTTCTGCCCAAAACCGCAGCCGAACGGGAAGCGCTGATCAAGGAAACGGATTTTGCCTTCAAACAATCATTTGCCTTTTGCCCCTACAGCCCGGAGGCGGTGTTCCGTTACATCAACTTTTTGGCCATGTTAAACCGGTTCGATGATGCCATCATCGCCGCGCAAACCTGTCTTGATTTCGATCCCTACAACGACCAGGTCGCCGGCCTGGTCAAGCAGTTGGAAGACATGAAAAAGAATGCCGGCGGGCGGACACAATTCCTGTCTGAACTTCAGCAAATGGAAACCGAGGCCCATAACAATCCGACTAATTTCGAAAATATCATGAACCTCGCCAGCATTTATTATCAAATGCACCAGACCGGACGCATCACGGAACTTTTTGATCAGGTCTCGGCCAATCCACACGTCCCCGCAAACGCCCTGGGTGCCATCGCCCAGTTCTATGCCCAAACCCAAAACCTGCCCAAACTGGAGAGCACTCTGCAAAGACTGGTTGACGTGGATCCGGGTGAGCCCGAGCCCTGGTACGATCTGGCGGCCATTAAAGTTGTTCTCGGCAAGACCAACGAGTCTCTCCAGGACCTGGGGATGGCACTGGACCTGAGTGCCAAACGCCTTAAACAAAACCCCAAGGCACGTGACCTCCTTGCCGAGGCGCGCACCGATCACCGCTTTGACCAGCTGCGGAACCTGCCGGCTTTCCAAAAACTGGTCTCCCCCCCGTAAACTGTATCCGAATGGCAGATTCCACCCGGCAATAAGTCCGGGGTGCTTTACCTTTACCGGCATATCCCAGTTGCCGGGTGCGGGCCAATAGGTTAATTTGGCGGCTTCAAAATGTTTTGCATCAGCATCACAACATGAAGAAGGCAGATTCGCACGGACATAAAACGGAAGCGGCTCCCGCCCTGACGGCTACCGTCGCGCCCAAGGCCGAAGCCGCGACGACCGCGCCGGAAATCACCCCGGACCAGTTGGCCGAACTCAAGACGCGCGCCGACAAGGCCGATGAGCATTGGGACCGCTTGTTGCGCACGGCGGCTGATTTCGAAAATTTCAAGAAACGCGCCGCCCGTGAACGTCATGACGCCGCCCAATCGGCCACAGCCGCGCTGGTCCATAAATTGCTGCCCGTGCTCGACCATTTCGAAATGGCGCAGGCCGCCGTCCGGAACGCACCGGCACCGCCGAACGGGACCGCGGCCTTGCAGGATGGTATCGCCATGATTCAACAACAGCTCAAAGGCATTCTCGCCGAAACCGGCCTCGAAGAGGTCGACGCGAGCGGCCGTCCTTTCGACCCGACGCTGCACGAAGCGGTCTCACAAATGGAAACGTCCGAGGTCCCGGAAGGTCATGTGGTTCAACAAATCCGCAAGGGCTACAAACTGCGCGACCGTTTGTTGCGGCCGGCGACGGTGGTCGTCGCCAAAAAACCCTCCGCACCGCCCGCTGCCTGAGCCATGGCCAAACGCGATTATTATGAGGTTCTCGGCGTTGCCCGGGAGGCTAGCGACGACGAAATCAAGAAGGCTTACCGCAAGTTGGCCGTGAAATTTCATCCGGATAAAAATCCGGGGGACAAATCCGCAGAGGAAAATTTCAAGGAAATCGGCGAGGCCTATGAAGCCTTGAGCGACGCCCATAAGCGGGCGGCCTACGATCAGTACGGACATGCAGCCTTTGATGCCCGCGCCCGCGCTGGCCGCGGCGGTGGTTTCCATGATCCGTTCGACATTTTCCGCGAGGTCTTCAGCGGCAGCAGCATTTTCGAGGAATTTTTTGGCCGGCAGGACCCTTCGCAACCACATCGCGGCGATGATTTGCGTTACGATCTGGAGATCACCCTGGAAGAGGCGGTCCTCGGCTGTGAAAAGAAAATTTCCATCACCAAATCCATCCGCTGCGCGACGTGCGATGGCTCGGGCATGGAACAGGGCTCGAAAACGCGCGTTTGTCCCACCTGCGCCGGGCACGGCGTGGTGCTCACATCGCGCGGTTTTATCAGCCTCCGGCAAACCTGCCCGCATTGCAAAGGCTCGGGCCGGCTCCTGGAAAAGCCGTGCAAAACCTGCCACGGGGAAGGCCGGCATGAACACAATTCGGAGATCAAACTCCGCATCCCGGCCGGGGTGGATACGGGCTCGCGCCTGCGTTCATCGGGTAATGGCGAAGCCGGATTTCGCGGCGGGCCCGCGGGTGATTTGTACGTCATCCTGCATGTCAAACCGCACGAACTTTTCCAGCGCGACGGTGACGATTTGCTCTGTGAAGCGCCGGTCAGCTTTGTCCAGGCAGCGCTCGGCGCGGAAATTGAAGTCCCGACGCTGGACAGCAAGGTAAGGATCAAAATTCCCGCCGGCGCACAAACCGGGGCCGCCTTCCGGGTCAAAGGCAAAGGCGTAAAGAACCTGCAAGGATACGGCTACGGCGATTTCCATGTGCGCATTCAGGTTCAAGTGCCCACGCATCTGAGTGTGGAACAAAAGGCGAAACTGCGGGAATTTGCCGCCCTGGGCGGCGAGGACGTTGACACAAACGATAAAGGCCTTCTAGGGAAGGCAAAAAACCTGTTCCGTTGACGCGGATGCGTGAAACGTGACAAATTTTCCTTGCCACCCGCTACCCGTCACCTGTCACTTGGTTCATGCATCGTTTTTATCTGCCGCCCGAAAAGTGCACGGGTGACGTCCTCCAGCTGGAGGGACGCGAAGCACACCATGCGTTGCATGTGCTGCGGGTCAAACGCGGTGAGCCGGTTGTCGTCCTCGACGGCGCAGGGCATGAATTTCTCTGCGAAATTGCCGATGCCTCGCGCGCTGCGATGATGCTGCGGGTAAAGCAAAAGGATTTTATTCCGCCTCCCTCCTGTCAAATCACGCTGTTACAGGCGGTACCCAGGGGAAAAATCATTGAATCCATCATTCAGAAATCCGTGGAACTGGGTGCGCACCGCATCTTGCCGTTGCTGACCGAGCGGGTGGTGACTCATCTGGCGGACCAGGAGAAAACGCAAAAGCTGGATAAATGGCAACAAGTGGCGGTCGAGGCCATCAAGCAGTGCGGCGCCGCCTGGCTGCCGGAAATTGAAACACCGATGCCCATCGAGGAAGCGCTAGCGCGCCGGAGCGCCGGTTTCCGACCCGGCCCGTCAGGCCTCGAACATACCGGGTCCGGGACCAGCGCTCCCGGCCCGGCGCCGGGAACCGGAAGCGATTCCGTCACCGGCTCTTCGCCTGCAGTCTTTGATTTGTCCCTGGTTGGCTCGCTGCAAGCCGGTCGCCGTCACCCGCGCGATTGTTTTCTCGAATTCCAAGCCCGAAACGGACGCCTGCCGCAAAGCGTCGCCGCTTGGATAGGTCCGGAAGGCGATTTTACCACCGACGAGTTAAGAATGATTGAAGCCTCCGGCGCCTTGCCGATTTCGCTGGGCCGGCTGACTCTCCGTGTCGAAACCGCAGCGATATATTGTCTTTCAATTCTCAATTACGAGTTGAATCGTTAACAGCACGGGACCATTCCCACCGCCCTTGCGGGCCCGCCATGTCGTGCACGAAATATCTGCTCTACTTTGATTGCACCAACACCCGGAAGGCCCGGCCCAAATGTTCCGGATGGGTGAGGGTCTGAAACTGGCGGGTACGTGAAGCGTTCCATTCGCCAAAACATTTGTCCTTCATGGCCGTTTCCAGGATTTGCGTCAGAAACTGCGCCTGCGTTGAAAAACTTTCGGTCGTCATGCCCGCGGATTCACCGGCGGCCTGGATCGCCTGGAAATTAACGTGCGCCGTGAGATCCTGTTCGCCGGGGTTGGCCAGAATATCATCGGCCAAGTGATGGCGAAAATAGGCGCGCAGCGTGCCGCGCGGACGGCTCGCCGAAAGCCATTCGTCGGCGCCCAGGCCATAGTCAAGCGTCATCAACCTTCCGTGTTCCAATACGCCGGCGGCCTCGCGCCACCAGTCTTCAGCAGCCGGAGATGTTTCGACGGTGTAACCGTCGGGTAACACAGACAGCAATTCGGAAGGCAGAGAACCGAGAGCGGATGCCCGATTCCGTTCCGACTTCCGGCTTCCGGCTTCCGGCTTCCGAATTTTGGCCCAGACGAACCTGTCGCTTTCGAGGGCGACACCCCATTCGAACCAGTTTTTTGCGGCGGCGTCCCAGCCATATCGCCGCACTGGCATGGCGTCGAGCAGTTCATTGCTGAAAATCACCCGGGGAAGCGGCGAGTGACCAGTGGCGAGTGACAAGGCTTGCAGATTAGCGAACCAGCGCACCTGCGGCTCGAATTTCTCCAATTTCTCCTGCTGCCAGGCCCGGCGGCAGGCGGATGGCTCAATAATACCGTATTGAATCCGGCTGAAAAGTCCCGGCCGCGCCAGCTGCAGCCAGTCCAAAATATCTTTCGCCAGGGTCCCGTCATGCGCACCGGCCTCGATGATCCTGACTTCTGACTTCCGGGTTCCGCCTTCTGTCTCCAGCCAATTGGAAAACTGGAAGGCGAGCAGTTGTCCGAAAAGTTCACCCACGCTAACACTCGTGTAAAAATCCCCCCGCCGTCCGGGATTGTCTTTTTTTACCTCGTAAAATCCATAATCTGGACAATATAACGCGAGCTCCATGAACCGGGCAAAAGACAAAGCGCCGCCCGCGACAATTTCGCGTTGGATAAGTTTAATCAGGGGCTGCATTTTCGTAATTGGCGCGGCTCTAGCTTAATCTGCGCGCAAGAGAAGAGAATTTATGGCCAAAATCGATGCGTTTTTCAACCTGATGTTTGAACAGAAGGCGTCCGACCTGCACATGGCCTCCGGCAACCCGCCCATGCTGCGCATCAATGGCGAACTGCAACGCGTGGATTATCCCCCGCTCGAAAGCGACTCGCTCAAGACCATGCTCTACGAAATCGCGCCGGATTACAAAATTAAACAATTTGAAGAGACGGGCGACGTGGACTTTGGCTACGAGATTCCCAATGTCTCGCGCTTTCGCGTCAACTTTTTCAACCAGCGACTGGGCATCGGCGCTGTCTTCCGCCAGATCCCCAGCCGCGTCCTCTCCTTTGAGGATTTTGAAAAGATCGAGGCGCCGCTGCCGGTGGTGCTCAAAAAGTTTTGCATGTTGAACCGCGGCCTCGTGCTCGTCACCGGGCCCACCGGTTCCGGCAAGTCCACCACCCTGGCGGCGATGGTGGATTACGCAAACGTCAACCGCAAGGACCACATCATTACCCTGGAAGACCCGATTGAATTCGTTCACGAAAGCAAAAATTGCCTGGTCAACCATCGTGAGATCGGCCTGCATACCAAATCGTTTTCCTCCGGCCTGCGCGGGGCCTTGCGCGAAGACCCGGACATCATCCTCGTCGGTGAAATGCGCGACCTGGAAACGATTGAACTGGCCATCACCGCCGCGGCGACCGGCCACCTGGTCTTTGGCACCCTGCATACGCAAAGCGCCGCCAAAACCGTGGACCGTGTCATTGACGTCTTTCCCGCCGATCAACAGAACAAAATCCGCCAGACACTTTCCGAAGCGTTGAAGGGAGTCGTGGCGCAAACCCTGTTCAAGCGCACCGACAAAAAAGGCCGGGTGGCCGCGTTTGAAATTCTGGTTTTCAACACCGCCGTGGCCAATCTCGTGCGTGAAGGCAAGACACACCAGATCAACGGCATGATCCAGGTCGGCAAGAAAATTGGCAACCAGCCGTTGGACGACCATATCATGGAGCATGTGCGCATGAAACGCATCGCCCCGGAAGAAGCGTACGAAAAATCGCTCGACAAAAAGAAATTCCGACCGCTGCTGGCCCATCCGCCGGTGGATGAAGACACCGTTTAACTATGCGCCGCGCCGAATTGGACCAAATGCTGGCCGCCATGCTGGCCTCTCAGCCCGAAGTGTCGGATCTGCTGTTCACGGTGGATCGGCCGCCTCAGGTGGAAGCTTACGGCGAACTCAAGCCGGTCGTGCTCGACCCGCCGATCGAGAAGCTCTCTCCCTACCAGGTTGAAACCATCGCCCTGAATATCATCGGGGACAACCTCTGGCACATCGAAGATTTGCTGCAACACGGTTCCTGTGATGCTTCCTATG
>Ga0335083_10008628_pt1 | contig 12432 bp, 15 predicted proteins | sample Lox_Sample_42_FD_206716 | JGI IMG/M metagenome (GOLD analysis project Ga0335083, IMG submission 206716) | Soil microbial communities from Loxahatchee National Wildlife Refuge, Florida, United States - Lox_Sample_4.2 | ecosystem: Environmental > Terrestrial > Soil > Wetlands | place: USA... | reverse complement strand
ATGGTTCGAATTACCTTCGGTGTCCAGGGCGGCCAGTCGGCACTGCTGACGAGCGAGCCTCGCTCGAATGTCGCGAGAATCCGAAATGGGGTCTTGGCCCGCGTGTTGTCGTATACGACGGCGTTCTCGACCAGCGGGATCGCCTGTGCAACTAGAGGCCACAGGCGCCGGTAACGCGCGCGAACCTTTGGCTCTGGAACCGAAAGGCCGCCGCCTGCGACCCTGTTCGCGACGCGAGCGACGGCGAGCTCCTCGGGCACCATCACCACATGAAGGATCACCAGGTAACCGGCTTCGACGGCGTCCCGGACCAACGCGAGCTTCGATTCGTGCGAGAAGACGGTCTCGGTGACAAACGACAGACGCTTGCTGACCAACTCATCTCGCCGATCACTGGCGACGCTCGCCGCGTCGTAGGACCGGCCAGGAGGGTCGTCGGGCCACCGCTTTGCGGCAATGATGTCAGCGTTGACGAACTCGAGTCCGGTCGCTGGTCCGACGACGGCTTCGTAGAGTGTCGACTTCCCAGCCCCATTTGGCCCGGCCAACAGATGCATGACCGGGTCGGTCATCAGGTCTTGGCACGCGACCGAGGCGACTGCCTCACCGTCGCACCGCGCCTCGCCGCCGGCCTGCCGGACCGCTTCGCGCTCGCCCGGCCAGGTTCGGAAGCAGACTTCCGGTTCGCCGGAGTCCGTTCGACCACCTGACCGTCGTCATCGAGCTCAACCCAGGTCCGCCCCTGTGCCACGAAGCGCTCCGAGAGGTCGAGCTTTTCGCGGTACGCCGCCATTCGTTCGGCCCATTCAGCGCGGACGACAGCCTGCTCCTTCGCGCCAAGCGCGTCGTAGGACGCGCGGCCCGCAAGGACATCCGCGATCTCGCGATGGCTAATGCTGGCTGACGCTTGAATCTCTCGGCCGATCCGCGCCCAGTGTGCGATCTGCTGCGAGGCACTTCGACTCAACACCTCCCCGACCAGCTTCGCTGAGGCATACAGGTCATCCTCGATGCGCGCGGGCGAAGTCGTCGCCATGAATGCCTCCAGAAGGCTCACCTTCAACGACTGTAGCAGTCTGCAACAGCACCACCAAGACCAGCAAGCTCGCGAGTGGTCAACGACGGGTATCGAGACGTTCAATGGTGCTTGCGCCACCCGACGTCCAGTGCGCGGTCCCGTACTTGGGCTGGTTGGGCACCCCTGGGAACAACGGCGCGGTTGGCCCAACGGTCTCCCATCCTTGCAGCTTCGCGAGGAGATGGGGCGCGAACACGGCGCCATACAACAGGTTGGCGATGAGGACGACGCCGAGCACGGACAGCACGCTCGAGGTCGCGCGATTCGACGATTTCGTTTGAGCCCAGGCTTCGACAACGGTCGGTCGGTCGGCGCTTGTTCGGCCGAGGAGGTAGGCGAACACCATCACCATGACGCCCATCGCGAGGGCGTCGTACAGCGGATATTGGTGCTTGGTCCCTTGCCACAAGGACAGCCCCGGAATCACCCGGCCGTAGTAGAAGACACCGCTGCGCGCCCCCAGGATCCCGTTGAACAGGACGGCCCACCCGAAACCCACCGTGAGCCCGACGACGAGAAGAGTCATCGGCAACCGCCAGTGGCGTTTGGCGCTCAACCGTCGGCCCACCGCAGCGCCGATCAGTGCGGGGGTGGCGAAGTAGGAGATGTAGCCGACGGGCACCGAGGCCGGCAGACCACCCCAGGTCATGTCCAACGGCCACCACGACGGCATGCGCGGGATGGCGGGCGCGAACTGCGCGTACATCGCCCAGTCGTACGGCGCTTCAATCCAGGAGATCGACATCGCCGCGATCGACACGAGCAACAGCGGATGCAGCCGGCGCCGACGAATCGTCAGGTAGACGCCGACCGCGAGGAACGCGATCCCGCCGACCCAGGCGTAGGCGATCGAGGCTCTGAGCTGGGGAGTCATTGCCGACTCATCGGTCGAGGTCCCGGTCAGGAGCCCGACGAGCGTCGGGGTCGCACACGAACACGACGCCGACGATGATCGCGATCAAACCCACGAGCGTGCCGAGCATGACGACGGCGCCCATTCGTCCCCTTGTCGAGCGTGCACTTTAGACAGTGGCCACTATCCTAAGAGGGCACGCACGCAATTCTCAAGGGTGGGGCGGAAGCTTCAGAAACAGGCGGGACCAGTCAGTGAAGGGTTCACCGGCACGAGCAACCCGGCGTCCGCGCGGCGCCCCCCGGAAGCTCCTGCTCAACGCCGCGAGCGAGCTGTTCGCTCGCCAGGACTACCGAAGCACGACCACGCAGGAGATCGCCGAGCGGGCGGGAGTCAACGAGCACCTGCTGTTTCGTCAGTTCGGCTCGAAGGCCGCGCTCTTTCGGGAGGCGCTCGTCCTGCCATTCGTCACCTTCGTCGAGGACTTCGAACGCACCTGGCAGGCCGTCGTCCCCGAGGACGCCGACGAGGACACGTTCGCTCGGGAGTTCGTCGGCCGCCTGTACGACCTCTTCGTCGACCAACGAGGCCTGCTGACGACGCTGTTCACCGCGGAGGCGCTCACCGAGGCAGAGCTGGCCGACACCGGCATTGCCGATGTCAGGACCGCGCTCGCGGTGCTGAGCCGGATCAGCGCCGAAGGCCAACAGCTGCGAGGAATTCGGTCCCGCCATCCCGATCTCGCCGCCCAGGCGACGGTGGCGATGATTGCCGGCATGGCGGCGCTGCACTCGACCTACTTCGGGACCAGTGCGCCGGCGAGGAACACCATCGTCGAGGAACTCACCCAGGCAAGCCTGCACGGTTTCCTGCATCGACAAGGCGGCTCGTGACGGGACCTTTGGCGGTGGTGGTTCCCGCCCGGCAACGGTGTGATGACGTCCGGGAGACTCGAAAGGGACGACGATGTTCGCATTGCGGCTGCCCGCGTGGAAGTCCGACCCGGTGCTCGTCGAGGTCGACCAGCCCAAGCCTGGTCCCGGCGAAGCAGTGATCCGGATCGGCGGTGCTGGAGCGTGCCACTCGGACCTGCATCTGATGCGAGAGTTCGACGTCGGGATGCTTGCGTGGGGACCGCCATTCACTCTCGGCCACGAGAACGCCGGATGGGTGCATGAGATCGGGCCAGGGGTCAGCGGACTGGCGATCGGCGACCCGGTCGCCGTGTACGGCCCGTGGGGATGCGGCGCGTGCCCGCATTGTCTGCTGGGCGTGGAGACCTACTGCGAGAACGTCGCCGCCGCTCCGGTTCCCGGCGGAGGGGGCGGGCTCGGCCTTGACGGCGGCATGGCCGAATTCATGCTCATCCCGGCCGCGAACCGGCACCTCGTGCCACTCCCGGCAGGGCTCGATCCGGCGACCGCCGCGCCCCTCACCGACGCCGGGCTGACGCCGTACCACGCCATTCGGCGGTCATGGCCAAAACTCGCGCCCGGCGCCACCGCGGTCGTGGTCGGGGTCGGCGGACTCGGTCACCTGGCGGTGCAGATCCTGAGCGCGACGACAGCCGCCCGGATCATCGCGGTCGACACTCGGGCCGAGGCGCTGCAGCTCGCCGAAGACGAAGGTGCCGATTCAACATTGGTCCCCGACGACGACGCCGTGGCGGTAATCCGGGAGACGACCGGTGGTCGCGGTGCCGACGTGGTGATCGACTTCGTCGGATCCGATACGACGCTTGCTCTTGGCGCTGCCGCAGCGCGTCAGTGCGGCGACCTCACCATCGTGGGGCTTGGCGGCGGCTCGCTCCCCGTGTCCTTCTTCAGCGTTCCGTATGAGCTGTCGGTGCAGTCGACGTACTGGGGCGGCCGTCCCGAGCTCATCGAGGTGCTCGATCTCGCCGCCCGCGGGCTGATCCGGCCGCGGGTGACGACCTTCCCCCTCACCGCGGCGGCCGATGCCTACCGACAACTGGAGAGCGGGACGGTGAGCGGTCGCGCGGTCGTCGTCCCCGGCTGACCGCGGTTGATCCGGCGACGTCACCCTCGCGCGAGTGCCGTCCACCCGTAGTCGCCGATCCGCACCTCGACATCGCGCATCCCCGCGCCGGTGAGTCGGGTCTCAAGCGTCGATGGATCGACCGGCTGGTAGGTGTCTCCGGCGTGAAATTCCCGCACGGCGTCTGACTCGAGCCCGTCAACCGCGACAAACGGTGCACCTGGCCGAAGCACCCGAGCCGCCTCGGAGAACAGCCGATCCTGCAACGCGGGTGAGGGCACGTGGTGCAGCATCGAGAAGCAGACGGCGGCGGTGAACCGCCCGTCCGGGAACGGCAGTCGAGTGCCATCTCCTTCGACCACCTCGACGTGCGTCCCGGCGTAGCGAGCCTGAAGCCGGGACGCGAGCCCCGGATCAATCTCCACGCTGGTAATCCGGGGAAGCATCTCCGCGAACACCTCGGTGGTCGCCCCGTAGCCGGGCCCGATCTCGAGTACGTCGTCGCCGAGGTCAACCTCACCGAGCGCCCACGGGATGATCTCCTCACGGACCACCGCGCGCCACTCGGGACTGTCACAGAACTGGTGCCCGTCGTTCACCGGACCTCCCTACTCGTTGCCTGATCGATCGAGAAACATGGTCAACGGCGCGACCCATCAAGGTTGCGAACCTCGATCCGTTCTCGCTCGAGCAGATCGAGGCTGACGACGGTTTGGCCGGTGACGTCGGGCGTGCAGGCACACAACGCGGTGACCGCCTTCGGCGGCGAGCCGTTCGGCAACCGCGGCACCGATGCCGCGACTGGCTCCCGTCACAAGTGCGCGTCGGCCCGCGAACCGGCCGGTCATGTCAACCGCTCTCGATCGCCGAAACAAAGCCGTCGAGACATTCACCGATATAGGCGCAGTCATCGTCATCGAGGGAGTGGCTGTTGGGCAGGACCAGTCCGTCGCGCATGACGCGGTCTGCGTTGGGTAGCCCGTCATCGGGGAGCCGGAACGTACCGGTCCGGAACGCAGGCTGGCGGGTCACGTTGCCGGTCCACACCATCCGGGTATCCACCCCACGCTCCTCCAACCACGCCTGCAGCGCCGAGCGCCGAACGCCGGCGTCGGGTCGGATGAGGATGGGGAACATGTGCCAACCCGTCTCCACGCCCTCCGTCAGCCGCGGAAGCGCGAACAGCTGCGGGTAGCGCGCGAAGTGCGCTGCCGTGAGATCGAAGTTCCGCCGCCGCCTGGCGAGGTTGCCCTCGAGCTTGTCGAGCTGGACGAGGCCGAAGGCCGCGGAGAGCTCGGACGGTTCGAAATTCCACCCGAGCTCGTCGAAGATGAACAGATTGTCGTACTCGAGATCGCCGTCGATGGTGCTGAAGAACCGCTGATCGACACCCTTCCTCGATCCGAAGAGCTGAGTCTCAGATCGCCGGCCCCATCGCCGCAGGAGCAGAGCCCGATCGACCCAGGCATCGTCGTCCAGGCAGATCATCCCCCCGGTCCCGGCGGCGGTGATGATGTGCGACAGTGCAAAGCTGGTCACGGAGATGTCCGCGCGGCACCCTGTCGGTGTCCCCCGCAGCGTGAGCCCCAGCCCGTCGCAGGAGTCCTCCACCACGGCGAGACCGTGGCGGTCGGCGATCACCCGGATCTGATCCCAGTCGGGAGCGTTGCCGATCAGGTTGGGTGCCAGGATCGCCTTCGTCCGCGGACCGACCATGCCCTCGATCCGTTCAACGTCGATCTGGAAGGTGTCGGCGGTGACGTCGACGTACACCGGCGTCACGCCGCGTCGCACGAGGGGCGCGATGTCGGTGGAGAAGGTCACCGCCGAGGTGATCACTTCATCGCCCGGCGCAAGGTCGAGAAGCTCGACGGCGAGGTACAGCGCGGAGCTCCCGGAGTTGCACATCACACCGCGCCGCTTGCCGAACAGTTCAGCGACCCGCCGCTCCATCTCCTTGACGTTGCCTCCGATGCGCAACGCCGTCGGTCCTGCGCGCAGGACTTCGACGACCGCCTCGATCTCGCGCTCGTCATGGACCGATCCGGCGTAGTCGATCCGTCGTCCGCCGGTTGTCCTCGCCATCGTCGGAACCTTCCTTCTCGCGCGGTTACGGATCGACGAAGCGGACTATCACCTCTTCGGGTAGGCGAGCGTGAGGTTCACCTTCGTCCCTTTTGGCTTCTTCGTGTGCGGTGCGACCGATTGCTTCGTCACGTGCAACGTCTGGTGGCGCTTGTGGCTCGGCCGCTTCACCGTGCCGAGGCGACAATGGGCTTTGCTCAGCGCCGACTTCGCTGCCGGCAACGTCTTGCCGACCAACTTGGGTACGACGCAGTGCGCCTTGGCCGGAGGTTTGGTGGCCGACGTGACCATAACGCTCGAGTGGGCAGTGGCGACAAACCCCGCTTCGTCGGTCACCGTCGCAGTCACGACGTAGCTGCCGGTCTGAGCGAAAGCGTGCGATGTGCTGAACCCAGTGGCCGCCGGTGTGCCGTCACCAAAGTCCCAGGAGACCCCGGAGGGATCAACGCTGCTCAAGTCGCTCACCGCCACCGACATGGGCACCACTGCACCGGTGTGAGCCGCGCCGGGCACCGCGAACGTCGACAGCGTCGGGCCGGTCACGTTGTAGCCGACGAGCTGAACGGCGGTCCCGCCGTAGCCGTTGTTGACCGCCGCCCCGAACGCAAGCACCGTATTGCCGTCCGCAGCGGTGTGCTGAACCACCGTGCCCGTGCTTGCGGTCTGGTCGAGGATCTGGGTTTCGCCGGCCCAGTCGGTCGAACCGGCGGCAAGGGTGCCCGAATACAGCGTCGAGATACTCAGCGACTCGGTCCAGGTCGCGAGCACATCGCCATCGTCGGAGATCCCGACCGATACCGGGAACGCGGTGGGCTGGTCCAACGTCCGAGCCGAGCCGTACCCACCACCGGCGCTTCCCTCCGTCGCCACCTGCACTGTTGCATCGGACCCGTTAGTGCCTGTCGACTCTGTCCACGCGAGGACGCCGTGCCCGTTCGGGCTCATGCTCGCAATGACCGGACCCGTCGGGCCATCGCCGTAGGGACCGGCAGCGAGCGCGGTCGGGTCGGACCACGCGCCACCGCTTTCCGTGCTGACCTCGAGCGTGGTCACCCCGACGTCGGGGTCCTCGGGGATTTGATCACTCGAAGTGAACGCTGCAGTCGCGTCACCGGAGTTGTCCACTGCCACCGAAAGGTTGCCGCAGTACACCTCGGTCACGGTCTCCCCCGGGCACGTGCTCGCGCCACCGAGGTTGACCGTGGAGGAGGGGGCGCCGGCGGTTGCCGACCACGTTGAAGCCAGGGGGATGGCGTTCGCCGAGTAGCCGATGACCGCCCGACCACCGCCCATCGCGACCCGCGTCAGCACCACGACATTGTTCGGATCGTTGACCGGGTCGTAGATCGTGTGCGGGCTACCGAAGGTCGAGCCGGCGAACGAACCGGAAACGGGCCGGACCGCTCCCAGCAGGATGTCGCCGCTGTTCTGGTCGGTTCCATCGGCGTCTGCCGCCCACGCGACCATCGCGTTACCTGCCGAATTCATGGCCACCAAGATCGGCGAGCCCACGAACGGGTCGACGAGCCTGCTGTCGTTGACCGTCTCCGGGGTCGTGAAGGACGTCGCGCCAGCGGCACGGGTGGCCACCTCGACGTTGCCGTCGTCGTACCAGGCGACCATCACGTCGCCCGCCGCATCGGCGGCGATCGACGGATCCAGCGAGTTGTCACCGGACCCAACGTTCGACACGACGATCGGTGACCCGAGTATCGTTCCCGCCCCTGCCTGCCGCTCGGCAACGTACACCACGTAGTTGGGGTAGGCCGAGTCCTCCACCGCGTAGGCAACGAAGTCCTCACCAGCAGCGTCGGTCGCGAGGACCGGTGCCCCCGCCGTGAATATATTGCCGAGACTCGCCCAGCCGGGTGTGCCGCTGGTGGCGTATGCCGGCTGGCCGATCAGCGCCACAGATGCGCAGAGCAGCACAGCGGTCGTCGTGGTCGCAGCCAAGCCGCGATTCATTGGGTCCCCCGTGAGCACAGGCGGAGTGTCGGCGGGCGCCATCCTCTCACCGCCCCGCCCACACGCGGTGAATGCTTCTCAAGAGTTGAGGCAACCACCTGTCCGCCGTCAGTCCCACCGGCTGATCTCACCCTCCGGGTGCGGGTGGAAGCCGGCACCTTCGGCGCCGTGCTTGAGGCTGGTCAGATAGGCGCCCCAGTTAGTGCTACAGCCGCTCATGAACTCGCTCGCCTGCTCCCACCCGGCGTGAGTGAACAGCAACGTCGTCCCGTCGGCGTTGGACGGACGGAGGGCAAAGGTGATGACGGTTCCGACCCAAGAGTCGGGACCACCGACCACCCGCCAAGCGATCTCATCAGCCTGGTCCGCCAGGGTTTGCATCGAGGCCGCAGGGCGGGCGGCGTCCCCGAAATACACGCTGAACTCGCCACCGACGCGACTGTCCCCTTCGACCTCTCGGCCGGTCCACCAGCGGGCGATGCCATCAGTGGAGGCGATGAGGTCGTGCACCGCGGCGGGCGGGGCGTCGATGCTGATCCGGTGGAGGATGTCGGGCATGGTGTTCCTTCCGATCGTGGGTCGTTCCCGAATGTGCAATAACTGGTTGCATGTTGCCCGAAGTTCGATGAATATGCAACCATCAGTTGCAGATAGGCATTCACGACCGGAGTGACGATGACGCAACGCACCCAAACGGAGCTGGGGTCGATCAGCAAGCAGATCGCGATCGACGCCCCGCCGCAGCTGGTCTACGACGTGATCAGCACGCCCGCGCACATCGCGCAGTGGTGGACCGACGACGCCGAGTTCGACGCCACCCCAGGCGCCAGCGGGACCCTGGTCTGGCGAGCGCGCGCATCCACACGCCGGGACCACGACTACGTCGTGCAGCTCACGATCGTCGACGCCGTACCGGGAGAGCGCTTCTCCTTCCGCTGGGTCCATCCCGAGGGCGAGACGCCCTCGGTGGGCAACTCGATGCTGGTCACCTTCACCCTCGCGCCGCAGGGCGACGGGACTTTGCTGACCGTCACCGAGGAAGGGATGCGTGAGCAGGGATGGGAGGCGGCAGTGCTCGAGGAGTACTACACAAGCCACGACGAGGGGTGGACCCGACATCTCGCGAACCTCGCCACCTACGCCAACGACCTGAGTGGTTCGGTGCACCACGAGTGACGGCAGACATCGATGACGACTTGTGGGCCGCAATCGGAGATCCAACCCGGCGCCGGATCCTTGACCTCATGGTCATGGGCGGACCCGGCACCGCGAGCAGCCTCAGCCGCGAGCTTCCGGTCACGCGGCAGGCAGTCTCCAAACATCTCGCGGTGCTTGAGCGGACGGGCCTTGTTCGCGCCCACGCGTCGGGCCGAGAGGTGCGGTACGGCGTGAGCCCCGAACAGTTCGCCCGAGCGGTCGACCAACTCGCCCAGGTCGGTCGAGCGTGGGACGACCGACTTCGGCGAATCAAACACCTCGCCGAGTCGATCGAACGCAGCCGAAAACCTCGCTAGCGGCCGGCCGCCCGCTGCATCGCGTCCATGCACTGGCCCAGTGCATAGGCGGGATTGAGTTCGAGCGCTTTGGTCGGAGCCTCGTAGATAAGAACGTGGCCGGCCGGAAAGAAGTAGACCTCGCCGCTCGTTGCCACCTCGTCGGGATCGCCGGTGCCCGGGTAGGTCGCCCGCAGCGCGCCCTCGAAGATGTATCCGTAGTGCGGGCACGGGCACACACCACCGGGCATCCCGCCGGCTCGGTAGAGCTCGGTGCAGTCCAGCGGTGCATCGACCGTGGTGAAACCAACTTCCATATCACCCCAACGTTCGGATCGAAAGTTCTCTCCGGCGGCCGGCCAGCGGCCACCCCCGCCGGCCGCGAGGTTCTCGGGGCGCATGTGCGGCATCGTTTGCCTCCTGTTCTCCGACGCGATCCCGGAGGGACCCCGCTAGTCGGCGATCGAGGACATGAGCTCGACGGCGTCGCGTCGAGTCAGCGTCCCGAACGGACTGCCACCTTGCGGGTCGGGCATGCCATAACTCCAGGTCGGGCCATCGTGAAGATGGTCGAGCGCCTCGACGGCCACGTCAACCGGATCAGCAAGCGGGCCGAGCGCGCGGCCGTGCTCGGCCAGGTAGCGCTGGAGCGACGGGGTATTGGTCGCGCCGAGCACGAGCGCAAGGGCCGACACCCCGTGCGGACGCCACTCGGCCCACAACGCTTCGGCGAGAGTGAGGTCGAAAGCCTTCGACGCGCCGTACGCCGCGAGGGTCGCACCGCCTGCCCACGCCGCACCGGAGGTGACCAGCACCAGACCACCCCGACCGCGGGTCAGCAATCTCCCACCGAACCGGTAGCTCGTCTCGAGAACCGCGGCGCAGTTTCGTTGCACGAGATTCGCCAGATACTCCAACGGCTGATCGAGAAGCGGTGCGCTGTTGGCGTCGGCGCCGGCGTTGTAGACAACGAGCCCGATGTCGAGATCCGCCGTCGCTGCGTCAATCTCGACGACCGCATCGGTCGCGGCGAGATCGCTCACGATCACCCGACTCGGCACCGGCAAGCGCGCCGCGACCTCGTCGAGAAGAGCACGACGGCGGGCGACCAGGACGACGCCAACCCCGCGCGCAGCGATCTCCTCGGCGATCGCTGCTCCGACGCCGTCGGACGCGCCGAGGACGAGCGCCCATGGCCCATAGGTCTCGCGAAAGCTCTCCATCCAGGCAACCTACCGCAATAACAGGAGAGACCTCCTAAATTGGTGGTACCGTCGCCCGATGCCGACCGCGCGACCGGTGGGGCGTCCCCGCGACGTGAGCATCGACAACGCCGCGATTGAGGCAACCCGCTCACTGCTGGTCGATGTGGGATTCGACGCCACCACGATGCAAGCCATCGCCCGCCGAGCCGGGGTCCACACCTCAGCGCTGTATCGACGCTGGCCATCGAGGATCGAGTTGATCGAACGGGCTGCCTTCCCCGGATTCAGCGCAGAGACGGTGCGACCGACGGGTGACCTTCGCGCCGACCTGCATGCGTTCGCCGGCCAATACCTCGACGCCTTCGGCAGTCCGGTGGCCCGCGCAGCAATGCCCGCGCTCCTCGCGTCGCGCAAAGACCAGGACCGTGCCACTCGAGACGCTCGATATTTCGAGGTGTCGACCCGCCCGTACCTTCTCGACATTCTGCGAGCAGCCGGCACGCGTCGGGTCGACCCCGCGCTCGACCCTGACGATGTGTTCGACCTGCTGCTCGGGGCGATCGTGTCTCGACATCTCATCCCGACCATCGCGCAACGGGACCGGCCGATCGACCACACGATCGAGCTCATCGTGCGCGCCCTGCGCCCCGTCAACCGTGACCAGCTCGGGAGGACCGCGTGAGCGACAACGCTGAGCACGATGTGACCATCGACGTAACCGAGGTCCTCGTGCGCTACGCGAGCGCGATCGATCGTCGCGACTGGGACCGCCTGCGGAGCTGTTTCACCGACGATTGCGCCGCGGACTACGGCCCGATCGGCTCCTGGGAGTCCGCCCAGTCGATCACGACCTGGATGGCGGAGGTGCACGACGCATGCGGGTACTCGCTGCATCGTCTGACCAACTTCGACGTCCGAGGTACTCCCATGGGCGCTACCGCGCGCTGCTACGTCGACGCGATCGTGATGGGTCCCGACAACAAGACCGGCACCCGCGCGATCGGTTTCTACGACGACGATCTCGTCCGGCAAGCAGATGGGTGGGCGATCGCGCGACGTACCTACACACATCTCGGTGCCTATCTGGTCCCGGACGGCACCCCTGTCAGCATGGATGGCTAGACGAAAGCGAAGACAACAGTGAAAGCAGTAGTCCTGCGTGGCGGACGCCTGGAGGTCCGCACAACTCCCGACCCGACTCCGGGCGCCGGCGAGTTGCTCATCCGCACGATCTCCACCGCGATCTGCGCCTCGGACGTCCACTTCATGGATCATCACGACGCGATCCCCGCCGGCGGCGTCGGGGGTATGGTCTACGACCCGGGCCGAGACATCGTGCTCGGCCACGAGTTCGTCGGCGAGGTCGTCGCGCACGGCCCCGGTTGCTCCGATCAGTTCCCGATCGGCACTCGGGTGACCTCGATCCCCATCCTGCTGATCGATGGTGGACTGTCGGGGACCAAGGTGATCGGCCAGCATCCCGAGGCACCCGGGAGCTTCGGTGAGCTGCTCGTTGTGTCCGAACCGATGGCTCGTGCTGTCCCGGACGACGTCAACCCCGACGCTGTCGCGCTGGTCGACGCGTTCGCGGTCGGCGAGTTCTACGTCCGCAGCTCGCGCATCGGGGCGGGCGAGGTGGCTATCGTCACCGGCGCCGGTGCCATCGGCCTCTCCGCGGTAGCGGCTCTGGCGGCTCGCTCGATCGACCCGATCATCGTCTCCGACTACAACGGCGCGCGGCGTGCTCTGGCGCAG
>Ga0335083_10008627_pt1 | contig 12432 bp, 16 predicted proteins | sample Lox_Sample_42_FD_206716 | JGI IMG/M metagenome (GOLD analysis project Ga0335083, IMG submission 206716) | Soil microbial communities from Loxahatchee National Wildlife Refuge, Florida, United States - Lox_Sample_4.2 | ecosystem: Environmental > Terrestrial > Soil > Wetlands | place: USA... | reverse complement strand
AACCATCAAACGCTTTGCCCTCCTGCCCGACGACTTCACCTTCGACAGCGGCACCCTGACCTTCACCATGAAACTGAAACGCCGCGTCGTCGAGCATCAATACCACAACCTGATCGACAAGCTTTATGCTGACGCGTTTGAGCCGCGTCATCTCGTCCGTGAGTAAGTTGTTTTTCAAAACTTTCCTGCATCCATTCGCCCCACCTTCACATCCTAACCGATGGAGAGAAGCTGATTGGAGGTTCCCATGGCTAAGGCCGCTACCGCGACTCAACGTACTTACCCCACGAGTGTTGGGGTTCCCGAAAATAACCGGCAGGCGATCATCGCGCTGCTGAATGCCCGGCTCGCCGACAGCGCGGACCTGCGCAGTCAGGTCAAATGGGCGCACTGGAATCTCAAGGGCATGCATTTTATTCAGTTGCACCAGTTGTTTGACTCGATCGCGGCTCACCTGGAAGAGCAGACCGACTCGATTGCGGAACGAACGACGACCCTGGGTGGCGTCGCCAACGGCACGGTCCGTGAAGCTGCAGCGAAATCCGGATTGAAGGAAGCGGATCTGACTGCCTCGGGCGCCGAATCAATGCTCAAGTTCCTTGTACACAACGTGGGGCATCACGCCAATGCTCTGCGCGAAGCTGTACAGGAATCCGAGGACCTCGGCGATCCAATTACCGCTGACCTTTTCACGCAGTTGACGCGCGAACTCGACAAAGACCTTTGGTTCCTTGAGGCTCACCTCACAACTGCTTAATGCGCTCCACTGTCGCGGTGCGGAATGCTCTCGCCCGTGACTCGCAAGACCGATCATTTGTTCTGCGGCGCCCAGGGGACTACAATTTCGTTTGAATCTTGGGAGCCCCTCATGTCTGATCAACTGGTGATTGCTGGACGCGCATTTCATTCCCGCCTCATTGTTGGCACCGGAAAATACCGCAGCTTTCAGGAGATGGCTCGCGCTCACGCCGCTTCCGGGGCGGATATGGTCACCGTCGCTGTTCGACGCGTGAATCTGACGGATAAATCAAAGGAGTCTCTCCTCGATTACATCGATCGCGAAAAAATCTTCATCCTACCCAATACCGCCGCATGCTACACGGCTGACGAAGCCATCCGCACGGCCCGCCTGGCACGGGAAGTTGGCTTGTCGAATTGGATCAAACTAGAAGTGATCGGCGATCAGCAGACACTGTTTCCCGACACGGAGCAACTGATCGAAGCCACGAAGGTTTTGGTCAAGGAGGGTTTCATCGTGCTCCCCTACACCAACGATGACTTGATTGCGGCTCGCAAACTGATTGATGCCGGTGCTGCGGCCGTAATGCCGCTGGCCGCCCCCATCGGTTCCGGACTCGGCATTCAGAATCCCGCGAATCTGCGTATCCTGCGCGAGCGCATCACGGAAGTTCCTATGATCGTCGATGCGGGTGTGGGCACGGCCTCGGACGCCGCCGTGGCAATGGAACTCGGCGCCGACGGCGTCTTGATGAACACCGCTATTGCCGAAGCGGCGCAAGCCGAGCTGATGGCGGAAGCCATGCGCGATGCGGTGCTTGCCGGACGCAAGGCGTTCTTGGCCGGCCGCATGCCCAAGCGCCTTTACGCGTCGGCGTCTTCGCCCCTGAGCGGCGTGGTCCGCTGAGTCAGCGCACCGGCGGCTGATCTGTCATCTTAGATCGTCTTTCCGTGGTGCCTGCCGGCCTCTTCGAAGAGAGACAGCAGGTTTGTCATACTAAAAATCTGCCGGATCTGCTGGCTTGCGTTCGCGATCTCCAGCTTGCAACCGCGCGTGCGCGCTGACACGTAGAGTCCTACGATGGTGCCCAGGCCGGAGCTATCCACTTGCGGCACTTCCTTCAGATCAATGATGATCCGTTTGTGGCCGGGAATCTTCTCACGCACTTCGTCCTTTAGAACCTGCGTGTTTTCGAAGGTCAACTTGCCGTGGCATTCGGCAATCAGCGCATCTTGCGCTTCGTAACAGTGAACGCGAAATCCACGGGAGGAACTGCCTGGACGGTCGGCGGTCATTTTGTCTCCCTTCAGTCGTTCTTGGCCACCTGTTCTATCGCAATTGGCAGGGATTTGCCAGATTTTCAGCGGCTCCTGTTGCAATCGAGTTACACTCTCCCCATGCAGAAGAAGATCTTCTGGCTGAGTTTTGCCGGCCTGGGATTGATGGCGGACCTGGTCTTGCCGTTCTGGTGGGCCCTCCTCGCCACCATACCCATTCTCGTTTTCAGTTGGTGGTTCGCTTTCCGCAGTAACTGGTTCGACTGACAGTCTCACAGTGTTCTGAAGAGAAAGTGCCACACGGTATCGACCGCGGCGTGCACCAGCGCTGATGCGAAGATGGATCCGGTCTTCTTCCAGGTCCAACCATAAAAAATGCCGGCAATTGTCGCCAGCACTACATACCGCCAGTTCGGGAAACCCATGTTCGTGATGTGCGAAAACCCAAACATCACCGACGCGGTCCACCAACCCGCCAACTCACTCTTACTGGCACCTGACAGAAAATTCTGCAACAAGCCTCGGAACAACAGTTCTTCCGGCCACGCCGTGAAGATCAGAATGGCAATCGACAAGCCCAGGAACGAAGTCCATTTGCTCCATTGCGGCGCGAACTCAATAAAACGCAGTGCGATTCCCAGCGGTATCGCAACGCAGGCGAATGCCGCAAAGCTTCCGGCCGTGTAGAGCCCCCAGCCCTTCCCCCAACCCAGAACGTACCCGACTCCCTTCGACCGGCGTAGCAATAAGAAACAAGCCAGCGCCGTGTTCACCGCGACAAGCACAGTCATCACGTACGCCAGTTTTCCTCCGGGATACGGCCAGAGCCAGTGCGCCGGGCTGAACTTGACGAACGCCCAGACACCGAAAATCGTCAGGAAGTCCTGCCAGGCCCCAGGCGTTGCCTTGTCTGCTGTGATCGCCAGGCCGAGTGGCACGAACACCAACGCGGCAATCGCTCCCGCCCGGCGAATATCAAACGTCCCCGTTCCGACGAGGTATACAACATCAAACAAGAAAACCAGTGCTCCCAGGATCACTCCGGATGCCGGGCCAAACTTCGCGCCGAGTTGATCCGCCACACCGCGGGCCGCAAGCAACAGCGTAACCAACACTAAAAACGCCATCATCGTCACGGTAGCGCCGAAAGCCCGCCCGCCGTAGCCCTGCCACGATCCGTAGAGAAAACCTGCCAGACACAGCACTGCCCAGATGCTGACTGCGGACCAAAGACCAATTTGCTTCATCGAGAGGATTGCCCCGTTTGAATTCTTGCCGTAACAATTTTTGCACATTCCGGGGAGGCGTGTAGGAAGTTGACTGCGGGACCGTCTAAACTGGCGAAAGGGAATGAGTGGCTCTTGAAACGTCTTGCCTATATCGACTGGATGCGCGGGCTCGCGTGCCTGCTGATGTTCCAGACGCATTGCTACGACTCGTGGCTGCGCCCGGAGGCGCACCGGTCTCGACTTTACGGCTGGTCACAGCTCGGAGGAACGCTTCCGGCGCCATTGTTCATCTTCCTGGCAGGCGTCTCGTTTGCGCTCGTGACCGAGAAACTGAGAGAAAAAGGAATCGCTCCGGCGGCCATCGCCAGGCAAACAATTCTTCGTGGCGCGGAAATCTTCGGCTTGGGCATCCTGTTCCGCATCCAGGAATATGCTCTCGGCTACAAGTGGGTTCCTTGGACCGACCTGCTGCGCGTCGACATCCTGAACATTCTGGGCCTCTCGATGATGTTGATGGGAGTCCTGTGTCTTCTGACCGCTTCTGCCGATGTAGACTCCGCCCGCATCAGAAGCGCCATCGTCGCGCTCGGGACTGCCGCAGCCGTCGCCATGTTGACGCCGGCCCTCTGGACGATGTGGCGGCCGAAGTTCCTTCCGTGGCCGTTAGAGTCGTACATCAACGGCGTCCATACATTTCAGGAACCGCAACATTGGTTGTTCCCGCTGTTTCCCTGGAGTGCCTTTGCCTTCGCCGGGCTGGCGGTGGGATTTCTGATCTTCAGTGAATTCGGTCGCGGTCATGAGTCGCTGCTCTTCGCCCTTTTCGGTGGCGCGGGGGTTGCGGCGATCGGACTGTCAATGGTGTTCGACGCATCGCCCGTCCGTTTGTACGCGGTGTATGACTACTGGCACTCAAGCCCGGATTTCTTACTGCTCCGTTGCGGTGTGCTGTTGATCATTCTCTCCGCCGTTTACACATGGTGCCGCTGGGGATTCGCGCAGAAGGGCTTCAGTCCGGTAATTCAACTCGGGCAGACTTCACTGCTGGTGTACTGGGTGCACGTCGAATTTGTGTATGGAAGGCTCTCTATCATGCCAAAGCAGGGCTGTTCCATCGCCCGGGCCACATTGGGATTGCTGATTATTTTTGTTTCGATGTTGGCGCTTTCGATCTGGCGGACGCGCTACAAGTCCAGAAAGGCTAAGGTTTTGCGGCCGGATTCTCCGGCTGCTGCGCCGGCAGTTTGATAATGATCTCGCCCGCTTGCGCCAGTCCGAGCTCTTCTCGCGCAATCTTGCGGATCGTCTGAGGATCCGTTTTCAGGTCCTTGACCTGCTGTTCCAGCTCAACGTTTTCCTTGTTCAATTTGTCGAGTTGCGAGTTGACCTTTTGGATTTCCTGCTGCTTGCGGCGCATCACCAGATAGCCGTGCGGACCAAAGACGTCGTGAACGAGAAGTACGACGACAAAGATAACCAGCAGGTGGCGTCCGTAACGGCTTAATAGTCTGCGAGCAGCGTCTTGCACGGAAGTTCCGTCAGCCTTTCAGGAATGCAGCCTGAAGTCGTGGCAGAGCACCCACAACTCCCCTGACTACGAATTTTGCGGTATTCGCGCGATCAATGGAAGCAATTTTCCTCTTGGAACGTGTCGAAGCCTCTACGGTCATTCGGGGCGGGGCGTTTGCTTCCTGTTCGTCAGGGGACCCCGGCACGCGCGGACTCAGGCGCCGGGTGTGGAGTCGCTTCGCAGCCGCGCAATATCCTTCGTCGGGGCGCTGCCGAAAAAGCGGCTGTACTCGCGGCTGAACTGTGAGGCGCTGAGATAGCCGACCTGCTGGCTGGCGGCACTGGCATCCATTAGGGCAGCCAGCATCAGCCGGCGTGCCTCTTGAAGTCGCAGCACTTTTTGATATTGCAGCGGACTCATCGACGTCACCGACTTGAAGTGCTCGTGAAACGAAGACGTGCTCATGTGCACGAGTTCGGCGAGTTCATCGATTTTGATCGGCTGAGAGTAATTGGCACGCAGCCAGGAGATAGCCTTGGCAATACGGTGCACGCTGGATTCCGCAAAGCCCATTTGCGCCACCCGCGTGCCGATAGGGCCGCGCAGCAACCGGATCAGGATCTCGTCGATAATGAGGGGCGCGATCAGGTCCACATCGCCGGCTTGCGCAAGGCACTCCAGGAGCCGGATCGCCGCGTCGATCATGCTTTCGTCAACCGAAGTGATGTAGACGGCGCGCCTCTCCAGCACGGGCGGCACTCCGCGCGGATAGACTTTCAAGACCAATTCCGCAATTTTCTGTGGCTCGAGGTCCAAGCGCAGAGCCAGATACGGTTCGGAAGAGCTCGCGTCGGTGATTTGAGCTGCGATGGGCAGCGCCACGGAGTAAACCAGCATGCGCGACGGGTCGTATTGATATGCCTCCTGCCCCACGACCACGGTTTTCGCCCCTTGCGCGATGATGGACAGGCAGGGCAACCGCAGCGCGTGCACGCATCCCTTGTTGACCCGCGACGAACGGCTGGCATACAGCCCCGTGATCTGCAACTCGAAACTGCCGTCGTGAGGAGCGTAGGCGGAGATCAAGCGCGCCAGTTTTTCTCTGCCAGACTTAGATTGAGACGCCCGCTCCGTCGTTGCGGGCCCTGCGTGCGCCGATCTGTTGGTGGCCTTCATTGCTTGGAGAATACCTCTTTCGCTGTCGTGATGGCAGTCATCGCACTTGGCCATCCGGCATAGAACGCCAGGTGCGTAATCACTTCGATGAGTTCCTGATTCGTGAGTCCATTCTTCAGCGCGAAATCCAGATGAAACCGCAGTTGCTCCGGACGGTTCAGTGCGATCAGCGCCGCCACGGTAGCCAAGCTGCGGTCGCGTTTCGACAGTTCGGACCGCTCCCACATGTCGCCGAAGAGAACATCGTCTGTGAGTTCGACCAGCTTCGGCGCAAACTCGCCCAACAGTTGTTGGATTGCAGAATTGCTGGATCCCGATCTCGGCTTCTGCATCGCTCACCATCCTTTTGTGGCAGAGTGTGCGGGTGCTCGTCCTGGCGACCCGTTAGTAGTGCTCCCAGGTAGCTCGCCAGTGCTCATTCGCGTTGGTGGGCTTGACGATGAGTTGCTTACCCGCAAACTCGAACCGGCGGGAAAGGTCTTTGCCGATCAGGCTGCGCACCATCGCACCCTCGACGTGAAAAGTGAAGGTGTGAGAGGCTTCGTCGATTTGATAGCTTCCAAAAGAAGCCTCGTAGCCGCCCTGGGCGTACTGTACCGGCCCGGCCTGGCCCCCCGTTTGCGGATGGCTGTACATCACTTGTACCGACATATGCCGGTCGCGGGTGTAGACGAGTAGACCCGTGCAGTCCGCGCGAGAGACTTTGCCGCTCGCATGCGGCTCTTCGAGCGAGACCAGACGCCACGCCCCGACAAACCGGTCCTGGCTGCCCGCAACATCTGCTCGAACATGAGAAGTGCGGAATGTCCGCCCGCACAGCACAGCGATGGTGAAGAACAACAATGCTGTCCTGAGTGAAACCAGCCTGGTCATCTTCGACCCTCCACCCGTGATCTTACGCGCTTCCTGCTGCTTACAGCCCCGTCATCTTCTCGATGTGTTCCGGATATCTTCCTCCTTGCAGCTCGATCTTCGCTGCCGCATCGTCGATTTCGCGCAGATCCTGCAGTGTGAGTTCAACCGCTATCGCGCCGACGTTCTCGTCCAGGCGAGACAATTTCGTCGTCCCCGGAATCGGAGCCAGCCACGGCTTTTGGGCCAGTAGCCACGCGAGGGCAATCTGGGCCGGCGTCGCTCCCTTCTCCTTCGCGATCCTGCCCAGCAGGTCAACCACCGCCTGATTTGCCTTTCGAGCTTCCGGCGTGAAGCGCGGCAGAATGCTACGGAAGTCCGAAGCCCCAAACTGCGTGCTTTCGTCGATTTTTCCGGTAAGAAATCCTTTTCCGAGCGGGCTGTATGGCACCAGGCCGATCCCGAGTTCTTCGAGGGTCGGTATCACTTCCTGTTCCGGTTTTCTCCACCACAAGGAGTATTCATTCTGAAGTGCGGTCACTGGTTGCACGGAGTGAGCGCGGCGGATGGTCTTCACACCGGCTTCCGACAGCCCGAAATGCCTTACCTTGCCTTCGCGAATCAGGTCTTTTACGGCGCCGGCGACGTCTTCGATTGGGACATTCGGGTCGACGCGGTGTTGATAGAAAAGGTCGATCACATCAGTGCGCAGGCGCTTGAGCGACGCTTCCGCCACTTCCTTGATGTGTTCTGGCCGGCTGTTGAGTCCCGCCCAGCCCGGAGTGCCGTCCGGCTTCATCTGAAAGCCGAACTTGGTGGCGATCACCACCTTGTCTCGGACCGGCGGGAGCGCCTCGCCGAGCAATTCTTCATTCGTGTAAGGGCCGTAAACCTCCGCCGTGTCGAAGAAGGTGATCCCGCGATCGACTGCCGCTCGCAACAAAGAGATCATCTCTTTTTTATCTTTCGGCTCGCCATACGAGAAGCTCATGCCCATACAGCCCAGGCCAATGGCCGAAACTTCCAGGTTGCTCTTTCCCAACTTTCGCTTTTGCATACCGTCTCCTGCGAAGGAACTAGCCTTCGGGTCTGCGCCCGTAGCGGGGCAGGGGCACCGTAACCGAGGTGCGCCTACACGAGACAGTCTAATCCTATGGCCGGATCGAGCCTTGCCTATTGCGACGTAGTATTTGCCTGATTCTCCGGACAGGGGCGATCCCCGCCAGGGGTGTGCTGGCATCGGAACTGGAAGTGATTTGCGATCGCTACGCGGCGCTCAGTTGTTCGGCGCGGAAATTCTTCGCGGAGAGATACCCGAGAACAAGGAACACCAGCAACGCGACGAGTTGCGCGGCCTTGAAGGGAGTTTCCGACTGCGTCGGCGCAAGTTCGTGCAGTGCCGGAATCTTCGCGAATAGTTGGACAATGAGAACGAAACAGTTGAAATACAGTGCCAGCACTGCCGTCACCACATAAGCGCGGCGCCAGCCCCCGACCAGATGCCGCACGTATCGCGCATAGACCGTCACAGCGAGAGTGATCAGCGACAATGCTCCCAGAATGTGCGACGGCAATAGCTTGTGGAATGGGAAAAAGTAACCCGTGACTCTGGTCAGGATCGTCGACCAGAGAAAAACCGAAGTCCAGCCCTCCAGATTACGGGAATTGATCAGGCCCCAGACAACAACGAACCCCGAGAAAATTCCGATCAGGCTCAGAATGACGTGGAACAACGTGAATGCAGACAGAGCAGTGCTCATGTGCGCCTCCTGGAGCGAGTGTAGGAGCCGCTGCGCCGCGGATGGGCGGTCCGAATGGCAAGCGAGGCACAAGCGTACACGGATGTCCGGACACGGTCAATTGTGGGACCAAGCGGCACGCCGGACAAATCGTATAGAATCAGTGCCGGAGAGCAAAATGAAGGAGACCCGGTATCGAGTTGTGATGATCACGTGCGCCACCCTCGAAGAATCCAGGAAGATTGCGCGCGCCGTCGTCGAAAAGCGCTTGGCCGCTTGCGTAAACATTGTGACCCACGCCGTGGAGTCCTTCTACATGTGGGAAGGGAAGCTTGAGAACGGCAGCGAATATCTGTTGGTAGTGAAGACGAGCGATGACCAGCTCGAGGAATTGAAGCAGACCGTGCTGGAAATGCACTCCTACGACACGCCCGAGTTCGTCGCCTTGCCGATTGTCGCGGGGTCCGACGAGTACCTGAACTGGGTCGGCGATTCCGTCAAGAAGACTGAGCGGTGACGCGGCTTGCTGATGCCGCGGCTAGATATACAACAGAGCCTGGTCGATGTCGGCGACGATGTCCTCGACGTCTTCAATCCCGACAGACAGGCGAACCAGAGAATCAGTAATGCCAACGCGGTCGCGCACTTCCTTGGGCATCGACGCGTGCGTCATCTGCGCGGGCAAGGAAATTAGGGATTCCACGCCACCCAGACTCTCGGCGAGCGAGCACACCTTCACCTGGTTTAGAAAACGCCGTGCCGCTTCTTCCGACCCAAGGTCGAATGCCAGCATAGCGCCCGGCCCTTTTTGCTGGCGGCGGGCCAGTTCGTGCTGCGGGTGCGTGGCCAGGCCCGGATAATAGACCTTGCGAACCTTTGGGTGTGCATCGAGATGACGCGCTACCGCCAGACCGTTGGCATTGTGCTGCAGCATGCGAACCGCGAGGGTTTTCAATCCGCGAGAAGTGAGAAAGCAATCCATGGGGGCCAGGCCGGCGCCAGCCGAGCGCTGAATGAAATAGATCTTTTCGGCGTCTTCAGGGCGCGTCAGGATCACGGCGCCGCCGGTCGCGTCGGAATGGCCATTGAGGTATTTGGTCAGCGAATGCACAACGATATGCGCGCCCAGGTCGATGGGACGTTGCAGATACGGTGTGAGAAAGGTGTTATCTACCACGAGTGTGGCGTGTCTTTCGTTCGCCAGTTTCGCCATCGCCGCGATATCGGTAACGCGAAGCGTCGGGTTCGTTGGCGTTTCAATGTAAAGCATTTTCGTGTTGGGGCGGAGAGACCCAAGGACCACGGCGGGGTCCGTGGTGTCGACGAAGGAAAACTCGAGTCCGAAATGAACCAGGAGTTGCGTCGTCAGCCGGTACACTCCGCCGTACACAGCCTCCGACAGAACTACGTGATCGCCGGGACGCAGCAAGCGAAACACGGAATCGATGGCCGCCATTCCGGAAGTGAACACGTAGGCGTTCAGACCGCCTTCGAGTTTGGCGAGGGTTCGTTCCAGGGCCTTGCGGTTTGGGTGATTGGTGCGCGCATAATCGTACCCACCCCTGGATTTGCCGAGTTCTTCGTAAACGTACGTGGAGGTCTGGTAGATCGGGGCGACAACGGCGCCTGTGGAGGGATCCGGTTCTTGGCCAACATGGATCGCGTTTGTGGCAAAGCCCATGCGAAGTTCTCCTTATCAACTTGTGCCGAAAATCAGTGGGCCAGTAAGGCCGTTTATAGAATGTCGGATAACGCCGCGAGAGTGTGCGATCGAGCGAACGAGCGCGGGCGCAAGAACATGCCGCGAAACTCTAGGGGCAAGAAAAAAGTTACAGGACGCGGAGCGGGGAGTCAAATGTTTGGCGGTATTGACGTTTCCCGGAGATACGGAGAGGATGGAAGTCATGCGGCATATGAATCAGCTCAAGCCTGTTGCGTTGATACTGCTGGCACTTCTGGCCGGACCTTGGGCGCTTTCGGCCCAGGAGGATTCCAAGGGAAAAGACCAGCCTCCTCCGGCGCCGACAGCAAAGCTCACGATTGAGGTTACAGGCGGCGACGAAAACAAGGCCATCGAGAATGCCAGCGTCTACCTGAAGACCGTCGAAGAGCACATGATCAAAGACAAGAAGTTCGAAGTGAATGTGAAGACGAATCAGAAGGGTGTCGCTCATGTGCCGGACCCGCCGACAGGACGAGTCCTGATTCAGGTTGTCGCCGAAGGTTGGAAGACGTACGGACATTGGTACGACGTGACGGATCCAAAGCAGATCATTAAGATCCACTTGGAGCGTCCACCCAAGTGGTACTGAACAAGGGAAATCAATCCTAGCTTTGAAAGAACGCTGGCGTCAGGCCGGATTGCGCGGCGAAGTCCTTCCGTTTGAATCAAATTTCAGAAAAAGTTCCCGCGCGCTCGCGTTGTTGCACAAGAATTGTGCAAACCGCATCATCGTATTGAATTTTGCGGAGTTAGTTGCCGCAAACGAGTTCTTTCCACAAAGTTTTCCACGATTGTGTGCAAAACTTAACGAGAGAGAAATAATTTATATTTCGCAAACTAGCGGTTCGTGCTAAAAGTCTTCACACAAATTCCAGCCTCTAACTTTTGACCGGCCGATTTCACCGATGTTAGAGTGAAATTGAACGGATCTTTCATGGCGGACTCTGAAACCGGCCCATTCTCAATGTTGCAGATGTTCTGGGGGAACCTCGCGGCGCGTCCCTTGCGAGGGTTGCTCACTATTCTGGCGATTGCGATCCAGGTCGTTCTCGTCCTGATGATCGTTGGATTGACGTCGGGAGTCGTTGCGGAGTGGGGAAAACGCCAGGAAGGCGTGGGCGCCGACATTCTGGTGCAGCCCCCGAATGCTTCGATCTTCTTCGCCTTTTCCAGCGCGGTGATGCCAGAGTCGCTCGGCGATGAAATCAGCAAACTGCCCGATGTGGACGAAGTCGCATCCACGCTGATTGCGAGCGATCCCAAGACGCTCATCATTGTCTATGGGATCGATTACCAGCGTTTCAACGCTCTCAGCCGGGGATTCATCTTCCGTGCCGGACGGCCGTTCCAGGCGCCTTACGAGGCCATCGCGGACGACATTGTCGCGCAAACGCGTCATCTGAAAGTGGGCGACACCGTGACGCTGATCAACCATGAGTTCACCGTATGCGGCATCGTGGCCCACGGGAAGGGTGCTCGCTTTTTTATTCCTCTCAAGACCGGCCAGGATCTTCTGGGTGCGGAAAAGCGCGTCTCGATGTTCTATGTGAGAAGCAAGGGAAACACCGAGGCCGCGCGCTCTGAGATTCTTCAGTTGAATCCTCAGAACCGTGTTCGTTCGATGGCGGAGTATGTGACGCTGATGAGCTCGTCGAATCTACCCGAACTGAAACCGTTCATCAAGACTATGGTCGGACTGGGCATTGTCATCAGTTTCCTCGTTGTTCTGATGAACATGCACACCATGGTCATGGAGCGAACTCGGGAAATTGGTATTCTCAAGGCGATTGGGTTTACCCGCCAGGACGTTGTCCTGATGCTCCTGGGTGAAACGGCGGTCCTGACCGTCGTCGGCGCCTTGGTCGGAATCGGAATCACTTTCTTGATTCAGGAAATCCTCAGAGAAACCAACCCGTCTCTTTCCATTTTGCTGACGGCTCGTTGGGTTGTTGGATCGATTGGACTAGCGCTTCTCGGCGCAGCGCTGGGCGCGACGGTTCCGGCACTGCGTGCCTCCACCTACGACCCGGTCGAAGCCCTCGCTTACGAATAATCCGTTGCCCGCAGGCGCGCTCCCCGCCACTTTGCCGTTTGCCCCTCTGCACAAGTTTGTTCCTTTCTGCCGCACTACTGCATCCAAGCAAAACGCCCGGCGAGGCCCGTGGGCGCAAGAGGGGAACAATGGCT
>Ga0335083_10008625_pt1 | contig 12435 bp, 8 predicted proteins | sample Lox_Sample_42_FD_206716 | JGI IMG/M metagenome (GOLD analysis project Ga0335083, IMG submission 206716) | Soil microbial communities from Loxahatchee National Wildlife Refuge, Florida, United States - Lox_Sample_4.2 | ecosystem: Environmental > Terrestrial > Soil > Wetlands | place: USA: Florida... | reverse complement strand
TTCTCGCGGCGCTGCGCCTCGGCGTGGATCTGCATCGCGGTGTTGCGCACGAGCTGCTCGGTGATCCCGAGCGAGTGGTCGAGCGCGTCGCGGTTCTTCTGCGCCTTCGCCCACGCCGTCGTCGGACCGTAGTTCTCGAGCAGGACCTTGATCTCCTCCTGCGCGCGGTCGAGCTCGAGCGCGGTGTTCCAGTTCTGGATGATGTCGCGCTGGTAGTCGGCCGCCTTGATCGAGTCCGGCTCCATCTTGATGAGGAAGCGATAGGCGTCGTTCGAGCGGTCCCACTCGGCCTGCGCGCCGTAGCTCTCGGCGACCTTGATCATGACGTCGTGCGAGTACTTGTCGCCGCCGATCGACTGCAGGAAGTCGTAGACCTCGCGCGGCGACAGCGAGCGATCCTCGGTGAACACGATCACGAGGTAGTCGAGCGCTTCCTCGGCGAGCGACGCGGTGCGCTTGCAGTTCGTGCCGGTGCCGTGCTCGCACTTCTCGCGGCGATCGAGCAGCTCCTTGAACTTCTCGGCGGCGCCCATCGAATCGCCGAGCTTCCACATGCACCACGCGGTCTTGAACGTCGCGAGGTCGGCTGTGGCGGCGTCGGTGGGGACGTGCTTGTACGCGTCCATCGCGGGCTGCCAGTGGCCGGCCGCGAACTCGTGCTCGCCGACCATCATCCACGCGTCGCCGAACAGCGGTGACTCGGGGTACTTCGCGATCACTTCCTGGAACTTCGCGATCGCCTCGTCCTCGTGGCCATCCTCCTTCTCGGCGAAGCCGATCAGGTAGGTCACGAGGTCCATGCGCTTGTAGTTGGGGAAGTCGGTGTAGAGCTGCTTGTAGAGCACCTCGGCTTCGTGCAGATCGATGCGCGGCTCCTTCGGCTGCTCGCACTCGCCCTTCTTCTGGCTGCAGCGCTCGAGCGAGCGCGAGTAGTCGTCCATCTTGATCAGGTAGAGCCGGCGCGCTTCTTCCCACAGCAGCTCGGCGAGCTTGAACATGCCCTCGGCCTTGACCTCGCCGGTCGGGTTCGACGCCAGGAACGCCTTGAGCAGGCCGATCGCCTCGAGGCGCTTCTCGTCGCGCTTGGTCTCGGTCGAGGTCAGCAGGTCCTTGAGCTCTTTGGACAGGACCGGCGCCTCCGGCGCGGGCGGACGCTTGCGGATGTAGAGCTCGGAGGCGGGGCCGCGCTGGAGATCGAGCTCCTGCATCGGCTTTTGCGCGAGCGCAACGGTCGGGACCAGCAGCACGAGCAACGCGAGGATCTTCATCGCCAGCCCTCGTATTCATCGGCCCAGTACTCGCCCTGGAACGGCCAGTACTCCTCGTCGTCGCCGATCTGGCTCGGGTTCCACAGCCGCGCGAGCAGCTCCTCGGGGAAGCGGCCGGCGGCGAGGTCCTGGACCTCGATGTCGAGCTTGCGCTTCTGGCCGATGACGGCGTCGACCTTGCCGAGCTTGGATTTGTCGAGGACCTTGCGCGTGTCCTCGTAGAGCTTCTCGACGCCCTGTTGCGACAGCTTCTCGGCGGCGTCGGCGAGCTTGGCCGCGAGCTCGTGCGACGCCTTGTCGAGCCGGCGCGCGTCGGCGAGGTCGGCTTCGATCAGCGGGCGCAGCGTCGGCGCGGCCTGCGCGGTGACCGCGGCCGCGGCCTTGTCGGCGGCGACGACCGCGCTCGACTCGGCGTTCTTGACCTTGTCGTAGAGCTTTTCGAGGCGCGCCAGCTCTTCCTTCGCGTCGGCCGCAGGCAGCGAGCCCTCGCGCTCGGCGCGCGCGATCTCGCTGCGCTGCGCGGTGACCTGGCGCTCGAGCCGGCGCAGATCTTCGACGAGCGTGTTGGCGTCGGCGAGCTGCTCTTGCGCGGGCGTCTTGTCGCTCGCGACCTTCGCGACCCGCGTCTCGGCGACCTGCGCACCGAGGTTCTGCCACAGCCGAACGACCTGCGGCGCGCTGTTCGCGAGCTCGGCCGAGCCGGTGACCGCGTCGTTCAGCCGCACGAACTTCGGATCGAGGCGGAGCAGGGCCTCGACTTCCTCGACCGGCGTCTTCGGCGGGACCGGCGGCGGCGGCTTCGCGCCGGCCGGTTGCTCGGCCTTGACCTCGTGAAACCGCGTGATCACCTTCGCGAACAGCGCGCGGCGCAGCTCGGGATCCTTGCGCACCTTGTCGATCTCGTCGACGATCGGCTGCAGGCGCGCCGCGAGCTGGTCGTACCACTTCTGCGAATCGGTGAACTTGCAGTCGGCGAGCTCGACGTACCCGGCGAGCAAGCTCGCTTCGGGCCAGTTCGGCGACCGCGGGAACGTGTTCAAGAACTCGTGCGCGAGATCGCGCGCGGTCGCCAGCTCGCGCTTCTGGTACATCGACCACGCGGCCTCGAACAGCGCGTCCGACAGGTACGCCGAGTCGTCGGGAATCTGGAAGTAGTGGTAGTAGGCGTCGTCGTACTCGCCCATCTCGTGCGCCAGCCGGCCGAGGCCGAGGCGGGCGAGATCCTTCACCGTGAAGTAGCGATCGTCGACGACAAACGTGAACTTGTCGTTGTCTGCCGTCGCCGCGATCTCGCACATCGCCTCGGCCGACTCCTTGAACTTGCCCTGGCGCGCGCGGATCACGCCGCGCAGGTACACCGCCGACGAGTACAGCCGGCTCTTCTTCGTGATCTGCATCAGCTCGGTGTCGGCATCGCCGAGCTTGCCCATGTCCCACAGTGCGCGGCCGCGCAGGTATGCGCGCTCACCCGCCGCAGACGGCGGGATCGGCTCGGCGGACTTGATGCCTTCGAGCCGCGCCAGGATGCCGGCGTGATCGCGCGTCTCGATCGCGATGTCGACCGCGCGGCGGTGCGCGGGGCCCCAGTACGCCGCGGCCGGCCCGCGCCGCAGGATCTGCTCGAGCATGTCGAGCGACGCGCCGTAGCTGCCCGAGCGCGCGAGCGCGACGGCGAGATCGTATTCGGCGTTCTGGAACTCGACGAAGTCGGTGAACGCGCTGTAGCGCGGCGACTTGACGATCGCGTACAGCGCGACCGCGGCGTTCGTGAACGCGCCGTCGCGCAGCAGGACCTCGCCGACCGCGAGCTCGCGGCGCAGGGTCTCGAGGTTGCCGCTCTCGACGTCGATCAGCTTCATCTGCTCGAGCGTCGTGAAGTACTTCGCCAGCTGGTCCTCGGGCGCCGGCTTGTCTTCGCTCGGCGTCGTGCCCGCCGCCGGCGGCGCGGGCTGCTTCTTCGGGTTATCGGCGGACGCGAGCGCGGCAAGGCTCGCGACCAGGATCAGGCCGAAGCCTGAAGCCCGAAGGCGGAAGCCCGACTTCACTTCTTCGCTCCCTTGTCCTCGATGCGCGCGAGGGTCTTCACCGCGACGTCGATGCCGAGCCCGTAGTTGCCGTGCTGCTCGCGCTTCCACGCGTACGCGATGTCACCCGAGTCGTGCGCACGCGCGGCGATCACGAGGTCCTTGTTCGCGACCGCCTGCACGGTGACCTGATTCTCGGTGGCCTCGGTGAACGCGTCGTCGTCCTTGCCGGCGGCCTCGATGTGGAACGTCACGAGGTGCTTGCCCGGCGCGATGTAGCCGTCGAAGCGCACGCCGTCGTCGCCGGCGATCGCGCCCTTGTCGTCCTCGAACACGGTCGTACCGTCGAGCCGGATCGACGACTTCGACACGCCGTAGTAGCGGCCGCTCGTCCACGTCAGCTTGATCGAGACGCGCGTCGAGTACAGCTGGCTCGCGACCGCGTTGGCGCGCGCGCGCGACTTGTAGAGCTCGTCGCGCAGCGCGAGGTACTCCTGGCGCAGCGCATCGACGTCGGGCTCGTCGGACTTGGTCGGCGCCGCCGCGGCCGCCGCGCTGCCCGATCCGGATCCCGAGCCTGCGCCCGTGCTCGGCGGCGGCGCCGCCGGCCCCGGCGCGTCGTCGGGCTTGGTGTCTGCCGATCCCGATCCCGATCCCGCGCTCGCGCCCGAGCCCGAGCCCGTGTCGGCCGGCGCGGTCGTCGTCGTCGTCGTCGTCCCCGTTGCCTTGCCCTTCTTGCCCTTGCCGGGTCCGGCGAGCGCGAGAGCGGGGACGAGCACGAGCCATGCTGCGCGACGTACGGTCATCGGACGTTCTCTTTCGTTTCGGCGTCAGTTATGGAACGGCAGGAACAACGAGATGCTCGCGGTGATCGAGGTGTCGTTGACGAGGAAGCTCTCGTCGAGGAACTCCTGGCGATACGTGCGGCTGCGAGCGTCGATCCGGAATGCGGCCGCCTGGCCCATGAAGAGTTTAATGCCGAACCCCAAGACGCCATCGGCTCCGCGGCTGGTGTCTGACTGGATCACTCCGACCCCGACGTCGGCGTGAAGGTCGAAGTGAACGACGCTGCCACCCAGGCGCAGCTTGCCGTACACCGGGCTCCACACCAGCACCGACTCCGCGAACTCCTGCTGCTCGAAGGTGTTGGTGAGGATCTGCGCGCGGCCGCTCTCGAGATCGCGGATGACGTCGGCGTTCGCGTGGGTGAACCAGCCCGAGAACTCGACCGCCGTCTCGTCGGTCATGTGGTACGTGTACGAGCCGCCGACGATGTACGTGGCGGAAAGAAGATCCGCCGCGTAGTAACCGCCGCCGATCGTGATCTCGTGGCGGCGCGCTTTCACGAACAGGCGATCGACCGCGCCGCGCCGCTTGCGCTTGATCGCGAGCCGGTCGGCGATCTCCTGATCGATGCACATCGACGTCGTGCGGTCTTTTTCCTTGTCGGAGCCGGAGTCGTCGCTCGCGGCGACCGTCGGCGGCTTCGGGCTGTCGGCATGGGCGATGCCGCCGAGCAGGAGCACGACGAGCAGGGCGCGCTTCGTCATAGCGGGATCCAGAACGCGAGCCCGGCGGTCGCGATGAGGTTGTTGGTCATGCGGCTCGACGCCGCGACTTCTTCGACCGCGGTGAGGTCGCGGAGCTCGAGCCGCACCGTCATCGCGCGCGACACGAAGAAATCGATCGCGGCACCGGCGTCGAACGACAGGCCCTGCACCGCGTCGTGGAACATGCGGCCGCCGCCCGCGAACAACAGGATGTCGGCGTGGACGATGCCGCCGCCCATCTTCATCTTGGCGTGGATCGGCGACCACACCGCGTTGCCGAGCGCGACGTATGCCATGCCCGGTGTGAACCGGTTGTCGCCGAAGAACTTCGTGAGCGGCGAGTCCTGGTCGAGCGTCAACGGCGTCATGTCGAACTCGCCGTAGATGCCGAAGTCCTCGGTGAAGAAGTAGCCGAGCGAGCCGCCGGCGATCCAATCGGACGAGGTGAGATCTCCGCCGTACAGGCCGCCGTGGACGACGAGCGCGAGGTGCTTGCGCTTGAGGAAGTTGCGCTTCTGGACGCCGCGCGGGTGGAGCTGGGCGCCGAGCTCGCTGGCGAGCGTCTCGTCCAGGCACGACGGCAGCGGCGCCTCGGATGGCTTCGTCGGTGCGGCGGAGGACGTCGAAGACGTCGGGGCGGCCGCGGCTGGCGCCGGCTGCGCGTAGGCGCGCGCGTCGAGCAAGGCGCCCAGGCACGTGGCAAGCACGACCCCCAAAAACGTGCGGTTCACCAAGCGAAAGTCTCGCTCGTCGCGCGTGCAGACACAACACGCCGGGACCGTTTCGGGAGGTGATACGATTGCCCCGATGGAGCACTTGACGGGGACCCGGATCCGGCGCGAAGCGACGCCGGCGACGGTCGCCCTCCGCAAGTGCAAGCTGGTCGTCATCAAGGGCGCGCAGCGCGGCACCGAGTTCGTGATCGCGGGCGACGTGATCCGCGTCGGCAAGGCGCCCGAGAACGATCTCGTGCTCGGCGACGAGACCGTGTCGCGCGTGCACTTCGAGATCGTGCGCGATGCCAAGGGCTATCTGGTGCGCGACATGAAGTCGACGAACGGCACGTTCCTCGACTCCGCCGAGGTCAAGGAGGCGTATCTGCGCGCCGGCTCGGTGATCCGCGCCGGCGAGTGCGAGCTCAAGTTCACGCCGTTCGAGGAGCGCATCGAGATCCTGCCGTCGGAGAAGGAGGTGCTCGGCGAGATGGTCGGGCGCTCGCCGGCGATGCGCGAGATTTTCGGACTGGTCGAGCGCATCGCGCCGACCGACGCGACCGTGCTGATCGAAGGCGAGACCGGCACCGGCAAGGACATGATCGCGCGCACGCTGCACCAGCTGTCGCCGCGCGCGGACAAGCCGTTCATCGTTGTCGATTGCGGCGCGGTCGCCGGCACGTTGATCGAGAGCGAGCTGTTCGGGCACGAAAAGGGTGCGTTCACCGGCGCGGTCGCGGCGCGTCAAGGCGCGTTCGAGCTCGCGAGCGGGGGCACAGTGTTTCTCGACGAGCTCGGCGAGCTGTCGCTCGACCTCCAGCCGAAGCTCTTGCGCGTGCTCGAGCAGCGCGAGCTGCGCCGCGTCGGCGGCACGAAGACCGTGAAGGTCGACCTCCGCGTGATCGCGGCGACGCGCAAGGATCTCCGCAGCGAGGTCGAGAAGGGCAAGTTCCGCGAGGACCTCTACTTCCGCCTGAACGTCGTGCCGATCACGGCGCCGGCGCTGCGCGAGCGCCGCGAGGACATCCCGCTGCTCATCGATCACATGCTGAAGAAGCTCGCGCCCGACGGCGGCGTGCTGCTCGGCGACGCGACCCGCGCCGCGCTGATGGCCCACGACTGGCCGGGCAACGTGCGCGAGCTGCGCAACGTGATCGAGCGCGCGCTCGCGCTCGGGACCGATCCGGGCATGCTGGTGTCGCCGCTCGGCCCGGAAGGGAGCGGCGCGGCCGCGGCGGGCGCGAAGGGCGTCGTGCTGCGCGACGCGATCGAGTTCGAGCCCGGGCTGTCGTTCCGCGACACCAAGGAGAAGTGGAACGAGCTGTTCGAGCGCCGCTACCTGGCGTGGCTGATCAAGCGCGCCGACGGCAACATCTCGAAGGCCGCGCGCGATGCCGACATGGATCGCAAGTACCTGCACAAGCTGCTGCGCAAGTACGGCATCGGCGCGGGTGACGGGGACGAAGAAGAGAATTAACCGCCAAGGCGCCTAGGCGCCTCTTCTGGCGTCGTGGCGCCTTGGCGGTAATTCTTCTACTTCACGTCGACCGCGATCGCCGGCGACGCGATGCCGTTGACGACGACCTCGAGCGACGACGGGCCGGGCTCGGCATCGGGCGGCACGTCGAACAGCGTGCGCGCCTCGGCGCCGCGCACGAGCGATCGCGAGCTGTGCTCGTGCGTGCGCAGGTAACGAACGTCGCCGGTCGCCGCGTTCGTGACGCGTACGAGCGGATAGCTCGTGTAGGTCTGCACGTCGTCGCCGTAGAAGCCGGCCTGCGAGATCCCCGACAGCTGCACGCCGTCGAGCTCGAACGTCGCGCCCGGATACAGCTCGATGACCGCATCCTCCGAGCCCGAGCGCAGCGTCGTGCCTTGCTCGCCGACCGCCAGGACCTGCGGGATCGCGGCGTCGGCGACGCCGGGCGCCGGCGTGTAGATCTCGACGTCGTTCGTGTAGTCGGTCATCAGGAGCTCGCCGGTCGGCAGCATCAGCATCGCGAACTGATACGACGTGTCGATCGGGCAGTTCGGCGTTTGCGGCACGTCGTCGAACTGCGTGCCGTCCCACTCGAAGATGTACGACGGCGTGCCGAACACGCCCGGGCTCGCGACCAGGAGCACGTTGCCGTTCGGCAGCAGCGCGGCCGGCGCGTCGGCGAGATCGAGCTGCTGGTTGTCGCGCGTCGGCGTGTCGGGCGCGGCGCTCCAGATCTTCGTCGCCGGGTCGAACAGCGCGTTGTGGCCGTTGCCGCCGAACGCGATCACGGTGCCGTCCGCGCGCAGCACGTTCGGGCCGACCTCGTGCGAGCCGGTGCCGTCGGCATCGGTGTCGTCGATCTTCACGGGCGTGTCGCCGGCGAACGACCAGATGCCGGTGTGCGGATCGAGGATCTCGCTCTCGCGCAGATCGTCGACGTTGTTGGTGTCGACCGTGAGGATCGTGTCGTCGGGGAGCATGACCCAGCTCTCCTCGTCGTTGATGTCGGCCTTGTCCTTGCCCCACGCCGACCAGGTCAGCGCGTTGGGATCGAACAGCGCGAGATCGGTCGTGCAGCAGTTCGAGAGCAGGAACACGCCGCCCGCGAGCACCATGCCCGACGCGTCGCCGATCGAGCTCCAGCCGGTCGGCGGCTGCAGCGCCGACCACGTGTTCGCGATCGGATCGTAGATCGCGCCGCGCGTCGTCCACACCATCGGGCCGCCGTCGTACTCGCCGCCCTCGGCGATCACCCGCCCGTCGGGCAGCACCGCCGACGCGTAGTACAGCGGCGCGTAGCCGTCCGGCAGCGAGGCCAGCTGCGACCACGCGCCGTTCGCGTAGCTGCCCGAGGCGTCGGGCGTGAGCCGATAGAAGTCCGGCGTCTCCAGGTCCTGGATCATCACCGTGCCATCGGTGAGCAAGAACGGCTGCGCCGCGCCTTGCGTGAACGGCGACATCTGCGCGACCGGGCGCCACGTCTGCGGCGGCGCGGCCGGCGCCGGCAGGCGCGGAACCGGGCTCGTGCTCGCGGTGGGCGAGCCGCACGCGGTCAGCACGAGGATTGCCACCCCCAGGGTTCGCGTCCACATGGCCGGCGACTATACTGCGGCCGCGTGCGTGGATGCTGGCAGATGTCGATCGCGGTGGTGGTGCTCGCCGCGTGCGGGGACAACCTCGACCCGTGCGACTACCACGAGGCCGACGACGGCGACAACGCGACGACGGCCGAGCAGACGAACCTCGCGATCGGCGGCGGCGCGCGCAGCGTGTGCGGCACGATCGAAGGCGGCCACTACGATGCCGCGCTCCAGGAGGTCGACGTCGATCGCTATCGCGTCACCGTCGGGCCGTCCGGCGACTTGCTCGTCGAGCTGCAGGTCGAGGACGGCGTCGAGTCCCTCGCGGGCGTGACCGTGCGCGTGTTCGACACCTCGCCCCACGCGGTGCTGCTCGCCGAAGGCACGCTGCAGCCCGCGCTCGCCGATCACTCCGCGTACTTCGCGGAGGTGCCGCCCGGCGACGTCGACGTCGTGGTCACCGCGTTCGCCGGCAGCGACATCGCGAACGGCGGCACGCTCGACTATCGGCTGCGGCTCGTCGCCGAGCCGTTTCGCGGCTGCCCGGCACTGCACACGACGCCGGTCTATCGCGAGGCGCACGACGGCGACGACACGACCGGCAACGACGCCGTCGCGGTGAGCTTCGCCGGCACACCGCCGTTCTCGACGATCGCCGGCACGCCCGAGCCGACCGGGCTCACCGCGAGCGGCACGACGTACCTGCTGACCGGCAGCGCGAGCGCGTCGGTGCGCACCGCCGACCAGTACCTCGATCGCGACACCTACGCGTTCACGACCGGCGAGTACGTCAACGAGCTGGCGGCGCGCGTCGACTGGGATCCCGCTGCGGGCGTCGACCTCGACTACATCGTGTTCGAGGCCGACACGCTCCAGCCAGTCGTCACCGCGACGCTCTCGGGCACCGGCGGCGTCGAGCGCCAGGTGTTCGCGCTCCACCCGCGCTCGCACTACTGGATCTGGGTCGGCCGATACGCCGGCGGCGACACGAGCACGGCGGATGCCGATTACGGCATCAGCTTGTGCGGCTCGTACTTCTACTAGCTCGAACGGCTGCGGGCCGCGATCGCTTCGTTGTCGCTCCGCGGCTAGGGACGGCGCGAGACCAGGCGCGAGACGTACCGCGACGCCGTCTGGCGCTTGAGGATGCCCTTGGTGACCGCGCTGTCGATGATCGAGACGGCTTGCTTGACCAGGTTGGCGGCGTCGGCGGCCTTGCCGTCGACGGCGGTGCGAGCGGCCTTCACGGCCGTGCGCAGCGACGCCATCGCCGCGCGGTTGCGCGTGCGATGCTTGATCATCTTGCGGTTCTGCTTCTCGGCCGACTTGATATTGGCCACGGGGCTCTCCTAGGGAGGGACGCGTTTACCCCGCGGTCCCGACGCTGTCAAGGCTCGTGCGGTATCCTCGGGGGCGGTGAACCACGTGGGGATGCTCGTCGGCGGCCGCTTCGAGGTCGAGAGCGTCGCCGGCCGCGGCGGGATGGGCGCGGTGTATCGCGCACGCGACCGCGAGCGGGGCGGCCACGTGGCGCTCAAGATCGTCGACGCCGCCGGAAATCGCGCCGTCCGGTTCGAGCGCGAGGCGCGCGTGCTCGCCGACCTCGAGCATCCCGCGATCGTGCGGTATCTGGCGCACGGCCGGACCGCCGCCGGCGAGCCGTTCCTCGCGATGGAGTGGCTCGAAGGCGAGGACCTCGCGGCGCGGCTCAAGCGCGAGCCGGTCGGCGCGCGCGATGCGGTCCGGCTCGTCCAGCGCGCCGCCGAGGCGCTCGGGGTCGCCCACGCGCGCGGCATCGTCCATCGCGACATCAAGCCGAGCAACTTGTTTCTGGTCGGCGGCGAGTGCGCGCGCGTCAAGGTCCTCGACTTCGGAGTCGCGCACGTCCAGGCCGATGCGCTGACGCGCACGGGCGCGGCGCTCGGCACGCCGAGCTACATGGCGCCGGAGCAAGCGCGCGGCGAGCGCCGGATCGACGCGCGGGCCGACGTGTTCTCGCTGGGCTGCGTGCTGTTCGAGTGCATGGTGGGCCATCCGCCGTTCGTCGGCGAGAACACGATGGCCGTGCTCGCCAAGATCCTGATCGAGGATGCTCCGCGGGTCTCGTCGCTGCGCGGCGATCTTCCGGCGGAGCTCGACGACCTGATCGCGCGGCTGGTCGCCAAGGATCCGGCGGTGCGCCCCCGCGACGGTCGCGACGTCGCGGCGCTGCTCGGCGTGCTCGGGACGATCACCGACACCGCGGTCACGCGTGCGCGCGACTCGGCGGTGACGGTCGGCGAGCAGCGCCTGGCGTGCGTCGTGCTCGCGTCGCGGGCCATCCCGTTGGGCACGGACCCGACCGCGACGCCGACCGGCGAGGAAGCGACGCTCGCCGAGGCGAGCGCGCCGACGCTCGCCGACGCCGCGACGCCGACCACGGGACGCGAGCTGGCGAACGCCCCACGGCTCACCGCGCTGCGCGCCGCGGCGCTCGCGCACGGCGGCACCGCGGAGGTGCTCGCCGACGGCTCGGTCGTGGTGACGATCTTCGGGCGCGGCGCCGCGACCGACCAGGCGGCGCAGGGAGCGCGCTGTGCGCTCGCGTTGCGCGCGCTGCTCGGCGACGTCGCGATGGCGTTCGCGGTCGGCCGGTGCCCGGTCGAGGATCGCGCGTCGCTCGGCGACCTGCTCGATCGCGCGGCGCGCCTGTTGCGCGCACCCGCGGTCGCGACCGCCGCGACCGCGCTGCACCGGGCGCAGACCGGCGTCCCGCCGATCCGCGTCGACGACACCGCGGCGGGCCTGCTCGACGCTCGGTTCGCGATCGACGGCGACGAGCTCGGGCTCGCGCTCGTCGGCGAGCGCGACCTCGCGGCGCCGGCCCGCACGCTGCTCGGCAAGCCCATGCCGTGCGTCGGGCGCGAGCGCGAGCTCGCCGCGCTGACCGCGCTGTTCGACGAGTGCATCGCCGAGCCGATGGCGCACGTCGTCGTCGTCACCGCACCGGCGGGCGTCGGCAAGTCGCGGCTGCGCCACGAGCTGCTCGCGCGGATCGCGGTCCGCGACGTCGAGGTCTGGATGGGCAGCGGCGACGCGATGAACCCGGGCGCGCCGTTCGGCATGCTGGCGCAGGCGCTGCGCCGCGCGGCCGGCATCGTCGACGGCGAGCCGCCGCTCGTGCGCAACATGAAGCTGCGCGCCCGCGTGATGCGCCACCTCGCCGGTGACGACGCGATGCGCGTCACCGAGTTCGTCGGCGAGCTGGTCGGCGCGCCGGTGATCGACGACGGCAGCATGCAGCTACGCGCTGCGCGCCGCGACCCCCAGCTCATGGGCGATCAGACGCTGCGCGCCTGCGAGGATCTGGTTGCCGCCGAGTCGAGCGCGCGACCGCTGTTGCTGGTGCTCGAGGACCTGCACTGGGGCGACCTCCCGACCGTGCGGTTCGTCGACTCGGTGATGCGCCAGCTGCCCGATCGTCCGGTGATGGTGCTCGCGTTCGCGCGGCCCGAGGTCGACGTCGTGTTCCCGCGGCTGTGGGCCGAGCGCAACGTGCAGCGCATCGGCCTCGGCGAGCTCACGCGACGCGCCGCGAGCAAGCTCGTCCGCGACGCGCTCGGCAACGCGCTCGACGAAGCCGCGGTCGGCCGGCTCGTCGACCGCGCCGCCGGCAACGCGTTCTACCTCGAGGAGCTGATCCGCGCGGTCGCCGACGGCAAGGACGACCTGCCCGACACCGTGATCGCGATGGCGCAGACCCGCATCGACGACCTCGAGGCCGAGGCGCGCCAGGTGCTGCGTGCGGCGAGCATCTTCGGCGACACGTTCTGGCTCGACG
>Ga0335083_10008623_pt1 | contig 12436 bp, 10 predicted proteins | sample Lox_Sample_42_FD_206716 | JGI IMG/M metagenome (GOLD analysis project Ga0335083, IMG submission 206716) | Soil microbial communities from Loxahatchee National Wildlife Refuge, Florida, United States - Lox_Sample_4.2 | ecosystem: Environmental > Terrestrial > Soil > Wetlands | place: USA... | reverse complement strand
TGCCGGATGCCGGCGAGGTCCCAGGGGCGGGTGCCGTTCCCGCTGCGCCCGGCGCCGCGGCGACGGGAGCAGGGGCGCCGGTGGGAGCGCCCCGCGCTGCGGCGGCGGGAGCGGGGGAGCCAGCAGGAGCGCCCGGGGTTGCGGCGGTGGGGGAGCCAGCAGGAGCGCCCGGGGTTGTGGCGGCGGGAGAGCCACCCGGTGCCGCCGGTGTCGCGACGCCGGCGGATGGCGCGCCGGGCGGCGCCAGGAACCCGGGAAGCGGGATGCCCAGGCGAGCGAGCAGATCCGTCCGGTGCGCGGCGGCGAGCCCCAGCGTCGCGCCCACCGCCGCGAGAACGAGGAAGAGGACCAGCAGGCCGAGCGCCCGGAACACCCCGCCTCCACGCTGGATCGCCTGGAGGTCGGTGCGCGACGTCCGGGCACGCCGCTCGGGGCGGTCCAGGCCGAGCGTGACCGGCGTCACCGCGCCCCGCTCCTTCTCCAGCGAGGTGGGGAAGACGAACGCCGACGGGGCAGGGGTTCGCGCCCGGGCGTCTGCCGGCTTCAGCTCGAGCGCCGGCGCGGGCGGGGCCACCGGTCGCCGGGGCTCCGAGCGCACGGTCCTGTCCAGCGCCAGGATTTCCTCCGGCGGCGGCGGCAGCGCTCCACCGGATCCGGCGATGGGCTCGCTCAGGAGGACGGGGCTCGTCTGGGCGAAGGCGGACGGGGTCGTCCCCGCGGCGGCGGCCCTGCCCGGGGGCGGCGCCGGCTGGGCCACCGGCATGGCAGGCGGCGTGAGCTGGGCCACGAGCCGGGAGAGCGCGAAGCCGTTGGTGGTCTCGCCGGTGGACTGGATGAAGGACTCCAGATCGGCGTGCAGGGTGAGGCAGTCGGGGTAGCGGGCCTCGCGGTTCTTGGCCAGGAGCCGCTCGAGGATCGCCTGGAGCGGCCAGGGCAGGTTCGGCGCGTGGCGCACGGCCGGGATCGGCGCGTCGTAGAGCACCGCCCGCACCATGGTCGCGTCGCTGGTGGCCTCGTAGGGCATGCGCCCGGTGCACAGCTCGTAGAGGACGACGCCGAGCGCGTACAGGTCCACGCGCCGGTCGAGCGCCTCGCCCCGGAGCTGCTCCGGGGCCATGTAGGCGACCTTGCCCTTCACCGTCCCGGCCTGGGTGTGGTGGCTCTGCCCCTGTGCCTTGGCGATCCCGAAGTCCACGAGCTTCACCGCGCCGCTGCGGCTGATGAGGATGTTGTCCGGGCTCACGTCGCGATGGATGAGCTGCAGCAGCTCGCCCGTCACCGGGTCGCGAAAGTCGTGCGCGTATGCGAGGCCCTCGGCCGCCGAGGAGACGATGCGGGCCGCGAGCGCGAGCGAGATCGGGGTCTGGAGGTCGCGCGCCCGGGCCTGGATCAGCCGCAGGGTGGGCCCGTCGATGTACTCCATCGCGATGAAGTAGCTGCCCTCGGCCTGACCGAAGTCGAAGAGCTGGACGAGGTTCGGGTGGTTCAGCCGCGCCGCGAGCTTCGCCTCGGCGAGGAACATCTGGACGAACTGCGGATCCTCCGCGAGGTGGGGGAGGATGCGCTTGATGACCAGCTGCTTCTCGAAGCCCATCGGACCATCGGTCTTGGCGAGGAACACCTCGGCCATCCCGCCGGTGGCGAGCTTGCGGAGCAGCTGGTACTTCCCCAGTCTCATTCCAACCGCAGCGCTATCACACCGTTGGGGAATGGATGGCCACAGAGCACACGGAGGTCGAGGTCGACGGCCGGAAGGTTCGCATCTCCAACCCCGACAAGGTGTTCTTCCCGGCCAGGGGGGAGACCAAGCTCGACCTGGTCCGCTACTACCTCGCCGTGGGGCCGGGCGCCCTCCGCGGAGTGCGCGAGCGACCGACCGTCCTGAAGCGCTACCCCAACGGCGCGACCGGCGAGTTCTTCTACCAGAAGCGCGTTCCGGCCCCGCTCCCCGAGTGGATGGAGACGGTGACCGTCACCTTCCCCAGCGGCCGGAGCGCGCGGGAGCTCTGTCCGGTCGACGTCGCCCACGTGGTCTGGGCGGCGAACCTCGGCTGTCTCGACCTGAATCCCTGGGCGGTGCGTCGGGCGGACGTGGATCACCCGGACGAGCTGCGGGTCGATCTCGATCCGCAGCCAGGAGTGGAGTTCTCGGCCATCCGCCGGGTCGCCGCCGAGGTGAAGGCCGTGCTCGAGGCGCTCGGCCTGGTCGGCTGGCCGAAGACGTCGGGCTCGCGGGGAGTGCACGTCTACGTGCGGATCGAGCCCCGGTGGGATTTCCTCGAGGTGCGTCGGGCGGCGCTCGCGCTGGCGCGGGAGGTGGAGCGGCGCCTGCCCGACATCGCCACCAGCAAGTGGTGGAAGGAGGAGCGCGGCACCCGCGTGTTCCTGGACTACAACCAGAACGCCCGCGACCGCACCATCGCCTCGGCCTACTCGGTCCGGGCCAATCCCGAGGGCCGCGTCAGCTGCCCCGTGACCTGGGCCGAGCTGGAGACGGTCGACCCCGCCGACCTGACCATCGCCACCGTCCCGGCGCGCTTCGCGAAGATCGGGGACGCGGGCGCGGGCATCGACGACCGGGCGTTCTCGCTCCAGCCGCTGCTCGACCTGGCAGCACGCGACGAGGCGCAGGGCCTCGGTGACGCTCCCTGGCCTCCGCACTTTCCCAAGCAGCAGGGCGAGCCCAAGCGGGTGCAGCCGAGCAAGGCACGCAAGGAGCCCGAACCGGAGGAGTGAGGCCTGCGCTCAGGGGGTCAGGCCGGGCCGCAGTCCGGCGTGTTCCACGAGCCACCCGTAGCGGTCCCGGAGGCACCGTGGATCGTTCATGTCGTGGGCGGCGTCGTACCAGAGCACCTTCTTCGGCTCGCTCGCGGCTGCGGCATAACGCTCTGCCGAGGCCCGATCGAAGTGCTCCTCGAACTTCCCGAACTGCATGAGCAGCGGGGTGGGAGCCGCCTTCCCGACGAAGCGGATGCCGTCGACCTCGCCGACCACCTCGGCGTACTTCTCGAGGGTCCCGGCGGGCAGCGCCTTGCGAAGCTCGACGAGCTCCGGATCGGGATTCTCGAGGAGGAAGTCACCGAGCGCTCCCAGGCCGGCCACGAGGACCGAGGAGCGGATCCGCCGGTCCACCGCGGTCAGGATGGCACCCCACTGCGCGCCGTAGCTGTGCCCGACGTAGGCGAGTCGCTTCGCGTCGACGTCCTTCCGCGACAGGAGGAGGTCGATTCCCCGGCGCAGATCGATCACCGCCTGGGCGAAGGTGTCCCGGTCCAGGACGGGCTTGTCGAAGTGGTTCGTCTTCCGCCGATAGGGCTCGCTCCGGTCCCAGGGATAGTCGGGGAGGAGCGAGATCGCGCCGGCCCCGGCGTAGAGCTTCGCCTCGGGAATGAACTCGGCGCGGGTTCCACCGCCCCAGTGACCGAAGAGGATCGGGGTGAACGGGCCCTTCCCCCTGGGAACGACGAGGTAGGCGGAGACGCGCTGCTGGTTCGCGCTCGCGTAGCTCAGGTCGTGAATCGTGAGCTCGGGCGTCTCGGCGACCACCGCGTCCTTGACGTCGAGCGGCTGCCGGCCGTCGTACTCGAACGAGACCGGGTGAGGCACCCGAGCAGGCGCCACGCCGGCATCGGCCGGGGCGGCGAGCAGGACGACGAGGAGGAGCGGATGCATGGGCGAGCGAGGACCCTAGCCCGGCCGCGGGGCTCAGGCGCCGAACAGCGCCTTCAGCTCGGCGGGCACCACCGCCTCGAGCTGGCCGTAGGTGCAGGAGGCGGGCGTCCGGTCCGGCCGCCAGCGGAGGAAGTGCGTGGCGTGGCGGAAGCGGGGGCCCTGGAGGTGGTCGTAGCTCACCTCGACCACGCGCTCGAGCCGCACCGGCTCCCAGGACATGTCCTTCTTGTTGTTCCACCGGCTGGGGGCCCCGGGCATCCGCTGCTCGCTCTCGCCCGCCATCGTCGCCCACTCCTTCCACGGGTGTTCCTCCAGCGCTCCCTCGCGCAGCGGCGCGAGCTCGGCCTCGAACTGCCTCCGCTGCACCGTAGAGAAGCCGGAGCAGATGCCCACGTGGTGCAGCGCCCCGTGGGCGTCGTACAGCCCGAGGAGGAACGAGCCGACGCCACCGCCGCCCTTGAACCAGCGAAAGCCGGCCACGAGGCAGTCGGCGGTGCGCTCGTGCTTCACCTTCAGCATCTCGCGCTTGTCCTCGAGGTAGGGAAGCCCGAGCGGCTTCACCATCACTCCGTCCAGGCCGGCGCCCTCGAAGCGGCGGAACCACTCCTCCGCCACCGCGCGGTCCCGGGTGGCCGGGGTGAGATGCACGGGCGGCCGGACCCCGGCGAGCGCCTGCTCCAGCCGCCGGCGCCGCTCCTGGAAGGGAAGGGCGCGCAGGTCCTCGTCGCCGATGGCGAGCATGTCGAAGGCCACGAAGGACGCCGGCGTCTCCTCGGCCAGCTTCCGGACCCTCGAGGCCGCGGGGTGAATCCGGTTGAGCAGCGCGTCGAAGTCGAGGCCCCGGGGCCCGGCGATGACGATCTCGCCATCGACCACGCAGCGCTCGGGCAAGGAGGCACGGATCGGGTCGAGGAGCTCAGGGAAGTACCGGGTCATCGGCCGCTCGTTCCGGCTTCCGAGCTCCACGTCCTGACCATCACGGAAGACGATGGTGCGGAACCCGTCCCACTTCGGCTCGTAGATGACCTCTCCCGCGGGGGGCAGCTCCCGGACCAGCTTGGAGAGCATCGGCGCGACCGGAGGCTGCACCGGAAGCGTCAATGCGGGACCGCCTCCACCTGGGTGGCCACCTTCTCCCCGCTCCTCACGATGTAGGTGACCCGGACGCTGGAGCCGATGGGAAATCCGTCCCTGCCGGCTGCGGCGCCGCGGAGGACCCACCGCGTTTGCGCGTCGGTCCCGATCGTCTGCACCGGGCCCGAGTCGGGGCGCACGTCGAGGAGGCTCCCGCTGCTGCCCACGAGGACGCCGGACACCTGGTCGCCCTCGGTGAGCTCGTGGAGGCTCTGTCCAGCGCTGTCCAGGCCGTGCCGGGCCGACTCGGTCGCGCTCGACGCCGCACCGCGCGCCTGGTCAGCGGCCGCCCGCGCCCTCGCCGTGGCGTCGTCGGCAGCCGCCCGCGCCTTCGCCGCGGCGTCGTCGGCAGCCGCCTTCGCCTGGTCCGCGGCGCTCCGGGCCTGGGCGGCGGCGTCCCTCGCCGCGCGCTGGGCGTCGGCCGCGGCGCCCTTTGCCTCGGCGACCGCTTCCTGCGCCTGGCGCTTGCAGCCGGCGAGAAGCGTGGTGGTGCACAAGAGGAGGAGGACGAGGCGCATCGAGACCTTCCCTGAAGACCGGGGCCGAGGCCTAGCACGGGAGCGGCGGTCCGATGGAGTGACTTCCCGGGCACGGGACGCCGCAGCGAACGGTTCCCCTGGGTCGGTGCCGCGGCGCTCAGCCTGCGAGGCGGCGGTACTCCTTGAGGTGGCGGAGCGCGAGCACGGGCTGCCCGCGGCGCTCGTGCAGGCAGGCGAGGTTGTAGTGGGCCTCGGCCAGCCCCGGGTCGGCGCGGAGCGCGGCCTCGTACCAGTGCACGGCATCGGCGGTCCGCCCCTGGTCGCCGAGGGCCACGGCGAGGTTGTAGGCCGCGGTGGCGTCCCCGGGTCGGGCGGCGAGCGCGGCCCGGTAGTGCGTCTGCGCCTCCACCAGCCGCCCCTCCTCGTGGAGGAGCCTTCCCAGGTTCACGTGCGCGTCGGCGTGGCCGGGGGCGCGGGCGAGGAGCTGGGAGTAGAGAACCCGGGCGCGAGCCGGCGCACGGTCCTCGAGCGACTGGGCCTCGGAGAAGAGGCCGTCGACCTCGACCGCCGGCGCCGGGGCTGGGGGGAAGCCGAGATCGAGATCGAGCAGGACCTGGCCGGAATCCGCGTCGACCCTGGCCTTGCCCTCGCGCAGGACGATCTTCGAGCCGGACGCCTCGAGGCTGACGGCGCTCAGCGGCCGATCCGAGGGGAGGCGAGCGCGGGCTTGCCGCAGCGCGTCCGCGACCCGCGCGGGCTGGATGGCCTGGTCCACGAGGCGCTTGGCGTTCCGGAGCAGGACCAGGTCCTGGAAGGTGAGGCCGCGCGCTCCGGGCCCACGCAGCTGGGCGGCCCGCTCCGGCAACCCTGCCTCGACGAGCTGGAGCACCCGCGCCTCGGACGTTCCAAGCACCGCGGCGGCATCCGCCAGGGTGTAGGTCCTCGTCTCCACGCGGGTTTGCATCACGCGTCAAGAGGTACCAGCGGGGTCTGACGGTCGATGACCGGCTACCCGTTCCAGGGGTGTAGCCGCGGCCACCATCCCGGCACGGCCCGGCAGTACGCCTCGTACGTGGCCCCGAAGCGGCGCCGGAGCGTCGGCTCCTCGTGGAACCGCACGAAGCACACCATCAGCACCGCCACCACCGCGGCGTAGGGGAGGAGTCGCGGCTGGCCGAGCATGAGCGCCTGCCCGACGATGGCCCCCACCACGGCCAGGTACATCGGGTTGCGCACGTAGCGGTACGCCCCGGTCACCACCAGCCGCTCGGTCGGGGCGATCGGAGCCGGCGTCCCGAGCCCGTCGCGCGCGAAGCGGACGAAGGCCCCGATCAGGACCGGCACCGACACCAGGAGGAGGAACAGACCCGCGCCCCGGATGGGCCAGGGCACGCGGTGGACCCCCCAGCGGGTCGTCCACCACGGAACCACGCCCGCGACCACGCCGGGAGCGAGCAGGAAGAAGAGCGCGCTTCCGACGGCGGCGGTCCGGGAACGCATCTCTCAGCGCTCGCCTCGAGTGCGCGCAGGCGTCCGCCGCGGATCCTCCGCCTCGAAGGGCATGCCGCGATCCTCGCCGCAGCGCCCGCCCGGAGCTAGTTCTTCGCCCCCGCGCGGCTCGCGTGGCGTGGGCCCCAGCCTTCGAGCAGCAGGCGGTCCAGCGTGCTGCGCTGCTCCGGGGTGAGCACGGCTCGCGCCTGATCGATGGCGCCGGCGCGCGCCTCGATCATCTGCTGCCGCAGCTTGCTCATGTGGACGTAGACCGACCCGACCGACTTGGGGTCGGGCTCCGGCTGCGAGGAGAGGTCGCGCAGCTTCGCCTCGTCGTCCTGGATCTCCCCGAGCAGGGCCCACTGCCTCTTCCGGAGGTCGTCTGCGATGGCGTTGATCTTGGTCCGCTGTGCAGGTGAGAGGTCCAGCAGCCCAATCCCGCCGAGGCCATAGCCGCCGAGGCCCGGTCCCATGCCCCAGCCGCCCATGCCGGGTCCCATGCCCCAGCCACCCATGCCGGGTCCCATGCCCCAGCCGCCCATGCCGGGTCCCATGTCCCAGCCGTCCATGCCGCGTCCCATGCCCCAGCCGTGCTTCGGGCCAGGGCTCGCGACCTGCGGTGCCTTCGCGCCAGGACCTGCCGTCCCCGGACCCGCATCACGCTGGGCGAGCGCCGGCGCCGTCAGACCGAGCAGCGCCGCGGCGACCGTGGCCGAAACCAGTGGTCCAGTGTTCACTGTCATCGTCGTTCCTCCTGGAAGGCCCGGTGCTCTCGTCCATCAGGCGAGCGCAACGGGGGTTCTCTCCGCAGCTGCTCTGTAAGAGCGGCGCAGGAGTGGCGAGGGTTCGGGTGGCCGACGTGTTCGAAAGCCCACTGCCCGACCGCGGGCGTGGCCCGCTCAGCGCTTGCTGCGCTTGCGCGACTGGGACTGCTGCGCCGCCGGGGCCGGGGCGCGCTTCGGAGGCTTGCGCTCGACGACCGCGGGCTTCTCCGACGGCGCCGCCTCGGTCGAGGGCGTGGCACCCCGCCGGGCGAGGCTCGCCTTGAGCGCCTCCATCAGATCGATCACCTGCGTCCGGGGCGGCTCGGCCGGGGCGATCGACACCGGCTCGCCGGCGATCTTCGCGTCGATGACCGACTGGAGCTTCTTCCGGTAGGTGTCCTCGTACTTGCCGGCATCGAAGGTGTTCGTCGACAGCTGGTCGATGAACTGCTTCGCCAGCTGCAGCTCGGCCGGCTTCACCTCGCCCTCGCCGATCGGGACCTCGCTCACCGGCCGCAGCTCGTCCGCGTACCGGAGGGTCTGCATCACCAGCGCGCCCTGGCGTGGGCGGATGAGCACCAGCTCCTCACGCCCTCGGGTGGAGTACTTGGCGATCGCTGCGTGCTGGCTCTGCTCCAGCGCCTGGGCCAGAAGCCGGTAGGGCCGGTCAGCGCCCTTGTCCGGGCCGAGGTACCAGCCGTTCTCGAAGTAGAGCGGGTCGACGCTGGAGAGAGGGACGAACTCGCTGATCTCCATCGCCTTGGTGGAGGCCTCCTCGAGCGCCTTCAGCTCCTCGGCGGTGAAGAGCACGTACTGGTCGCGAGCGAACTCGTACCCCTTGACCAGGTGGTCGCGCGGCACGATCTCGTTGTCCACCGGGCACCAGAGCTGCTGCTTGATGCGGCTCTTGCACTTGTCGTGGAGCTGGTGGAACGAGATCTGGGCCGCGCTCTCGGCCGCCGCGTACAGCTTCACCGGGATGTTCACCAGGCCGAAGGAGATGGTCCCCGAGCCGATCGCACGAGCCGCCATGACGGCGTAGATATACCCGGGTCCGGATGGCCGCCAGCAGACGCCCCCCACGCAACAGGTCTGTCGCGACCCCCTTCCGTCTCGCCGTCGACCGCTGCGGCGCCCCGGAGCGGGAGGTCCACCTGGCGGACGTGGATTTCCAGCTCGCCAGCCGCGCTCCACGGCCGTTCACCCGGAAGGGGTGGTGGTTCGAGCTCAAGTACGACGGCTACCGCATCCTGGCCGAGCGGCGCGGGCGCGACGTCCATCTGCGCTACCGCGGCGGCAGCGACCCGTCGGAGCAGTTCCCCGAGGTGGTCGAGGCGCTCCGCGCGCTCCCCTCGGCGAACTTCATCCTCGACGGTGAGGTGGTGGTCGAGGACGCCGAGGGACGCCCGTCGTTCTCGCTCCTGCAGCAGCGTGCCCAGCGCGCGCGGCCTCCGAGGGGAGCTCCCCCCGCCACCTACTGGACGTTCGATCTCCTCGCCGCCGAGGGGCGCGACCTGCGCGGGCTCTCGCTCGCCGGGCGCCGCGGGCTGCTCCGGCTCCTGACCGCCGGGGGCGAGCGCGTGCGCTGCGTCGAGCCGGTGGAGACCGACGGCGAGGCCTTCTTCGAGGCCGTGAAGCAGATGGGCCTGGAGGGCATCGTCGCCAAGCGCTCGGAAACCGCTCACCACGCCGGGCGCGGCCTGGACTGGCAGAAGTTCGTCATTCACCAGGTCGGCGACTTCGCGGTCGTCGGCCACACCCGCGAGCTGACCTCGCTCGCCCTCGCCACCTGGGACGGAGACGGCTTCGTCTACGCGGGGCGGGTGGGAAGCGGCCTCGGTCCACGCGAGGCCTCGCGCGTCGAGCGGGAGCTGGCCGCGCACCGGCGCCCCGTTCCTTCCTGTCGCGACGCTCCCCCGGACCGTGACCTCCTCTGGGTCGACCCGACGCTGGTCGCCGAGGTTCGATACAAGGAATGGGATCGCGGTGGCTCCCCGCGCGCCCCGGTGTTCTGCCGCTTCCGCGACGACCGCCGCCCGGACCAGTGCCTGCCGCCGTGGCGGACCGAGGAGCGGGTCGTCTCCTTCGTGAACCTGGAGAAGATCTGGTTCCCCGAGGACCGGTTCACCAAGGGCGATCTCATCCGCTACTACCAGGCCATCGCGCCGTGGATGCTGCCCTACCTCCGCGACCGGCCGCTGATGCTCACCCGGTACCCGGACGGAATCCACGCCGAGAGCTTCTTCCAGAGGCAGGCCAGCGTCCCCTACGTCCCGTCCTGGGTGCGCACCGTGGAGCTGGAAGGTGAGCGCCAGTTCGTCTGCGAGGACGCCGAGACGCTGTCCTTCCTCGTCAACCTCGGGACCATCCCCTTCCATCTCTGGAGCGCCCGGGTCTCGGACCTCGAGCATCCCGACTGGTGCATCCTCGACCTCGATCCCAAGACCGCTCCGTTCGAGCACGTGGTCACCATCGCCATCGCCGCCCGCGCGCTCTGCGAGGCCCTGGAGATTCCCCACTTCATCAAGACCAGCGGCAGCTCGGGCCTCCACGTCCTCGTGCCGCTGGGCCGGCAGCTCGACCACGCCGCGGCGATCAGCTTCGGTCAGGTGCTGGCCGAGGCCCTGGTCCAGCAGCATCCGGACATCGCGACCACGGCGAGGGTGGTCCGGGCCCGGCGCTCGAAGGTCTACGTCGACTACCTCCAGAACGGGCGGGGGAAGCTCCTGGTCGCACCGTTCTCGGCGCGCCCGCTGCCCGGAGTGCCCGTCTCGATGCCGCTGCGCTGGGAGGAGGTGAAGCCGGGCCTCCATCCCCGTCAGTTCACCGCCCTCGACGCGCCGGCCCGGATGGAGCGGCTCGGCAGCGATCCGTTCCGCGGCGTCCTCGGGGAGGCGCCGGATCTCCTCGGCGTGCTCTCCCGTCTCCAGACCTACCTCGCGAGCCGGGGACACCTCACCGTGCCGGTCGGCGGTCCGACCCGCACCGGTCGCTGGGGCGGGAAGCCTGCTCGCCCCCCGCACCAGGAGGAAGCCCGAGGACCGGCGCAGAGGCGCAGGACGACCGGGCTCAGTAGCTCCGGAGGACGATCAGGGTCACCCGGCGCGGGCGCACCTCCACCTGGAGCTCCCGGGCGCCGCCGCCCGCCACGACGGTGAGGCGGTGCACGCCGGCAGGCACCCGGTAGCGCGCCAGCTGGAACTCGGCCGGCAGCGACATCCAGCTCCGCAGGTCCGGCTGGTTCACGAAGCTCAGGGCGAGGAACGTGAGCAGCCCCAGCGCCTCGCTCTTGGTCGCCTCACCGACCGCGACGGCCGCCCCCGTCCGGATCGCGAGGGCTCCGAATTGCCGGGCGACGAGCCCGTCGATGCGGTAGTCGAGGTGGATCTTCGCCACCTGCTCCAGCGAGGTCACGATGGTGGGCCGCACCGCCGTCCCGGGGTTTCCGTCGAGGATGACCTGGGCGTCGCGGATCCAGGGGCGGTTGGCGAAGACCGGGACCGCGATGACCTCGGCCTTCGGGCCGCCCGAGCGGGTGCCGTTGGTCTTGATCGGCACCTTGCCAACCTCGAGCACGACCAGGATCTGCCCCTCGTCCTGTCCCAGCGGCTGCGGTTGCACCCACGGATATTGTCGCTGGAGCGCCCGGTAGGCCTCGTCGCGGCCCGTCTGCTTGGCCAGCCGGACCAGCGGCTCGGCGAGCGACCCGAGGTCCCCGGCGAGCTTGTTGGCCGCCAGGTAGTCGATGATCGCGTCGTCGAGGTGGCCCTGGTCCTCCCAGAGCACCGCGGTCAGGTACCGCGCGATCGCGAGCTGCTCGTAGGGCTTCTTCTCGTCGTTGATCATCTTCTGCATGCGCTCGTTGACCCGGCGCACCTCGACCAGCGCGTCCTCGTCCTTGCCCAGCTGGCCATAGTTCAGCGCCTGCAAGGTCGAGATCATCAGCTTCTCGAAATCCTCGCCCCGGTAGGCGCGTTCCCGCTCGCTGGAGATGAGGACCTTGGCCTCCTCGCTGATGGAGGTGAAGTCGAGCCGCTCGCTCAGCTTGTCCGCCTGGGCGAGCACCTGGATGCTCTCCTCGAACTTCCCGGCCGCGTGCAGCACCATCCCCTCGTCCATCATCGCCAGCAGCTGGTCGATCTGCGGACCCGACTTCACCTCGCCGTCGAAGCCCTGGATCGCCGGCGGGTACTGATACGACTCGTAGGCGTGGCGGTACCCCGCGGTCCGCGCGATGTAGTCGCCGGCGCAGCCGGTCAGCAGCAGCGCGAGCGCTCCGAGAGCGATCGGCCAGCGGACCGCGAGGAGAGGGTGGGTCACGTCGGGAGAGCGCGGCGAGGAGCGCTACGGACGGATCCCCTGCTTGACGAACTTCTTCTTCAGCTCCTTCTCGTCCACCCACACCAGGAGACCGGTCCGGATGTTCGAGAGCTTGGAGGTCATCTTGTAATAGATGAACTCGTCGCTCCCCACGGCCTGTTTGATGGAGGCGAGCTCGCCGGTCATGATGTAGTCTGGCGCGACCTGCTGGCCCGGGCCCTTCGCCTGGTCGGGCCGGACGTAGCCGCTGCCCTGGTACTCGTACTCCTCGGCGATCGCCTGGCGGGCGTTCGCGTCCACGAAGGCGAACCTCCCGGTGCTGGCCAGCTGGGTCTGGATCTTGTCCGCCAGGCTCTGCATGTCGATGTGCTCGGACGTGCTGTTCTTCAGCTTGCCGACGATGACGATCGGCTGGACCGACGGCTGGCCGGCGATCTGTGCGAAGGCCGGCGAGGCCTGGAGATCGCCGACGACCTTCTTGGCGATCAGCTGCAGATCGCTCGGGGCCCAGGCGTCGGAGAGCAGGTCGATCTCGGTCGGGTCGGTGTATTCGCCCTTGGTGAAGGCCCGTTCGGT
>Ga0335083_10008621_pt1 | contig 12437 bp, 7 predicted proteins | sample Lox_Sample_42_FD_206716 | JGI IMG/M metagenome (GOLD analysis project Ga0335083, IMG submission 206716) | Soil microbial communities from Loxahatchee National Wildlife Refuge, Florida, United States - Lox_Sample_4.2 | ecosystem: Environmental > Terrestrial > Soil > Wetlands | place: USA: Florida... | reverse complement strand
ATCGAGGGGAAGCTGGTCGACAGCTCCGCATTGAGCGCGATGAACTTCATCTGCGCCTGCGGCACGTCGACGTCGGCATAGATGGCGTTCACCGGGCACTCCGGGATGCACACCGCGCAGTCGATGCACTCGTCGGGCTCGATCACCAGCATGTTCGGCCCCTCACGAAAGCAGTCGACGGGACACACGTCCACGCAATCGGTGTACTTGCACTTGATGCACGACTCGGTCACTACATGAGTCATCTGCGCTCCTGTGCGCGCCTGAATGCCGCGATGCGGCACGCCGGCGCGGCGGTGAAGGAGTTGAAAACTCCGATGAGCTAGGATATGGTGAACCTCGATCCGAAGTAAAGTGCCTCCTACATCCGTTTGAAGCGGGTACTTCATAACGCAGCGCCACGCGCGACGCCGGCCTCTCCAGGATCATGTACCTCCGCCCGACCGACCTCACCGAGGCGCTCGCCGCGCTCAAGGCCGCACCGCTGGAGGTGCTCGCCGGAGGCACCGACTTCTACCCGGCGCGGGTCGGCCGGCCCATCGGTGGAGACATCCTCGACATCACCGCGCTCTCCGCGCTGCGGGGAGTGCGCGAGCAGGCGGCGGGCTGGCGTATCGGGGCGCTTACCACCTGGTCTGACCTGGTTGCGGCGCCGTTGCCGCCGGTTTTCGACGGGCTGCGCTCGGCGGCTCGCGACGTGGGTGGCGTGCAGATCCAGAACGCCGGCACCGTCGCCGGCAATATCTGCAACGCATCGCCGGCTGCGGACGGCGTTCCCGCGCTGCTCGCACTCGGCGCCGAGGTGGAGCTCGCGGCGCTGGATGCGGTGCGGCGCCTGCCGCTGAGGGAGTTCATCGCCGGCAGCCGGCGCACCCTGCGCCGTCCCGACGAGCTGGTGACCGCCGTGCTCATCCCGGCCTGGGGCTCGGACGCACGCTCGGTCTTCTTGAAGCTCGGCGCGCGGCGCTACCTGGTCATCTCCATCGTCATGGTCGCCGCCTGCGTGGAGGCGGGCCCCGACGGGGCGGTTGCGCGTGCGACGGTGGCCGTGGGCGCCTGCTCGGAGGTCGCGCAGCGGTTGACCAAGCTGGAGGCCAAGCTGCTGGGCCGGCCGCTGGCGCCGGCGCTGGCGGGTCTGGCGCGACCGGATGATCTGGCCCCGCTCGCGCCGATCAGCGACGTGCGCGGGAGCGCAGAGTACCGGCGCGATGCGGCGCTGACTCTAGTGCGGCGCGCACTCGCGGAGCTGGGCCGTGAATGATCCGGTGCAGGTCGAGCTGGTCGGCGAGCCCCCGGTCCGCGCGCTCACGCGGGCGATCGGCCTTCGGATCAACGGCCGTGAACACCGTGTCGTCGCGTTCCCTGGTGCGCGGCTATCGGAGGTGCTGCGCGAGCAGCTCGGGCTGACGGGGACCAAGGTCGGCTGCGAAGCGGGGGACTGCGGCGCATGTACGGTGCTGCTGGACGACCGGCAGGTATGCGCCTGCCTCACTGCAGTGGGGCAGGTCGAGGGACGCGCGATCACAACCGTCGAAGGCCTCGCTGCGCATCAGGAGGGCAGCCCCTCACAGCTCACCGCGTTGCAGCGCGCATTCCTCAAGCACGGCGCAGCGCAGTGCGGGATCTGCACGCCGGGCATGCTGATGGCGGCCTCGGATCTGCTGCGAACGCATGCGGCGCCTACAGAAGCCGAAGTCTGCGATGCGCTCGGCGGAGTGCTTTGCCGCTGCACCGGGTACCGCAAGATCATCGATGCCGTCCTGGCCGTGGCGCGAGGCGATCTGGATCTCGCTTCTCCGCCGGTGGGCGCCGCAGTGGGCAGCAGGCTGGCCAAGCTCGACGGGGCAGCCAAGGTCACCGGCGCGGAACGCTATGGCGCGGACGCCTATCCCGCCGGCTGCCTGTGGCTGCGCGTGATCCGCTCGCCGCACACGCGCGCGCGGTTTCGCATCGGCGACCTCGAGCCGCTACGCCGCGCGCATCCCGGCCTGGCGCTGGTACTCACGGCGGAGGACGTGCCTGAGAACAGCTTCGGCATCTTTCCTGAGGTGAAGGACCAGCCGGTGCTGGCGCCGGGACACACGCGTTTTTGCGGCGAGGCGGTGCTCGCGCTGGTCGGCGACCAGGACGCCGTCATGGCCATCGGCGAGGCGGAACTGCCCATCGCGTGGTTCCCCGAGGCGGCGGTCACCGATCTGGACGAGGCGTTGCGCGCTTCGCACCCGCTGCACGAGTTCGCCCCCGACAACGTGCTGATCCGCGGGCGTGTCAACAAGGGTGATGTCGACGCTGCGTTGGCGAGCGCTCCGTTTGTGGTCGAAGGCAGCTTTACCACCAGCTACGTCGAGCATGCCTATATCGAGCCCGAGGCCGGCTATGCCGAGCGCGTAGGCGGCGGCGACGGCGATCGCCTTCGGGTCTTCGCCTGCACCCAGACCCCGTACATGGACCGCGACGAAATTGCGCGCATCCTCAAGCTTCGCTCACAGCAGGTGCACATCGTCCCCTCCGCGGTGGGAGGCGGCTTCGGCGGCAAGCTCGACATCGCGATCCAGCCGCTGCTGGCTGTGGCGGCGTGGAAGCTTGGCCGTCCCGTGCGTGGCGTCTACACGCGGCCCGAATCGATGTTGTCGACCACCAAGCGTCACCCCGCACGCATGCATGCGCGCATGGCCTGCGACGCGCAAGGGCGCTTGCTGGCCGCGGACTTTCACGGGGACTTCAACACCGGTGCCTACGCCTCCTGGGGGAACACGGTCGCCAACCGCGTGCCCATCCACGCCTCCGGCCCTTACTTCATGCCTCACGTGCGCGCGCTGACTCGTGCGGTGTACACGAACGGGCCCATCGCCGGAGCGTTCCGCGGCTTCGGAGTACCGCAGTCGACGCTGGTCCACGAAGCGCTGATGGATGAGCTGGCCGAGAAGATCGGCATGGACCGCCTCGAGTTCCGCTGGCTGAACGCAATCCGCACCGGACAGGAGACCGCAACCGGCCAGCGGCTCGACGCGAGCTGCGGCCTGGCGCAGTGCCTCGAGCGGCTGCGCCCCGCTTGGCGAGAATCGCTGGCCGCCGCTGCGACGTTCAATGCGCGGGAGCATGTCAGCCATGGTGCCCGCAGGGGAAGCCGCCGCGGCGTGGGCATCGCCTGCATGTGGTATGGAATCGGGAATACGGTGATCGCCAATCCCTCCACCATGCGCGTCGGGCTGCGTCGCAGCGGTCGCGTGTTCCTCTACAACGGCGCCGTCGACATCGGCCAGGGCTCCAACACCATCCTGCCGCAGATCTGCGCCGATGCTTTGGGCTTGCCGGTTGCGCTCTTCGATCAGGTCATGGGGGATACCGACCTCGCCTTGGACGCAGGCAAGACTTCGGCCTCGCGCCAGACCTTCATCTCGGGCAACGCCGCACGCCTCGCCGGCGAAGACCTGCGCCGTCTCCTGCTCGCGTTGCTGAGCGTTCCGGGGGAGGCGCCGATCAGCATCGAGCGCGGCGAGCTCGTTGCGCGCGGTCCCGATTGGGAGCGGCGCACGGCGCTCGCGTCGCTGCCGGTGGACGAGAACGGCGACGTCGCGGTGGGCGAGGGCTCCTTCAATCCGCCAACCACTCCCCTCGATGGCGACGGACAGGGTTCGCCGTACGCTACCTACGGATTCGCCGCGCAGATCGCGCAGGTCGAGGTGGATCTCGAGCTGGGAACCGTCAAGGTGCTGAGGATGCATGCCGCCCACGACGTGGGCCGTGCGATCAACCCGACCCAGGTCGAGGGTCAAATCCATGGCGGGATCGCCCAGGGGCTGGGCATGGCGCTCATGGAGGAATATCACCCCGGGAAGACGGACAACTTGCACGATTATCTCATCCCCACCATCGGCGACATTCCGCCCGTCGCGTGCCACCTGGTGGAGGAGGCGGAGCCGCTCGGCCCCTACGGCGCCAAGGGCGTGGGCGAGCCAGCGCTCATCCCCACCGCACCCGCGATCGCGAACGCGATTCGTCACGCCGCCGGAGTCCGCATCACGCACCTGCCCGCCACGCCCGACCGCGTGCGCAGGGCGATGCTCGAGCGCTACCGATGAGCGAGGACGCCAAGCTGCCCGAGCACGTGACCGGTCCGAAGCTCGCCGCAGGCAAGGTCGAGTGCAACGCGTGTCCCGTCCTGTGTCAGATCAGCGAAGGGCGCAGCGGCGCGTGCGATCGATACGCGAACGTCGGCGGCGTGCTGACACGGGTAGACCCGGTCGTGCTCTTTGCCAAGGTGGCCGGCGAGTCCGGTGAGGTCACGCGCTTCCTCGGAGAGGACGAGTGGAGCGGCGAGCTGCTGCCGGATGCACCGGTGTTTGTCTCTGGAGTCGGGTCGGGCACGACCTACCCCGATTACAAGCCGGCGCCGTTCATCGTCGCCTCGCGTCACTCCGGCGTGGACATGGTCACCGTGGTGACCGAGGGCATCTTCAGCTACTGCAGCTTCAAGGTGAAGATCGACACCGACCGCTATATCGGGCCGGAGTGCGCGCTGGTGCGCAACAAGGACGAGGTCGTGGGTCACGTGACTACGATGGAGTACGGCTCGCAGATGCTGTCGCTGGGCGGCGTGCACCATCTCACCGGGGGCAGCAAACGCGAGGGGCGGGTCACGTGCGATCTGATGCAGGACCTCGGGAACAAGAAGGCCGTCGAGCTGGAGATCGAGGGCGGCGCACACCTCGTGGTGCAGGCGGACCGGCCTCCGGTCATCAACGGCGTCGAGGAACGGCGCATGCGCGTGGGCTGCGGCTCCGCGACCATCGGCATCTTCGCTCGCCAGTGGCAGGGCCACGTGGACGAGGTGATCGTCGTCGACGACCACATCACCGGCGTGCTGTCCGAGCACCAGGCCGGACGCGGCCTGGACATGCGCCGCGGCGGAATCCGCATCCACGGGCGCAAGTCCACGCCGGGGCGCTACTTCCAGGTGGCCAACCCGGGCTCGGGCTGGGGCGGCACCGACATCACCGATCCGCTCACGATCATCAAGGCGATCGACCCCAAGGAAGCCTGGCCCGGCGAGCGCGTGCTGATGGTGTCCACCACCGGAGAGGACTACGCCTACTTCGTACTCGACGAGAGCATGCGTCTCACCCCCGCCGAGATCCCGGCCCCGGTCAAGAAGGTCGTCGACCGCATCGGCGAGAACTGCGAGCCGGCGCTGTGCACTGTGCTGTTCCTGGCCGGCGCGGGGGGCAGCCTGCGCGCGGGCGTAACGGAGAATCCCATCGCGCTCACGCGCTCGATCAAGGACCTGCTGGTGAACGTGACCTGCGGAGGCGCGCCCGCGTATGTGTGGCCCGGCGGCGGGATCATGGTCATGGCCGACGTCGGGCGGATGCCGGACAACGCGTTCGGGTGGGTGCCCACCCCGGCGGTCGTCGCTCCGATCGAGTTCACCATGCGCCTCGAGGATTACCGCGCGCTGGGCGGCCACATGGAGCGCGTCCGGACGATGGATGACGTGCTCAAGGCAGAGCGCGTGAAGGTAGTGGGCTGGGATGCAGCGAATCCATGGCCGATCGGATAGCGGCGGCCGCGGCCGAAGTTTCTGGCGCACCGCATGCGGCTTCACCGGTGTCTGGTGCAGCGTTCGCCCGGCTCGCGGGGCAGCGCTGGCACTTCCAACACGGTCCCATCGACCTGGTGATCGGCGCGGATGGCGAGCCCGATGCCGTCGGCATTGCGGTGCAGGCCGCGTGGGAGCGCTTCCAGACGATCCTGTCCGAACTGGTGCAAGAGTTGCGGTGGCTGCGTGCACCGGTTCAGCAGGCAGTCGAGCTGCGCGGTCCGGTGGCGCAACGCATGCTGAGAGCATGTTGGGCTCATCGCGAGCAGTTCATCACGCCGATGGCCGCGGTGGCCGGAGCGGTGGCCGACGAGCTGATCGAGTTCTTCCGAGCACAAGCCGGCATCGCGCGGGCCTACGTGAACAATGGCGGCGACATCGCCTTGCACTTGACGCAGCGCCAGCGCTATCGCGTCGGCCTGTTCGCTGATGTCGGTCGCATCAAGCGGCGCGAAGCGGTGTCGCTCGATGGCGGCTTCGAAGTGACGGCGTCGATGCCCGTGCGCGGCGTGGCCACCAGCGGGTGGGGCGGACGCAGCTTCAGCCTGGGCATCGCGGACAGCGCGACGGTGCTCGCCGTCTCGGCGGCCGAGGCCGACGCGGCGGCCACCATGATCGCGAACAGCGTCAACGTGGACGATCCTGCTATCCTTCGCAAGCCGGCAGCCGAGCTGAAGGACGACACCGATCTGGGAGATCGGCTGGTAACGGTAGGGGTAGGCCCGCTTCCGCGAGCGAAGATCGCACAGGCGCTCGATGCGGGCGAGAACAGGGCGCGCGAGCTGGTTGCCCGCGGGTTGATCTGCGGGGCTGCACTGTGGCTGCAGGGACAAGCTCGAGTGGTGGGCTGTGAGCTCCAAGCACAGAGACCGATATGAAAGCGAAGATCAGAAAACTGGTGGTCCAGGTCGAGGAAACGCGTCGGGAGATGGGTATGCCCGTCGATCCTCCCACGCGCAAGGTGGTGGCGATGGCGGTGATCGAGAATCCCTTCGCCGGACGGTTCCAAGACGACCTCACCGAGCTGATGGACATCGGCGAAGAACTGGGCGGTCTGCTCGGCCAGGCCTGCGTGCGTGCGCTCGGCATCCAGCCGGGGCAGGCCGAAAGCTACGGCAAGGCGGCGATCGTGGGCGAGGCGGGAGAGCTGGAGCACGCGGCCGCTATCCTACATCCCAAGCTCGGCACGCCGCTGCGCAAAGCGGTGGAAAAAGGCGCGGCACTGGTGCCGTCGGCGAAGAAGATGGGAGCGCTGGGCTCGGCGATCGACGTGCCGCTCGGACACAAGGATGCCGCGTATGTCCGCAGCCATTTCGACGCCGTGGAAGCGCGCGTATCCGACGCGCCGCGGGCAAACGAGATCATGGTCGCCGTCGCGGTGACCGACAGCGGCCGGCCTCGATCGCGCGTGGGCGGCCTGAACAAGCACGAGATCAAGGGGCAGGACGGGCTGCGGTGAACGCAGCGCACCGCGAACATGCGGTGCGGCCCGAGAAGACCAACCTCAACGCGCAACCAGCATGAAGACTTTTCTTTGGCCCCTCGCTGCCAGCCTGCTCGCGCTGCCCGCGCAGGCGCAGAAACCGATCAAGATCGGTGAGATCAGCAGCTACTCGGCGATACCGGCCTTTACCGTGCCCTACCGAAACGGATGGCAGATGGCGGTCGAGGAGATCAACGCGTCCGGCGGGCTGCTCGGGGGACGCAGGCTCGAGGTGTTATCGCGCGATGACGGCGGCAAGCCGGACGACGCCATCCGCAACGCCGAGGAGCTGCTGACGAACCAGAAGGTCGATCTGCTGATGGGCACTTTCTTGTCCAACGTCGGCTTGGCGGTGAGCGACATCGCGCTCAGGAACAAGGTCCTGTTCGTCGCCGCAGAACCGCTCACGGATGCGTTGGTGTGGGAGAAGGGCAACCGGTATACCTTCCGGCTCCGCCCCTCCACCTACATGCAAGCTGCCATGCTGGCCGAGGAGGCGGCCAAGCTTCCGTCGAAACGGTGGGCCACGGTGGCGCCCAACTACGAGTACGGTCAATCCGCGGTCAACAACTTCAAGCAACTGCTCAAGGCGAAGCGCCCCGACGTCGAATTCGTCGCGGAGCAATGGCCGGGGCTGGGCAAGCTTGAAGCCGGGGCGACGATCGAGGCGCTCGCCGCGGCGAAGCCCGATGCGATCTTCAACGTCACCTTCGGTGCCGATCTCACCAAGTTCGTGCGAGAGGGCAACCTGCGCGGTCTCTTCGAGGGGCGCCAGGTGGTCAGCATGTTGACCGGCGAGCCGGAATACCTGGGCCCGCTCAAAGACGAAACGCCCAAGGGGTGGATCGTGACCGGCTACCCATGGGACCAGATCGGCTCGCCGCTGCACCAGAAGTTTGTGCAGGACTACGAGAAGCGTTACAACGAGCCGCCGAGGCTCGGCTCCGTGGTCGGTTACACGACCTTGATGGCCGTCGCGCAGGGGCTCAAGAAGGCCGGGTCGACCGACACCGAGAAGATGATCCAAGCGTTTCGCGGGCTCACGCTGCAGACCGTGTTCGGGCCGGTGACGTTCCGTGCGCTGGACCAGCAGTCCACGCTCGGCGCGTTTGTCGGCAAACTGGATCTGGAGGGAGGCCGCGGAGTGATGGTCGACTGGCGTTATGCCGACGGCAAGGATTACATGCCACCGGATGCGGTGGTCCGCAAACGCCGGCCGGCGGAGGCGATGAAGTAAGTGAATGAGTGAATGAGTGAAGCAGTGAAGGAGGGAAGGAGGGAAGGCAACAAAGATCTCCCCCCGCCCCGGCGGGGCGAGAGCGCAGGGTGAGACGACGTCCACGTCGCGCATCGCGGCTGCGCGTTCCGGTCTAGTCAACCGTCCCGCGGAACAAAACCCCCATCGTGATCGCCCTCGAAGAAAACCAGACGAGCCGCTTCAGTGACGCTCTGTATCGGATCCTGCGATGTTCAATAGTCGGGCTGCGAGCTGCGGGTCGAGTTGCTCTAGACGCGCGCTCGCGCCAGCGAATTCGTTGGTGTATCCGATCCGGTGATACGCATACGCAAGCCAGTACCACGCGCGCGTGTTCTTGTCTTGCAGCGCCACCGCACGGCGCATCCAGAGCACGGCGTCTTTGTCTCGATTCAGCTCGATGCGCGCGCGCCCTAACGCCAGCCAAGCTTCTGCATTCTCTGGTTCACGCAGTGCCCAATCGATCGCGACGGCTTCGAGCTCGCTCCAGGCCTGCGCATACTCGAGCCACGCGGCGTGCAGGAAGATGGGCTGATCGGCCGCATCGTCTTCCCAGAAGGCGAGCGACGGTTGCGAGTCAATGCGCCCGACCGTGTCGCTCCCGAGCAGCCGGTCGACCCACTCCATTGGCACGGCGTAGTTGAGCTGATCATCGATGCTGGCGCGGAAGGTGAGAATGCCGACGAGTCGTCCTTGATCGTCGAACAAGCCTCCGCCGCTTGCGCCGCGGGGAAAGCTCGCTGAAGTACGCACGACGCGGGCGCCGTCGAACGGGTAGAGCGCTGTGATCCGCCCCTCAGTCACGCTGAGGCGAAAGCTCATCCCGTAGCCGAGCGCGGTAACCGGCTGACCGACTTCGAGCTGCGCCGACGCAAGGCGTTTTGCGCTCTGAGCGCGTAGCGCGGGCACGGTGAGCAAGCAAAGGTCGTGGCGCAAGTCGCTCTTGGTGACGCTCCCTGCGAGCTGGCCTTCCCGATGCAGCACGAAAATCTCGCTTGCGTCACGCGTCGTATGACAGCTGGTGATGAGCTTGCCTGGAGCTACCAGCGTCGCCGAGCCAATGGCGGCATGACCGTTCTTGAGCTTGACTCCGATCTTGGAGACGGCCGCGGCCGATGGCCCTGTGTCGTCGGCCAGGCTGGGGCGAGGAGGCAGGTACAACAGTGCAAACAGCACACAGATCCAGCGTGGCATGGCGGGTCTTCGCTCCAGTTCTTCTGCGTTACCGAACGGCTAGCCTGAGAGCCGATCGAAGATCGGTCGGGCAGTACGGACGATACCGGGATGAAATGAGGCGGATCAACAACGGCCATGTAACCGCCCAGTAACGGCGTGGTAACGACCAGTGAGATGCCCCCGGGTGAGGCGCTCAGACCGGCTTCTCGCAGGCTGAAGGCGCGTAGAATTTCAGGCGGTACCGAGCCGGTGTTTCGGTGAAGATTCCTTCGGGGCTATCCCGCAGATGAAGAAGCGTGTCCTGGTGGTGGCGGGAGAGGGACGGCTGCGGGCGACGCTCGCGCACGCGGTCGCGCTGGTTGGTTGCGGAGTGGAGTTGGCTGAGGGTGCGGATCGGGCGCGCGAGGTCGTTACAAACGGGGGCGCGGCTTTGGCGATTGTGGCGCCAGCGGGGCTGGGCGCAGAGGGCTTGGGGCTCGCCCGGGAGCTGAGCGAGACGAGCGGCGCGCTCATCGTGGTGGCGGAGGAGCGCGAGGCGGTCGAGCGGCTGAGCCGGGCGGTCCCGGGGGCCGCGGGCTATTTGTGTGAGCCTTTAAAGGAGGCGGAGGTTCTCGCCCGGATCCGAGAGGTGCTGGATCTGCAAGAGGAAGCCGACAGCCCGGAGACGGGCGGCTCGCCCAAGGTGGTGACCTTTGCCGACTGCGTTCTGGACCTCGCAGCCCATGAGTTCGTCAATTCCGCCGGAGAAGCGGTGACGCTAACCCGTACGGAATTCGCGCTGCTTTCGGTTCTCGTGCGGCATCCCCGGACGGTGCTGACGCGCGATTGGTTGCGTCGGGAAATTGCAGGCCGCGGAGCCGAGCCCTATGAGCGCAGCATCGACATGCTCGTGGCGCGTCTGCGGCGCAAGGTCGAGCGGGATGCGCGGGCGCCGGTGCTCATCGTTACTGTGCCGGGGGTGGGGTACAAGTTCGGGGCGATTCCCGAGCCGGCCGTGAAGAATATGGCCGTCGCTCCGGCAGCAGTCTTCCGGTCAGCCCAGAAGAGCGAGGCGGCGCAACACGCGCCACGCTCGGCTGAGCGCAGGCAGCTGACCGTCTTGTGCTGCAACTTGGCCGATCTCAGCACTCTGCCTTGTCGCGGTGACCCCGAAGAACTGCAAGCGGCGATGGCCGCCTTTCATCGCTGCTGCGCGGAGGTCATTGAGCGCTTCGGGGGCGAGGTCGACACGCTTCTGGCCGATGGGCTGCTGGCCTACTTCGGTTACTCTCAAGCGCACGAAGACGATGCCGAGCGCGGCATACGGGCGGGGCTCGCGTTGATCACCGCGATGCCCAATCTGGCGCGCGCTCCGGCAATCCGGGTCGGAATCGCGAGCGGCCTGGTGGTAGTAGGTGAACTGCTGGGCGAGGGTGCAGCTCAGAAGCACAGTGCTGTGGGGGAAGCGTTAGTGCTGGCGGAGCAGTTGCAGGCGCTGGCCGCGGCGAACGAGGTGGTGATTGCCGAGAGCACCCGCCGGCTGGCCGGGGGAAGGTTCAACTATCGCGATCTGGGATTGGCGGAGGCCAAGGGATTCAGCGAGCCGGTGCATGCCTGGCGCGTCACCGGTGTGAGCGCCGCGGCGAGCCGATTCGAGGTCCGTCGCGGGGCCGGGCTCTCGGCCTTGGCGGGACGCGAAGAGGAGTTGAAGCTTCTGTCGCAGCGCTGGGAGCAGGCGGCGCAGGGCGAAGGACAGGTGGTTGCCCTGGTGGGCGAGCCGGGGGTCGGTAAGTCCAGGCTGGTCTACGAATTCACTCGTTCGCGCCGCACTCAAGACTGGCTGGTGCTGGAAGGCGCTTCGGTCTCCTACGGCCAGGCCAGCGCCTACCGTCCGGTGATCGATCTGCTCAAGGGCTATTTTCGGATCGAGGATCGCGATGATGCGCGCATGATCTACGAGAAAGTGACCGGCAAGCTGCTGGCCCTGGATGAGGCGCTCAAGCCCCATCTGGTGCCCCTGCTCGCGCTGCTGGAGGTCGCGGTCGACGATGCGCACTGGGTGCCGCTCGATCCGGTGCGGAAGCGCCTGCGCACAATGGATGCCTGCAAACGGCTGCTGCTGCGCGAAGCGCAGGTGCAGCCTGTCACTGTGGTGTTCGAAGACCTGCACTGGATCGACAGCGAGACGCAGGCATTGCTCGACGCTCTGGTGGAGAGTCTACCGACGGCGCGCTTGCTGTTGTTGACCGTTTTCCGTCCTGAATATGTACACCGCTGGGGCAGCAAGACCTATTACACCCAGCTTCGTGTCGACCCGTTGACGGGAAGGAACGCCGAGGAGCTGCTGCGCACCCTGCTCGGCGCCCATCCGTCCGTGCAGCCGCTCTCCGCCGTGCTGATCGAGCGCACCGAGGGCAACCCGCTATACCTTGAAGAGAGCGTACGCACGCTCGCGGAAACGGGAGAACTCCAAGGTAGCCGGGGCGCTTATCGGCTTGGCGCAGCGCTCACCAGCATCCGCATACCGGCCACGGTCCAGGCCATCCTCGCAGCGCGTATCGATCGACTGGCGTCGGAGGACAAGCGGCTGCTGCAGGCGGCGGCCGTGATCGGCAAGGATGTACCCCATTCATTGCTGCAGGCTGTGGCTGAGCTTCCAGAGGACGCGCTGCGCCAGCGCTTGGCGAGCTTGCAGGCGGGGGAGTTCTTGTACGAGAAGACGGTGTTCCCCGACTTCGAATACACCTTCAAGCACGCGCTCACGCAGGAAGTTGCTTACGGCAGCCTGGTGCAGGAGAGGCGCAAAGCGCTGCACGCCCGCATCATGGAGTCGATCGAGCGGCTTTATGGCGATCGTCTAAACGAGCAAGTCGAGCGGCTCGCCCATCATGCTCTGCGCGCCGAAGTATGGGAGAAGGCCCTCAATTACTCTCGTCAAGCCGGTG
>Ga0335083_10008620_pt1 | contig 12439 bp, 11 predicted proteins | sample Lox_Sample_42_FD_206716 | JGI IMG/M metagenome (GOLD analysis project Ga0335083, IMG submission 206716) | Soil microbial communities from Loxahatchee National Wildlife Refuge, Florida, United States - Lox_Sample_4.2 | ecosystem: Environmental > Terrestrial > Soil > Wetlands | place: USA... | reverse complement strand
GACGAGCATATCGGTCGCAAGGCATCGAACAACCTGTGTTTGACATGTGCCTGGGGAAATTGCAATACAAAGACCACTAAGCGGGATCATATTACCAGTCATATTCGAGTGCACATCCCCTTAAAACCCCACAGATGCAAATGCGGAAAGAGTTTTAAGCGTCCACAGGACTTGAAGAAGCATGAAAAGGTTGGTGTCCTAATATCCCTAAAAGATGCTGACATGTAGACTCATGCGGACGACTCTGTCCTTCTGCCAAATCTTCCTACGCCCGCTCCATCTCCTGTTCATCGTGTGGGCGTCAAACACTCTAGATCTGGCTCAACCGCTTCCTCGGCCGAAATCACGTCGTTTCCCTCGCCCTATAGCGTCGCATCCTATCCGCTCAGCTCAAATTCGAGTCAGGGTTATTATTCTCCCGACAGTCAATTTGCTCAAGCCGCTTATGATGCAACACTTCCCCCGGCAAATCAATGGGTGGGAGGCTTCATCCCCACTCTGAACCCTCAGTATACGTCAAAGAAGCGAAGTCTCGACCAAGTCAATGATTTTTTCGAGGACGTAAAGCGCCATAAGATTAACCCTACCTACGATAGCGGTATTGCCTCCCTCTTGAACATGCTAATCATCCAGCCATGGCTGAGCGACTTGATCTCCTCTTGGATCTTCCTGAGGATTTGTTCAAATATAACTCCTATCAAGTTCAACCCCAAACTGTCCCTAGCCAACGACCCTGCTTCATTCCCGCACTCCGCTCAAGAAACGATGCCATCGCAATCAACGATTTCCTATGCCAACAAATGACGGCATTCAACCCGCAATACCCAACGACCGATTATATCCCTCAATACCCCTCTCCACCCAGTAAGACTCTGTACCCAACACTCGACGCCGATTATGCCCAACACGCCGATCTCACGCCCTCGACAAACTTGTATCCCCAACTCTTCGAGCAAACGCCTCTCCCCTCATCTAGCTACGTCGGCATGGGAACGCGAATGCCCTACGATCAAACTCGTCTCGTCTACGCTGGCACCCTCACCAAGGCGCCTCTTCCGCCCCGCTCAGGAAGCGAGGAACTTGTCGACGATATGGAGAAGATGGACGTCGACAGTGAGGCCAAGGAGGAAAAAGCCAAGAAAGAGCAAGTTACGATCAAAGCTGAAGACAATGAGGAAAGTGACAACGTTAAGGCGACAAAGGAGAAACACTATGAATTGATCAAGAAGTTGCAAAAAATGGTACAGGAACGTCTTCTGGATTGGCCGGCGGAACAAGAGAAGGGGAAAGAGAAAAAGTCTCCTATCGTCAAGAAGGAAAGTTTTGTTGAAATTACGGTGCAATAGAGAGTTACATGTGTCAAACAACGTATTTTGAGTGCTCAATCTTATTCCTTAGCCAGGTAGGATTTTTTTGTCGTTTCGCCCGAGGGTCGATGGGGTCTATTTTACCGGGAGCTAACTAGTACAGAATGTATTGTGTATCTTTCAAACAGTTCCCGTCCGTGTCGCGTCTTTCTCATGGTCTTTGTCCGAGATTCAGTCGGAATGCACCCAGATATACTATTGTCGGTTGCGTCTCTGGGTTTTCTCGAAGCGCAATTGGACGTGCCGTAGTATGTAGGGTAATCTGAACGCACTACTCCTAATTGCCGAACGATCGCTCCCCACGAAAAGCACTCAGGAATCTTACCAAACCTCATCCTCCCTCGATCGATCTTTCAATTCATCTGATTTAATCGTTATTAGCAAGCATTATCGGATCCCGGTGTCAAGGAACTCGTCGATGAAGTGCGCATTTTGAGTAACCGATTTACTGAACTCGAAGACGTCAACGAATCCACAAGCTTCAATTCAAGTACGCATACTACATTCACAGATGTACCCACCTCCTTCAAGTATCGCATGGCCAATATCAGGCTTCTATAAACAAGTCCGCGTCTTATTCTCGACAGAGCAAGTACCGACCATCGTCTTTCACGGCGGAATTTACAGTGAGCCGCGGCCGTCTGCTACCGCTACATCGATAACGTCCACGCCCGTTTCGTCGACGGTTGCAATGGTCCCAATTACTGATTACTCCTGGATCATTCTCAATTGTAGGAGATTATCGATACTGAGGATGATGTTGTTCACTCCATGATCCAGCTTTGTCCAAGGATCCAACTTCCAGAGCTCATGTCTTCCGTCAATGGTGGGAAGGCGGAATTTACGAGAATCGTTACGTTCAGGACGGTATCTGGCGCATTTTGGTCTTGAATTAACATTCTGGTATGGAACATTTGAAGAAGGCTGGGCGTAAGATCCCACTCCCCTCCCTCACTTTTGATTCGCGCCCCCCTCTTTTCCGTGCCGTGCGGTTCAAATCAGAAAGAAAGTATAATTTTGCGTATGCGTCTATAGACGTGCTGGACCCAACTTGTGCCCTTCCCTACGGTTACGTACCCCGAGAATCCTCGCATTCCGGTCGAACTTGGTCCGGGTATTAATTGCCACCCGTCGACAAAAAACGTGGAACTAATTATAGATAATTTATTTGGACCAAACAAGGCCCAACGTCGTCCTTTCCGCTTCGGTAAGTTTAACCTTCCCTTGCAAGCCGCGTCAGCCTCATCCTTACTTTCGCTTTACGCATTGGGTTTTTTTTTCAATTGATTGGAAAATCTCTGGGCTAACAGGTTCCCGCGTGCTCGCTCGGCAACCGGCAAATACCCCAAGGTGATTCGCGCAGTTCCCCTTTGCGTGATATATTCGCGATTTTTGAATTTCCTGGATAAATATTTCGTAAATTCTGGGAAGAAACGAAAGATCGATTCGTAAACTAAAAGCAACCGTAATTCCTTGATATTCTTAGATCGAACGAACAATTTTATGATCTGCAAAACGCGTGTCCGTAGGTATCTGTTGAATCGTACCCTTTTCTCCGATATCGGTGTTCCGATAATCAATGGTCCTTTTCGTATGCAGGCACCCCTGGGCCCTCTTCCGATATTCTCAAAACACGCCGGAATTTCGAGCTTTCAGGTCAAGAATTTTTCTTTCTGTTTTTAATATTTTTGCTTTGTGTAACTCGCGTCCGAAATATTAAAGGGCACTGTTCTTCCGGGTGTGTGAGGAGGCCGAATCCGTAACAGTGTATCTCGGCTAAACTGAGCGCTAATCGTCTGATGGCGTGGGGGTTGTTGAGTTTCAAAGTTCTGTCGGAACGTTGGCCGGCGTGCGTTCCGCCAGTATCGCTCAAGTCCCCACTTTGGTCGATCCCAAGAATTCCAGTGGGTCACCTGGCCGCGTCTGTGTTGTCCGACTTGTGAAACGGGTGAAATCGGGGGCGGGGGCCTTCTAAAATTGTTTTGATTAGCGCAGAAGTTTATGCGGGGAAGAGTACCAGGATAACCACGAAATGTAAAATAGAACCGCTCGGGACGCCCCGTTGATTTTGTGGGGATTTAAGACAAAAAGGTTTTGAGTTTCAAAAGGTACTTGTTGGATCGGGAGTCTGTTGGGATGACGTAATTTCGCGTGGGGGTGGGCCCAGCTGATTTCATTTTGAATACGTGCGTAAGGGGAGATGAAATTGTCCAGGTTCCGCGCCCGGCATACGTGTCCGGCTAAAGGGCAGGAATAATGAGGTGGTCACCGCATTGGGCAGCACAAAGGGAAATCCCATTGTATTTTGAAGTAATCTTCCTTGAGAGGAATGGTGTGAGGAAGGGTGCATGCATGCACGACCGCCAACACGCGTCAAAGGGAAAAACCGGGGAATCTACGACGTAATGACGATTGCAAAAATAATGCGAAATTATCCGCGGCTGAGACGCATTTCGTCGAGTTTGGGCACGTTTTGGGTTGATTGGGACTATGTAAGCCCTGTACAATGATCGGCTAGGAGGCTGTGACAGGACCGGCAGTGAGAGTGAGACCTTTGCTGCCGTAGAGGGGCCCCCACGTGGACCTCCGGGAACTCCAATTAGACAACCGCTTTGGGGTTGTGATGTGCATGCTTAGCTCAGTGGGCGCAACCTTTATGTACCAAATTACGAATATTACCGGGCTAGTTCTTACAATTGGGACGCCCCGCGTCTGTGCCACTTCGATGTAAAGAAATAATGAAAGTTAATCGTTTGTTTCGCCCCCGCGCACGCTCCCACATTCATGCCGCTGCCGAGTTACCTAACGTGTAACAAAGAAGTAGCTTTGTGGTAAATTACAGCTGTAAGATGTAATTTTTGATTGCCAAAGTCCATTACATTTTCGGAACGAATAATTCAGCCCACCCCGATCCAATAAACAACCCAATGCTCCTCCTCCTCCCCAAAAGTGCGAAATAACTTATAAACCACCACCGTTTCCCATTAGACACATCCGCCGTCCCAGTGCCCACCCCTGTCGACAAACACCGCTTAACTCTTGCAAACTCGCCCCTCCCGCGCAGCAAATCCATCGATCGTCACGCAACACTCGTTCCTTCCCAACCGATGCCCAAATCTCTCCTTACGCTGTCCGCAATTCACAAAAAAGATCGCAATCGGAGGCCGTCGTTAAGTTCATCACAGCACAAAATCGTTTCCCCAAAAATCCTACCAACCGGACCCAGCGGAATCCCCGCGTTTGCAATCAAGCGAACCCCGCCCCAGGCTATCAAGCACAACGGCAACAGGCAACCTCTCACGGCCCGATCTCTTCCTGCCCGCCACCCCACAGTTATCGCCCCACTCCTCATCTCGGCTGCACGGCTCCCGCCGCCCCGAAAACAAGAAGATGACGATGATGCCTCGTCCACCGCAGGTTCCGACATGGAGGTTGATATCGAGGCGCTCGATGACGACGACGGCCTTACGTCCTACGCCTTCCGTAAACCTCGTCGACGTCCGTCCGAATCGACTGTGACGCCCGCCTCGTCGTACGCTGATGTCACCGGTCCACCTCCCGTCCCAGCCACTAAGACGGTCTCGGCACAAGAACTCGCCGAAGTCTACCTTCCATCCATCCTCAGCACTAGTGCCGGCGCATTACCCATCCGCGCCATGACTGCTGCCCTCATCGAAACGATCCCCGTGTTTGCGGAAATCCCTCCACCCAAGCAACGTCGTCTCATCGTCAAAGCTCTCGAAGGTCGCAAGGGCGAACTCTTCGAGAAAGTGTCGTGGGGACACTGGTCGTACATCGGACATAATCCGCAAGCCCTCGCGGCCTCGGCACCGAGCACAATGCACCTTGGCCAGGCAAAGAAGAAATCGGTCAAGAAGACCGAAAAGATTGACGATGTCTCATATCCGGTTGTGTTCAACTTTGATAACGATATGGATTCTTCCTCTGAGGAGAGTGACTGGCCTGGTGATGACGATGAAACGGACGAGGAAGACTGGAAGGCGATGGGTGTTGCTGGGATTCTCGAACGATGTGCTCGACGAGAATCTCAAGGTCGCATGCAAGCATTCTACATGCAACGGGAAATCTCTCGGGATGATGAGGATGCTGCAATCGAGGCCCTCGTTCGAATGAGCGAGTCTTACTAAACCCATCGGACATCACATCTGATATGTCATCCTTCATCCGATGTTTCCCGTTTGGAGCATGTATTCACAGCGGTCATGTGTTTCGCATTTTTGTACCTAGCTTGTTTCATTTCATGTACATACGCCTTCCTTACTCAAAGGGCACGTCAGTGGGGGGGTTGTTTTCATCTTGGACAGAGGGTGTCGCGTGCTTTGACGTTGTATAGCCGGACCATTCAACTTTTCCGGGGAGAATAGTATTATATGGAGTCTCTCAACGGAATTCTTCTCGTCACAGGCAATAGGGATTTGGGTTTTAAGATGGGTGAATGGAATGGGAGTCATGAACGGGAGTGAATGGAGAAGATTGGATTATTTGATGGTCTTCTTTTGTTTGCCTTGGGGTTTGTACAGACGATTGGGTTTCCAAGTCTCTCATTTTCACAAAGTTGGAGGGTGTTGAGATCTCGTTCTTGTTATCATTGATGTTTCTTGTGGTTCATCGTCCTTTTGTCGCAAGGGAAAGTTTTCATTCAGTATCTCATAACATACATATATTCTCTCAAATCCTTGGTCCCAAGAATTTTGAGGTTTATATTATGTTTTGTCCATGCTGCCATGTATATATCGGGGACTTCTACCCCTCCCTTGTCGAAATGACATCGAAATCAAGATGATTAATCCCAATCGAAATATGCGTGAATTTCTGTGTCCGTTTTCATTTCGTAGTAGCAATGGTGCGGAGTAGTCGGAAATGGAAGAGGGTGCAAGAATGCTTGGTGGTTGTGACGATCGGCTCTGCGCATCATTTGCAACCGTTTACATCATCAATGACATGATACGCGCGCAGCAGGGCCTTCAATTTTTGGGCGTAAATTTGGAACAATACACGTGGAGTGGGTGCGGTCTGTGGTAATATGAGGGAAATTAAAGGAGATTGGATTTTCAGGAATCATCAGGGAACTCATCCGATTTACGTTCGGTGGAATGAGATTTGGTGCCGCGGTGTGTACAGTAGCTGATAACATAAAAGTTTATTTTCTGGAAGACACAGGCGTTTGGACATATCTTGGGGTTTTCTCGACCCGAAACTCTGGCGTATTGAACCATAGTAATTGTTGACTATAATCGTATCAGGGGCGCAGCCATCAAAGGCAAGGCGACTCGGGTCGATCTGCAGTGGTCGTCGTACAAAAACCGTCCCGGAAACACCGCCAAAATCGCTATAGCATCACGGGAGCGAATCACTTGGTAATGTCAATTCCCGCATGTTACAGCCGGTTACGCACTTAAATGTCACACAAGCCGCACCGCAAATGTTAAGGGCCGGGTTTTACCCCGGAAACAGCACCGCCTCAATTCTTTTGTGATCCCCATCCCGCAAAGTCCGTTAAGATTGTTCGGACAGACGAAGAAATTGATATAAATTGACAGTTCTCCTTTTTCGTCCGTGCATTTTCCTTTGTGTCGCCGTTTCCATTTTCCAAGTCCACGCCGGGATTGAAATTCGAGTCTGGGCCCCCTGTTCTGATTGAGGGATCACCGCCCAAATTTTCTATCCACCACACTCCCTGGCCCCCGCTCTGGTTTGTAGCGATCCGTCGCCAGGCCAAGACAACCGAACAACCTCCCACGTCGTCGCGGCTTCCCACGAAGGAAGGCGAATCTTCGGCCACAGGACCGAAAAGGCAATGCAAATGCAAATACAATAAAAAAATTACTTACGGCATTGGTATTTTCGATCAAATCAATCAATCAAAATTGCTGCGGAGAAAACGATTGTCGATGGCGGAAATCATGTCAGGCAACCAGGCATCTCCCTCCTTCCGTCCTCCCGCACGAAGCACGCCCACCGGCCTTTCTCTCAACATAAACACGTCCCCCTCCCTCAACCCCCCAACAGCCAATCGTCTGCGAAACGGTCTCTTGCCCTCGCTCTCCATCCAAACCGACCCGTCATCCACCTCCTCCTCAACCCCGTCGCTCCAACCCTACGTCCCTCTCTCACCCTCCATCTCCGACGATTCTCCTCCGAGTCCTGCCGCCGTCGAAGATGATGACTTTGGAAAGCAGGTTCGGAAATGCATTGGGGATGAGAATGGTCATAGTCAATACCACCTCAACAACGGTGTTGCAGAAGCCTTTGAAAAGTTGGACATTTCGACGAGCAGGGACGGCGATGATGAGGCCACTCCGCCACCTCCACGAGAATCCGACATCGAGGAAATTGCCGATATGGATGAGGAAGGATGGCGGAAAGCCACTCGAGAAGGCGGAGTTGTGGAAATTTGTATCCTTGGCGAGGGGAGTAGTGGATCCGTTTCACGGTGTCGTCTTCGAAACGGAACTCAAGAATTTGCTTTGAAAGTAACAGTTCCTCTGCTATAATTTTTGTTGATGACTAGACTATTCCAGCGGATCCGCAGATGCAGAGACAGATCCTCCGGGAGCTCACGTTCAATCGGTCCTGTGATTCTCCTCATATCGTTCGATATTACACCTCGTTCCTCACCCTTGACTCGTCGTCAATTGCGATTTGTATGGAATATTGCGCTGGACGGTCTCTTGACAATGTATATAAGCAAGTCAAAGAAAGAGGGGGCAGAACCGGAGAACGAGTACTTGGGAAAATTGCTTGTGGAGTTCTCGGAGGCTTAGCATACCTGCATGAGCGAAAGATCATTCATCGAGGTTATTCTCCCTTTTCACCTGAATTTGGTCTCATTACAGATATCAAACCATCTAATATCCTCATCACAGGGGAAGGAAACGTCAAATTATGCGATTTTGGAGTATCTGGAGAATTGGTTGATTCACTGGCGGGAACATTCACTGGAACGTCGTACTACATGGCCGTATGGTCTTCCTTGCTAACACGTGCTGATGATAGCCCGAGCGAATACGTGGTGAACCATACTCAGTTACATCAGATGTCTGGTCACTAGCCCTCTCTTTAATGGAAGTTGCTCAAAACCGATTCCCGTTTCCTCCGGAGGGTGAAGTTCCGCTACAACCAATCGAGTTACTACAATATATCGTTAATAATCCCGTTGAACAGCTTCGCGATGAGAAGGACAGAGGAGTCCGATGGAGCAACAGTTTCAAGCACTTTTTGAAAATATGGTACAAAGTCCTCTTCATCTGTCCTTTATCTAATTGTCCAGTTTGGAGAGGGACTACCACCGACGACCGTCTCCACGACAATTACTGAGTGACCACCCATGGGTCGTCGGAATGAACCGAATTGAGGTTGATATGGAACGCTGGATCCGCGAAGTTTGGGATTGGACTGCATAATCAAAATTTCCGGAGGAAATTGGGGTAATCTGCATCAGCGAATGAGACTTGTGTTCTAGCATATCTAGCATATCGTTTGTATCTGATGAGAGTGTCGTGAGGTTGTTTTGACATTATTTAGATGCATCTTATCGTTCTTAGGTTAATAATTGGGATATAGAGACATTAATCAACTCCTATCGTCTTTCATTACCACTTATCTGACGCCCGGAAACCGGGCAACTCGCAGGGCTGCGACGCATTGAAGGCGACGCTTCCCTACCCCTCATTTAGCAAAGAATCTCACACCAACGAAATCCGAAAACTCCGTCCTCCACAATCTCTCTCGCTATGCTCTAGTCTCTTTCCCCCCAGTTGCTTCCCTCTCTCACCATGAAAAATCCGCCTCGTAACACCCAAATTGATAGCCTCTCGCTCATGCTAGGGACCCCGCTCTCCGTCCAAGAAATCGAAGACCAACTTTTCCCTGTCCACGACATTATGCACGCCTGGCCAAAGAGCTTGAAAGATCCAGCAGACTACGAACAGATAGCCGGCCTCTTTGAGCGCCAGGCATTCTGGAAATGGGCGAATCCTTGGGATGTCGCAATTTGTATCTTCTACTCCCATTCCTTCCCACTATCTGACACATTCGGTCCCAGGTGTCCACCGCGATAGCCACCGTTGCGAGTACCTCCTCCCAGAATTCCAATGTCTCCTCTTGAAAGAATATATTCAAGATACATATTGCATCAGTTTGCCACCTATGCCATCCAGCTTCAACACGGAGTTGTGGTCCGGAAGATGGGATATCGCCATCAAACACGTTTCTTCTGAAGCCGAATTCAATGTGTACGCCCGCCTCGCAAAAACGGCTACGAGAAATTTGAAAACGCAGCAGAAACTGGACCGGGCAACTCATAACCGAAACGGGCAACTCGACCAAGCGCGGGAAAAGTTTGAGAGGGGCCATGCCAAGTTCGTCTGCGTCGATATCGAATGTTATGAACTGGATCATCAATGCACCACTGAAGTTGGCCTCTCAACTCTTGTGCATCCGGCAACAGGCGTTGGAGAAATTACCTCACGTCATCTTCTTATCCGAGAATACGCGCATTTGCGGAATAACAAGTTTGTGCCGGATATGTCGGAGGCGTTTGGCTTTGGGGCGTCAGAGTGGGTTCATCTCAGGGATTGCAGGAGGATTATTCGCGAGACCTTTCAGTCAGACGGGTTGACGCCTGTTTATTTGATTGGACATGATCCCATGGCTGATATCCGTTACCTTGAGAAGAATTTACGATGTCCGTGGCCTCAGACTATGAATGTCTTCGATACGCGGTTGATGTTTTCTGCTTTTGGTGGTGATCCCACACTTCGCAATTTGGCTGCTTGCTTGGATGCGTTGGGAATTGAATATTGGAATTTGCATAATGCTGGTATCCTTGCCTGAAATTTGACCGGTGTAATGGTAGGTAATGATGCACATTATACCTTGGCTGCGTTTAAGCATATGTGTACTGAGGAGAGCTCAATGTTGGCTGTTGTTGAAAAAGAGCCTGTTCGTTTCGTTATCAGAGATCTCGAGCCAGAAGACTTTATCGTCAAGTCGCCAAAGGACAAGCCACCTACACGCCCGAAACCTCCTCCAGAACAAACGGCTCTTCAACAAGTGGATCTCATATCCTTTGACGACGAGGATGATCAAGAGTATTTGCGACTTAACGGCATGAACGAGGTCGAAAGTGGAATGAACGAGACCGCTAGGATGAAGCGCAAGCAAAAAGGACAACGTCCTCCTAGTCGCGCTCCCAGCACCGGCACATCTGAAGGCCCAGACTACGACGGAACCACAAGCAATAGCAGATGTGACGCACTACACGAGGAAATTCCAAAGCCCGTCCTCGTCGAAGCAAATGCTCAAATTGCACCTCCAGATGTGAAACCTGTCCGTCCCTTCCACAATGATCGCGTGTCTTTGCCTACAGACTCTCTCGTCGTTATCCCCAAGGCAAACCACAAGAAAAATTCCGATCAAAGAGGTACGCGTGCCCGAGTCCAGCGTCCAACAATTGAGGCGGATCTTTCAAAGTATGAAAATCTCATCGATGATTTGACCGATGTTTTTGGACAACTTCCGGACCCGACAGAGAGACCGCAGAGTACGGGTAAAGTCCATGGAGTTGCGGAATTAAATATTACTTGTATGTCTTCCTGACTCAATGGTAGGAGCGGGAATTGAAAACAGCCCCAAAGATTATAGAAGAAGAAGAGAAAAGGTTGTATAAGGGGTAAAATAAAAGGGATGAACAGTCTGATATCCCTCATTGCTATGCTATTCATGAGCGCTGTTTAAATAAAGCCATACTACAAGAGGTGCAATTATTCATTCTCGGTATCAACAAGAGGCCAAAGAACCTCCCCCTTCGTCGAAACAACCTTTGAAAAGTACTCCTTGGGTAAATGCCCCTCAATTCCCTCGGTCAACACAACCCCATTCTCACTCTTGAAAAACTTGATGCCCGCCTCCAGAGCCTTGGCCATATTCAAGTAAATAAGAACTGTACAATTGTGACGCATCCCACTGATTACCCCATCCTCCCCCAACAACCCCGTCGCAAAATGAATGTGATTGCGATTCATCCGACTCAGCCCCTGGGGGTCCTTGGAAATGAGGTCCCAGGCTTTGTAATTTGTGCCGTGGATGATGATGGGATAGTCAGTTGCAGAGCTAATGGGCGTCATTTCAACTTCGATGGTTTTGATACTGTGGCCTTGGTTAGCACGAATAAAGTCTTTCGAGCCTTGGGAGGTTTCCAGGGTTGTGATTGTAAAACGTTGTTTGTCGTTTGTATCGACGACTTCGCGGATTTGAGCCAGGGTATATTTACGGAATGTTGGGTGAGTCAACTGCTTGGTCAGTCTTTACTATAGAGAGGAAATACCAATTCGTCTAGGCTGACGTAGCCGTCTTTGCGGACGGCGAGACCGGACTGGTCGAGGCCGTGACGGAGAAGCCAGGAAAGCTGCTTTGAGAGGGCGACACTAGGCGAGTCATTGCGCGGTCTGTTTTGCTGGCGTCGACGGCTGGTGCTCATGCTTGTAGTTGTGATGTGTTTGATAGATGTACCAGCGGCGGCTGGGACGGGGAGACGTGCGTGTGCGAGGACAATGGCAAAAGAGCGAAACGGAGATTTCATGTAGTAATTCTGTGATCGGCGGGAACCTAGTCACTCTGCAGCAGAAACGCCTGGCAACCCTATCGGAACCGCTTGACTCAGATGTGATAGGGAATAATTTCTCAGGCCTCCGACCGCCTTAGTTTTCTCAGAACACGGTAATTAATGAATGTATTTAAACTTCCCATGTATTTCCATGACCATCGCCCTGCCATCTCATTGCGACACGGTTCCTGGTTGTGATCCAAATTTTGCGAATTTCTCGAAACAATTGCTCATCCGTCCCAACCATTCAATATCCAGGGAATTCTTGTCAGCATGGCACATCATACGAGGCTCACGCTGATTGACCCTGGGCTCCTGCAACGGCTCCAAAAGGATATTGATAAGGAGACGGAATTCAAACGGGTAATTTTATCCTTCATGACGATTGTCCTCACGTGGAGAAACTCCGCGACTTGCTTGACGAGAATGATCGCAGGATGCGCTT
>Ga0335083_10008618_pt1 | contig 12440 bp, 15 predicted proteins | sample Lox_Sample_42_FD_206716 | JGI IMG/M metagenome (GOLD analysis project Ga0335083, IMG submission 206716) | Soil microbial communities from Loxahatchee National Wildlife Refuge, Florida, United States - Lox_Sample_4.2 | ecosystem: Environmental > Terrestrial > Soil > Wetlands | place: USA... | reverse complement strand
AAGAGAAATTGGAATCCGAAAAGTGCTTGGAGCAAGTGTACTCAATATCATCGGACTCTTATCACGCGACTTTTTGTTCCTGGTTCTTCTGGCATTTCTGATCGCATCCCCCATCGGATGGTATTTGATGAATCGATGGCTGCAACAATATTCCTTCAGGATTCATATCAACGGTTGGGTATTCCTGGCTGCAGGCATCTTTATTTTTCTGATCACTGCGCTTACTCTGAGCTTTCAGGCCATCCGATCTGCTCTTGCAAATCCTGTGGACAGCCTCAGAACAGAATAATCTAAAAATCTTTTTTTAGAAATTATACCCGGCCATAAAAACAAGAGCGAGGTTTTTATCATTGAGATGGGTAGAATAAAAAAACTTTGTTTCGGCACCAATTGAAAACCTATTCTTCAAATGATGTCTGTATCCCAGAGCTGCTCCGATATCTGCGAATGACCAGGACGTTGCACTAAAATCCCCACTATTGGAACTGGTGGCATGGTTCAGAATTATTGACTGTCCCATGGAAAAATTAAAATAGCAACGCTGCAGAAATTTCATTGATACAACTATCTGGATGGGAATTGCAGTATTTATGATATGCGCATTTCCCTCTGTCGCTGATGAGACGCTTACTGTATACAAACGATTATATCCTGTTTCAAGACCGAGACTGAGAAAATGCTCCGGCTCCCACATAAATCTTCCTACAAAAGAATAATTAAACTCATTCACCTTGTTTTTTGCAATAACGAGGTTATTGAAATAAATATTCGGGCCAAAACCCGCATAAAATGAGAATGGATGCTTTTTTGCCTTCTGAGCTTTGCTGGTCTGCGCTGTTGCACTAACAGAAAAAAAACAAATCAGAATTATTATATATGATCTCAAAAAAAACATGTCTTTTAATTTCATCATTGACGATCAGTTCAATTAAAACATAGTATAATAATCATACACGACATATGCCGGATAGTCTGTTATAAAGCCATCAAATTTTCCATTTTGCAAATAGTCGGTAATGATAGAGCTTGCATTCAGTGTCCAGCTGAATGCTTTTATTCCAAGATTATGTGCCTTTTCTACATCATCCAGTAATAATCCTCTCGAATATCTTGGTCCCCAGTATTTGCAATTAAGATCAATACAATCCTGTAATTCCAGTTCGCACATAGTGGGTAGGTCTGCATAGGTTGGTTGGTTTTTATATTCATCAATTACTTTTTGTGAAGGCAAATCTGCAAAAATTACAACCTCCCTATTTACCGCCGCTGCATGTGCATAGGCATTTCTTACAATGGGCTCCATGTACTTAAAAATATCCGGATCTCCTTTGACATCCATCCAAAAATATTTCAAGGTGGTCGAATCAATGAATGCATTCAGTACCTGTTCCAGTGATGGAATTCTTTCACCATCGGTCAGCACGACATATTTTTCCAGAAAGTCAAAATCATACTGAATATAATTTCCGGATATCGGGCCCTTATCGGTTACACGGATATTGATGGAGGCATCATGTGCACAAATTGGCACATGGTCTTTCGTGAGATGTACATCAAATTCCAGTCCGGTTACTCCATAGTCCTGGTCATGAATTGCGCCATTCAATGAATTTTCTGTGTATGGAGGATCAGCAGTAGTCTGAACTCCATGATGTGCAAAAATTACAAATTCATTATGGAGGGTATATGGGGAAAATGGCCGTTCAAAAACCAATTGCATGGACTGCATCTCACCATTTCCATTATTCAGGATACCCTTAATAATTAAACCCGAAGGTGATCCGGTTTGAAGAAATTCTGCAGCGCCTTCCGCCTTGGCAATAGAAAAATTGATCAGCCCCTGTGTTTTACTTTCGGAATATCTCCAGAAACCTGCAAACTGAATCGAACTGTCAGTTGTATTCAATCCATAGTTCAAAATGATAAAAATTCCTGAGTTGTTACTAAAAAATGAAAGTTTATATTTGGATACTTTACAAACAAATTCAGTCCCAAGGCTTTCTACTCCACCATTTAGGCTGTATATACCTTCCATGTTCTTCATCACGGTGTCGGTCAGCGGTTTGCTTCCTATGAGATTTTCGTCTGAATTGATAAGAGGAACAGTAATTTCACTTTTTTTGCAGGAAAAAAATGCCAGGGAAACCAGAGGAAAATAATATTTAAGCAGCCTGATCATGCGTTTTTTTTAAAATTTTAATCCCAATTGAAATTCAGGTAAGATATAACGTTATTGATTAACCGGGAATGCAGGCCATGCCAAAAAATGATACCTAAGCTGGCTGACCTTTACACCAAACGTCATCAGTTTATTCCTGTATAATCTTTGCTCAAAAGTTGCAGTAATACCAAATCCATTGATAAAAGGATTGGTAGTCGGAATAGTATGTCCTCCTTCATCCACATCAAGAGAAGTTGTCCAATACAAGTCTCCGCGAAGGGTGAGAGCTGTTTTTTTGAAACTATAACCAAGAACGAGTGAGGGTTGCTGTTCCCATCCAAGAATGGCTGTTTCATATCCGAACGTGCCCAGGTATCCAAAAAGAAAAGCGACCTGGTATCCAATGCCCAAGTGATAATTATTAAAGGAATGATTCCAAAACGGTCCAAAATTTAATCGGTTTGAAACGAATAGAGTGGACAACCCTGCCTGAAAATTAAAACCATATGGAAGCGTATATTTCCCGTTATACATCAACATCGGCACATTGATTACATCCAGTGTCCAGTCTTTTGGAAGAACAACATAGGATACTCCTATGGAATGAGAATATTTCCATGCAGGAAGAGGAAGAGGTAAAATGAAGCTTGATTTTTTTATGTCGAAACTATCATCTTTCTGTTGAGCAGATGAATATTCCCAGCTCATTAAAAAAATGAATGACATTAAAATAATCTCCTGGCGACAAAATTTTAAAAACATTCTCATAGCAAGTTGTTTTCAAATCGGGAGACCGGATTGTGAATATGATTCTTTAAATAAGGCGGATTGATTGGAACAGAGACAGTTTTTGAGGCAGGAACGGATCATTCATGATTGCCTGTACAAATATAACCATTCACAATAACATCTTGTTAGCAAAAACCAAGACGAATAGTATCAGCATTTTAGTTCATGCACGTTTATTATTTACCGATTTTAGGGTTTTATTTTCTATATGCCATATTATATTGGCGGCAAAAATTAATATGAGATTTATTCTCTGCTTATTGAAAAAGGGCTATTTACTTTTTTTAGTGTCATTTATTTTCTTTAGTTGCTCCAACAAAATGGCTCCCGAAGGTCATTTCCAGCAAACTCCTGTCGTTGCCGATGGCAGTACAGATGATTGGAAGCTACCGCTTCGTTTCACCAATGAAAAATATACCTTCCAGTATAATGTCACCAATGATGATAAGAATATTTATATCTGTGTTTTGTCGAGAGACCCCGCTACACAAACAAGGATATTGAGATCCGGCATGAGTATCTATTTTGATACGAAGGGAAAAAAGAATAAGAATATTTCTATTAGTTTTCCTTTCCGCAAACAATCGGGCCAGGATTATCGCAACAGGAACGGAAACCCGGTCTACAATACCAGCATAAATTCAAGAAAAGAAGAATGGCTGCTGCAATCTGATTATTACAGTACCGGCGGGTTTATCAATATCGAGAATGGCCAATTTGATATCGCGGATAAAAATTCCCCGATCCATATTGCAATGAAATTAAATAACAACGATAGTATACTCGTTTATGAAGTAGTGGTGCCTGTGAAAAATATTTTTGGAGCCGATCTAAATCCAAAGTCCACGCAAAAAGATTTCAGCGTGGGTCTTGTATTGAGTGCGGTGAGCGGACAGGGAGGTGGAAATGGTTATCATGCAAGACCTTCGATGGGCATGGGAGGAATGGGAATGCATGGGGGAATGGGAATGGGAATGGGTGGAGCCCATGGATATCATTCTTCCGGAAATAGTCAGGGTGCGAAGGAAGAAGAGACATGGTATACGTTCAGGCTGGTTGCGAAATAAATATTTTTCAGGCAATCGCCGCTTCTTTATTGTATTTATTCCTGTAGCCGACCGGCGACAAGCCGGTGAATTTTTTAAAGATGGAGCGGAATGCCTTACTGTCAATATATCCTACTTCATACATCACTTCACTCACATTCATCGGACTGGTCTCGAGTTTCTTTTTGGCCGCTTCAATTTTTACGCGTTGAATATATTCGAAAGGTGTGTTATTCGTCGCTTTTTTAAATCGCCTTTCGAAATGTCTTCTCCCGATAGCGAATTTAACCGCAAGTTCTTCCACGGAAATTTTTTCGGTCACATTGTTTTCGATATACTCCTGCGCTTTCTTAATGGGTTCATCAGCATGTTTTTTCTGTCCATTGAACATGATAAATGGCGATTGACTTTTCCTGTCAATTTCCAATGCATAGACTTTGGAAGCCATGATTGCCATTTCACGACCTGCATATTTTTCCACCAGGTGCAATAAAAGATTCCAATAAGAAGTAGCTCCACCACTTGAATAAAGTCCTTTTTGTTCTGTTACAATTCTTCCATCCACCAGAGTTACTTCGGGAAACATTTCCCTGAACAAGCCTGCTGTAAGCCAATGACTGGAACATTCTTTCCCATTCAGCAAACCGGTTGAAGCAAGTAAAAAAGCGCCCACGCAAAGACTTGCAACTTCAGCGCCTTTTTTATGTTGCTGAACAATCCAGGGCAGATAATCCTTATTCTTTTGAATCGCTTTTCTAAAATCGCCACTGATCGCCGGGACGATGATGAGATCGGTTTTTTTCAGATCCTTTACCAGGATATCTGCATTGACAGTGAAAACACCGCCGTGCAGCTTCACATGTTTCGAAAGACCTACCAATTGCACTTTGAATAAAGGGGGTTTACCCGCGTTTTCCAAAAATTCATTAACGCCTGTAAAGATGACGCGCGGATCAGCAACACTCACCGCAACAGCGTCATAAGGAATCAGGATAGAAACATGTATCATAACCAATCGATTTTAATTTCGGGATCGTTAGGAACATAAAGATAAAAAAAATGAAAAAGTCGCAAACAACCCAGTATAAGTCTTTAATACACCTTATTAAATGGGCACAAGCTGTATAGATTTGCTGTGGAAACTTCTGCGTTCATGAAAAAAATAATTGTGTCGATGAATTTGACGCTGGATGGATTTATATCCGGGCCATCCTCTGAACTCGAATGGCATTTTAAGAGCTGGAATAATGAAATGGCTGAATCACTGGCCGAAGAATTAAGCGGATCTGACAGCATTTTAATGGGCCGCATTACCTACCAGGCAATGGAAAAATACTGGACTTCTTTGGCTGCCGGGCCATCTTCTTCCCATGAAGATATTTTATTTGTTTACCTGATCAATCAATATCATAAAATCGTTTTTTCAAAAACACTCAAAAAAGTTGAGTGGAATAATTCAGAACTCTTGAAAGGAGATTTGAACGATGAGATATTAAAACTGAAAAAAAGACCCGGGAAAAATATTATGATGTATGGAAGCGGACAACTGGTCAATTCTCTGATAAAACTAAACCTTGTCGATGAATATCAACTCTGGATACATCCGACTCTCCTTGGGCGGGGCATACCATTGTTCAGCAGCCTGTCTCATACAATGGATTTGACATTATACAAATCAAAAATTTTCAGCTCAGGGGTAGTGTTGCTCAAATACCGATTGAAATAAATCCGGAAAAACCATATGAATGTCAGTACCTGACTGACCGGCATTTTTTATGCATATTAAAAAAAAGCAAGATTTCTAAGCCGATTGCAACGGATGAGGAATATATTGGGACAATAATTTTTGATATGAAAAAACCCGTTTCCTTCCTTATAACAGGGATTTTTTGTTGCCTCTACCTACTGCCTGTTGCACAGGTTTCGTACTCAGACAGCCTGAAATTCAGTAAAAAGATTTTAGAGATTGAACAGAACCTGATGAATGTGCTTGCATCCGGAGATACCGCTACCTGGAGTCAATATCTCGATCAAAATTTTTATATCATTACGGAAGATGGAAGCGGATATAATAAAAAAGAGTTCCTCGCAAATTTTACCGCATTGCCCAAAGGATTTGCCGGCCATATCAATGTGATCAATCCTCATTTTGTGTTCAGAAGAAACACGGCTGTTCTTCACTATGTCGCTGATGAATATGAATCCGTTTTTGGTCAGAACCTGCATACCACCTATGCTACCATGAGTACCTATTATCCTACGGATACGTCATGGAAGATGATTGCCTGCCAGGTATTTGAAATACCCCAGCTGCCTCGTTCCATAAAAGTCCCGGATGAAATTTTGCAAAAATATACCGGTATATACCATCTAACGGATACCATTAGTTGTGAAATCAGTATCGAAAACAACAGTTTGTTTATGCATAAAAAGGGCCGGCAAAAAGAAGAATTATTGCCTGAAACAAATAATGTATTTTTCCGGAAAAGCGATACGAGGGGAAGGAAAATATTTCTGGAAGACGATGATGGCAGGATGCTGATTCTCGAAAGAAGAAATGGCCAGGATGTGGTTTGGAAAAGATCAGGCTCACCCAATAAAGAATCGTATTAAAACATGTATTATGGCTGCATATATTATTGTAGATGTCTCTATCAACGATCCAAAAGAATATGAAGAATATAAAAAACTCACGCCGGCCTCCATCAAGGCTTATGATGGGAAATTCATTATACGCGGAGGGAAATCAGAAACCCTGGAAGGAGAATGGAACCCTGAGCGGATCGTCGTATTGGAATTTCCCAGCGTTGCAAGAGCGAGAGAATGGTGGGAGTCCGATCTTTATTTACCTGCAAAAAAAATCAGGCAGAGAGTAGCAAAAACTAAAATGATATTGATTGAAGGTGTTTAATTGTTAATCGAAAAAATTATACAATGGAAAAAAAAGAACTATTGATGAATGCATGGGATAATGCATATGACAAAGAAGGCTGGTATTCTCCCCTGAAGGATGCATTGAGGGAAGTGAGTGCCCGGGAGGCAAGCTGGAAATCTCCGGGCAAATCCTCTCATTCTATATGGGAATTAGTGAATCATCTGCTATTTTATAAAGAAAGATTTTTAACTTATTTGAAAGGAAAGGAATTCAATTCATCAATTACTACCAATGATGAAACATTTCTCGTATTGAATACAGCACCCGAATATTGGGAGACTGTTCTTCATCAAATGAAAGCGGTTCATCATGAAATAAGAAAAAAAATAAGCATAATGACAGATGATGAACTGAACCAGGTTTTGCCGAAAATTTCTGTTGACAGCCAGCTCATGGACCTGATAACGCACGACGCCTACCATACCGGGCAAATTATTTTTATTCGAAAATTATATGGCTCCTGGCCGATATAGATGTGCAGGAACTTTTAACCGGGAATCATTTTATTCACTGATCCGATTTCGATGAGATTTTGTTCCAGTATATGGTTTAAAGTTTTTGCAGATTCTTTTTCGGAGTTGGTAAAATCATAAAGCGTCACTTTATCCAGCAACTGATCCACTGTAAACTGAATCATTTGCCATAAGGAGCGGGCAGAACAATCGACAGAATTGGTGCAGAGTTTTAATGAGCCGGCATGCATACCGCAAAAATCTTTATCGAATAATACTCCTCCCAATGCTTTGAGTACATTTTTAATTCCAATCTGTCTGGAAGGTTTGGCCAACACATATCCGCCTTTATAACCCGGCGTGCTATTGATAAATCCTGCCATCCGGAGAATTCTTGTCAGTTTCGCAATATAATGAGGACTGAGTCCTTCCGCTTCGCTTAATTGCGGAATACTCATTCCCTCTGCAGTCTGACAGCGGGCGATACGTATCAGTATACGCAAACCATATTCTTCCTGTGCAGTAATTTTCATAATTTCTAATTTATTTATTTCAAAGCATTCCTAATTCCAACTGAGCTGCTTCGGACATCATACTTTTATCCCATGGTGGATTCCAGGTTACAGCAACATGAACATCATTCACTCCTTCAATTTCCCTCAGTTTCTGATCCACTTCAACAGGCAATGTTTGTGCTGCAGGACAGCCCGGCGCTGTGAGCGTCATTACGATCTGCACATTGTTCAAAGGCAGGATTTCGATCTCGTATATCAATCCCATTTCGTAAATACTCACAGGTATTTCCGGGTCGTAGATCGTCTTCAAACAATCAACTATTTTTTGTTTCAATACTTCTGTGTCCATGACCATTTAGAGATTGATCATTTTTTAATTTATATGCCAGCGCAAAATTCTTCATTTGTTTAACCATCGACAGTAATCCATTCGATCTTGTTTGTGCCAGATGCGTCGTCATCCCGATTTCCTGGATAAAAGCAAGTTTGGCTGATATGATTTCATCGGGCGTATGCCCGGATAAAACACGAATCAGCATACTGATTAGTCCTTTTACAATCATGGCATCACTGTCTGCTTTAAAAAAAATTCTTCCATTCTTATCATCAGCAACCAGCCATACGGTGGATTGGCAGCCCCTCACCTTGTTATCATCCTTTTTAAACTGATCTTCCAGTTCCGGCAGCTTCTTTCCCAGGTCAATGATATATTCGTATTTATCGTCCCAGGAATCGAACAATGAAAATTCTTCTACTATTTCTTTTTCTGTTTCCTGTATGGTCTTAAATTTCTGATCCACTATGACAATATTTTTATCGCTTTTGTTACACCCAGCACCAATTCATCGATTTCTTCCCTTGTATTATACATGGCCAGGGAAACGCGGACAGTTCCCGGAATACCGAAACGATGCATCAAAGGCTGAGCGCAATGATGGCCTGTCCTGACTGCAATCCCACGATTATCCAGCAGGATCCCGATATCCTGCGGATGTGTCTTTTCTATCACAAAAGATATCACGCTAATTTTTTCCTTTGCCTTTCCAATGATTTTTAATCCTGGAATCTGTTCCAATTGTTTTGTCGCATATGCCAGCAACTCATTTTCATGATTGCGGACTATTTCTTTTCCGGTCTTATTTACAAACTCAATCGCAGCTTTTAATGCGATGATATCTGCAATATTGGGCGTTCCGGCTTCATACTTATAAGGCAGATCATTATAAGTCGTTTTTTCAAATGTCACTTCCCTGATCATTTCTCCCCCGCCCTGGAAAACGGGCATCGATTCCAGCAGATTCTTTTTCCCGTACAATACACCAATTCCTGTCGGACCATATACTTTATGCGAGGAGAAAACAAAGAAATCGCAATCCATATCCTGAACATCAATATCCAGATGAACGGTAGATTGCGCTCCATCTACCAAAACGACAGCTCCTTCTTTATGTGCTGAATCAATAATCTGTTTTACCGGATTAATGGTTCCAAGTGCATTTGATACATGAACGATGGAAACCAGTTTGGTTTTTTTGCTGAGCAGTTTTCTATACTCATCCATCAGCAACTCTCCTTTGTCGTTGACCGGAATTACTTTTAATATTGCTTTCTTTTCTTCACAGAGGATTTGCCAGGGAACAATATTTGAATGATGTTCCATTGCAGAGATGATGATCTCATCTCCTGCTTTTATATTTTGCCTTCCCCATGTATATGAAACCAGGTTGATTCCTTCGGTGGTACCGCGGGTAAAAATTATCTCTTCCCTGGACCTTGCGTGAATGAAATGCTGTACAGCCTCACGGGTTGATTCCATTGCTGCCGTCGCTTCTTCAGCAAGTGTATGAATTCCCCGATGCACATTCGCATTGTAGCCAGTATAATAATTTACAAGCGCATCGATTACCACCTGTGGTTTTTGTGAAGTAGCTGCATTATCGAAATAGATCAGGGGTCTGCCCTTGACTTCCCGGCTGAGTATCGGGAATTGTTTGCGAACAGCGGCTACATTCAAAGTTTTTTGTATACCGGTAGTCTCTATCATGCTATTTCAAATTCTAATCTTTCCGAAATTAATTGATCGATATATGCACGGAGGGGTTCTGATTTTATTTTTTCAAGGATATCCATGGCAAAACCGCGAAGCAATAATGATTTAGCTATTTTCTCACTCACGCCTCTCGATCTCAGATAAAACAAACTTTCTTCATCCAATTGTCCGATTGTACAACCATGTGAGCATTTGACATCATCAGCAAAAATCTCCAACTGAGGTTTGGTGTTGACGCTTGCTTCATTGGACAATAAAATATTTTTATTTGATTGGTATGCATTTGTTTTTTGAGCCAGTTGCTGCACAAATATTTTTCCGTTAAATACTCCCGTGGCTTCATCGTCCATAATTCCTTTATATAATTCGTTGCTCAGGCAATTTGGACTCACATTATCGACGATTGTATGATTGTCGATATGGCTTCTTCCTGCCGCCAGATACAATCCATACAAATGCGCTTCACAGTAAGGCGCTTCCAATACTACATTCATATTATTTCTTACTATTCCTCCATCGAGTGAAATAGTAACAGCATGAGTATAACTTTTTCCTACCTGGCGGATATGAGTCGTGCTCACCTGGCTGGCGCGACTGCTGTCATTCTGAATTTTATAATATTCAACCATTGCGTCTCTTTCAACGATGATTTCCATGACCTGGTTGGTGAGACTTTCCTGTAATCCGAATGTTGCAAAGGTTTCTGCAATTTGTATCTGTGCACCTTCCCCTACATGCACAAGACTCCGCGGCTGAGATAAAACATTTACCGATCTCGCATCTGTCAAATGATAAATGTAGACGGGATGTTCAGTAATCAGGCCTTTTCTCACATGAATAAAAACGGCATCCTGGACAAATGCAGTGTTGAGTGCATTGATTCCATCTTTCAAATAATTACTGCTATGTCCAAAATGTTTTAAAACGATATCATGATATTCATTTCTTGAAGCTTCTTCAAGAGATAATACCTGCAATTCTTCAGAAAGGATAACAGAAAGTTCTGAAGAAAACAAACCATTAATAAATACCAGTTCATTGGCCTGTTCATGACCCGGCAAACGAATTGGCCGGAGGTCTGCTTCGGTAATGGATGATTTATTTTTATTGGCAGGAAACTGGTATTCTTTATTGAATAGTCCGCTGATGCGGGTATATTTCCATTCTTCATTCCTCAGAGTAGGAATCCCCATCCTGCTAAAATCAGAAAAAGCATTGCGTCTGATAATACCCAATCCATTCAAATCATTGGATGATTGCAACTGATCAAAATGCTCTTTAAAATATTCTATCGTATTCATTCCTTTATTTATTGGTCAACTTTGCTTTTTTTTTGCCACAGAAACCGGGAGAAGTAATTATACTTCCAGATCAACTTCGTTCTTTATAAAATCATATCCCTTTGCTTCCAATTCCAATGCAAGGTCCTTGGTTCCGGATTTTACAATTCTTCCATTGTACAATACATGAACAAAATCCGGAACGATATAATTGAGGAGGCGCTGATAGTGTGTGACCACTAAAACAGCATTGTCCTTATTTCTTAATTTATTCACCCCATTTGCAACAATGCGAATCGCATCGATGTCCAATCCTGAATCTGTTTCGTCGAGAATAGCAAGTTTGGGTTGGAGCATAGCCATCTGGAAAATTTCATTGCGTTTTTTTTCTCCTCCTGAAAATCCTTCATTCAATGAACGGTTTAGCAATGATCTTTCCATATTCATTAAAGCCATTTTTTCATTCATCAGTTTGAGAAATGCAACAGCATCCAGAGGTTCTTCGCCGCGATACTTGCGAATTTCATTCACTGCCGTCTTAATAAAATTGACCGTGCTTAATCCTGGTATTTCAACCGGGTATTGAAAAGCGAGAAATAATCCTTCACCCGCACGCGCTTCAGGTGATAATTCAAGAAGATCCTTTCCCAGAAATTCGACTGAACCATCAGTCACTTCATAATTTTCCCGGCCGGCCAATACGGATGCCAATGTACTTTTACCAGACCCATTAGGTCCCATGATCGCATGCACTTCACCCCGGTTTATTTCGAGATTGATTCCTTTTAAAATTTTCTTTTCTTCTATGCCTGCATGTAAATTCTGAATGGATAACATTGATTTATTTTTTGATTCGATATGTAATAATCGTGAGCCGCGAATCGCCAGACTTGAAAGACCCAATTATAGTTTGAGGTTTCGCATTTGACATTTCACAATACTCATCCGACACTGCCCTCCAAACTGATGGCTAGTAATTTTTGCGCTTCGATTGCAAATTCCATCGGCAACTTGTTCATCACTTCTTTTGCAAAACCATTAATGATCAACGCCACTGCAGCTTCGGTACTGATTCCTCTCTGGTTACAATAAAAGATCTGATCCTCTCCTATTTTTGAAGTGGTTGCTTCGTGTTCCACTACAGCTGAATTATTTTTTACCTCGATATATGGAAATGTATTTGCGCCGCATTTGTCGCCCAGGAGCAGGGAA
>Ga0335083_10008617_pt1 | contig 12442 bp, 10 predicted proteins | sample Lox_Sample_42_FD_206716 | JGI IMG/M metagenome (GOLD analysis project Ga0335083, IMG submission 206716) | Soil microbial communities from Loxahatchee National Wildlife Refuge, Florida, United States - Lox_Sample_4.2 | ecosystem: Environmental > Terrestrial > Soil > Wetlands | place: USA... | reverse complement strand
AGAAGACGAAGCCCATCGACACGGCGTCGAGGCCGAGGTCCTTCGACAATGCCGGGCCGGCGATGGACAGCGTCGCGCGGTCGGCGTAGTTGATCGCGGTGACGACGAACAGCATCGCCACGATCGCGTAGCGCGTGCGGGTCTGCTTCTGTGTTTGCGTTTGCGTTTGCGTTTGCGTTTGTGTTTGCGTCTGCGGCTGGGCCTGTGCCGACGACACCTCGGCCCCGGCATCCGGCACGCTGCGCGATCCGGCGAAGTTCTTTGCTACCGACATGCTTGTCTCCCCGGCGGTCGCGCCGCCGTGTGGTCTACGTCTGATGCGCCTGTGGCGTCCGATCGGTCCGATGCGCGGCTGTCGCCGTCAGCGGACCATGCACGGCGCCTTGTTGTCGAATTTCCAGCCCGGGATCAGGGACTGCATGGCGATCGCATCGTCACGCGCGCCAAGCCCCTTCTGCCTGTACAACGCGTGGGCACGCGCCAGCGCGTCCATGTCCAGCTCGACGCCGAGGCCCGGCGTCTTCGGCACCTGCACCATGCCGCCCTCGATCCGCAACGGGTTGCGCGTCAGCGCCTGTCCGTCCTGCCAGATCCAGTGCGTGTCGATGGCGGTGACGCGGCCCGGCGCGGCGGCGGCCACGTGGGTGAACATCGCCAGCGAGATGTCGAAATGGTTGTTGGAGTGCGAACCCCAGGTCAGGCCCCACTCGGCGCACATCTGCGCCACGCGCACGGAGCCCTGCATGGTCCAGAAGTGCGGATCGGCGAGCGGGATGTCGACCGAGTGCAGCCGCACGGCATGCCCCATCTGGCGCCAGTCGGTGGCGATCATGTTGGTGGCGGTCGGCAGGCCAGTGGCGGTGCGGAACTCGGCCATGATCTCGCGGCCGGAGTAGCCCTCCTCGGCGCCGCAGGGGTCTTCGGCGTAGGCCAGCACGCCGTGCTTGTCGCGGCACAGGCGCACGGCCTCCTTCAGCGACCACGCGCCGTTGGGGTCGAGCGTGATGCGGGCCTTGGGGAAGCGCTCGGCCAGCGCGAGGATGGCCTGCATTTCCTCGTCGCCGCGCAGCACCCCGCCCTTGAGCTTGAAGTCGTTGAAGCCGTAGCGCGCGTAGGCGGCCTCGGCCAGCCGCACCACGGCCTCGGGCGTCATGGCGGCTTCGTTGCGCAGGCGGAACCATTCGTTGTCGCCGTCCGGCTCGCTGCGGTAGTCCAGCGTGGTGCGGGTGCGGTCGCCGACGTAGAACAGGTAGCCAAGCATCTCCACCGCATCGCGCTGCTGCCCTTCGCCGAGCAGCGCGGCCACCGGCACCTGCAGGTGCTTGCCGAGCAGGTCGAGCAGCGCGGCTTCCAGCGCTGTCACGGCGTGGATGGCGATGCGCAGGTCGAAGGTCTGCAGGCCGCGTCCGCCGGCGTCGCGGCTGGCGAAGGCGGCGCGGGCGCTGTTCAGCACGGCCTGGTACCGGCCGACGGGCTGGCCGACCACGAGCGGGCGGGCGTCTTCGAGCGTCTGCCGGATGCCCTCGCCGCCCGGCACTTCGCCCACCCCCGTATTGCCGGCGCTGTCGCGCAGGATGACGATGTTGCGGGTGAAGTACGGCCCGTGCGCGCCGGACAGGTTCATCAGCATGCTGTCGTGGCCGGCTACCGGCACCACGGTCAGTTCGGTGACGACGGGCGTTGCGTGGGGGATGACGTGGGTGGCGTGGGCGGTTTGGTCGGCAAGGGCCATGGGGGTGTCTCCGGAAGGATGTGGCGGACTGTGACGGCGCTCCGTCCAACCCATATGTTATCGGTCGTCATACGACTTACAACCGAGTATAATGAGCACATCCGGGACGGTCAAGGACGATTTCCCCGCCCTCCGTTCCCGTCAGTTCCGCCGATCCGCCGTACCTGAATCCGCCATGTCCGAGCTCCCGATGACCGCAACCGCCCCACTGCGCCGCCGTGGCCGCACCCTCGCCGAGGAAGTGGTGGGCAACCTGACGCAGCGCATTACGGCGGGCGAGCTGAAACCCGGCGACAAGCTGCCGACCGAGTCCGAAGTGATGGCGACGATGGGCGTGAGCCGCACCGTGGTGCGCGAGGCGCTGTCGCGGCTGCAGGCCAGCGGCTACGTGGAAACCCGCCACGGCATCGGCACCTTCGTGCTCGACCGCCCGGCCGAAACACCCTCTCCCTTCCGCCTCGATTCCGCCGCCATGGGCACCGCGCTCGACGTGCTCGCCATGCTGGAATTCCGCGTCAGCCTCGAGGCGGAAGCCGCCGGCCTGGCCGCCCTGCGCCGCAGCGACGCCCAGCTTGCCGCCATGCGCCGGGCGCTGGACGACATGACGCGCAGCGCCTCCGCCGGCAACGACGCAGTCAACGCCGACTTCGAATTCCACCTGTCCATCGCCCGCGCCACCGGCAACCGCTACTTCACGGACATCATGGGCCACCTCGGCACCATGCTGATCCCGCGCAGCCGGCTGCGGGTCAACTCGCCCGAGCGCGCGCAGTACCTGGAGCGGGTCGGCGTCGAGCACGAGAACATCTACGACGCCATCGAGCGCGGCGACCAGGAAGCCGCCCGCGCCGCCATGCGCATGCACCTGACCAACAGCCGCGAACGGCTGCGCAAGGCGTCGTCGGCTGCCGCCACCGCCTGATCGGGCGGGGGTGCGGTGGGCCATCCGGTTGCGGTGGTCCGCCCCATGTCATATGATGACTGACAATATCATCATGACAACCCCCAAGGAATCGCAGCCCATGACTCTCACCGGCGACATGCTGATCGGCGCCAGCGCCGTGCCCGGCACCGAAGACCCCTTCCACGCCATCAACCCGGCCACCGGCGAGACGCTGGCCCCGGCCTTTCATGGCGCCACTGCGGCCGATATCGACCGCGCCTGCCTGCTCGCCGACGCCGCCTTCGATGCCTTCCGCGCCACCTCCCCCGACCAGCGCGCCCGCTTCCTGGAAGCCATCGCCGACGGTATCGAGGCGCTGGGCGATCCGCTGATCGCGCGCGCCCACGCCGAAAGCGCCCTCCCCGTCGCCCGCCTGCAAGGCGAGCGGGGCCGCACCACCGGCCAGTTGCGCCTGTTCGCGCAGGTGCTGCGCGCCGGCCTGTGGCAGGGCGCCACGCTCGACCGCGCCCTGCCCGAACGCACCCCGCCCCGGCCCGACCTGCGCATGCAGAAGATCGCCGTCGGCCCGGTCGCCGTGTTCGGCGCCAGCAACTTCCCACTCGCCTTCTCCGTGGCCGGCGGCGACACCGCCGCCGCGCTGGCCGCAGGCTGCCCGGTGGTGGCGAAGGCGCATCCGGCGCATCCCGGCACATCGGAACTGGTCGGACGCGTGATCCGCCAGGCCGTGGCCGACGCCGGCCTGCCCGAGGGCGTGTTCTCGCTGGTCACCGGCACGGGCCACGCCGTCGGCACCGCGCTGGTCGCCCATCCGGCCATCCAGGCCGTGGGCTTCACCGGCTCGCGCAGCGGCGGACTCGCGCTGATGCACGTTGCGGCCAGCCGCGCGCAGCCCATCCCGGTCTACGCCGAGATGAGCAGCATCAACCCGGTCTGCCTGCTGCCCGAGGCGCTGGCGGCGCGCGGCAAAGCCATCGCGCGCGAACTGGTCGACTCGCTGGTGCTCGGCGTGGGCCAGTTCTGCACCAATCCCGGCCTGCTGCTGGCGGTGGAGGGTCCGGCCCTCGACGCCTTCCGCGCTGCCGCCGTAGCCGCGATCGCCGCCAAGCCCGCCGGCACCATGCTGACGCCCGGCATCCGGCAGGCATTCGAGCGCGGCGTGGGCAAGCTGGCAGAGATCGAAGGCCTCGCCCGCATCGGCGCCGGCCAGCCCGCCAATGGCCCCAACCAGGCCCGCGCGGCAATGTTCGAGACCACGGCCAAGCGCTTCCTGGCCGACACCCGCATGCATGCCGAGGTCTTCGGGCCGTCCACGGTGCTGGTGGCCTGCCGCGACGCGGACGAACTGCTGGCCGTCACGCGCCACCTCGAAGGCCAGCTCACCGCCACCGTGCAGGCCGACGCCGGCGACCTCGCGCTCGCCGCCCGCCTGCTGCCGCTGCTGGAGCGCAAGGTGGGCCGGGTGCTGTTCAACGGCTACCCGACCGGCGTCGAGGTCTGCCACGCGATGGTCCACGGCGGCCCGTTCCCGGCCACGTCCGATACGCGCACGACCTCAGTCGGCACCTCGGCCATCGACCGCTTTCTCCGCCCGGTGTGCTACCAGAACGTGCCGGCGGAATTGCTGCCGGCGGCGTTGCAGGACGGGAATCCGCTGGGGGCGTGGCGGCTGACGGATGGTGTGCCGGGCCGCGGCTGACCTGCATCGACCACCAACAAGACCCTCAACAAAAACGACCGCACGAAGCGGTAATGCCGTTGAGATAAGGCTTCAATGACTACCGTCATCCCCGCGAAAGCGGGGATCCAGCGTCGTTTGAAGTCACTGGGTTCCCGCTTTCGCGGGAACGACGGTGGTTAACTGAACGGCAATGCCGCACGAAGCGGTCGTTTTTTCCTTTCCCGTGCGGGCGTCATCCGGCCATCAGGTCACCGGCGCCGGGTTGAACAGCACCAGCGCATTGTGCAACTGGTGATGCTCGGCCCACGTCTTCTTCCGACCGCTCGCCACGTCGAGCATCAGCCGGAACAGTTCCCAGCCCACGTCCTCGATGGACGCCTCGCCGGTCGCGATGCGGCCGGCGTTCACGTCCATCAGGTCGTGCCAGCGGCGCGCCAGGTCGCTGCGCGTGGCCACCTTGATCACCGGCACCTCGGCCAGCCCGTAAGGCGTGCCGCGCCCGGTCGTGAAGACGTGCAGGTTCATGCCGGCCGCCACCTGCAGCGTGCCGCAGATGAAGTCGCTGGCCGGCGTGGCCGCGTAGATCAGGCCCTTCTGGCGCAGCTTCTCGCCGGGCGACAGCACACCCGCGATCGGCGCCGTGCCCGACTTGATGATCGACCCCATCGCCTTCTCGACGATGTTCGACAGCCCGCCCTTCTTGTTGCCCGGGGTGGTATTGGCGCTGCGGTCCACGCGGCCCCGTTCGAGGTAGCGGTCGTACCAGGCCATCTCGCGGATCATCGCCTCGGCCACTTCCTGATTGGCGGCGCGGGCGGTGAGCTGGTCGATGCCGTCGCGCACCTCGGTCACTTCGGAGAACATCACGCTCGCCCCGGCACGAACCAGCAGGTCGGTGGCAAAGCCGACGGCGGGGTTGGCGGTGACGCCCGAGAAGGCGTCGCTGCCGCCGCACTGCACGCCCACCACGAGGTCGGACGCGGGGCAGGTCTCGCGGCGGCGCCGGTTCAATGTCTCGAGATGGGTCTGCGCCATCGCCATGATCGAATCGATCATCGACGCGAAGCCCACGTGCTGCGCGTCCTGCAGGCAGACCACGCCCACCTGCACCTCGCCCGCGCCGGTTTCGATGGGAATGGTGCCGGGCGGCAGCAGGCGGTTGGGCTGGAGCTTCTCGCAGCCCAGGCTGACCATCATCGCGGTGCCGCCGAAGTTGGGATTCAGGGCGATATTGCGCAACGTGCGAATGGGGATCACGGCGTCGGGCGCGTCGATGGCGACGCCGCAGCCGTAGGTATGCTCCAGCCCGATCACGTCATCGACATTCGGGTAGCGCGGCAGCAGTTCGGCCTTGATGCGGCGCACTGCGTGCTCGACTACGCCGGCCACGCACTGCACGGTCGTCGTGATGGCGAGGATGTTGCGCGTGCCGACCGTGCCGTCGGGGTTGCGGTACCCCTCGAAGGTATAACCCTCCAGCGGCGGCATCGGCGCGGGCTTGCGGGTGGCGATGGGCAGGTCGGTGAGGCCGGGCGCCTCGGGCATCGCAATGACGCGCTCGTTCACCCAGCTGCCGCGCGGCAGGTCCTTCAGCGCGTAGCCGATCACTACGTTGTAGCGGATCACGGCGTCGCCCTGCTTCAGGTCGGCCAGCGCCACCTTGTGGCCCTGCGGCACGCCCTCGCGCAGCGTCAGCCCATCGGCAAAGACCGCGCCTTCGGACAGGCCGCCGTCGTTGGCGACGATGGCGACGTTGTCGGCCTCATGGATCCGTATGTAGAGCGGCGACAGCGAATCGGGCGTGGGCGCGCCGGACTGGGGGGCATCGAGTTCGGACATCCTGGGGCTTCCTTCGGTTGGGGGTTCACGCGGTCTGCGGCGCGCTTTTGTGATATGTCATCGTATCACTAACTGTAGGCAGCGGCAGCGTGGATTGAATTCCGCGTTTACCCTTGGATCATCGTCAGCCAGCCAATATCGGCGCACTTTTTCCCGGCTCCAACGCGGCCGGCCCGCTGACTTCAGTGCAATTTCGCCTTGCCTCCCCGCAAAACCTAGTTGTATGATGACTGATATCAAGAAGCAACACAGGCGAGGCTGACTGCCCGCCTTCCACCCATCCGGCGACGAGGACACTCCGACATGACGACCCCGCAAGAACTCAAGCAGATCATTTCCGACGGCCTGCTTTCCTTCCCCGTGACCGACTTCGACGCGCAGGGCAACTTCCGCCCCGACACTTACGTCGAGCGTCTCGAATGGCTGGCCCCCTACGGCGCCTCGGCGCTGTTCGCGGCCGGTGGCACGGGCGAGTTCTTCTCGCTGACGCCGAACGACTTCTCCAACGTGATCCGCACCGCCGTGGAAACCTGCGCGGGCAAGGTGCCCATCCTGGCCGGCGCCGGCGGCCCGACGCGCGTGGCCATCGAGTACGCGAAGGAAGCCGAGCGGCTGGGCGCCAAGGGGGTGCTGCTGCTGCCCCACTACCTGACCGAGGCCAGCGAGCAGGGAATCGCCAACCATATCGAGGCGGTGTGCAAGTCGGTGAAGATCGGCGTGATCGTCTACAACCGCGGCAGTTCGCGCATCGGCGCCGACCTGTTGGAGACGCTGGTGGACCGCTGCCCCAACCTGATCGGCTTCAAGGACGGCGTGGGCGAGATCGAGGCCATGGTCCGCGTGCGCCGCAGGCTGGGCGACCGCCTGGCCTACCTTGGCGGCCTGCCGACGGCCGAGGTCTATGCCGCCGCCTACAAGGCGCTGGGCGTGCCGGTGTACTCGTCAGCCGTATTCAACTTCATCCCGAAGACGGCCATGGAGTTCTATCGCGCCATCGCCGCCGACGACCACGACACGGTCGGGCGCCTGATCGACTCGTTCTTCCTGCCCTACCTCGACATCCGCAACCGCTGCGCCGGCTACGCGGTCAGCATCGTCAAGGCAGGCGCGAAGCTGGTGGGCCACGGCGCCGGCCCGGTGCGGGCGCCGCTGACCGACCTGACCGAAGCGGAAATGGAGCGCCTCGACACGCTGATCCGCGCCCTCGGGCCGCAGTAACCCCTCACCTGCCCGCCAAAGCGCCGTCCAAGTCGCCTCACCTGCTCCCTCTGCATTGCCCAGGAATGACTATGCTCATGAGGGGCCGCACCGAAAGCGGCCCTTCATGGAGAACAGCTGGAGACAGCCATGGCAATGCTACGGAGACTGGGCGCGGCGGCCGTGATCGCCTGCGCGGCGCTGGCAACCTTGCCGACCCCGGCCAGCGCGGACGAGATCCCGATCATCACGGGCAAGCAGTGGACCCAATCGACGGAGCCGCTGAAGAAGGCCTACTTGGTCGGCATCGCCAACATCCTCCAGGTGGAAGCGGCCTACCATGCCGAACACGCACCGCCCGACTCGGAGAGCCTGCTGCCCCGCATCTCGAAGGGCATGACGGGCGAGACCCTCGATTCCGTGCGCGACCGGCTGGACCGCTGGTATGCCGCGAACCCGGACAGGCTCAACCGGCCGGTGATCGAGACGATCTGGTTCGAGATGGTCCTGCCGAAGCTGCAGGCGAAGAAGTAAGCGGGGGACGACCATGAAACACGTCGCAATGACAGCGCTGGCGCTGGTGCTCGCCGGCATGACGGGCTGCACCAACATGACACCGGCGCAGCAGGGCACGGCGTCCGGCGCAGCAATCGGCGCCGCGGCCGGCGCAGGCATCGCCGCCATCGCGGGCGGCAGCGGCTGGACCGGCGCCGCCATCGGCGCGGTGGCCGGTGGCGTGGCGGGCAACATCAAGGGCAACAAGCAGCAGCAGTCGGGCTGGTAACGTCGCCCCGGCATTCGGCAACAGGAGTTCCCGCCGACACCGTCACCATGACCCTTCCCTGACGCCATCGATGCCGACCGCCGATCCCGGGACGACACGGAGCGCCCGCTGGCAGCGCTGGCTGCCCGGGCTGGCCGCGCTCAGGACGTACCGCGCGGACTGGCTCCCCCGTGACCTGGCGGCCGGACTCGTGCTGACCACCATGCTGGTGCCGGTCGGCGTCGCCTACGCCGAGGCGGCGGGCGTGCCCGGCGTCAACGGCCTGTACGCCACCATCATCCCGCTGCTCGCGTATGCACTCTTCGGCCCGAGCCGCATCCTCGTGCTCGGGCCGGATTCCGCGCTGGCCGCGCCGGTGCTGGCAGTCGTCGTGCAGGTGGCGGGCGGCGACCCCATGCGTGCGGTGGCGGTGGCCAGCCTGATGGCGCTCGTTTCCGGACTGACACTGGTCCTGCTCGGCCTGCTCAAGCTCGGCTTCGTCACCGAACTGCTGTCAAAGCCGATCCGCTACGGCTACATGAACGGCATCGCGCTGACCGTGCTGGTCAGCCAGTTGCCGAAGCTCTTCGGCATTTCCTTCGACGACCAGGGCCCGCTGCGCGACGTCATCAGCCTGCTGGGCGCCATCCGGGCCGGCGAGGCCAACTGGTACAGCTTTGCGGTGGGCGCGTGCAGCCTGGCGCTGATCCTGCTGCTCAAGCGCTTCGAGCGGCTGCCGGGCATCCTCATCGCCGTGATCCTCGCCACCGTGGCGGTCTCGGCATTCCACCTCGACGCGCACGGCGTGAAGGTCCTCGGCAAGGTGCCGCAGGGCCTGCCGGCACTCCGCCTCCCCTGGCTCGCCGGCGCGGACCTGACCGCCATTGCCCTCGGCGGCGTGGCCGTGGCGCTGATCGCGTTCGCCGACACCAGCGTGCTGTCGCGCACCTACGCCATCCGTACGGGCCATCGCGTGAATCCCGACCAGGAGATGCTCGGCCTCGGCGCCGCCAACCTGGCGGCGGGACTGTTCCAGGGCTTCCCGATCAGCAGCAGCGCGTCGCGCACCCCGGTGGCCGAGGCGGCCGGCGCGCGCACACAGCTCACGGGCGTGGTCGGCGCCGTCGCGGTGGCAGCGCTGCTGCTGTTCGCGCCCGACCTGCTGCAGTACCTGCCCCTCAGCGCGCTGGCCGCCGTGGTGATCGCCGCGGCCATCGGCCTGATCGAGATCACCGACCTGAAGCGGATCTACCGCATCCAGCAGTGGGAGTTCTGGCTGTCGATGGGCTGCTTTGCCGGCGTCGCCGTGTTCGGCGCCATTCCGGGCATCGGCATGGCCATCGTGGTGGCCGTGATCGAATTCCTGTGGGACGGCTGGCGGCCCCACTTCGCCGTGCTGGGCCGGGTCGACGGCGTGCGCGGCTACCACGACATCACGCGCTACCCGCAGGCCGAGCGCATCCCCGGCCTGCTGCTGTTCCGCTGGGACGCGCCGCTCTTCTTCGCCAATGCCGAGGTGTTCCAGCGCCGCCTGATGGAGGCGGTGGACGAGTCGCCCACGCCGGTGCGCCGGGTGGTGGTGGCGGCCGAGCCGGTGACGAGCGTGGACGTGACCTCCGCCGACATGCTGCGCGAGCTGGGCAGGTCGCTGCGCGAGGCCGGCATCGCCCTGCACTTCGCCGAGATGAAGGACCCGGTGCGCGACAAGCTCCGGCGCTTCGAGTTGATGGAGGAGATCGGCAGCGGGCACTTCCATCCGACCGTCGGCGCGGCGGTGGACGACTGGCTCGAGGCGTCGGACATGCGGCGCGAAGGCAACGGCGAATAGATGGCGAACAGATGGCGAACAGATGGCGAACAAGGGTGCGCCATAAAGAAAGAAGGTGTCGCCTGGGACGACACCTTCAAGGACGCCGCTTGCGCAAACGGCGCCAGAGGAAGACAGACTGTTCTGCAGTGTTGTCGTTACCCCCGTTCCCCCTCCCCCGTTTACTTGCCGATATTCGCTGGCGAAATCCGTAATCCATGATTGGGCAAACGGGCACTGCCGGACATCGTGCGGAAGGATGAACATTGGCGACCCTGTCGTGCCGCAAACGGCGTCAGTCCGTCGCATCGCGGTACGCTGCCCGGATGCGGACTCATACCCGCTTAATGCCGTATTAATAATCGCGCGGCAAGCAACGTGCCAGGCGGCGCGCTGTGCCGCACGAGCGGGCCGGCGCCCGCCTCAGAAATCCCCCTCGCCGCACCACTTCACCACGGCATCGCGGAAGTCCTGGCAGAGGGGCGACAGGTAGCCGTCCGCGCGCCAGAAAATCGCCAGGTCCGGCGCTTCGGGCTCGCGCAGTGGCGCGAGGCGATCGAGACGCTGATGTCACGGCAATCCATCGGCAAGGTCGTGCTGGACCTGCCCTGAGCGAGGCAACGGAAACACGCAGATGAACGACAGCCATGCGGCCAACGCAAACCCGGGTGGGATCGACTTCGATGACAACGACACCTTCGCCGGCCTGACGGTGCTCGACCTGAGCCAGGGCATCGCCGGCCCATACTGCGGCCTCATCCTGCGCCAGCAGGGCGCGCGCGTGATCAAGGTCGAACCGCCCGGCGGCGACTGGGCCCGGCAGATGGGCCGCACGCGGGCGGGCCAGACGGCCATCGCCATCGCCTGCAACACCGGCAAGGAGAGCGTGCTGCTCGACACCCGTACCGAAGCCGGCCGCGACGCGCTGCGCCGGCTCGCGGAAGCGTCCGACGTGGTGATCCAGAACTACCGCCCCGGCGTGGCAGAGCGCATGGGCGTGGGCTACGACGCCCTCGCGGCGCACAACCCGGCGCTGGTGTATGTGTCGATCACCGGCTACGGCCGCCACGGCCCGCTGGCCGCGCTGCCTGCCGTCGACACGACCATGCAGGCGTACTGCGGTCTCATGCACGTCAACCGCGACGCCGCCGGCCAGCCGCGCCGCATCCCCTTCTTCCTGCTCGACCTGAACACCGGCATCTACGCCGCCCAGCAGGCATCGGCCGCACTCTACCGGGCGGCGCGCCGGGGCAAGGGACGGCACGTGCATGTGTCGCTGCTCGAAGCCGGCGCGGCGCTGCAGTCATACCTCCTGCAGGACGACGCCATGTTCCGCGACGCCGAGGCTGCCGTGGCCAATGCGCCCGCAGGGCCTGTTCCAGGCGTCCGACGGCCCCCTCTACGTCAGCATGCTGAACGACGCCATGTTCGTGCGGCTGGCGGGCGTCATGGGATTCGACGACTGGCTGGCCGACGACAGCCTGCGCACCAGCGCGGGGCGCATCCCCCGCTCGCAGGAACTTTGCCGCCGGCTGGGCGACGCGCTCGCTGTCAGTCCGGCAGCGCGCTGGGCGGCGCTGTTCACCGCGCACGACATCCTCTTCGCGCGCGTCGGCAGGCCGCAGGACCTGCCGGGCAGCGCGCAGGGTGCGGACGCCGGGGTCTTCGGCAGCGTGGCGCAACCGGGCATCGGCGCCCTGCCCTGGGCCAACCTGCCCGGGCTGGCGGGCGCCGCCGGTCCGTCCGGCACGGCGCCGCTGCTGGGCGAGCACACGCACGCCGTGATGGCGGAATTCGGGATTGCTGGCCGGTAGCCGGCAGGGGAGCGAGGGAGGGAAGGAGGAAGGTAAGGCCGGGGCCGACGACTCATCCATGTGGCCGAGACGCCGGGGCACAGTCCGGCGGGCCGCCCGAACCGCCGCATGACAGTCCCTAGACCGCATGGCGGATGGCAGCGGGCTCGGCGCGCCTGCTAGGGTGCGAATACTTCAACGAGGCATGCGCCAGGTCACGGCAAGGTGACCGGCGGCACGGGGGTCATCATGTCGGATTCAGCCCGGACAGAAGCGACGCCGGATACCGCTGCGCCAGCGGTATCGCTGCAGGACGCCCTCGTCGAATTCGCGGCGCGCGGCGCGACGGTATTCCTGCTCGGCGTGTTCGCCTTTGCGGCACTGCACCGCTGGCTGGCCGACACGAGCCGCATCACCCTGCTGCTCATCGTCGTGACGGAATCCCTGACGGTCGGCTTCGCCCTGTTCTCCCGGACGCCGCGCCGGCGCGACTGGAGCCCGGTGGCGCTGTTCAGCTCCATCGCGGCCACTTTCTATTTCCTGTTCATCCAGCTCGATACCGGCACGCGCATCGTCTCCGAGGCATTCGGTGCCTCCCTGCAGGCGGCCGGCCTGCTCTGGCAGATCTACGCGAAATGCTCCCTGCGGGCCGCCTTCGGCCTGTTGCCGGCCCACCGCGGCATCGTCACGCGTGGCGCCTACCGCGTGGTCCGGCATCCGATCTACCTC
>Ga0335083_10008616_pt1 | contig 12442 bp, 10 predicted proteins | sample Lox_Sample_42_FD_206716 | JGI IMG/M metagenome (GOLD analysis project Ga0335083, IMG submission 206716) | Soil microbial communities from Loxahatchee National Wildlife Refuge, Florida, United States - Lox_Sample_4.2 | ecosystem: Environmental > Terrestrial > Soil > Wetlands | place: USA... | reverse complement strand
CCATCGTCGTCATCGGCGGCGGCTTGACCGCCATCGATACCGCTACCGAATCGCTGGCCTACTATGTCGTGCAGGTCGAAAAATTCCTGCACCGCTACGAAACGCTGGTGGCCGAAAAGGGCGAGCAGGAAGTGCGCGCCGGCTGGAGCCAGGAAGAAACCGAAACCGCGGACGAGTTCATCGCGCACGCCCGCGCCATCCGCGCCGAACGTCACGCGGCCGCGCTCGAGGGCAGGCGGCCAAACTTGATCGGCCTGCTGAACTCGTGGGGCGGGGTCACCATCGCCTATCGACGACGCCTGGTGGATTCCCCCAGCTACACACTCAACCACGAAGAAGTCTGGAAGGCCTTCGAGGAAGGCATCCGTTTCGCCGAGTGCCTGGCCCCCGCCGAGGTCGAAGTGGACCGCTTCGGTCATGCTTCGGCACTGCACCTCACGCGCCACAAGTATGAACCGGAGCGGGGAAAAATGTCGCCCGCGGGCGACCCCGTGCGTCTTCCCGCCCGTTCCATTCTGGTGGCCGCCGGCACTCAGCCCAACACCGTACTCGGCCGGGAAGATCCCGCGAACTTGTTTCTGGATGGCCGCTGGTTCCAGGCAGTGGATGAAGAAGGCAATCCGGTGCGGCCCGAACCTGTCGCCAAGCCGCGGCACTCACGAGTGCTCACCTCGATGCGGCCCGACGGGCGCGGTATCAGCTTCTTCGGCGATCTGCATCCTTCCTACGCGGGCAACGTGGTCAAAGCCATGGCCAGCGCCAAGCAGGGCTATCCGGTGGTCTCCAGGGTTCTCGCGCGGCGGGCGCCGTCGACTCCCGCGCCCAGCGAGTTAATCGATCGCTTGAACGGCGAACTCCGCGCCGTGGTCCAAAAAGTCGAGCGCCTGACGCCCAACATTGTGGAAGTCGTGGTTCATGCACCCATGGCCGCACGGGCATTTCAGCCCGGCGAATTTTACCGATTGCAGAATTACGAAACGCTGGCCACGCGCGTCAACGGCACCACGCTGGCCATGGAAGGGCTGGCGCTCACCGGCGCTTCGTTGGATCGCGAAAAAGGATTGCTGTCCACCATTGTGCTCGAAGTGGGCGGGTCTTCCGATTTGTGTACGCTGCTCAAGCCCGGCGAGCCTGTGATCCTGATGGGGCCGACCGGTACTCCCACCGAAACGCCTTCGCGCGAGACCGTTCTGCTGGCGGGCGGCGGCCTCGGAAACGCCGTGTTATTTTCCATCGGCCAGCAACTGCGCGCGAGCGGTTCCCGTACTATTTATTTCGCAGGATACAAGAAGATGATCGACCGCTATAAGGTCGAAGAAATCGAAAAAGCCGCCGACGTCGTGATATGGTGCTGCGACGAAGCGCCCGGCTTCACGCCCGATCGCGTCCAGGACAAAGCCTTCGTCGGAAACATCGTGGATGGCATGGCCGCCTACGCGCGCGGCGATCTGGACGAGCCTGAGATTCCCTTCAGCACGGTGGATCGTTTAGTCGTGATTGGCTCGGACGCCATGATGCACGCGGTGCAGCGCGCCCGCCACGGTGTGCTGGCGCCGTATCTGAAGAAAGGGCACAAGGCCATCGCCAGTATCAACTCGCCGATGCAATGCATGATGAAGGAAATCTGCGCGCAGTGCCTGCAGCTTCACAAGGATCCTCTGACGGGCGAAGAGACGGTGGTTTTCTCCTGCTTCAATCAGGACCAGCAGATGGACCACGTCGATTTCGCGAGCCTGCACACGCGTCTTAGCCAAAACGGCGTTCAGGAAAAGCTCACCAAGCAGTGGATCGACCGCTGCCTGCGCCGGATTGGCGCACGCGAAGAGCTGGTTGTGCAATAAGTTTCCGTAGGTCCGGGCGAAACTCCTTCTCCAGAAAATCATCAAAGATTTGCGAAGCTCTCTCGCTCGACACCCGTGCGACCGGTAAGTCCGCGGTGAAAAGCCTGGCCCGATTCCGTAAGCGTGCGGGAAAAGCTCGCGATATGGACGTGCTTACCAGCTACGCCGCCACACTTCACGTCCCAGACGAAGAGCAGGAGTGCGCTGTGCCGTTGCTGGAGTACTTGGGAGCACACCGGCGGAAGTTCGCCAAGAAACTCTATAGCGAGGTGAAGCAGCGTCGCAAAGCAGTGCGTGCTGACTTGAAGCGCATGCCGGACGTACTTGCCAAACGCGTCCGGCAGAACGGCGACGGCCGGCAGGGAGACATTGCAGCTGCCAGCGTGACGGCAACCGCCGTGAGTCTAGCCGAGCAACTGGCGGCTCCTCGCCATTTAGGAAGAGAAAATCTGCACCCCTACCGGCTGAAGGTCAAAGAGCTGCGAAACGTGCTTCAACTGGCGGCCGGAGATTCGCATCCCAAGTTCGTGGACGACCTGAAGCAAGTCAAAGATGCGATCGGCGAATGGCACGATTGGGGAGAACTCATCGCGATCGCGCAAAAGGCTCTCGACTACGGAAACGGATGCGGCCTGCTGGCCGAAATGAAACGAATCGCCAATGACAAGTACGACCACGCCCTGGCTCTCGCACAGCGGCTCAGAAAGCAGTACCTGCGCACCGCGCATCCGAGAGGAAAGGCGGCCGTTGCAGCCGCGCCGGGAGTGCCGCGCGAAACGGTTTGGGACGCCATCGCGAGGCTGGCCTGAGCCATGAAGCTGGCAAAGAACCGCAATCCTGCGCGATCCAAGCCTGCGCGGACGCCGGGCGCGGCGCAAGTTCCGGTCGTCATCGAGACTCCCAAGGGCAGCCGCAACAAACTCAAATACGATCCCGGCAAACGCGCCTACAAACTGTCCAAGGCCATGCCTGAGGGCATGGTCTTTCCTTACGATTTCGGGTTTGTCCCCGGGACTAAAGCCGACGATGGAGACCCGCTGGATGTTCTGCTGTTAACCGACGCCCCGCTTTTTCCCGGCTGCCTGGTGGATTGTGCTCTGATCGGCGTGATCGAAGCCGAGCAACAGGAAGAGGGCGAGACGGAGCGGAACGATCGCCTGATCGCCGTCGCGCGGGCTGCGCTGCTCTACTCCGGCATCGAGAACATCGCCGATTTGAATCCGCTGGTGCTGAAACAAATCGAAGAGTTCTTCGTTAATTATCAGAAGGTCCGCAACGTCAAGGTGAAGATCCTGGGTCACCGTGGGCGCGATCAAGCGCTTCAGATTTTGCGCCAGAGTAGGAAGAAATAGATCTCGCCAGCCGGCTTGGCGCTCATCGGCAGCTTAGAATTAAAGATGTGATTGCATCCGTTCCTGTTGCGCGCGGGCCGCGGGGTCTGCCGGTCCTCGGGCATCTTCCCGCCTTTCGCGCCAAGCCCATTTCATTTCTGATGAGGATGGCGCGCGAGTATGGCGATCTTCCGCATTTCAGGCTGGGATCGTTTCCCGTGTATCTGCTCAACCATCCGGACCTGGTGCGCGAGGTTCTGGTAACCCGGCAGTCGAATTTCATCAAGAGCCGGGCCTTGCAGCGCGCCCGGGTTTTATTGGGCGAGGGCTTGCTGACCAGCGAAGGTGATTTTCACAAAAGACAGCGCCGCCTGGTGCAGCCCGCCTTTCATCGCGACCGGCTGGCGGCGTATGCGGCGGTGATGAGCGATTACGCGGCCCGGCTGCGCGACCGTTGGACGGACGGAAGCACCCTGGACGTGGCCGCGGAAATGATGCGTCTGACGCTGGCCGTGGTCGGCAAAACGCTGTTTAGCGCGGATGTGGAATCCGAAGCTTCCGAAATCGGCGACGCTTTGACCACCGTCTTGAAGATGTTCAATCTTCTCATGATGCCGTTCTCGGAATATCTGGAAAAGCTGCCGCTGCCGTCGATGCGGCGTTTCGAGAAAGCGCGGGCGCGCCTGGATGCCACCATCTACGGGTTAATTGAGGAGCGGCGCGCCAGCAGCCAGGATCGCGGCGACCTGCTTTCGATGCTGTTGCTGGCGCAGGACGAAGAGGACCAGGGCAGCGGCATGACCGATAAGCAGGTGCGGGATGAGGCACTGACATTGTTCCTCGCCGGGCACGAGACCACTGCCAACGCGCTGACCTGGACGTGGTATCTGTTGTCACAAAATCCGGAGTGCGAGCGGCGCCTGCATCAGGAATTGGATGCGGCGCTGGCAGGGCGCGCGGCGCAGGCGGCCGATCTTCCCGCGCTGCGCTACACCGAGATGGTTTTCACCGAGGCGATGCGGCTTTATCCGCCGGCCTGGGCCATCGGGCGCATGTCGATCGAGCCGTTTGAGCTGGGCGGGATCGAGATCGCCGCTGGATCGATTTTCATCGCGAGCCCTTACGTGACGCATCGCGATCCACGCTGGTTTCCAGACCCGGAACGGTTCGATCCCGAGCGATGGACCAGGGAAGCGCGCGAGGACCGGCCGAGATTTTCGTATTTTCCGTTCGGCGGTGGCGCCCGGGTCTGTATCGGGGAGCGATTCGCGTGGATGGAAGGCGTGTTAGTGCTGGCCACCCTGGCGCAAGAATGGAAACTGCGCCTGGCGCCCGGGCAGAAAGTGGATACCCTGCCGCTGATCACCCTCCGGACCAAGTACGGGATGAAGATGGTGCTGGAGAAGCGGCGCCGGCCTTAGCAGCCGGAAGCCACACCAGGAGCGGCGGGTTTCACTTTTTTGTTGCGGCACGGCGGCGCTTTGGGGCATAGTAGGAATTGAGTTAGCACGATCATGTAGGGCGCACCGGAACCGAGACCGCTTCACGCGAGAGTCGTTCAAGAGCGCTCTATTTCAATCTATGGGCGGCGATTCTCGATGGCGGACGACCTACTCTTTCTCACTGAGTTGCTCGGCCTCAAGGTCTACGACCTCAAGGGCCGCAGCCTGGGTTTCGTCAAAGACGCCGCCATCGTCCCGCTGATTCATCCTGCCCGAGTGGACCGCTACCTGATAGGCGGCGGCTGGGCTTGGCTTACCGTCCGGCACGATCAAGTCCGCGCGGTTTCGCTCGACGGAGTTTATCTGAAGGATGAGCAGCTCACTCCCTATCACTCCGACGAATACATGCTGCGGCTGGTGCGGGACCTGCTCGACCAGCAGATTATCGACGGGCACGGCCGCAAGGTGGTGCGCGTCACGGATGTTACTTTCAACGTCGACCGCGAAGAACAGGGCGACGTTCTAAGCATCACCGAGGTCGACATCGGCCTCCGGAGCATGTTCCGCCGCCTGATGCAGGGCGTGATTTCGCCACGCCTGGTGCGCCGGCTCCAAAACGTAATCCCGCCGCACTCCATCCGCTGGGAACATTGCAGCATCCTCGAAGCCGACCCGCAGCGCCGCCTGCGCCTCAACGTGAGCAACGAGATTCTCGAGCGCATGCATCCGGCCGACCTGGCCGACATCGTGGAAGAGCTGAGCCCGGACGATCGGGAGGCCATCTTCGAAACCATCGATAGCGAGGTAGCTGCGGAAGCGCTCTCTGAGGTCGAGCCGGACATTCAGGCCAGTATCCTGGAGTCGCTCGAAACCGAGAAAGCCGCCGATATTGTGGAGGAAATGGCGCCACACGAAGCCGCCGACGTGCTGGCCGAATTGGAAGAGCAGACCTCCGAGGAGATCCTGCAGGAAATGGAGCCCGAGCCAAAAACGGAGGTCGAGGAACTGCTGGAATATTCCGAGAACTCAGCCGGCGGCTTGATGAACACCGAATATGTCGCGCTGCCCGAGCACGCCACGGTGGCGGATGCAATGGAAGCGCTCAAAGCGCACGAGGAAATTCTCGAGAAGATCAACACGCTATTCCTGGTGGACGAGAAGGAGCAGTTGACGGCCTCGGTGCCCTTGGCGCGCCTGTTTACGGCCGCAGGCGCCACACCTCTCAAGGATCTCGCTGCTACCGAAACGCCCATCCACGTGGACATCGATGAGAAGCAGGATCGCATCACGGAGATTTTCGACAAATACAATCTGCTCGCGCTGCCGGTGATCGATGAGGCGGGCAAACTGGCCGGCGCCATCACGGCCGACGAAGTGATTTCGCTGTTGAGGCACAAATGAGGGAAGAGGACCCGCCGCTAGGCGCCAAACAATCGCGTGCTCAAAAACCTCCGCTATCAAATCGCGATTTTTCTGTCGGTGGTCGGTCCCGGCCTCATCACCGCCAACGTCGATAACGACTCGGGCGGAATTCTTACTTATTCGCAAGCGGGCTCGAAGTACGGCTACCTCCCGCTGTGGACCCTGATTCCCATCACGCTGCTGCTGATCGTCACGCAGGAAATGTGCTCGCGCATGGGCGCCGTGACGGGCAAAGGTTTGTCCGATCTGATCCGCGAAGAGTTTGGCCTCAGGACCACGTTCTTCTTGATGATCGCGCTGGTGCTGACCAATTTCACCAACGTGATCGCGGAATTCGCGGGGATCGCCAGCTCGCTTGAACTATTCCACATCAGCCGCTACATCTCCGTTCCGATATGCGGTGTCGCGGTGTGGCTGCTGGTGGTGCGCGGGACTTACCGCAGCGTCGAAAAAGTGTTTCTGTTCGCCTGCTCGCTGTACGTGACGTATATCTTCTCGGCGTTCCTGCTTAAGCCGGACTGGAAGGAAGCGGCGGTTTATAGTTTCAGGCCGATTCTGATGTTCGACACAGGCTACATCACTATGTTGATCGCGATGGTCGGCACGTCCATCGCTCCGTGGATGCAGTTCTACCTCCAGTCGGCCATCGTGGAGAAGGGGATCACCGCCAAGGAGTACGTGCAGTCGCGCGTGGAAGTGGTGGTGGGTTGCATTCTGACAGATGTCGTGGCGTTTTTCATCATTGTGGCTTGTGCCGCGGCGATCTGGGCTCACGGCGCCAAGGACATTAATGATGCCGCCGACGCCGCCGTGGCGTTGAAGCCCTTCGGTCAATACGCTTACTTATTGTTTAGCGCGGGCCTTTTCAACGCTTCGTTTTTCGCGGCCTGCATTTTGCCGTTGTCGACGGTCTTCACGGTGTGCGAGGGCCTCGGTTTTGAATCGGGCGTCGATAAACGCTTTCACGAAGCGCCGGTTTTCTACTGGCTATTTACGCTGCTCATCGTGCTGGGCGGCGGCGTGATTTTGTGGCCGAATTTCCCGCTAGTCAAGATGATTTTGTTGTCGCAAGTCATCAACGGCATCCTCCTGCCGGTGGTCTTGATCTACATGGTGATGCTGATCAACAAGCGAAGCCTGATGCGCGAGTGGACCAATTCGCGGCTGTACAACGCCGTGGCGTGGGTCTCGGTGATTATCATGATCGGTCTTACGCTGGCGCTGGCCTCGATCACGGTAAAGCAAATGATGCAATCGGCCCGCGCCGAGCCGCCCCCGACCGTTTCACGGCCGCTCGCCCAGATGCAGCGCGACGATGCCCGCGGTCATGCGATGAAAACGGACGTTCGCGAATCCCGCGGCGCGCATTTGGTCCGCTAGCGCGGCTGCGTTGGGAAATTTGCGAACCGATTCCGGAAGGTAAGAGTATGCTTCGCGAGAACCTGAGATCCAGCCGCCGACTCGGGGAAGAATGGCGCGCGAATAGAAGTCGTACATCCGGGCTAGCAGGCGGTTCGGAGGCGTCGAGAACTCCAGGATCGCCAGGCCACCGCCGGGCTTGAGAATCCGTAAAAGCTCACTCAGGGCGTGCTCGTAATTAGCGAGATTCCGGAAGCCGAAGGCGATGGTTACCAAATCGAGAGACGCGCCGGCCAGCGGCAATTCGAGGGCATCGGCTTCGAACAAGGCCGCGCGCGATCCCCGGCGTTTTGCTTTCACGCTCGCCTCGACCAGCATGGGATGGCAGAAATCGCTGCCCAAAATTCGCGCCTGCCCGCGCGCTTCGAGCGCCAGCATCAGGTCACCGGTTCCGCAGGCGACATCCAGCACTCGCGCCACGGGATTGGCAAGAAACCGCGCAATGCTTCGGACCGTGCGCGCGCGCCAATAGCGGTCGATATTCAGCGACAACAGATGATTCAGCAGGTCATAGCGCGGAGCGATGCGGCCGAACATGCCCCGCACCCAGGCGGCCGCCTGCTCGGGATCTTGGATGCCTGCCGGCGTCGTTCCTTGATTCGCCGCCGTTTCCTTCAGCAAGCCAGCGCTTCCTCAATCGACGCCAGGACTAGTTTGTCGTCGACGTCGGCGGTAATTTTGACCGCGCCTATCCGTTCGGGCAGAACAAAATGGATGCGGCCTTTAATCGTTTTCTTGTCGTGCAAAAGGCGAGCGGCCAGGCGGCGCGGATCCAGGCCGGCCAGCGGTGGAAACGGCCCGTAAGAATTGACGCACTCGACAATTTCGTTGCGATCCTCGCGCGGCAGCATGCGCTCCTTTTCACCCAGCAAACTGGCTGCTTTCATGCCCCACGCCACTGCCTCACCATGCAGAAAGCGCGAGTATCCAGTCTCGGCCTCTAACGCATGCCCGAAAGTGTGGCCGAAATTCAAGATGCGCCGCCGGTCTTCCTCTTTCTCGTCGCCTGAAACCACCGCCGCCTTGAGCCGCACCGAATCGCAAATCATGCGGTCCACGACATCCGGCGCATGCGCCATTACGCGCTGAGGCTCTCGCCTCATCAACCAAAACAGCTCCGCGTCGGCAATCACTCCATGCTTGATGATTTCGAACAAACCCGCGCGATATTCGCGCTCCGGCAGCGTGTCCAGCACGGAAGGATCGATCAGGACCGCCAGCGGCTGATGGAAACTTCCGACAAGGTTCTTGCCTGCGACCAGGTTCACGCCGGTCTTGCCGCCAATGGCCGCGTCCACTTGCGCCAGCAGCGTGGTGGGAATCTGGATCACAGGAATCCCGCGCATGAAGATGGCGGCCAGGAATCCGGCGACATCGGTCAGGATGCCGCCCCCGAATGCGACCACGATGCTCGAACGGTCGCCGCCTCGTTCCACCATCTGCTCGGCGAGCGCTTCCACTGCGGCCAACCTTTTTCGTTCCTCGCCGCCGGGAAAGAATAATATCTCGGTCGCGCAGTTTCCAGCGACTCCCTGAAGCAGGTGTCCGTGCAACTTCCAAACGTCTTCGGTGGAGACAAAAAACATTTTGCCGGCGCGCGCGGGAATAAATTCGCCAAGTCGCGCGAGACAGCCGCGCTCGACCACGATGGGATAACGGCGCTGCGGCGTTTCCACCGCGAAAGACGGCATACAATCGTTGTACCATGTGGTTATCGCCGTCTTCCCGGAAGAGATTCACTCCCATTTTTTGTTGACTGGCGCGCGTGTCGCCGGACTCGCCCTGAGGTCCGATTAGCATGCTGAAAGCCGTGGGACTCCCGCTGCTCCTCGCCTTCGCCGCCGGCGAGGCCATTCAGATTCGAGGACCGCAGGCCATTTTATGGACAGCCCCAGCCATCCTGTTCGCAGCCATGTCGATTGCCTGGGCCGCGGAGTCGGCGCAATTCTTCATCGCGCAAGGATTCGCTTTGGCCATCTTGGCCTGGATGCAGACGCTGCCGGAATTCGCTGGAGAAGCGGTCCTGGCTTGGCACGGGCAAATCCCCTACCTGTTCGCCGCGCTCACCGGCGCGCTACGGCTATTGACCGGCCTCGGCTGGCCCATGATTTATTTCGCGGCAGCAACCGTGTATCGGAGGCGAGACCGGGAGCCGCTCGGTCGCATCGTGCTCGAGCGCGAACATAGCGTGCAAGTGGTGGGGCTGCTGGCCGCCATGATCTACATAGGCGTGATCGTCGCAAAAGGTTCGGTGAACTTGTTCGATGCCGTCGTCCTGACCGCCATTTACGCCGCTTACCTGGCCATCCTGGGCAAGATGCCGCCGCAGGAAGAGGAAGGCATCCAGGAGCTAGAACGCATTCCGCGAGCCATCGTCCTGGCGCCGCGTGCCCGCCGCATCGCGTTCATCGGCGGACTCTTTCTAATCGGCGGCGGCCTCATCTACATTTCGACCGATCCTTTCATCGGAAGCTTATTTGGGATTTCCAACACTCTGGGAGTCCCTGCCTTCATCTTCATTCAATGGGTTTTTCCGTTTGTCACCGAGTTTCCCGAAGGGCTTTCGACGTTCTATTTCGCCCGCACCGTGATTCGCGCGCCCATGGCACTGATGAACATGGTGTCCAGCAACATCAATCAATGGACGTTGCTGGTTGCGATGCTGCCGGTAGTTCTATCGCTCAGCGCCGGAAGCGTAACGCCGCTGCCTTTGGATCACCAGCAAACCCTCGAAGTGCTGATGACGGTGGGCCAGCAACTGGTCGGAATGCTGTTCCTGGTGAACATGGAGCTGGCCTGGTGGGAGGCGGCCGCGCTGTTTGTGCTTTGGTTCGTGCAATTCGTCGCATCCGCGATCCCGCCCGGGTCTCTACTCGGAGAAATCGCCGGCCACATGCACGGCTGGATCACCGTCACGTACTTCGTCTGGGTGGCCTGGGAGCTTCTCCGACTCCTGTTGGGACAAAAAAAACCGGTGGCGTTCACCGAGTTCGCCAAGATGTGGCGCACGCATATTTCGGTTCCCAATGGTCGTTAATGGCGCCGGATGGCGGAGGCAAATGGAAACGGCAGAATCGACCGCAGCGTTGATACTCTCACCTTGCGACTAAGTTACCCAGTCCCACCATTCCTACGGCAAGAGGCATCGCACCCACATAAATTAGCGACACCAATCCATTTGTCCCGCGTGAGTCATTTGTGCCCACCGAAGTAGAATGGAAGCACGACGCTATGCCTCGGGATGATCGAATCGCGAGACTTGCTAAGCAAATCGACGGCGATATACGCAAGGATCAGCACCTGTTGTTGACGGCACCGGAAGTCCTGGAACTTCGCCGTCGGGGGGCTTCCGAGCTTCACGCGATATGCGCTGATTTTGCCGCTTCCGTGAATCGACTCCTCTCTCCGCCGGTTCTCGAACTCACTCCCGAGGAATACAATCCCGAAATGTTCCGCGAATCCGGCGCGAATCTCATCCAGTTCAATGCGCACGGCCGAATCATCCAGATTGCTTTCCAGGCTACGCGGGAGATTTTCTCAACGGAGAAATTCCTGATTCCCTATATTCTCGAAGGCGAGGTCCGGGCGTTCAACCAGGAAATGTTGGAACGAACCCAAATTCGGAGTCAGGCGTTGTTTTTCTGTCTAGAGGAAAAGAGGAATACCTGGCGCTACTATGAATGGCTCCATGGCCGGACGGGACTGTTTAGCCGCGACCAGCTGGTGAGCCTGCTAGAGCGGCTGGTTTGAAACGCGTAAAGCAGCGGCAGCGGCTCAATAAAGCACGCTACACTCGTCGTAGAGCGAGCTGCAGGAGCGGGCGCGTAGCTCAGGTGGATAGAGCACCTGCCTTCTAAGCAGGTGGTCGCTGGTTCGAGTCCAGCCGCGCCTACCATAATTCTCAAGTAGATACAGGACAAATAATTGGTGATTAGCACGTTGCCAGGTTTTATGTCCCGGCACGCCATGTACTCCCTCCCGCAAGCAGTTGCGTAGACTCTTCCCGGCCCGGCAAGCCGAAACTCTGGCACGAAGCCTTGAATACAGCAGGGCACGTGAAAGGTTGGGGGGAGAATTGTCGCCTGTATTGATATGGCGAAATCGCCCCGGATCATTTCGGTCGTTCCGTCACCTGGGCAATTGCCGCGGAACAGCAAAATCGGAGAAGGGCCTTTATCGGGTTTCGGTCAGGTGAAGGTTCGTCCGTGCGGCCGAGGACACGGAACACATAATTTCCGATACCGTCTCGCAGGTGTATCGGGCCAGAGGAGTCGCAGATGCAATTGATGCAATTAAGAATGGCAATCGTACTTTTTGCCGCAAGCGCGGCCGCTTTTGCAGACAGCGTGGTTGTGCCGAACTCGCAAGCTACCGCGGCGGGCAACACTCCTTTCAAGATCGGGAAAAACGCCAGCCGAATCCAAGAAGTTATAGGCAGCGGCCAGTTTAGCCAATTTACCGGTCCGGTGACCATCACCGCTCTCCGTGTCCGGTCATCCCCCGGCTCCGGCCCGCTCAATTTCACGCTCGCTTCCTATATCGTGACGCTATCGACCACGCAGGCCTACCCGAACACAAATAACGGACACACACTTGTCAGCACTACTTATGCCAGCAACGTGGGGCCGGACGCCACAGTGGTTTACAACAGCTCCTATACAGCAAATTCTCCCGGGTGCGCCGGGTCCGGGCCGTGCCCTTTCGACATAGTGCTCAAGCTGGCGACCCCTTTCTCCTACGATGCTTCCAAAGGCAGGCTCCTCATCGACTTGGTCTCCTCGCCGCCGACCGGAGCATTCGCGGGCGCACTGGACGCCGAGTCGTTCTCAGACAGCACTAGCAGTAATGTAGCCATTGTTTTAGGCGACCCCTCCTCACAAACAGGCACGTTGTATTTAGCGGGGCTGGTTTTCGAAATAGATACCGCCGGTTCCAGCACCCCAACACCCACGATCGGGAGTGTGTACAATGCGGCCGACTCCTCAAC
>Ga0335083_10008615_pt1 | contig 12442 bp, 9 predicted proteins | sample Lox_Sample_42_FD_206716 | JGI IMG/M metagenome (GOLD analysis project Ga0335083, IMG submission 206716) | Soil microbial communities from Loxahatchee National Wildlife Refuge, Florida, United States - Lox_Sample_4.2 | ecosystem: Environmental > Terrestrial > Soil > Wetlands | place: USA: Florida... | reverse complement strand
TGAGGCCGCCGCGCGCCAGATAGCACGCGGTGACCAGACCGTTGTGTCCCGCGCCCACGACGATCGCGTCGTAGCGCTTACCCGTCTGTGTCGCCATGCTCTGTCCGACCCCCCGGCCGGTGGTCAAGCGGGCATCTTGCGTGAAGATCCGCTCGCACGCAGCGTGGTGTCGATGGCGATCTCGAAGGCTGCCAGCGTTTCCGTCAGGCACGATTCGTCGTGCGCGGCCGAGACGAACCAGGGCTCGCGGGAGTCAGGCTCGCACAGGATGCGCTGGTCATGCAGGACCTTCGCGGCTGCGTCGTAGAACGAGTAGTCACTGCTCTTCCAGTCACGGTAGTTGCGCGGCGGCTCGTGTGCGAAATACAGGCCGCTCATGGACGGATGACCCACGAAGCTGTGCGCAATGCCGCGCGCCTTGAGGATGCTGCTCATGCCATTGCGCAACCGGGTGCCGTACTGTGCGATCCGGTCGAGCGCGTCGGTCTCATCCAGGATCTCGAGTGTCTTCTCAGCGGCGGCCATCGACACCGAGTGCGCAGTGTACGTGCCGCCATGAGCGACGCCCTTGCCGATCTTGCGCATGATCTCTTCGCGCCCGGCGAGGACCGAGATGGGATAACCGTTGGCCACTGCTTTCGCGAACGTGCACAGGTCGGCATTCACTCCATACAGCTGCTGCACGCCGCCGCGAGCAACGCGGAAACCCGTCTTCACCTCGTCGATGATGAGCACGACGCCATGGCGATCGCACAGGGAGCGGGCCGCGCGCAGGTACTCCGGATCGGCCGCGATACCCAGGCAGTTGCCCATGATGGGCTCGATGAGCATGCAGGCGATCTTGTCGGCCCGACGCTTGAGCACGTCCTCGAGCTGGTTCGCATCGTTTGCCTGCACGAAGTGCGCGAAGCTGCGCGTGCTGACGGGAATGCCCTGGCTGTAGGGATGGATCTCCGGGTCGCCGACCTGCGTCCACTTGTCCATGGGCGTGTACCACATGGCGGCATCGAACAGGCCGTGGTAGCTGCCTTCCAGGATCACGTAGTCATCTTTGCCGGTGTAGGCGCGCGCGAGGCGCAGAGCCGCCATCACCGCCTCGGTACCGGAGTTGGAGAAACGCACGAGCTCTGCGGCCGGCACCATCTTCGCGATGCGTTCGGCGACACGGAATTCGCGCTCGGTGGACAGTGCGAACACGCCTCCCACCTGCATGCCTTCACGCGCGGCGGCATCGACCCGCGGGTCCGCGTAACCCAGGATGGCCGGTCCGTAGCCGAGGCGGTAGTCGATATAGACGTTGTCGTCGAGGTCGGTGATCCGCGCGCCGCGTCCCTGCTTGATGTAGATGGTGCGGTCCTCGCCCCAGTAGCGGAAATTCGAGGCCACGCCCAGCGGCAGGCGCTTGATGGCTCGCTGGAAGTGCTCGTGGCTCTTGGTCAGATTGCGGGACATGCGCAGATCCCCCTGTTGTTGGGCGCCTTGCGGCGCGGCGTCCAATGGGCCGTCGGTCGAGGCGGCCAGGCCGTACCCGTCACGGTACCACGGGTGCCGGCCATCGTCTATATGAACATATAAACTTTTGGGATAGACTTGCATAGCCATATAAATTTGCGGGAGACCCTCCATGAATGCCTCCGTCCTGCAGACCCCCGAGACCGCTCCCGCCGCCCTGCCCCGCGCCCTGCCCGCCTGGGTCTACAACCATCCGGAGCTGAGCCGGCTCGAATTCGAGCGCGTGCTCAGGCCGAGCTGGCAGATCGTCTGTCACGTCAACTCCATTCCGAATCCGGGCGACTACGTCACGCTCGACATCGGACCGGACAGCGTGATCGCCGTGCGCAATGCGCAGGGACAGATTCAGACATTCCACAACGTATGCCGGCACCGCGGCGCGCGTCTCGTCGAGGGCAGCGGCAGCTGCCCCGGCGTGATCACCTGCCCGTATCACGGATGGACTTATCGCACCAGCGGCGAGCTGATGGGCGTTCCGGTGCGCGACAGCTTTCCCGGCCTGGAGCGCGCCGACTTCGGCCTGAAGAGCGTGCGCATGTCGATCCAGTTCGGCTTCGTGTTCGTGTGCCTGGCGGGAAACCCGCCGCCACTGGAGCAGACCTGGGGCGCCTTCCTCGAGGACTTCGCGCCGCATGACTTCGAGAACATGCAGCCGCTGGGGCCGCTGTACATCGAGCACTGGGACGTGGACTGGAAGATCGCGATGGACAACTACCTCGAGTCCTACCACGTCCCGATCGGACATCCCGGGCTGTACCGCATGTTCACGCCTGACTACGACGATCAGGCGAAGTTACCCAGCCATGTTGCGCGCGGCGTGAGCTGGCTACGCGACCGGCCGTCTTCGCGCTGGAGCGAGCGCATGTACCAGCAGATGATCGGCGATGTGACCCAGCATCTGCCGGAGCCGCATCGCAGGCGCTGGTCGTTCTACAGCATGCAGCCCAACCTGGGCATCGACGTGTTTCCCGACCAGATGGACTTCTTCCAGGTGCTGCCGCGTGGACCAGGCAAGTGCACCATCCGCGGTGGAGTGTTCGGACGGCCGGATGCGCGGCGCGAGATGCGTATCGCCCGTTACCTTTGCGCCCGGATCAATCGATCGGTGCAGCGTGAGGATGAGTTCCTCTGCAAGCGCGTGCAGCAGGGACTGGCCTCGGGAAGTTATGAACCGGGCCCGCTGTCGCAGCTGGAGAGTTGCATGCTCGACTTCCACAACATGCTGCGTGAGCGCATTCCGGAACTGCGCCTGAGCAGCGCGCCGGCGCGGTTCGCTTAGTCGCGCAGCGCCGGCCGCCTGGTCATCGGCACCCGCTTGATCCCCGAGACCGCTAGGCCCTCGGGGACCGCCTCGTCGCCCGCCGCCTTCAGCGTCGCGTGGCTTCGAGTGTCATGAGGAGGCCGGCCACGGTGCGTCGGAACTGCGCCAGGGCCGGTGACACCGGCCCGGCCTCATCGGACTCGCCGGCGCCGGACTCGAGGCCGCTCTGAGTCGACTCGGCCACTTCAACGTCCTGCTGCACCCACGCGGGCAGCAGTCGCGTCTGTCCCACGCTCGGGGCACGGCCGACAGCACCGCCCGTTGCGTCTTTGGCGCTCGCGCCACGCGTAGTGCCCGCGCCCTTGCCACTCTTGCCGCGCGCGGGTGCAGGCGCGGTTGCGAACTCGAGGTGCCGGAGGCGGCACTTGCCCGGACCTTCCGGGATGACCTGCAGCACCAATGCTCCGGCTGGGCCGGATTCCAGCAGCTGATTGGGTGGCAGGAAGCTGCGCCGCACCCCTTTCGGACGCGGCAGCGCATCCAGCCATTGTTCCACCAGGAGCTTCCAGTCCGCCGCCACGGGCAATTCGTCAATCCCCACTGGACGCAGCGCAGGCAACGCGCCCCAGTCCGCAGGCAGAGGCGGCGCCTTGCCCGCGGCGCTCGTGTTGACCAGTACGCAGCCGCCGACGATCTCGGTCTGCAGCGGAATCAGATCGCCAGGTGTGTCGCCGGATCGCTGCGCTCCGTCGAGTCCATAGGACAGTCCGTGCGCTTCGCACTCGATGCCCTCGAGATGGCCCTGGCGCGCGGCCACGAGCGCATGCGGCCGCTTGCGACAGCTGTTGCGCAGCGCCCGCACCGTCCCGGCCGAATCGCGGATCAGCAGAACCCGCTCACCCGCCAGGTCCGCCGTGAGGAAGTCACCCGCGCGCGGCAGGTCACCCTCGTGTCCGACGAGCTGCCACGCCGGCCGGAACAGCTTGTCGCGTTCCACGGTGAGCAGCATGCCATCACCATAGGCCCACGCGGGCACGCTGGGCTCCGACGCATCCGGCACAGCTGCGCGCGCGGTGCCCCCGAACTCCCGCGGGAACACCGAGCGCAGGTAAGCAAACGTGCGGCGCTTGGCGGCCGCGCGATCGATCTCTGCCTCATCCGTGAATGCGATCTCCTGCCAGAGGATCTCCAGCACGCCGATCAGTCCAAGGGCCACGGCATCCGCATCGAGATGGGCGGCACCGCTCTGCGCGATGACACGTTCGATCAGATCGCGCACCAGGGCGGCGAAGTCATCGTCCTTCCTGCCGCACAGCTCGTAGTACTCCTTGCGCGAGCTGGCCTCGCCCCAGAACGAGTACCAGACCGATACCTTGCGCGGACTGGCGATATCCGGGTCCAGGTACAGCTCGACGAGTTGCTCCAGTGCCCGCACCGGCGTCTCGCGCAGCCGCGCCAGCGGGCCCAGCACCCGCTGCTCGAACTCCGCCGCCAGATAGGCCAGGGAGGCGACCAGCATGGCGTCCTTGGAGTCGAAGTAGAAGCGCACGATGCCCGGGGACATGTCCGCGATCGCCACGACCTTCTCGACTGTCGTGCGCGAGGGGCCGTGGATGTGCAGTGCCGAGATGCAGGCGTCGATCAGCCGCTGACGTTGCCGGGCACGCGAAGCCCGCTCCGGCGCACGGCCGGACTCATTGTTGGTGGGTCTGCGGGTGGACAAGGCGGTGGGCGGCTGCCGGCGGCGCGGACAAAAGTTGTACAGGCGGCGAGTTTATCGCGCAGAATACCCCACAGACACCCTCCGCACCGCGAATCATGCGACTGACCGAGCGTCCGGGCCGCTGGCTCATCATTCTTCCACCGCTGCTGTTCCTGACCGTTTTCTTCCTCGTTCCGTTCGCCTTCGCCTTCAAGATCAGCTTTGCCGAGACGGCGCCGCGGGTGCCGCCCTTCACCGACATCCTGTCCCACACGGCCGACGGGCACCTGCAATGGACCGTGAGCCTGGCGAACTACCGGTACCTGTTCACGGACGAGGTCTACGGCTTCGCCTACCTGTATTCGCTGAAGACCGCATTCTTCTCAACGCTGATCTGTCTCCTGATCGGCTACCCGATGGCGTACGCCATCTCGCGTGCCTCGAAAACGACCCAGAGCATCCTGCTGCTGATCATCATTCTGCCCTTCTGGACCTCGTTCCTGCTTCGCGTGTACGCCCTGGAAGGCATCATCCGCGACAACGGCCTGCTCAGCATGGTGCTGATCAAGATCGGGCTGATCTCGCATCCGCTGAAGATCATGCGCACGAGTCTCGCGGTGTACCTGGGCATCATCTACTCGTACCTGCCGTTCATGGTGCTGCCGCTGTTCGCCACGCTGGAGAAGCTCGATCACACGCTGCTCGAAGCAGCCGCGGACCTCGGCAGCCCGCCCTGGCGCTCCTTCATCGACATCACGCTGCCGCAATCCATACCCGGTGTGATCGCCGGCTCCATGCTGGTGTTCATTCCGGCGGTGGGCGAGTTCGTCATCCCCTCGTTGCTGGGCGGGCCAGACAATCTCATGATCGGACGGGTGTTGTGGGATGAGTTCTTCGGCAATCACGACTGGCCGGTGGCCTCGGCCGTGGCGATCGCCTTCCTGCTTCTGCTGGCCGGTCCGATAGCGATCTACCAGTACTACCACGTCAAGCAGCTGGAGAGCTGACGTGATGGAAAGGCGCTTTTCGCCCGTCCTGTTCAGCGTGCTGTGCTTCGGCATCGCGCTGCTTTACATCCCGATCCTCGTGCTCATCGCCTACTCGTTCAACGCCTCGCCGCTCGTGAGTGTATGGGGCGGATTCTCGACCGGCTGGTACGTGGAACTCATCCACAACCGCCAGGTGTTGCAGGCCGCCCTGCTGTCGCTGGAAGTCGCGGTCACGGCCTCCACTGCCGCGGTGATCATGGGAACGCTGGCCGCCATCGCGCTGGTGCGCTTCGCAAGATTTCCGGGCCGCCTGATGCTCACCGGCATGGTGAACGCACCCCTGGTCATGCCGGAGATCATCACCGGCATCACGCAGCTGCTGCTGTTCGTCTCCATGCTGCAGTTGTTCGGCTGGCCGCATCGCGGCTTCAGCACGATCGTGATTGCCCACGTGGTGTTCTGTACGGCCTACGTGACGATCACGGTGCAATCGCGCCTGCAAAGCGCCGATCGCTCGCTCGAGGAAGCCGCGATGGACCTGGGTTCCGGTCCCGCGCGTGCCTTCATCGAGATCACCTTGCCGATCATCGCGCCGGCGCTGATCTCCAGCTGGCTGCTGTGCTTCACGCTCTCGCTGGACGATCTGGTGATCTCGAGCTTCGTGTCAGGCCCTGGGGCCAGCACCCTGCCCATGGTGATCTATTCCAAGGTGAAGCTGGGTGTCAGTCCCGACGTGAACGCGCTCGCCAGCCTGATCATCTGCCTCGTCGGCATCTGCGTGATCGCAGCCGGTTATTACATGCGGCGCGCCGAGCGCCAGCGCGTGCTGGACATGCAGGCCGCCGAGCGCGGGTAGGACCCGCGGATCGCTCGCGGCGGATCGCTCGCGGGACTCAGGTACCGCCGCAGCGAGAGCCGGGTGCAACGAGACCCGGGTGCCGCCGCAGCGAGACTCAGGTGCCGTTGGCGGTGTAGCGCGGGTCGTGGGCGCGGCGGCTGAAGATCTTCTCCACCAGCGGCTCGAACACTGCCAGCGGATGGGCGACGTAGTCCGGGTCGAACGAGGACTGATCCCACTTGTGGCAGAAATCCACGCAGGCCTGGAACCACTTGTGACCGCGCAAGCGGTCGCGCATGTTTCGATCGCCCCCGTTGTGGTGGACGTAGTAGTAAGTCTGGATCAGGCCATGCTGCTCCACGATCCAGGTTACCTCGGGCCGCACGTAGGGTCGAAGGATGGCCGCGGCGATCTCGGCATGGTTGTAGGGTGACAGCTCGTCGCCCACGTCGTGAATCAACGCGGCAACGATCAACTCTTCGTCTGCGCCGTCTTGCATCGCGCGCGTAGCCGCCTGAAGTGAGTGCCCGAGGCGGCTGACGGGGTAACCCTCTAGTGAGTGATCCAGCTTGCGCACGGCCTCGAGCACGCGCCCGGGCAGCCCCTTCGCATAGTCGCGCTCGGACTGGTCGAGCAGCTGATAGTCCTCGCGGGTGCCGTCCTCCATCTTCCGGAAGCTCACCACCCGTGTTGTGGTCGCGTTCATGCAGCTCTCCAGTTTGGATTCATGCCTGCCGCCCGTTCATGCCTGCTGCCCGTTCAGGCCCGCTGCCCGTTCGTGCCCAGCTGGCGGCGCAGGACCCGATACTGGCTGCGCGGGCCGTCGATGTCGATATAGCAGCCCTGCAGATGGCGCAGGCCCTCGCGGGGATCGAATCCCGTGCGACCGTGCAGCAGGCGCTGGTTGTCCATGAACAGCAGATCGCCGGCGTTCAGCAGGAAACGGATCTCGTATTCCGGCGAGCGCAACAGCCGGTCGAACGCCCGCCGCGCGCGGAAATAGGCGTTCAGCACCTCCGGCGGCTGCAGCGGCACGAAGTCCAGGCGGGGACTGAAGTGCACGGCCTGGATGCGTCCCGTGCCATCGAGCTCGATGGGTGCGGCGCTCGCGACCAGTTCGGTCCGCTCATCCCGGTAACGGAAGCGGATCGGCGTGCGCGCCAGCAGCTCGAACGCCTCCCGGTCCTGGCGGCGGAGCGCTTCCGCTGCGGCGAAGCCGTCCACCAGTGTCGACAGTCCACCGGTCGTCTCATTGATGAGGCAATGAAGCAGCTGCACGCCTGGCACCGGCGAGCGGTACGGATTGTCGGTATGCGGATCCAGCGACACGGACGTGTAGGCCAGGTCGGTTGCCTGCGGAACGGAACGCACGTCGAAGTAGGCGCCGAAGTTGGTGTCGCGTGTGAATCCGAACGAGGAGGCAACCTTCAGCACCGTCTCGCGTTCGGTTGGCACGCCCGTGAAGATCACGAAGCCCAGCTCGAGAAACTTCTGCAGCCACTGCGACTTCTGCTGCGCCCCCGGAGCTGCCGACCAGGCAAAGCGCGGCAGATCGGTCAGTGACCCGTCCCACAGGCGCGGCTGCGGGCAATCGTGATCGCCGGGCGGCAGCGCCGCCTCGTTCAGGATGTCGTGGGCGAGGAAGTCCGCCTCGTGACCGTCGCTGAAGCGCACGCGGAACCGGCCCGGCTCGACCTCGGCAACCGCCGTCAGTCCGAGCCGCGGGTCGAGGTCCGAAGGGTCCTCCCAGCGCTGCCCGGTCTTCAGGTCGATGGTCTTCGCATCCTGGCAGCGCTCGCGCAGCCACAGGGGATGAATGGCGAAGCCGCGCCCGGAGCCCAGGTCGATGCTCAGTTCGTTCTCGGCCGTGATGTGCAGGCGTGACATAACTCAACCTCGCGTGCGCGCGTCCTCGTCAGCGCGCCGTCTTGATCCGGGTCCAGGTACGCGTGCGGATCCGCTCGAGCGCCGGCGACACTTCCGCCGACAGGTACAGCCGCGCCTGCACTTCCGGTGTGGGATAGACCGCCGGGTCGTTCAGGATACGCGGATCGACGTAGGCATTCGCCGCCAGATTGTTGTTGGCATAGTGAATGTCGTTGGTGATCTGCGCAATCACCTTCGGTTCCAGGATGTAATTCAGGAACTTGTACGCGGCCTCGGGATGCGGCGCGCCCACGGGGATCAGCAGCGCATCGAAGGAGCCGTTGGCGCCCTCTTTCGGCACGGTGAAGGCCAGATTGACCGCGACGCCAGCCGAGTGCGCCCGCGCCTGGATGGTGGAGTAATCCCCCGACCACGACATGGAGATGCAGAATTCCTGCGTGGCGAGGCCGTTCATGTACTCGGTGGAATCGAACGTGCGAACGTAGGGGCGTACCGCGAGGATCAGCTCCTCGGCCTTCTTGTAGTCCTCGGCGCGCGTGGTGTTCGGATCCAGTCCCAGATAGTTCAACGCCAGCTGCAGGACATCTTCGGCCGAGTCGAGCAGCGTCACGCCGCAATCGGCGAAGCGCGCAATCACCGCGGGCTTGAACAGCATGTCCAGGCTGTCCACCGGCGCATCGGGCATGCGCGCCTTCACCAGATCCACGTTGTAGGCGAATCCGTTGACATGCCGCAGGTAAGGCATGGCGTGGCGGTTGCCCGGATCGGCTCTCGCTTCCAGCTCCAGGATGTGCGGATCCAGATGCGGCCAGTTCGGCAGCTTGCTGCGATCCAGCTCCTGGTAGATGCCGGCCTTGATCTGGCGACTGAAATAATCGGTGGAGGTGCTGACGACGTCGTAACCCGAGTCCCCCGCCATCATCTTGGCCTCGAGCGTTTCATCGGAATCGTACGTGTCGTAGACGACGCGAATGCCCGTCTCACGCTCGAACTGCTGCAGTGTGTCCTTGCCGATGTAGTCCGCCCAGTTGTAGATGTGCACGACCTGCTCGTCCGCACCCTTGTCGGCGCTGCATGCGCACAGCGTCGCGACCACGAGCATGGAGGCGAAGGCGATGGGGCACGGGCGGGCGTTCGGACGCGACTTCATGAGAGTGACGGGCGACTCGCCGCCGGGGTTCGGCTTATTATCACTGCCATAATAATATAGGCACACGGGGCTCCGGCTCAAATCCCGGCCGGCCGCGCAGTGCCGCCGAGCGGCACGGTGCCAGCCGGATCAGTGCCAGCCGGCCGGTTCAACGCTGCGCGCTCTGCCAGTTCGGCGCCTGGTAGAACGGCGCATCCGAAGGAGCCAGCGGATTGCGGCCCAGGATGTGGTCGGCGGCCTTCTCCGCCAGCATGATGGTCGGTGCGTTCAGATTGCCTGTGGTGATCGAGGGCATGATCGACGAGTCCACCACGCGCAAGGCCTCGACACCCCGTACGCGAGTCTCGGGATCGACCACCGCCAGCGGATCGCCCGCATCGCCCATCCGGCAACTGCAGGAGGGATGGTAGGCGCTCTCGACCTTCTCGCGCACGAATTCATCGATCTGCTCGTCGCTCCGCACGGCATCCCCGGGCTGGATCTCGCGCCCGCGAAACCGGTCGAAGGCCGGCTGAGCGAACACTTCGCGCGTCAGGCGCACACAGGCGCGCATCTCGATCCAGTCATCCGGGTGCGAGAGATAGTTGAACAGGATGCGTGGCTTCTCGAAGGGATCCGGTGAGGCGAGTCGGACCCAGCCGCGGCTCTTGGAGCGCATGGGCCCGACGTGTGCCTGAAATCCGTGTTCGCGGGCGAGGGAGGAGCCATCGTAGCTCACGGCCATTGGCAGGAAGTGATACTGGATGTCCGCGTAGCGCACTCCCGGCCGGCTGCGGATGAATCCGCCCGCCTCGAAGTGATTGGTGGCGCCGAGTCCGTCGTGAGCGAGCAGCCAGCGCGCGCCGATCAGCGCCTTGCCCAGCGGATTCATGTGTTTGAACAGCGTGATGGGTTCGCGGCTGGCCACCTGGAAATAGAATTCCAGATGGTCCTGCAGGTTCTCGCCTACCCCGGGCAACTCGTGCACCAGGGGAATGCCCTGTTCCGCCAGTTCAGCGCGCGGCCCGATGCCTGAAAGCTTCAGCAGCTGCGGCGTGTTGATCGGACCACCGCTGACGATGACTTCACGGCGCGCGCGGATCGTGTGGTCGGTTCCGCCCCTGCGGTAGCTGACCCCCACTGCGCGACGCCCCTCGAAGAGGATGCGGGTTACGAAACAGTGAGTCCGGACATCCAGATTGTTTCGGCGCATGGCAGGCCGCAGATACGCCCGGGCAGCACTGCAACGCCGCCCGTTGGCCACAGTCATGTCCATTGGGCCGAAGCCTTCCTGCTGGAAGCCATTCATGTCGGCGGTCACCGGGTAACCTGCCTGGCGACCGGCTTCGATCCACGCCGGATTCAGTGGATTCTCCATCGTGCCGGTCGTGGTCCACAGCTTGCCGCTGTCGCCACGGTAAACATCGCCGCCGGCTGCACGCTTTTCCGCGCGCCGGAAGTACGGCAACACATCCCGGTAGGCCCAGCCGCGCGCGCCCTGCTCTTCCCAGCCATCGAAATCGAGCGCGTTGCCGCGCACATAGACCAGGCCATTGATGGAGGACGAACCACCCAGCACCTTGCCGCGCGGGGTGTGCACTCTGCGTCCGTTGAGCATCGGCTCCGGTTCCGTGTGGTAGAACCAGTTGTACCGCGGCATGTTCATCGGGATGGACAGCGCGGAGGGCATCTGGATGAACACCGAGCGGTCGGACCCGCCGTTCTCCAGAACGAGCACCGAGTGGCGCCCCTCCTCCGTCAGGCGGTCCGCCAACACACAGCCCGCCGAACCCGCCCCGACGATCACGTAATCGAAGATATCAGCGCTCAAGATGCGTCTCAGTAAGGCGACTCCACATCGCCCAGGGCGACATAGACGCTCTTCAGTTGCGTGTAGTGCTCGAGCGCCGCGCGACTGTTCTCGCGACCCAGACCCGAGAGCTTCATCCCTCCGAACGGCAGCTCGATCGGTGTGATGTTGTAGTGATTGATCCAGCAGGTTCCCGCCTGCAGCCGCGCGATCGTACGATGGGCACGCTTCAGATCGTTGGTGAATACGCCGGCCGCGAGACCGTATTCCGTGGCATTGGCGCGCTGTATGACCTCATCCTCGTCGTCGAAGGTCAGCACGGTCATCACCGGTCCGAAGATTTCCTCGCGCGCGATGACCATATCGTCGTGACACTCGTCGAATACGGTCGGCGCCACGAAATAACCATTGGCGAGGTCACCCGCCGTCACACGCTGGCCGCCGATCACGACGTGCGCTCCTTCCTTGCGCCCCTGCGTGATGTAACCGAGCACCTTGTGCATGTGGGCTTCCGAGATCAGGGCCCCCACCTGCGTCTTCGGATCGAGCGGATCGCCGATGCGCATCGCGGCCACCCGCGCCTTCACGCGCGCGATGAACGCGGATTTGATGCTCCGGTGCACGAATACGCGCGTGCCGTTCGAGCACACCTCACCGGCCGAATAGAAATTACCCCGCAGGGCGCCGGATACGGCATTCTCGATCGTCGCATCGTCGAACACGATCAGCGGCGACTTGCCACCCAGTTCCAGGGTGAGCTGCTTCAGTGTGGGAGCGGCATCGGCCATGACGGCCTTGCCCGTGCTGACCGCGCCCGTCACCGACACTTTGCGGATACCGGGGTGCCGTGTCAGCAGGCGCCCCGTCTCGGCGTATCCCTGCACGACCTGGAAGAGTCCCTCCGGCAGACCTGCTTCCGCCAGGACTTCCTGGAGCTTCACGGCCGTCAGCGGTGTCAGGTTGGCCGGCTTGAAGAGGATCGCGTTGCCACAGGCGAGCGCCGGTGCGCTCTTCCAGCAGGCGATCTGCAGCGGATAATTCCAGGCGCCGATTCCCGCGACCACTCCCAGCGGCTCGCGCCGCGTGTAGCCGAAGGCCTGCGGGCCCAGGTCCGTGTGCTCACCGGTCACCGTGGCGGCCAGTCCGGCGAAGTACTCGAAGCACTCCGCGCCGGAGGCGACATCCACCACACTGGTTTCCTGGATCGGCTTGCCGGTGTCCAGGGTCTCCAGTCGGGCGAGTTCAGCGTTGCGCGCGCGCAGGAGATCGGCGGCGCGACGCAGGATGCGGCCTCGTTCCGCACCCGTCAGAGCT
>Ga0335083_10008613_pt1 | contig 12445 bp, 13 predicted proteins | sample Lox_Sample_42_FD_206716 | JGI IMG/M metagenome (GOLD analysis project Ga0335083, IMG submission 206716) | Soil microbial communities from Loxahatchee National Wildlife Refuge, Florida, United States - Lox_Sample_4.2 | ecosystem: Environmental > Terrestrial > Soil > Wetlands | place: USA... | reverse complement strand
CCAGCAGGCCGAAGGGTGAGATGCGGCCGACCTGGATGCGCGCCCGGTCGTTCTTCATCGCCTCTTTCAGGCGGCGTTCGACCTGGGCGTCGTGGCGCGCCTCATCCATGTCGATGAAGTCGATGACGATCAGGCCTCCGAGGTCGCGCAGGCGCAGCTGGCGGGCGATTTCGTCGGCGGCCTCGAGGTTGGTGCGCAGCGCGGTTTCCTCGATGTCGGCGCCCTTGGTGGCGCGGGCCGAGTTCACGTCGACGGAGACCAGTGCCTCGGTGTGGTCGATCACGATGGCGCCGCCCGAGGGCAGCATGACCATGCGCGAGTAGGCCGACTCGATCTGGTGCTCGATCTGGAAGCGCGAGAAGAGGGGCACGTCGTCCCGGTACTTTTTCACGCGGTTCATGTTGTCGGGCATCACCACGCTCATGAAGGCGCGGGCCTGCTCGTAGATGTCGTCCGTGTCGATCAGGATCTCGCCGATGTCCGGCTGGAAGTAGTCGCGGATGGCGCGGATGACCAGGCTGGACTCGAGGTAGATCAGCAGCGGGGCCTTGTTGTCGCCGGCCGCGCCGTCGATGGCCTTCCACAACTGCATCAGGTAGTTCAGGTCCCACTGCAGTTCTTCGGCCGAGCGGCCGATGCCGGCGGTGCGGGCGATGATGCTCATGCCCTCGGGCACCGACAGCTGCGACATGGTCTCGCGCAGTTCCTGGCGGTCCTCGCCCTCGATGCGGCGCGACACGCCGCCGCCGCGCGGGTTGTTCGGCATCAGCACGAGGTAGCGTCCGGCCAGCGAGATAAAGGTGGTCAGCGCCGCCCCCTTGTTGCCGCGCTCTTCCTTCTCGACCTGGACGATCAGTTCCTGGCCTTCGTGCAGGGCGTCCTGGATGCGCGCGTTGCGCACGTCCACGCCTTCCTTGAAGAAGGCGCGGGCGACTTCCTTGAACGGCAGGAACCCGTGGCGCTCTTCGCCGTAGTTGACGAAGCACGCTTCGAGCGACGGCTCGATGCGGGTGATGACGCCCTTGTAGATGTTGCCCTTGCGCTGCTCGCGCCCGGCAGTCTCGATGTCGATATCGATCAGTTTCTGACCGTCGACGATGGCGACGCGCAATTCTTCCTGCTGCGTCGCGTTGAAAAGCATGCGTTTCATCGCAATACCTCACTCCAGTGTCGCGGTGCGCGTCCCGTTGGGGGCGCCCGCGGCGATCGATGGAGCACGCGAGGGAGAAGCGAGGGCGGGAGAATTGCCGGAAGCGCCGGCGAACGCATGGCGCGGCCGGCAGGGCGCAGGTGAAAGAGAGACGTGGACGCGGGCCAGGGCCGCAGGTGGGTGAGCGCGCCGGCCGGCGCTCCTTGCGCAGCCGTCCGGCGAATACCCCGCGGGCAGCGGCGATGTGCTCTCCCGGCGGCATGTCGATCCGGGACACATCGCGGCCGGCCGGGCGGGGCCTGGACGCGTCAAAGAGCAAATTTTTCGGACACGGCGGGTCGCGATGCCATCTGGCCTTCCCCGGCCGGCGCATTGAAGACTTCTTGGAATTCTGCGTCCGGGCGCCGGGTCATCGAACCAGGTGGCAGGCTGTCCTGCCGGCCGGCATCGGTTCCCGATGCTGGCTGACTTCTCTCACCGAACGGATGCCCGCCCATACGCTGGCCGGCATCCGCTATTCAAATTCTTTTCTGCCTCAACACTGATCCCACGGATCCTCCGTCCTGCCGAACCTGCCTTTGGGCCGGTTCCTGCACGGGCGGCGGCTACGTGCGTGCTGCGTGACTACATTTGCCGTCGTTTGCCTGCCTGGCGCCCACGGATACTTGTGGTTCGCGCGTCTGGCGGGAGGCGGGCCGGGTCGGCGGCAACCCGAAGTGTAAAATACGAAAACTATTACCAGTCAGACGATCAGGCTGGCAATCCATCGATTTCACAGGTCTTGCGCTGCCGGCCATTTGGCCGGAACAGCGGAGAAATTATATTGAAAATGAATGAGTTACGCCATCAAATTGAAACGCAGCCCCGCTCCGCGGGCGCGCAGCCGCAGGTGGCGTACATCACCATCGACGAAAGTGCCGAAGGGCAGCGCATCGACAACTTCCTGCTAAAAGTGTCGAAAGGGGTACCCAAGAGCCATATCTACCGGGTGCTCCGCTCGGGCGAGGTGCGGGTCAACAAGGGTCGCATCGATGCGACCTACCGTCTGCAAGTGGGCGATGTGGTGCGCGTGCCACCCATGCGCATGGCGGAAAGGGCGCCTGCGCAGAGCTTCGTGCCGGCCGCCGCCTTCCCGATCCTGTACGAGGACGACCACCTGCTGGTGATCGACAAGCCGGCCGGTGTGGCGGTCCATGGTGGCTCCGGCGTCGCTTTCGGCGTGATCGAGCAGCTCCGACAGGCGCGGCCGCAGGCCAAGTTCCTCGAACTGGTCCACCGGCTTGATCGCGAGACCTCCGGCATCCTGGTCCTCGCCAAGAAGCGCTCGGCGCTGGTCAACCTGCACGAGCAGATGCGCGGCAGCGGGATGGACAAGCGCTACTTTGCCTGCGTGGCGGGGGAGTTCCCCAATACCCGCCAGCATGTGAAGTTTCCGTTATTCAAATACAGTACGGCCGATGGCGAGCGCCGCGTGCGCGTGCAGGCCGACGGGCTGGCGGCGCACACGGTCTTCAACCGGGTGACGGCGTTTTCCGGATTCACCCTGCTGGAAGCTGAACTGAAGACCGGCCGCACGCATCAGATACGTGTGCACCTGTCGCATTCCGGCTTTCCCATCGTCGGCGACGAGAAATACGGCGATTTCGCCCTCAACAAGCAACTGGCGCGCAGCGGCGCGCGGCCGGGGCTCAAGCGGATGTTCCTGCACGCGCACCGGTTGACCCTGGCCCACCCGGCCACCGGCGAACCGCTGGCCGTGACGGCGCCGCTGCCGGCCGAATGCCAGGACTTCCTTCAACAGTTACGAGAACAAGGCTCGAATTAATGGCCCGCCAACGCTTTGACCTGATCGTGTTCGACTGGGATGGCACCCTGATGGACTCGACGCCCACCATCGCCAAGTGCATCCAGCTTGCCAGCCGCGACCTCGGTCTGCCCGTGCCCGACGACAGCGCCGCCAGCCACGTCATCGGCCTCGGCCTGAAGGACGCGCTCTCCTACGCCGTTCCGTCGCTGGATCCGTCCGACTATCCGCGCATGGCGGAGCGCTATCGCTACCACTTCGTGTCCCGTGACGCCGACATGGTGCTCTTCGACGGCGTGCGTGACATGCTCGAAGCCCTGCACGGCGAGCACTACTTCCTCGGCGTGGCCACCGGCAAGAGCCGCGTCGGCCTGCAGCGTGCGCTGGCCGCCACCGGCCTGACCTCGCTGTTCGACGCCACGCGCTGCGCCGATGAGACCTTCTCGAAGCCGCACCCGGCGATGCTGCACGAACTGACGCGCGAACTCGGGCAGGATATCGAGCGCACGGTGATGATTGGCGACACCACGCACGACCTGCAGATGGCCCAGAACGCCGGCGCTGCCGGCATTGGGGTGTGCTACGGCGCACATTCGGAAGATTCGCTGCGTGCGATGACGCCGGTGCACTGCGCGGCCTCGATTGCGGACTTGCAGGCATGGTTGCTGAGCAATGCCTGAGGCCTTGCTGATCTGCGCCGCGGCCGATCTGGTCGAGGGTGGCGACGGCGTGCGCTTTACCGTGCGCGTGAGGGAGCGCGAGGTCGGCGCCTTCGCCGTGCGCTTCGACGGTGCGGCGCATGGCTACCTGAACCAGTGCGCCCACGTGCCGATGGAGCTCGATTGGCAGGAAGGAAAGTTTTTTGAGTCGAGTGGGCTATATTTGATGTGCGCGACACATGGCGCGGTTTATGCTCCTGACAGCGGGTTGTGCGTCAGTGGGCCGTGTCGCGGCGCGTCGCTCGCCAAACTCCGCATGGAAGAGCGGGACGGGGGTGTCTACTGGGTGCCGGAAGGCCCCTACCTGGCGCCTGCGGCTGTCCCCCAAGCCTGACCCCACAATTCTTCACCAGCAGACTGCATGACTGATCAACAGAAGTCGCCCTCGGACGAGGACCCGGACCGCCAGGGCAAGACCTCGGACGGCGAACCGGGCCCGGCGGCCGACCGCCTCGAAACGGCCCCGCAGGCCGACTACCCGCTGGAGAAGGAAATGCGCGCCTCGGACGACGCCAGCCGCCGCGAGGCGGCGCAGCGCAAGGCGCGCCTGGACGGCAAGGGGCGCCCGGCCGACACTCCGGTCGGCAGCGCCGGCTGGGAGCGCGACGTGCTCGAGCGGGTGCTGATGGCGACCGTGCGCGAGCAGCGCGCGGCGCGGCGCTGGCGCATCTTCTTCCGTTTCGTCGGGCTGGCCATCCTGATCGGCATCGTAGTCGCCCTGGTCGACTTCAAGGGCGAGGCCACGCTCGCCACCTCGGGCCGCCACACGGCGATGGTCTCGCTCGACGGCGAGATCGCGGCCGGCACGTCGGCGAGCGCCGACAATATCAACGCGGCGCTGGATGCCGCCTTTGCCGACACCAGCGCGGCGGGCGTGATCCTCAAGATCAACTCGCCGGGCGGCTCGCCGGTGCAGGCCGGCATCATCAACGACGAGATCCGCCGCCTGCGCCAGCTGTACCCGAGCAAGCCGTTCTACGTGGTGGTGGAGGAAATCTGCGCTTCCGGTGGTTACTACGTGGCCGCCGCCGCCGACAAGATCTATGTCGACAAGGCCAGCATCGTCGGCTCGATTGGCGTGCTGATGGACGGTTTCGGCTTCGTCGGGTTGATGGACAAGCTCGGCATCGAGCGCCGCCTGTACACGTCTGGCGCGAACAAGGGCATGCTCGACCCGTTCTCGCCGCAGGTACCGCGCCAGAAGGCCTATGCCGAGGCGATGCTCAAGGAGATCCACCAGCAGTTCATCGACGTGGTCAAGGAAGGCCGCGGCGACCGGCTGAAGAATGATCCGGAGCTGTTCTCGGGCCTGTTCTGGTCGGGCGAGCGCAGCGTCCAGCTGGGGCTGGCCGACGGTCTGGGCAGCGCCGACTATGTCGCCCGCGACCTCTTCAAGGCCGAGGATATCGTCGACTACACCGTCAAGGAGAACATCGCCGAGCGCGTGGCCAAGCGCTTCGGCGCGGCGATGGGCAGCGCTGCGATGAAGACGATGCTGATGAGCACGCGCTTCCAGGGCATGCACTGAGCCCGGGGCGCCTGGCGTAAGACGGAACACGGCGGGCTGCGGCCCGCCGTGCTGCTTTTCGCGCTTCAGCTTTTATATAGCGAGCAGCGAGAAGATGGCCGCCCGCTTGTGCAGGTCAAGTCGGTCAGGGCGCCAGGCCGACAGCGGCAGCGTGACGATCGTCTCGGTCGGCAGCGTCAGGTCGACCGCCACCGACAGCAGCGTGGTGCCAGAGCAATGCTGGCGCAGCGCCTCCAGCAGCGCGGCGTTGCGGTAGGGCGTCTCGATCCAGACCTGGGTCTGCCGGGCCTTGCGCGAGCGCTGTTCGAGATCGCGCAGCTTCTGCGCCCGCTCGCCGGCATCCACCGGCAGGTAGCCGTTGAAGGCAAAGCTCTGGCCGTTCAGGCCGGACGCCATCACCGCCAGCAGGATCGAACTCGGCCCCACCAGCGGCCGGACCCGGATGCCCTGCGTGTGGGCCAGCCGGACGAGGTCGGCGCCGGGGTCGGCAATGGCCGGCACGCCGGCTTCCGACAGCAGCCCGCCGTCGCGCCCGCCGGCAATCGGGGCGAGCAGCGCGGCCAGCGCGTCGGCCTTGGTGTTGACGTTCAGTTCGCGGATCTCGATCTGCTGGATCGGGCGCGGCAGCGGGCAGGTTTCTCCCAGCTTCTTCAGGAAAGCGCGCGCGGTCTTGGCGTTTTCGGCGACGAGATAGTCGAGACCGGCGGCGATCTGCTGCACGCCGGCGGGGATCACGTCGGGCAGCGGGTCGGATTCGTCGCGCTTGCCGAGGGTGTTGGGGATCAGGTAGAGGGTGCCCGGCATGGCTCAGTCCGCACGGTATTGGAAGAAGGGATAGCCGACCGCGCGCAGCATCGTCGTCAGCGCCACCAGCGGCAGGCCGATCAATGCGGTCGGGTCGTCGGATTCGACGCGGGAGAGCAGGGCGATACCGAGTCCCTCGGCCTTGGCGCTGCCGGCGCAGTCATAGGGCTGTTCCAGCCGCAAGTAGGCGTCGAGTTCGGGGTCGGTCAGCTCGCGGAAGGTGGCACGGGTCTGGATGTCAGCAAGCTGGACGCGCCCGTCCCGGCCGTCGAGCAGGCATAGCGCCGAATGGAATGTGACGGTGCGTCCACGCATCCACTGCAGTTGCGCCAGCGCCTTCTCGTGCGTGCCCGGCTTGCCGACCTGCTGGCCGTCGAGCGTGGCCACCTGGTCCGAGCCGATCACCAGCGCACCGGGGTGCCGCGCGGCGATCGATTCGGCCTTGCTGCGGGACAGCCGCAGTGCAGTGGCTTCCGGGGGCTCGTCGGGCAACGGCATCTCGTCGATGTCGGGCACCGCCACGGTGAAGGGCAGGTGCAGGCGCTCGAGGAGTTCGCGGCGATAGGGCGAACTGGAGCCCAGGATCAGGGGCGGCGGGGCGGCGACAGGCATAAGTGATTGAAGCGAAACAGGAAAGATGTGCGATCGGACGTTCCTGGCTTTGACCGCACGGAAGTTTTCATCGTATAATCGCGCGTTTCGCCACCTCGGCATTCGTATACATGTATACGGCTGGCATCCCAGGTCGATGTGGCAGACCCAGCATTATCCTGCTCGACAGGCCCAGCCTAGTGACCAAGCCAGCCCAGCCGTCCGATTCCGCACCGAGCGACCTGAACGGGTTCGACCTGTTTGCGTTCTGCCGCAAGGGCGGTTCCGTGTCCGGCGAGGTGGCGGTGCGCGAATTGCCGCGCATCTTAGCCGAGACGGCAGGGAATGCGCCAGCGACGGCGGCCGGCGAATCGGTTGCCTTCACGGCGACCGGCTTCGCCCGCGACGAAGCGGCGGAACCTGGTGCCCCGGTCACGCAGCGGCTGTTCCTCGACCTGACCGTCAACGGCCAGGTCTGGTCGGACTGCCAGCGCTGCCTGCAGGTATTTGCCGAGCCGATTGCCACGTCGACGCGCTTCGAGGTGATGCCCACCGAGGAAGCTGCCGACGCCGCGCCGATGGACGACGACGAAGTCGACGTCATCGTTGGCTCGAAGCGTTTCTCGCTGCTGGAACTGATCGAGGACGAGGTGCTGCTGGCATTGCCGACGGCACCGAAACATACCGTCTGCCCCGCAGTGCACGAAAGCCTCGTGACCGGTGCCGACGGCCAGGTGGAGCCGGAAGGCGAGCCTGAAGAAGAAAAGCGGCCATCGCCCTTTGCGGCGCTGGCTAGCCTCAAGACGAAGCACTGAGCGAAGCTCTGCGCACGTCGGCTAGGAACTGTTCAAGCATCCCGCCGGGCCCGGCTACGCCCGAAGCAGGATGCGTGTGTTAATATCGCAAAATTCTCGAAGGAGTCATCATGGCTGTTCAACAGAACAAGAAATCGCCGTCCAAGCGCGGCATGCACCGCTCGCACGATCACCTGTCGGCTGCCCCGCTGGCCGTCGAGCCGACCACGGGCGAAACCCACCTGCGTCACCACGTGAGCCCGAACGGCTACTACCGTGGTCGCAAGGTCATCAAGACCAAGAACGACTGACAGAACCAGTCGGCGTGACCTTGCGTCTCGCGCGCACGTTGGTTAGTCTGAATCAGGAAAGCGGCAAATTTCTTGCCGCTTTTTTGTTGCGCGCTCGGTGCCGGCGGGTCACGGTGCCGGGAGGGGCCGGTCAGGGCAATATGCGAATCACGCATTGCCTGCAGAATGGCGGCTGCCGGAGAGTTCTTCGTATCAGTAATCAATGACAATCAAGCTCGCGATCGACTGCATGGGTGGCGACCACGGTGTATCCGTGACGGTGCCGGCAGCGATCAGTTTTCTTTCGAGCCACGACGACGCCGAAATGCTGCTGGTCGGCAAGCCCGACGCCATCGAGGCGCAGTTGAAGAAGCTGCACGCTTCGGGCAACCCGCGCGTGCAAGTCGTGGCCGCAACCGAGGTCGTCGAGATGGACGACCCGGTAGAGGTGGCGCTGCGCAGGAAGAAGGATTCCTCGATGCGCGTGGCCGTCACCCAGGTCAAGGAAGGCCTCGCCGACGCGTGCATCTCGGCCGGGAATACCGGCGCGCTGATGGCGGTGTCGCGCTACGTCCTCAAGACGCTCGACGGCATCGAGCGCCCGGCCATCGCCACGCAGATCCCCAACGAGAAGGGCCGCGGCACGACCGTGCTCGACCTCGGCGCCAACGCCGACTGCGAGCCGGAACATCTGCTGCAGTTCGCGCGCATGGCGGATGCGATGGTCTCGGTGGTCGAGCACAAGGAACATCCGACGGTCGGACTGCTCAACATCGGCGAGGAAGTCATCAAGGGCAACGAGGTGGTCAAGCGCACCGGCGAACTGCTGCGCGCCTCGGAACTGAACTTCCACGGCAACGTCGAGGGCAACGACATCTTCAAGGGCACCACGGACATCGTGGTGTGCGACGGCTTCGTCGGCAACGTGACCCTCAAGAGCACCGAAGGTCTCGCCAAGATGATCAGCAGCATGATCAAGGAAGAGTTCACGCGCTCGTGGTTCACCAAGCTGCTGGCGGGCGTGGCGATGCCCGTGCTGGCAAGCCTGTCGCGGCGGCTCGATCCCGCGCGCTACAACGGCGCGTCGCTGCTCGGGCTGCGCGGCCTGGTCATCAAGAGTCACGGCTCGGCCGATGCGCACTCTTTTGAGTGGGCGATCAAACGCGGGTATGATGCCGCCAAGAATGGCGTCATCGCCCGGATTTCCAAGGCTTTTGCCGACAAATCGGGTGCAGCCGGCGCCGTGCCGGGCGGGGCCCAGCCCCCCCAGCCTGATCGCCCGGATGCGCATCCCAGCACCCATGCTGCCTGAGTCTCGCGTGCGGCACTGACGCGGTGTTCCTGGCAATACATCCGACACACATGACAAAGTACGCAAAAATCATCGGTACCGGGAGCTACCTGCCCCCGCGGCGCGTCACGAACCAGGATCTCGCTGCGCAACTGGCCGAGAAGGGTATCGAGACGAGCGACGAATGGATCGTCTCCCGCAGCGGCATCTCCGCGCGGCACTGGGCGGAGCCGGATGTCACCTGCAGCGACCTCGCCGTCAAGGCTGCCGAGCAGGCCATTGCCGCCGCAGGCATCGACCGCCAGGACATCGACCTGATCATCCTCGCCACCTCGACGCCCGACTTTGTCTTCCCGAGCGCGGCGTGCATGGTGCAGGAGCGGCTGGGCATCACCAACCACTGCCCGGCCTTCGACATCCAGGCCGTGTGCTCGGGCTTCGTGTACGCGCTGTCCGTCGCCGACAAGTTCATCCGCAGCGGTTCGCACCGCAACGTGCTGGTGATCGGCTCGGAAGTGTTCTCGCGCATTCTCGATTTCAACGACCGCACCACCTGCGTGCTGTTCGGCGACGGTGCCGGCGCGGTCGTGCTGCAGGCCTCGGACGAGCCGGGCATCCTGTCGTCGGCCATGCATGCCGACGGCAGCCATGTCGGCATCCTCTGCGTGCCGGGCAACGTCCAGGGCGGCAACATCACCGGCAATCCGCTCCTGCACATGGACGGCCAGGCCGTGTTCAAGCTCGCCGTGACCGTGCTCGACAAGGTTGCCCGCGAAGCGCTGGCCGCCGCCGAGTTGCAGGCCAGCGAAGTCGACTGGCTGATCCCGCACCAGGCCAACATCCGCATCATGCAGGGCACCGCGAAGAAGCTGGGCCTGCCCGCCGAACGCATGGTCGCCACCGTGCACGAGCACGGCAATACGTCGGCCGCGTCGATCCCGCTGGCGCTCGACGTCGCCGTGCGCGACGGCCGCATCAAGCCGGGCCAGACCGTGCTGATGGAAGGTGTAGGCGGTGGCTTCACCTGGGGCGCGGTGCTGCTTCGCATGTAATGACGCTCCGGTGCCCGCCCGTTGCGGGTGGCGCCGGGCCAAGGCATTGATCTCTAGGATTCGCTTCCCATGAAATTCGCATTCGTCTTTCCCGGCCAGGGTTCGCAATCCGTCGGCATGCTCAACGCGTTTGCCGACAACGCCGCCGTGCGCGCCACGCTGGAAGAAGCCTCGGCCGCGCTGGGCCAGGATATCGGCCGCATGATCGCCGAAGGTCCGGCCGAGGAACTGAACCTCACCACCAACACGCAGCCGGTCATGCTGACCGCGTCGGTCGCCATGTACCGCGCCTGGCTCGCCGCTGGCGGCCCCGTTCCGGCGATGGTCGCGGGCCACAGCCTCGGTGAATACTCGGCGCTGGTTGCCGCCGGCGTGATTTCGTTTGCCGACGCGGTGCCGCTGGTGCGCTTCCGCGCGCAGGCCATGCAGGAAGCCGTGCCGGTGGGCGAGGGCGGCATGGCCGCCATCCTCGGCCTGTCCGACGACGACGTGCGCGCCGCCTGCGCCGAGGCTGCCGCGGCAGGCGCCGGTGTGGTCGAGGCCGTCAACTTCAATGCGCCGCTGCAGGTCGTGATTGCCGGCGCCAAGGGCGCGGTCGAGAAGGCCTGCGAGATCGCCAAGGGCAAGGGCGCCAAGCGCGCGCTGCCGCTGCCGGTGTCGGCGCCGTTCCACTCGTCGCTGCTGAAGCCCGCTTCGGACCGTTTGCGCGAGCGCATGGCCGCACTGGATTTCTCGGCGCCTTCGATTCCGCTGGTGAACAATGTCGACGTTGCCATCGTCAACGATCCGGCCGCCATCAAGGACGCCCTCGTGCGCCAGGCCGCCGCGCCCGTGCGCTGGGTCGAGTGCGTGCAGAAGATGGCCGGTGAAGGCATCACGCACGTGATCGAATGCGGTCCCGGCAAGGTGCTCGCCGGCATGATCAAGCGAATCGACGGCAACCTGACCGGCGGCGCCATTTTCGATCCTGCCTCGCTGCAGGACACGCTGGCGCTGCTGACGTAAGAAAGGACATCTCATGAGCAAATTCCTGGAGAACCAGGTTGCACTGGTGACTGGCGCCTCTCGCGGCATCGGTCGCGCCATTGCGCTGGAACTGGCCCGTCAGGGTGCTACCGTGATCGGTACCGCCACCAGCGAATCGGGTGCGGCTGGCATCAGCGAATACCTGTCCGCCGAAGGGCTGGCCGGTAAGGGCGTGGTGCTGAACGTCAATGACGCGGCAGGCTGTGATGCCCTGATCGACGAAATCGTGAAGGGGAGCGGCGGCCTCAATGTGCTGGTCAACAACGCCGGCATCACGCAGGACCAGTTGGCCATGCGCATGAAGGACGACGACTGGTCGGCCGTCATCGATACCAACCTGACGTCGGTGTTCCGCCTGTCGCGCGCCGTGCTGCGTCCGATGATGAAGGCCCGCGGCGGTCGTATCATCAACATCACCTCGGTGGTCGGTTCGGCCGGCAACCCGGGCCAGATGAACTACGCTGCAGCCAAGGCGGGCGTGGCGGGCATGACCCGTGCGCTCGCACGCGAGATCGGCAGCCGCAACATCACGGTGAACTGCGTTGCACCGGGTTTCATCGACACCGATATGACCAAGGCCCTGTCGGAAGAGCAGCATGTGTCGCTGAAGACCCAGATTCCGCTGGGCCGTCTCGGCCAGCCGGAAGACATCGCCAACGCCGTGGCGTTCCTGGCCGGTCCGCAAGCCGCCTATATCACGGGCACTACACTGCACGTGAATGGCGGCATGTATATGAACTGATTTGTGGAAAATCTGGCGGTTTCGTGAAAGAAGCCGTCAGGATGCAGTACAAAGCTCTTGTTTCTTAAACCAATCGGGCGCGATTCTTGCAAAGGTTGCCGGCCGGGATTTCTGGCGGCCTAAACCTGCTAAAATGCGCCCACTTTTTGTCGAACTTCCCTGGAGGGTTACATGGACAATATCGAACAACGCGTCAAGAAAATCGTGGCAGAACAGCTCGGCGTCGCCGAAGCAGACATCAAGAACGAATCCTCGTTCGTGAACGATCTCGGTGCGGACTCGCTGGACACGGTTGAACTCGTGATGGCGTTGGAAGATGAATTCGGCATGGAAATTCCCGATGAGGAAGCCGAAAAGATCACGACCGTGCAACAGGCGATCGACTACGCCACCGCGCACGTCAAGGCCTGAGCCTGTCGTCCCTGAATTTCGAGCCACAGAAGGCGGAGGGGCGGGCCGTTCAAGGGCCGCCTTGCTGTTTTCTGTGGCTTTCGTCTGTTCGAAGCAGAGTCAGAATGCATTCGCCGTGCGGACCGCGTTAGCGGGGCCGCCCGGGCGGGTAACGATGCGTCAACGGCTTCATGCCGCGCGTCAAGAAACGCCCCTCGGATTCTGTTTCACGCACTCGTAGGAAATCATAGTGAGCCGTCGTCG
>Ga0335083_10008612_pt1 | contig 12445 bp, 12 predicted proteins | sample Lox_Sample_42_FD_206716 | JGI IMG/M metagenome (GOLD analysis project Ga0335083, IMG submission 206716) | Soil microbial communities from Loxahatchee National Wildlife Refuge, Florida, United States - Lox_Sample_4.2 | ecosystem: Environmental > Terrestrial > Soil > Wetlands | place: USA... | reverse complement strand
AAGGAACCTTGCGGCAGGAAGAATTTGCCGGGTCGTGACCTCACTGGCGGTGTTTTCTGCCCGCTGGATACCGGCAACCTGCAGCCTAAGCGTCTGTTTTCCTTAAATTTTATCGATTGGCACGGCTTCTGCACCTGTTGGCCTGCCGCGGCTCGGGAGAAGTTGCGGCACTGGACCAAGAGGCTGCCGGGGCTGGCCTCTTTCAGAAACTGGGGAGTGTACCGATGGAGAATGCCCTTCTCGTCGGCTTGTCGCGGCAGATGGCGCTCACTCACGAGCTCGACGTCGTCTCCAACAACATCGCCAACATCAACACCACCGGCTTCAAAGCCGACAACGCGGCTTTTTCTGAATTCCTGATGTCCAAAGCCAGTGACAACGACTTCACCGGCAAAGACAAACGCGTCGATTTCGTACAAGACCGCAGCACCTGGATCGATCTAAGCCAGGGCGCGGTCGAACGCACCGGCAATCCGCTCGACGTCGCCATCGACGGTAAAGGCTATCTCACGGTGCAGACGCCGCGCGGGCTGCGCTACACGCGCAACGGCGCGCTAACAATCAACGCAACGGGTCAGCTCGTTACCAGCGAAGGCGATCAGGTGATGGGCACCGCCGGCCCGATCGCGTTCCAGATCAACGATCACGACATCAATATCAGCTCAACCGGCATCATCAGCGTGCGCGACAGCACGGGTACGGACTCTCCCCGCGGCCAGTTGCAGCTCGCTTATTTCGACCGGCCGCAGATGCTGCAGAAAGAGGGCGCCTCGCTGTTTAACCCTCCGGCCGGGGTCAATGCCGGTCCGGTGCCGCCGAATACCAGGGTGGTGCAAGGCGGACTCGAGAAGTCGAACGTGAACGGCATCGCGGCAATGGCGCGCATGATCGAAATCACCCGCAGCTACTCCGATATCTCCGCGATCCTGCAACAGCAGAGCGATCAGCGCCGCAACGCGCTGCAACAGCTGTCGCAGCCGCCGAGTTCATCTTGATGTTCGATGTGAGGAACTAAGAGCATGCGTTCGCTTGATACCGCGGCGACCGGAATGGCGGCGATGGACCTTCAGGTCCAGGTCATCGCCGGCAACCTCGCCAACATGACGACCACCGGCTTCAAGAGCCAGCGCGCCGAGTTCCAGGATCTGATTTACGAGCACGTGCAGCGCATCGGTGCGCAAGCCTCCGACAACGGCAACATCCTGCCGGTCGGAATCGAACTCGGCTCGGGCGTAAAGACTGTCGGTACGCCGCGCCTGATGACACAGGGAGCGCTGGCGCAGACTGGCAATACGCTCGACGTCGCCATCCAGGGGTCCGGCTGGTTCCAGATCCTGATGCCTGACGGCACCTTCAGCTACACCCGCGACGGCTCGTTCCAGATGGATAATCAAGGCCGCATCGTCAACGCCGAGGGCTACGTAGTACAGCCGACCATCACCATTCCGGTGAACTCGACCGGGCTGACCATCAATCCCCAAGGCCAGGTGTCGGTGACTTTGCCGGGCAGCACCACGTCGAGCATCCTCGGTCAACTCAACCTCACCACCTTCATCAACGATGCCGGCCTGCAGGCGACTGGCAGTAATCTGTTCGTCTCGACACCTGCCTCGGGCCAGCCGCAGGTCGGGCTGCCGGGAATCAACAACGCCGGCACGCTGCTGCAGGGCAGCCTCGAACAGTCGAACGTCTCGGCGGTGACCGAAATCTCCAACCTGATAGCGGCGCAGCGCGCCTACGAGATGAACTCCAAGGTCATCACGGCCGCGGACGAGATGCTGCAAACGACAGCGCAATTGATGAAATGAGGAGGGTCCTGGCAATGATCCGTCCCGTCATTCGACTGATCAGTTTAGCGCCGGCGCTGCTCGGTCTGTTCGCCGCTTCTGCAGGGGCACAGAACGCCGTGCCGGCGTTGCGCGCCAATGTCACCGTGAACGGCGACATCGTGCGCGTCGGCGATCTTGTCGAGAACGCCGGACCGGTTGCCGACGTGCCGATCTTTCGCGCGCCCGACCTCGGCACCAGAGGCACCGTGGCGACCGAACGCATCATCGATGCCATTCGGCCGCAGCATCTCATCGGCATCGACACCCGCGGGCTGTCCGAAGTGATTGTGACCAGGGCCAGCCGAGCGATTCCGCCGAAAGAGATTTCCGCGCGGATCGCGCAGGCGTTGGAAGGTCAATACGGCTTCAGCACGGCGCGCAATATTCTGATCGAATTCGACCGCGAGGTACGGACGCTCAACGTCGAGCCGACAGCGACCGGCGAACTGCAGGTCCTGGCGCTAACGTACAACCCACGCACCACCCGCTTTGACGTCACGCTCGATCTGCCATCAAGCGCGGCATTGCGCAAGCAATCGACGCGTTTTACCGGGATCGCCATCGACACCATCAACGCCGTCACCGTTGATCACCCGATCGAGCGCGGTGCGGTGCTCAAGATCTCCGATCTCGTCGTTCAACGGCGGCCGAAATCCGAGGGTGCCGCGATTACTGACTTCCGCGCAGCGGCCGGGCTTGCCGCCCGGCATGAATTGCGTCCGGGCCAGCCGCTGCGCGACGCCGATCTGATGAAGCCGGCCATCATACAGCGCAACGACACCGTCACCATCGTCTATGAAGCGCCGGGCTTCACACTCACGCTGCGCGGCCAGGCGCAGGAAGCCGGCGCGCTCGGCGATACGATCAGCGTGCTCAATGTTGAATCAAAGCGGGTCGTACAGGGCGTCGTTTCCGGTCCCGGCCGCGTAACCGTCAACACGACGCCGAAACAGTTCGTCGAGAACACGCCGGAGCCTGCTCCAAGCCCTCTGCAATCCGATCGGCCGCGGCGAGGACACCGCATCCAGTAACCCGAGTTCGAAGTAAATGTTGAAATCGAATACGCGTCTTCGGCATGTACGCGTGCTCCTGAGCACGGTTGCTGTAGCTTCCATGTTGACTGGCTGTGCTGCCCTAAGTGACCGGCTCCGGCAGCTCGGTGAGCCGCCGGCATTGTCCCCGGTCGATAATCCGACCGCCAAGCCCGGATATAAGCCGGTGCAGATGCCGATGCCCACACCGCAGCCGGTCGTTTACAATCCGAATTCGCTGTGGCGCACCGGCTCACGCGCGTTTTTCAATGATCAACGGGCGCACGTCGTCGGTGACATTTTGACCGTGAAAGTCAACTTCAACGACACCGCGGTATTCCAGGATCAAACCCAACTCACCCGGACCACCACCGAAGACACCGAAATTACCAACTTCATCGGCGCCAACACGATCGGCAACGCCGCCAAGGCGGTCCTGCCGGGCTCGGTTTTGACCGCTTCGGGCAACTCGCAGATGAACGGCCAAGGCACCATCAACCGGCAGGATCAGTTGGTAACCAACGTCGCCGCGGTCGTCACGCAGGTGCTGCCGAACGGCAATATGGTGATCGAAGGCAAGCAGGAAGTGCGTCTGAACTCGGAAATCCGCGAGCTGATCGTTGCCGGCGTCGTGCGTCCGGAGGACATCCAGAGCGACAACGCCATCGATTTATCGAAAATCGCCGAAGCGCGCCTCGCCTATGGCGGACGCGGCACGCTCACCAACATTCAGCAAGAGCGCTGGGGCCAGCAGGCGGTGGATATCGTCTTGCCGTTCTAGGCGAGGACAGAGGACACTTGACGGAGGTCAGACCATTTAAGCTCACCGGTCAGAAAGAACCGCAACTGCTGCTTCATTCCATCATCCGTCAGTTGCCGTCCGTCGGCTGAGTTCTGAGCTCCCCGGGGCCGCGTTCGTGATGCGAGCGGGCCCCGACCAAGCGCGGCCTCCGGCAGCTCCCCGCCGGAGGCCGCGTGTTTTTGTCCGTCATTGCAAGCGCGGCCGGCAGTCCGTCGGCAATGCCTCGTCAATGAATCAGAGCAGCTCCGCGCCGCTGATCAGCTATGCTCCTCGGCTCTCTGTCTGGGAGGCAGACCGTGATCAGAATCAATGAACCAATTGCGAAGCAAATTTGTCAGGCAATTCGCCCAGCACCACTCAAGCCGCCCTGCTCCGATGCCGGCAGAACGTCATCAATTCGTTGCGCAATAGCTTCACGACACTGTTCCAATCGCCGAATTGTGGTTGGCGAAACAATCTCGCACTCGGATACCACGGGCTGTCCGCTCTTTGACGCAGCCAGCGGAAATCTGCAGCAAATGGCAGCAGCAAAAACAGCGACTTGCCCATAGCGCCGACCAAATGCGCCACGGCAGTATCAACCGCGATCACTGCGTCGAGCTGCGCGACGGCGGCGGCAGTGTCGACAAAATCCTTAAATTGTCCGCCGATTGCGCACACTTGGCCGAGATTTTCAAGACTTTGCAGTAATGACAAATCTTCATCCCGCACTTCGTGCTGCAAACTGACGAACGCCACTTCAGACAAATCGAGCAATGGCTTCAAGGTCTCAAGACGCATCGAGCGGTTGAGATCGTTGTCGTGCGAGCGCTCGCCCGACCACACCAGCCCGATCCGCGGTCGCCGCTGCGGCAAGCGCGCGCGCCATGACGCAATTTCGGCATCGGCCGGAACGATATAAGGAACCGTGGCCGGAATGGTCTCCAGCGTGGTGCCGCAAGCAAGCGGCAGGCTAAGCAGCGGACAATGAAAGTCGTAACGCGGCGGCTTTTCGCCGCGTGCGATGACGACCGCCGCGCCCGGCAAACGCGAGCAAAGCCGCAGCAGAGGCTGCTGAACTTCGAGAATGATTTTCGCGCCGCGCTTTGCCAACAGCGGCGCATACCGGGCGAATTGGATGGTGTCGCCGAGGCCCTGCTCGGCATGAAGCAGGATGGTTTTACCGTCGAGCGATTCCTCACCGAGCCACAATGGCGCACCATAATCGCGGCGTTGCGAGGCCAGCCAGCCGATTTGCCAGCGCGACTCGTAGGCGCGCCAGCCGGCGGGAAAATCGCCCAAAGTCAAACGCGCGACACTCTCGACAAAGCGCGCGTGGGCGAAATCCGGTTTGCTCCTCAGCGCGCGCTGCGCGGATATCAGCGCTTCATGCGGGCGATCGAACCGCCGCAGCGCAGCGGCGCGGTTGGCGAGGAGTGGTGCGTTGTCGGGAGCGAGCTCAAGCGCCCTGTCATAGGCGTTGAGCGCCTCCGCCACGCGATTAAGCCTGAGCAACGCGTTGGCGCGATTGCCCAGCGCATCGCCGTGGACGGGTGCGGACACGAGCGCGCGGTCAAAGTTCTCCAGCGCGTCGCCCGGACGGCCGAGTTCCAGAAGTGCGACACCGCGCCGGTTAAGCAGCTCGGCATCATCGGGCGCGATGCGCAGACCCTCGTCGTAACTAACGAGCGCGCGGTGAAAATCTTTCAAGGTGTGAAAGACAAGGCCGAGGCTGGCAAAACCGTCAGCGCGCCAAAGATCGCTTTTCAACGCCGCCTGGATCAGCGCCAGCGCTGCTTCGGGCCGCCCGCGCCGGCAGGCGATTTGACCAAGACCATGCAGCACATCGAAATTGTCGGATTGTTGCTGCAACAACTCGGTGTAAAGCCGCTCCGCTTTGTTGAGTTCGCCCTCCCCGAGCGCCCGTTGCGCCCGCCGGAGCATCCGCGACAGGTTCGGTTTAAGGTTTTGCGTCGGCCTATAGTGCATCAATGTACGAGGCAGAGAAGACAGCGAGCCGCCAGCATCGCTCGCCGGTCAGCGATCGTTAACGAGCGGTAAAGGAACGAGGTAAAAAAAGCTTTAAGCTCGGTTTTGACCCCGGGTCACGTGTCTTGGTTACACGTCTTGCAGAGCGTCGAGGCGTTTGTGCAGACGCGCGACCTCTTGCTCAAGCTTCGCCAGTCTGTCGCCAATGGCATGCTCAGGGCCGGCATGCTCGGGCCTTTGTCCTGAAAATTGTTCCGGGCTCCAGCTTATTCCGATACTGCCGCCCCTGCGCCATTCGACCTTGGCGTGGAAGTATTCGTCCTTGTTCGGGAGATAAATCTCGAATGCATTCGGGAGCGCCACGCTATCCGACACCTCGAGGCGGCCGCCGTGCGCGGTGGCGTCGCGGACCATGCAATCCATGCTGGACAGTCTGTTATTGAAATAGATTCGTCCCCTGAAAAACGTCTTATGGCGGACAAGTGTGCGGCGCTCGATCATCGCGATGCGGCTTCCTCGGCAAGGTGCCCCGTAGTCCTCAGCATTGGCCTAAAAACGTAGCGCTTTCGCTTAAATATGGCGTGGCACATCAAAATCCACGCGCGGCCTTGCGCCGGTGGTTGACAAAATCTGAACGGAAGGCCTGAAGAAGTAACGTTGTAACTGTTTGCGTTACACTCGGTTCGCCATGCATGGCAGCGCCGAGAGTCGCCGTCGATCATTTACCAGCAAATTTGATTTTTCCCGCGGTGATGCGGAGCCGAGATAAGCCGCCTATTCCTCGCGATAGACGCGCTCGCGACGCTCGTGGCGTTCCTGCGCCTCGATTGACAGTGTCGCAATCGGCCGGGCTTCAAGGCGCTTGAGCGAAATCGGCTCGCCGGTTTCCTCGCAATAGCCGTAAGTCCCGTCTTCGATGCGCTGGAGCGCAGCGTCGATCTTGGCGATCAGCTTGCGCTGGCGATCGCGGGCGCGCAACTCGATGGCCCGGTCGGTCTCCGACGAAGCCCGATCGGCGAGGTCAGGGTGGTTCTGGTTATCGTCCTGGAGGTGTTGCAGCGTCTCTTTGGCTTCTTTGAGGATGTCCTCGCGCCAATCCAGCAGCTTGAGCCGAAAGTATTCACGCTGACGATCATTCATGAACGGTTCGCGGTCCGTCGGCCGATAGATCTTGTCGAAAGGCCGGATGTGCTTGCCGTTCTTGATCAATGTTTCGTCGGGTCGACCGTTCTTGCTCTTAACCGACTGCATGAACCTAATGTCCCCTACTCCGCGCCACTCTACGCACGTGTTACGTCCTCCCCGGAGGCGCGCCCATATACCGCGGGTCTGTGACGGTGACAATAACGTTCATTTGGAAGGCCGCCGGGCGGCGAGGTGCGTCAGTTCAGGCCGGCCTTAGCCAGTTCTACCGCGACCCGGAGGTCGATTTCGCTCAAGACCTGATCGAGTCCGGCGTCGCCGGAGCCGTCCTTGAGGTCAGCGGCAACCGCTTTGAGTCGCAGTAGGGTCGTCTGATCGAGCGTGCCGGACAGGAGGCCAAGCTTAAGCTCATCGAGGGCGTCAAGCGCACGGGTGCCGTGTCTGACCGCTCGGCGCCGCCGTTCCAGCGGATCCTCTATACCCTGTAATGCAATGAGCGCGTCGATACCGCCCAGCGTTCGCAACGCCACGGCCGGGCTTTGTGCCTGCGGTGAACTCGCTTCGGACAGCGTAAAGGTCCCGCCCGCGGCGCGCCGCGCTGCGACCGGCGGCCCTGCAACTGCCGTTCCGTTTGGTCCCGTGACACGCATAAATAAGAAGGTGGGCCCTGATGGTTAATGGGCGGTAAAACTTTGCCCAGCCGCCCCGGCAACAATTGCCGAAAACCGGCAATGGCTGCACCACCCAACCCCGGCGCCGGCCTCGCCTCAAATAATTTATCAAGTAATTACAATGGCTTGTCCGCGTTCGGTGCCTTGGCACGCTATTGGCAATGAGGTCACCGTCCGACCTCTTGGGGAGCAGGAGATGAAAAGGACGGTAAGACCAGCGCTCGTCGCGCTGGGGATTCTTGCGTGCGCCGTGTCAACGGCGACGGCAACTTCGCGTATCAAAGACCTCGCCAGCATCGAGGGCATCCGCCAGAACCAGCTCATCGGTTATGGCCTCGTCGTCGGCCTCAATGGCACCGGCGATACCCTCAACAATACGCCGTTCACCAAGCAGTCCCTGCAGGGCATGCTGGAGCGGCTCGGCGTCAACATCCGCGGCCAGCAGATTCGCACCGGCAACGTCGCGGCCGTCATGGTCACTGCCAACTTGCCGCCGTTCGCAACCCAAGGAACACGCATCGACGTTACCGCCTCCGCCATGGGCGATTCCAAAAGCCTGCTCGGTGGCACCCTTTTGGTGACGCCGCTCCTCGGCGCCGACGGCAACGTCTACGCGGTAGCCCAAGGCTCGCTCGCCATCGGCGGCTTCGAGGCCCAGGGCGAAGCAGCCAAGGTGGTGCGCGGCGTGCCGACGGTCGGGCGGCTGCCAAACGGCGCCATCATCGAGCGGGAGATCGACTTCTCGCTGGCAACGCTCGGCCATCTGCGCCTGGCGCTGCGCAACGCCGACTTCACCACGGCCAAACGCATCGCCATCGCCATCAACGACTATATGGGCTCGCCGGTCGCCGAGCCGCTCGATCCGTCGACCGTCCAGTTGTCGCTGCCGAAGAAGTTTCCGCAAAACTTCGTCGCGATGCTGACTGAAATCGAGCAATTGCAAGTCGAGCCGGACACGGCGGCAAAAATCGTCATCGACGAACGCTCCGGCGTCATCGTCATTGGCCGCGACGTCCGCGTGTCGACCGTCGCCGTGGCGCAAGGCAATCTCACGGTGACGATCTCGGAATCGCCGCAGGTCAGTCAGCCTGGTCCGCTGTCGCGAGGCCGCACCGTGGTCGTGCCGCGCACCAGCGTCGGAGTGACCGAGGAGGGCAAGAAGCTCGCAATGGTCAAAGAAGGCGTGTCGCTGCAACAGATCGTCGATGGGCTTAACGCGCTCGGCATCGGTCCGCGCGATCTCATTTCCATCCTGCAGGCGATCAAAGCCGCAGGCGCCATCCAGGCCGACATCGAGGTGATGTGATGACAAGCTCAGCTGCAGCCGGACTTAGCCAGTCGGTCGCCGCTCTTGGCGCCGCAAGCAACGCGCAGGCCCAGGCAGCCCTCAAGCTCAAGGGCAAGGCAAAAGCCGCCGCGCAGCAGTTCGAGGCGATGTTTCTGAACACCATGTTCCAGCAGATGTTCGCCGGCGTAAACGGCGAAGGGCCGTTCGGCGGCAGCGGAGCGCTGAAGGTGTGGCGTTCGATGCTCACCGACCAATACGCCAAGGAATTCGCCCAGAACGGCGGCATTGGCATCGCGTCGCATGTTTACGACGCACTGTTGAAGCAGCAAGGAGTGAGCGCCCAATGAGTCAGATAGCGACAACCGCGGAGGCAGAGAACGCCATCGCCCAAGTGGCCGATTTGATCACCAAGCTGCGTGGCGTCATCGAACAGGAAACCGCATTGGTGCACGCGGGGAACGTTCGCAAAGCCGCCGGCCTTGGTCCGGCAAAGAACCAACTTGCGGGTCAGCTGTTCACCGCCACCGAGTGGCTAAAGGCAAATGCGAAATTTCTGCTGCGCGCCGCGCCAGCGAGCGCTGCCGCCTTGCACCAAATGCAGCAGACGTTTCAAGTCGTGTTACAGAAAAACATGATTGTGCTCGCAACCTCGCATGCCGTCTCGGAGGGCATCGTGCGCAGGCTCTCGGGCGATCTCTTGCGCAAGGCTTCGCCGCAAGTCTACGGCGCCTCGGGCCGCACTGTGGCGCCCAATCCGAAAAGCGGTCGGCCGCTCGCGATCAGCCGGGTGCTGTAGCTTTTTTAGGCCTGTCGGCTGGCGACGAGACCGGCGAGTTCATCCCGCAGCCGCCCAAGCGGCGCGTCCCAATCGCCCGGCGCCGGTTGGCGAAACAGCCGCATGGTCGGATACCACGGCGTGTCCGTGCGATCGAGCAGCCATCTGAAATCCGGCGAAAACGGTATCAGGACGGCGACGGCCTTGGCCATGGCGCCCGCGAGATGCGCAACCGACGTGTCGACGGAAATCACCAGATCGAGCATCGAGATCACCGCGGCGGTATCGGCAAAATCGACAAATTCCGAACCGAGCTGAAGGACGCCAGCAGCACGCAGCATTGCCGCATCGGCCTCGTTGACGTCAGTTTGCAGGCTGACAAAATCGACATCCGCAGCGGAAAGGACTGCGGCAAAGCCTTCAAGCGGCATGGAGCGGCGACGATTGTTGGAATGGGCGCTGGTGCCAGCCCAGCAAATTCCGACCCGCAGCCGGCGGCCATCGGGCAGCCGCCCGCGCCATTTAGCGATCCGCTCCTCAGGGGCGCGAAGATAGGGAACGTTTGCCGGTATGGTTGCCAGCTCGGTTTCGAACGCCAGCGGAAGGCTTAGCAGCGGACTGTACAGGTCGAATTCAGGCAGCGGCTCGTTTTCGCCGAACACCGCCGCAACGCCGGGAACGGTTGCCAGCAGATCGGCCAGTGGACGCCGCACGCCGAGTAGCACTTTGGCCCCCAGCGCGGCGACCAGCGGCGCATAGCGCACGAACTGAATGGCGTCGCCAAAGCCCTGCTCCGCCATCAGCAAAATTGTTTTGCCATGCAAATCCTTCTCGCCCCGCCAAAGCGGTTGCGGCACCGCGCGCACCAGCGTCGCGAACTCTTTTTTCTTCAAGCGATACTCGTATTGCCGCCAGCCGTCGCGAAAGTCGCCCAGACAAAGCCGAGCGAGGGCGGCGTTGAAATTGGCGTCAGCGTGTTCCGGGTCGAGCTCGACTGCCCTGCTGTAGCTCGCCAACGCCTCGTGCAGCTGCGCCGATGCCAAGAAGATGTTGCCGCGGTTGACATGGGCCGCAACCGCTCTCGGTTCGATCCGAAGCGCGTGGTCAAAAGCTGCCAGGGCTTCATCCGTCCGGCCAAGAATAGCGAGGGCGGAGCCGCGCCCGGTCAAGGCTTCGGCATGATCAGGATCAAGCGCGAGCACCCGATCGTAACTCGCTATCGCCTCGGCGAGGCGCTTGAGCCGAAGGAAGGCGTTGCCCCTATTGGTCAGGATCAAGATATTTTTGGGCTCGTGCGCGAGCGCTTTTTCGAAGCACGAAAGAGCCTCCTCGCAACGATCCAGTTCCAACAGGGCAACGCCGCAATTGGTCAGAATATCGGGACGACCAGGCGCAGCGGCGAGCGCCGCTTCATAGCTCGACATCGCCTCCTCGAACCGGCCAAGTAGCCGCAGCACATTGCCCCGATTGTAATGCGCATCGATGAGACCGGGCGCCAGCGCCAATGCGCGGTCAAAGCTTGCCAGCGCTTCGATGTTGCGGCCGAGTCCTTTGAGTGCATTGCCGCGATTGTAATGCGCGCCGGCGTCATTGCTGCGGATCGCCAGCACCTTGTCGAAACTCGCCAGCGCCTCTTCATGGCGTTTCAGCGCTTCGAGAATGACGCCGTAACTGGAAAGCACATCCGCCGACCGCGGCTGCGCGCGAAGCGCCGCCGCCACCAGCCGCAAGCCTTCTGTCGCTTCTCCCCGCTGATATCTGAGCACGCCGCGCAGGTGCAGCGCCTCGCAATGGTTAGGATCCGCCGCGAGAATGACCTCGTAAATCCGCTCCGCTTCGTCGCGCCGCCCCTGCCGGTGCAACGCTAACGCTTGCTCAAAAGAGCGTGCGAGTTGCAATCGCCGCGCCGCAGCCTGCCTCGCCATGCCGGTTTCTACCCTCTGCCCCGCATCGGCGTCAGCGCGCGCACCTACCAGCCGGACATTCTGACAGTCCGGCAGCAGGGTTAACCAAGCGTAAAAAACGGCGGTTTGAACACGCTAAATTAACCTCTGGCCGACAATGAGTAATGAGTGGTGGCGGCAAAGTCGCGACAAGGTCGAGCACTGTGAGCATCCAAAGCCTGTCGTTCTGGCAGCAGAACCAAGCCTACTGGAACAAGGCGCAATCGCGCGATCAGTCTCTGGCCAACAGCGACGCGTTGATTTCGGTAATGGGCTCGGCCATGACCAGCGAGGCCGCCGGGTTGGCAAGCATTGCCAACCAGCAGGCGCTGGATCGCACCAATACCCAGCTGACAGCCGCCATACAAAATGCGTTGCAAGGCGCAACTGGCAACTCGACATCCTCGTCGGGAAGTTCGTCGGCGGGCAATTCCAGCGCATCCTCCACCTCGAGCGCCAGCTCGCCAAGTTCGTCCAATCCTACTTACCTGCCAGCGACCGGCACCGGTACGGTGCCGCTGGCGGCCAGCACCCCGCTGTCGTCCCTCCTGATTCCGCCGAACGGCACCATTACCGTCAGCGACGGCTCCAATGTCACGACTTATAGCTCGACAGGGACCGACACCGTTGCCAGTCTGATCAGTGCCCTCAACACAAACATCTATGGTAACGCGCAGGTGGTCGCGTCACTCAACAGCAGCGGTAATCTGGTCATCACCGGCAAATACAACTCGGATACCGTGACGGTTGGCGGAACTTTCGCGCCGGTCATCGGTTTCGGTCTTGGCAACAATACGTTTCAGCCCACCGTCGCCACCAACAGTTCGAACGGCTCCGGCACCTCGGGCTCTTCCAGTTCCTCGACGGCTTCATCTGCGAGCGGGACCGCCAGTTCGTCGACCGGCACATCGACCGGTTCGTCCAAGGCCATTTCTAACAATTCTTCTTATGCGCTGCAGACCAGCGGCACTGCGGAAATCCTACTGGCTAGCAAT
>Ga0335083_10008610_pt1 | contig 12446 bp, 9 predicted proteins | sample Lox_Sample_42_FD_206716 | JGI IMG/M metagenome (GOLD analysis project Ga0335083, IMG submission 206716) | Soil microbial communities from Loxahatchee National Wildlife Refuge, Florida, United States - Lox_Sample_4.2 | ecosystem: Environmental > Terrestrial > Soil > Wetlands | place: USA: Florida... | reverse complement strand
GGTCGCCGGCCTTCTCCCGAGCCGGACGTTCCGGCCGATCACCGTCGGATCGCTCTTGAGCGTGTTAGCCCAGAAGCGATAGGTCAGCACCATGGCTCCGGCCGCGCTCGGACCGTCGTCACGCATGTCCAGAAGCCGCCCGAGCACCGGGTGCAGACCCATCACCTCGAAGTACGAGCCGCCGACCACTCCGGCGCGCACCTCGCGCGGCTCGCCCAGCCCGACCATAGTGAAGCCAATGGTCGAAAAATCGCCCCACGCGCTGATGGTTTTCACGCTCGCGCGCAGATCCTGGATCTCCGGCACGCTGAATGTGGCGTTCTCGATTCCCAGGCCCGGCGCACTCTGCCGGATGTAAATCAGACGGTCTTCATCGCGGTTCACCAGCGGCCGCATCAGGACGCCGCGCACCAGCGTAAAGATGGCGGCGTTGGCCCCGATGCCCAAAGCCAGCGTGAAAATCACTGTGAGCGCCAGCCCCTTGGTTCGCACCAGCGAGCGAATGGCCAGCTTCAACTCGCGCGGAAAATCTCTCAGCATCTCCTCCTCCTACTGTCCCCCTGCTATTGCCCCCACCACCAGAAACGGCTCCGCTCCCGACGCAACTGCTTCGGGCAGCGGCGCGTCCGGCGATTCGTGCGACAGATCCTCTCCGCACGCGAAGAACCGCACGAACGGCCGCCGCTGATGAGTGACGTGATCGCGCAGCGTCCCGCTCAGCATGGGATATTGTGCCTCCAGCGCGTCCAGCACGCTGCGCTGCGTTACAGTCCCTGTAACTTCCACCCTTACTTCGCTGCCGGTGCGCGCGAGGTTCCGCAGATGCGCCGGCAGGACTACCCGGATCATGCCAGCGTCTGCGCCTCGACCGAAAGCACCGCCGGAAGATGGCGCGCGATTGGAGCCCAACTATCCCCGGCGTCCGCCGAGGCGAACACCTGCCCGCCGGTCGTGCCGAAGTAGACGCCGCACCGGTCGAGCGAATCCACCGACATGGCATCGCGCAGCACGTTCACGTAGCAGTCCTTCTCGGGAAGCCCCTTCGCCAGCTCCTCCCAATCGTTACCCCCCGTCCGGCTGCGGTATACGCGCAGCTTGCCGTCCATCGGGAAGTGCTCCGAGTCGCTCTTGATCGGCACCACGTAGATGGTTTCCGGCTCGTGCGCGTGTACGTCGATCACGAACCCGAAGTCCGTCGGCAGGTTGCCGCTCACCTCCTGCCACGATTCGCCCGCGTCGTCGCTGCGCATCACGTCCCAGTGCTTCTGCATGAACAGCACATCCGGGCGCGACGGATGCATCGCCACGTGGTGTACGCAGTGTCCCACTTCAGCGTTTGGATCGGGAATGTACTGCGAGTGCAGGCCTTTGTTAATCGGCTTCCACGTAACTCCGCCGTCGTCGGTACGGAAGGCGCCTGCCGCCGAGATGGCGATGTACATCCGCGCAGGATTGTCCGGGTCCAGGATGATCGTGTGCAGGCACATCCCGCCTGCGCCGGGCTGCCAGCGGGGCCCGGACCCGTGGCCGCGCAGACCCGGAAGCTCCGTCCACGTCTGGCCGGCGTCTGTGGAGCGGAAGATCGCCGCATCTTCTATTCCCGCGTACACCGTCTCCGGATCCGTGAGCGAAGGTTCCAGATGCCACACTCGCTTGAACTCCCACGGGTGCGGCGTCCCGTCGTACCACTGGTGCGTGCCCGGCACCCCGTCATAGACAAACTTGTTGCCTACCGGCTCCCACGTCTTTCCCCCGTCGCTGGAGCGCTGGATCAACTGGCCGTACCAGCCGCTCGACTGCGACGCGTACAGCCGGTTCGGGTCCGCGGGCGACCCCTTGATGTGGTACAACTCCCAGCCCGCGAAGTGCGGGCCGCTGATGTCCCACTTCTCCCGCTTCCCATCCGACTCCAGAATGAACGCCCCCTTGCGCGTTCCCACCAGGACTCTCACTCTGCTCATTCCTCGCTCCTTTGTGGGACAGGCTTGTGCCTGTCCGGCGGCGGCGGGACAGGCTCGAACCTGTCCTACAACATTACGTCGTTTGAGCCGCCGCGAAATCGACACCCACGGCCCTACATTTTGGGAAAATTCGGGTCTGCCTTCACTTCCAGGATCTGTTTGGTATGCCGCTCACTGTGCGCGCCGATGAACAGCAGCCATTCGTATCCGTCCAGGGGCTGGCCCAGCGGGCTGTCCACCGCATGCTCCCGCAGGTCCGGCGTGGTCTTCGTATAAGCGATGGTGTTTGCCCGGCTCTTCACGAAGTGATCCAGGGTCTCCGCGGGCGCCCATCGGTTCTTGGGCACCAGCGGCGGTGGCGCCTCGGCTTTCACGCTTCGGTCCGGAATCATGGCCAGCACCATTCCGTCGATCTTGACCACGTCTCGTCCGGCCGGTCCCGCCGGCGCCTTCATGATCTTTTCCGATACCATGCCGAAGATGTACTCCTCGGCCGTCGCGATGTGCTCCAGGACTTCCGCGACGCTCCACCGTTCCGGAGCCGGCTTGAACGTCATCTGCGCTTCCGAAAGCCCCTTGACCGACGCGATCACGCCGTCCCGGGTCTTCTCCAGATATTTCACGCCTTTGTCCCGGTCCGCCTGCGTCAAAGTCTGTCCGAATCCAGCGGTGCCAATGAGCACCGCGCCTATGAGTACATGATTTCTCTTCATTTGAATCCCCTCCTACGATTTACTCAGCGATGTCGCGGGGCAGCAGGGGCGTGGTGTCCCTGTCCCGCCACCTCCGGCGCACTTCAGCCAGAACCGCCTCGCGATCGTTCGCCATCCGTGCAATAACCGAGCACGGCAGCCCCGCCTCCTCGTGCCGCGCCCCCCAGATCAACAACTCCAGCATTACCGGTGCGAGGTCGATTCCCCTCTCGGTCAGCCGGTAATTGACTTTACGGCCATCGGACTCCTCGGGTTGCCTGGCGATGATCCGCGCCGCCTCCAGTTTCTCCAGACGGTCCGCAAGAATATTGGTCGCGATTCCCTCGCCCGATTCGAGAAATTCCTTGAACGTCCGCAGCCCGCGCACCATCAGGTCGCGGACGATGAGCAGGGACCAGCGGTCGCCGAAGACCTCGAGCGCGATGCTGACCGGGCAACCCGACCGGCGTTTCTTGGGCGTCCCCGGCACGTTGTCCAGACTATCAGATTACTTGCAAAACACAAGTTAATTTTGGAGCTTTGTGTGCGCCAACCGACGATCACTCGTGCCGCAATACCCGGCTCGGCTCGAGTCCCGCGGCGCGGCGGGCGGGCAGGAAGGCAGCCGCGATTCCGATCGCCGCCAGGATCGCGATGGTCGCCGCAAAGGTCGCCGGGTCAGAGGGGCGGATGCCGAACAGCACACTCTCGACAGCCCGCGCGGCCGCCAGAGACGCGGGCAAGCCGGCGGCGAGTCCCACCAACACCAGCACCAGGGAATCACGCAGGACCATCCAGATCACCTGACCCCGCCGTGCTCCCAGCGCGATCCGAATGCCGATTTCGCTTGTCCGCCGCGCCGTTCCGTACGCCACTACCCCGTAGAGCCCGACCGCGGCCAGCACCAGTGCCAGCGTGCCGAAAAATCCACCCAGGAGGGCCAGCATACGCTGCTCATAGATGGAGTCGTCCACCTGCTGACGCAGCGTACCGATGCTCGCGAAGGAGATTCCCCGGCCAACCTTGCTCAGTTCGCGATACAGCGGGCCGAGAAGCGCACTTACGGGCGCCTGCGTGCGCATCACGATCGTCGGCTGACCCCGGCTCGGGCCCTGGCCAGGCGGCGAATACACCGTGGGCCTGGGCGGCTTCTGAATGCCGGAGTGACGGACGTCGCGCACGACTCCCACGATGTAGGTCGGCTCACCGCCTTCCGGCTTACTGTCGTCGAAACTCAGCCACCGCGAATCGGGATGCTTCTCCTCCGGCAGAAACTCGCGCACGAAGGCCTCGTTGACGACGGCGATCTTCCGTGAGCCGCCCAGGTCGTGCGGGTCGAACTCCCGGCCCAGAACCAACGCCGTTCCGATGGTCTCGAAGTACCGCGGGGCGATCTGCGCCGTATTGACGTCTACCGGCTCGCGCGCGGTCCGCTCCGATCCCCGCACGCGAATGCTGGCACTGGAAGTGCCCATCAGAAACGGCCCGGGAAATCCGTAGCTCACCGACGATACTCCCGGCAGTTGTTCGAGCTGTCCGGCAAGCTGCCGGATAGAGGCGTCGTAGTCCGACCGCAGCCTGCGCGGGAAGTCCAGGGAAAATGCAATCACGTTATCGTTCCGGAACCCCAAATCCACGCTGCGCAGCGCAAAGAGATTGTGCCCGAACAGCGCTGCCAGCGCCACCAGCACCACGCTGAACGCTACCTGTGCCGCGACCAGCGCCCGCCGCAGCACAGGCCTTCCGCCTCGCCCCGCCGATCCGGCGCGCAATCCCGCCGCAGGATCCACTGCCGTCGAGCGCAGCGCCGGGCCCACGCCGAACAGCGCCAGCGAAACCGCCGCGATCGCCATTGTGAAAAGCAGAACCGCGTTATCCGGCCCCGCGCTGAACGGGTCGCCGGCCCGATCCGGCAGAAGACTCAGTAGCACCCGCCGGCCCCATGCCGACAACCCAACCCCGAGCGCGCCGCCACCAATCGCCAGCAGCACGCATTCCGTCAGTGATTGGCGGACCAGCCGCGAACGCGTCGCGCCCAGCGACATCCGCAGCGCGATCTCTTTCCGCCGCGCCGCCCCGCGCGCCAGCAGCAGATTCGCCACATTGGCACACGCCGCCAGCAGCACCAGCCCCACGGCCGCCATCAAAACCGTCAGCGGCTTGCCGAAATCCTCGCGCAAGCTGGACATGCCAATGCCGGCATCGCGCACCTCTAGTCGCTGGCCAAGAGCTCTCTGACGGAACGCGGCGTTGTAGGTGGTCGGGTAAATGGCGCGCAGATGCTGCACCATTAGCACGTTCATGGCCGCCTGCACCTGGCGCTCCGACACCTCCGGCCTGCGACGCGCCATGACCAGAATCCACCAGGTTCGAGGATTCTGGAATGGCATTTCGCTCATCATAGCCGGCACCCACACGTCGGCCCGGCGTTCGATCTCGACGCCGTGAAAACCCGGCGCGGCCACGCCGATCACAGTCAACAGCTGTTCATCGACCAGGATCTTCGCGCCGAGAATTCCGGGATCGGCCCCAAATTGATTCCGCCACAGGTCGTACGCGATCACGGCGAGCGGATGCCCGCCGGGAACGCGGTTGTCCTCATCGGTAAACACGCGACCTATCGCCGCTCCCACACCAAGGGCCTGAAAATAGTTGCCCGTTACAAGCTCCCGTTGGCAAAACTGGCCACGCCCTCCGGGGCGCGGATTGAACCCTACCTTCGCGACGCCCGTGCGCGCAAACACCGCGCTGAATAGATCGGTCCGCGCCGCAATTTCCCGATACAGCGGATACGACACAAACCCGCGGCCCCACCCGCCAGTGCGATACAAGCTGACCAACTCCTGGGGCCGCTCGACCGGCAGCAGCCGGAGCATCACCGCGTGGAACAGGGAGAAGATCGCCGTGTTGGCCCCGATGCCCAGCGCCAGCGAGATCACGGCCGCCGCTGTGAATCCCGGATTCCGCCGCAGCCCGCGAAGCCCGTAGTGGATGTCGCGCCCCAGAGCTTCCAGCCAGGGCAGGCCCCTGCGCTGGCGATAGTCCTCCATGGCTTGAGCAACGCCGCCGAACTCGCGCAGCGCGGCGGCACGCGCTGCCGCGGTATCCAGTCCCTGGGCGCGAAACTCCGCCTCCTGCATTTCCAGGTGCGCCTCGATCTCGGCGCTCAGCTCGGCTTCCATCCGGCGGCCACGGAGGAAAGCCAGGATGCGCTGCCACAGCGTGCGCATCGCATGCTCCTATTCGGCGGGTCGCAGAAACCGCGCCATGATCTCCACCGTGCGTGCCCAGTCTTCGGTTTCGCGCTCTACCTGCCGGCGTCCGGCGCGCGTCAGCTCATAGAACTTGGCCTTGCGGTTGGCCTCGCTGGTGCCCCACTTCGACGAGATCCAGCCGCGCTGCTCCAGCCGCAGCAGCGCGGGATACAGCGTGCCCTGGTTGAGATCCAGCGCGCCGCCGGAGATCTGCTGGATGCGCCTGGCGAGCCCGAATCCGTGCTGGGGGCCCAAGGTCTGCAAGGTCCGCAGCACCATCAGGTCGAGCGTGCCTTGCAGAATGTTGACTTCTCTTGTAGACATCCAAGAGAAGCGTAGCTCCCTTTCTTTTGGATGTCAACAGAAGCAAATCTCGGCCCTGGACCCCGTGTCCCGGGTGCGTGACAATATTAGATTCGGAGGCATCCCATGAGCCCTGTTCCGTCGGCGGCGTTGCAGACGTTCCGGCCTCGCCTTCTCCAAAGACGCGGCCGCCTGGAATCGGCGCTGAAATCCATCTCCGCGCCGGACATCGAGCAGCTCATCGCGGAAGTCGACGCCGCTCTCGCGCGAATCGACAACGGATCTTTCGGCTTGTGCGAGACCTGCCACGACACTATCGAAGCCGACCGTCTGGCGCAGGACCCCCTGGTCCGCTTCTGCCTGGACCACCTCAGCGAGCCGGAGCTGCGGGCTCATGAACAGGACCTCGAGTTGGCGATGCAGATCCAGTCCAGGCTGCTGCCGCGGAGGGGCATCGAGCTGGCGCAATGGGACACGCACTACCGCTACCAGCCGAGGGGCGCGGTAGGCGGAGATTACTGCGATCTCATCGTGTCGAATGACGGCGCGTCGCTGTTCTTCGCGGTGGGCGACGTCGCCGGCAAGGGAGTGGCCGCGTCCCTGCTGATGACGCATCTCAGCGCCATTTTTCGCAGCCTCCTGTCGCTTGATTTGCCGCTCGCCGAGGTGATTTCGCGCGCCAACCGGCTGTTCTGCGAGAGCACCACCGACACGCAGTACGCCACCCTGGCCTGCGGGCGCGTAACCGCGGACGGAGTGGAAGTCTCTAACGCCGGCCACTGCCCGCCGCTGCTGCTCCGCCGGCAGGCGACCGAGCGCCTGGAGGCCACCGGGCTCCCGCTCGGCTTGTTCTGCGGCAGCCAGTACGCCGTGCGGCGCGCCGCGCTCGACGCGGGCGAGAGTCTGGTCTTATATACCGACGGGATCACGGAGGCACAGGATCCGGCCGGCGACGACTACGGGGAACAACGACTGCTCGGCTGCCTTCGGGGCTGCTTCGACTCCGAAGCGGCAGCCATCGCGGACGGCGTTCTGGCCGACGTCGCGCGCTTCCGCGGCACTCGCCCGCCGGCGGACGATCTGACCCTGCTGATCATCCGCCGCCGGCGCTAGTGCGACTGCACCACGTCCGGCAGCCGCGATTCCCGCTTCATCCGTCCGCTGAGGCCCTCATCCAGGGTAATGCCGTTCCTCTCCAGCGTCTCCCCGAGCACCTGGTCGAGCGAGATGCGGGCACGCGCGTAGCTCGCCAGCGCGTTCACTTCGGAAAGCTGCGCGGCGAACAGCGCCCGCTGGTCGGCCATGACCACGTTCAGCGTCGCGATACCGGCGGCGCGCTTCTGCTCCGCCTCCAGCAACTGCTCCTGCAGGATGCGCGTGTTCCTTGCCGTCGTGTACCGCGAACGGGCCTGCCGCAGAGCGTTCGCCTGGCTCGAGATATCCACCAGGATCTGGTTGTCGTCCTTCTGCCCCTGAACCTGCTGCTGGCGATACTGCAACTGGTCGATTCCATAGTCCCCCTGCGCCTGCCGGTTGCGAAGCATGGCCGAAAAGGAAACGCTCACCTGGTTGTTCGGAAAATTACGGCGGAAGATCTGCTTGAGCGCAGTCCCGTAGCCGCCGTAAAAGTATGGGTCGGCGTCACCGCTCTGCGGAGTGCCGGCGAGGCCGCGATTGTAGGTCTGCGCCACTACCTGCAGGCTGGGCAGCAAAGGATTGGTGGTGCCCGCCAGGTTGATCTCCGAGGTCTCGTCGCGCATTTTCGAGACCGCTACGTCCGGGCGCTTCTCCAGTGCGCTCTTCAGCAGGTCGCGAACGGGGGCCAGTTCTTCGGTTTCAGGCACCTCCATGTGATCCAGCGGGATGATCTCGGCGGCTTCCAGCAGCGGGTCCGCCGTGTGGCTCAAGGCTTCCTTCAGCAGGTCGGAGCGCTGCCGCAAGTTCACCCGGGCGATGGTCAGGTCTTGCTTGCGCGTGGCCTCTTCGGCTTCCGCGCGCGAGATCTCCACCGCGGGAATCGCGCCGATGGAAATCTCGTAGCGCGTGTCGGCGACGAACTTGCGCGTGATATCCAGCACGCGCTCCTGCACCCGGAGCTGATCGCGGGCGCTCACCAGGTCCCAGTACATGTTGAGGACGCTGACCGAGAGGTCGAAGAGCTGCGAGCGGAATACCTCGCGCGCGCCCGTGACGTTGATCTGCGCGATGCGGATGCCGCGGTTATTCAACTTGATGCCGAAGTTCTGCAGCAGGTCGTGGCGGATCAGCAGGTCCATGTGCGGGGCCGCGACCGGATTGATCAGGTCGGGCCCGTTCTCGCTCAAATACTGCTGGTAACTGCGGAACTGGACCACGCCGCCGCTGAGCAGCCCCTCCTGGAAGACGTTGTTGTATGTGCGAATGCTCTGCACCAGGGCGTTGGTCTGGCTGAGCACGGTGTTGGCCTGCGGCTGCGTCAGATGAGAAAAGGTGCTGGTGCTCTGCCAACTGGGGTCGAGCACGCGTGTCACGGCGCCCACCTGCTGGATCACCGCGCCGCCGGTCGAACCGCTGCCGCCGCTGGAAAAGTTCCCGCTGCTCACGCCCGCGCTGGCCGCCGCGCCGTTCACACCGACGCCGCTGTTCACGCTCGACACCTGAGCGCTGGCGCTGGGAACGCCGCGAATCGGACCGCCGGCCTTGGCGCGCTCCAAAGCGGAATCGGCGAGCAGCGGGCCGTAGCGGTCGACCTCCAGGTTCAGGTTGTTTTCGATCGCCAGCGCCAGCGCGTCCTGCACCGATAGGTAGAGGTTGCCTCCGCGGATCAGCGCATGCAGGCGCTCCGAATTCGTAAGCCTGACGGTTGGCACGGTCTGAGGCGCATACGAGCGGAACGGAATCGGGAGAGAAGGCCGTTGGATCTGGTAAGGCTGGTCCTGCGCCAGGCACCAGTTGGTCATCAACAGCGCAAGCAAGACCCTCTTCACTTCGATACCCCCTTTCCCGCCGCGGGCGGCACGTTCGGCGGCAGCACCGATTCGCGCTGCACGCGGCCCGACAGCGCCTCCTCCATCACGATGTGATTGGTTTCCAACGTGCGCCCCAGGGCCATATCGAAGGCGATACGCGCGTGCGTGTAGTTAGCCGTGGCCTGCACTTCGGCATCCTGGTTGGTGCTGAGGTCACGCTGTGCCTGAATGACCAGCGCCACCGTGGACACGCCTGATTGAAAGCGCTTCTGCTCCGCCACCAGGCTCTTTTCCGCGAGCACCCGCGCGTCCACCGCGGTCTGGTAGCGCGCGCGCGCCTGCTCGAGACCGATCAGTGCCGTCTTCACGTCCACCCGCACCTGGTTGAGCACCCGCTGCAACTGGAGCTCGCTTTGGCGGAGCTGGAGCTGGTCGGTGACGAAGTCCGCTTGCGCCGCCCGGTTGCGGAACGGGATGTTCAGGGAGACGCCGGCGGAGTAATCCGGAAAATTGCGATGGAAAAGCTGGGTGAGGACCGTCCCCAGTCCGCCGACAAAGAACGGATCGGCGACCACCCCGGGCTGGAGCGCGTTTGGCGGTCCCGCCAGGCCGTGATTGGTGAATTCCGCGAACGCGGAGAGAGACGGCAGCAAACCGTTCTTCGTACCCTGGAGCAGGATCTTCTGGCTGTCCACGTTGATCTTCTTGGTCTCCACCTCGACGCGGTTCTCGATGGCGTCGTTGACCAGATCCTGCACGGGCCGCACCTCGTCCGTTTGGGGAACTTCAATGTGATCCAGCGGAATGATGTGTACCTCGTCGAGCCACGGCGTTTCAATTCCGTTGCGGCTGATGGCGTTCTTGAGCACGATTTCCTGCTGCGCCACATTCGTCTGCGCGATGAGCAGATCTTCTTTGCTGGACGAAACCTCGGCTGCGGCACGCGTCACTTCGATGGCTGGAAGCGCGCCGATCTCCACCTGTTTGCGGTTGCCCTCGTACAGGCTCTGCGCCGTCCCCAGTGCCTGCTCCTTGATGCGCACCGCCTCGTTGAAGCTCACCAGGTCCCAATACAGATTGAGCGCTGCCGATACCGTAGTGGCCACTTGCAACTTCACCTGAAGGTTGCTGACCTTCATGTTGTTCTTGGCGACGCGAATGTTTCGGTTATTCACTCCGATATTCAAGCCCTGTAGCAGGCTCTGGTTTACGGTGAGATCGAAGTATCCGGAGAGGGCAGGATTGAGCAGCGGTGAACTGCTGTTTAGGTAGTTCCGGCCGCTGGCCCACGAAAACGCCGCGCTGGTACCGGTAATGAATTGCTGCGAATACTGAAAATAGAAAGATCGGTAATCCTGCGTGAGCGACGTCGTGTTGGTGAGCAGCGTGATGGTCTGCGGCTGCGTGAGGTGACCCGCCTGAAGGTTGATAAACAGGTTCGGATCGAGAGTGGGTGGGACCGGCCCGATCTGGCTCACAATTCCACCCCCGCCGCCGATCCCCGATCCGCCGGCGAGTCCGTTGCTCGCCGTGTTGATGCCCGCCGTGCTCACGCTCGTCGGTCCCGCGACCACCGGGGTGTCAACCTGCCGCAGGAAGCCGCCGCCTTCGGCGCGCCGCAACACTTCGCGCGCCAGCAGCGGGCTGTAGCGCTGCACCGCGATGTCCAAGTTGTTCTCCAGCACGAGGGCGATCACGTCTTGCGCCGAAAGATATAGGTTGCCGCCGCGCACCAGCGATTCGAGCCGCGCCGTGTTCGCCAGCCTGACCGGGGGCACTACCCGCTTTTCCAGATGGAAGGGTTTGAGAACCGGGCCGAAATACTTGTTCGGTCTCGGCGTCTGGATCGCCGCCTCGGAGGCGGTGAACGACTGAGCGAACATCGCGCCCGCCGACACCACGAAAAGGGTCACAATTTGTCGCATAGAGTAACCAGCCCGGAGGTGCAATTCCGTTTCCACCAATCTCTCTGGAAACGAAGGTCTTGAGGCTTCCGGGTGTCCGCTTTTGAGACGCGCTGTCCGCTTGTGGGGCAGGTTTCCGACCTGCCCCGTGTTCTTTCAACAGGCAAACCCGCGTTTTCCGTCGCGGCAACTCGATTGCACATTCGACTCTTGCTCCGGAGGCCATTCCGATGAATCCGAGCCTCAGTCCGCTCAAACAAGTCTTCCGCCGTCTTGTGAAGTCGCCAGTGTTCACTGGCCTCACGCTCCTCACGCTAGCTATCGGCATCGGCGCCAACACCGCGATCTTCAGCGTGGTGAACGGCGTTCTCCTCAAGCCCCTGGCGTTTCCCGACGCCGCCAACCTCGTCTCGGTGCGGCTCAGCGCGTTGGGTGTCGGCCTTAAGGATATCCCGCAATCGCCGGCCACGTACTTCACCATCCGCGAAGAAGCGCGCGCTTTCGAAGACATCGGCATCTGGGCCCCGCGATCCGTCAACATCACGGGAATCGGCGATCCCGAGCGCGTGCCCGTTGTCGTCATGACCGATGGCGTGCTGCCCACTTTGGGCGTGCGCCCTGTTCTAGGCCACTGGTTCACTCGCGAAGAAGATGCGCCGCGCGCGCCGCAAAAGGCCCTTCTGAGCTGGGGATATTGGCAGCGGCGATTCGGCGGCGAAGCGTCGGTGATCGGCCGCAATATCGTGGTGGACGCGCGCCCGTGCGAGATCGTCGGCGTGATGCCGCGCGATTTCCGTTTCCTCGACACGGATGCGGCCATGTTTGTCCCGCTCCAGCTCGACCGTGCCACCGCGTTCGTCGGCAACTTCTCGTGGGATGCGGTGGCACGGCTCAAGCCCGGCATCAGCCTGGCCTCGGCCAATACCGATGTGGCGCGCGTGCTGCCGCTGACGCTCTCGAAGTTTCCGCCCGCGCCCGGAATGAGCGCGCGCGTGTTTGCGGACTCGCGCATGGCGCCGCGCGTGATCCCGCTCAAAGACGACGTGGTGGGCGATACCGGCAAGGTGCTCTGGGTCCTGATGGGCAGCGTCGGGCTGGTGCTCTTCATCGCGTCGGCCAACGTGGCCAATTTGCTGCTGGTCCGGGCCGAAGGGCGGCAGCACGAACTTGCTATCCGCGCCGCTTTGGGCGCGGGCCGCCGGCGCATCGCCGCCGATCTTCTTACGGAAAGCGTGACCCTGGCGCTTCTCGGCGGCACGCTGGGAGCTTTGCTGGCCGATTCCGCGGTGCGCGCCCTGGTGGCTTACGGTCCGGCAAACCTGCCGCGCCTGCACGATTTGACCATCGATTTTCCCGTGCTCCTGTTCGCGTTCGCGGTGTCGCT
>Ga0335083_10008608_pt1 | contig 12447 bp, 11 predicted proteins | sample Lox_Sample_42_FD_206716 | JGI IMG/M metagenome (GOLD analysis project Ga0335083, IMG submission 206716) | Soil microbial communities from Loxahatchee National Wildlife Refuge, Florida, United States - Lox_Sample_4.2 | ecosystem: Environmental > Terrestrial > Soil > Wetlands | place: USA... | reverse complement strand
CTCGCACCGCTATGTGTCGAAGCGCTGGCAGGAGAGCAATTACCTGCGCGGCATGGAAGGCGGGATCGACACGACGCACGTGTCCTGGGTGCACCGCTACGAGCTCGACACCGACACGTTGCATCAGAAGGCGCAGTCGAGGAAATACATCAAAGGCGATCCGAACGTCGTGTTCACGATCAAGGAGACGCCCTCGGGGATGACGATCTTCGGCCGGCGCAAGGGCGAAGCGGACTCGTATTACTGGCGGATCACGCAGTGGATATTCCCGTGGTTCACCTTGGTGCCGCCCACCGGCCCGCATCCGCTGGGCGCGCACATGTGGATCCCCATCGACGATGAGACTTGCTGGGCGTGGAGCATCAACTTCTATCCGCACCAGCCGCTCTCGGCGGAAGAGCGCGCCGACATGCAGGCCGGCAAAGGCATCCACGTCGAGTACGTGCCGGGCACGTTCGTCCCGCGCGCGAACAAGACGAACGACTACCTGATCGATCGGGAAGCGCAGAAGGAGCGGCGCAGCTATAGCGGAGTTGCGGGCCTGTCGATCCAGGACGCTTCGCTCCAGGAATGCATGGAGCCGATGCAGACCCCGGGGTTCAAGGAGTTCCTGGTCAAGACGGACACCGCGATCGCGCTGGCGCGGCGACGGCTGTATCACGCGGCCGCGTCACTGGATCAGGGCGGAGAGCTGCCGGCGCTGGCCGCCGCGACCCAGCGGGTCAGGTCCGGCTCGGTGTTGCTCGACAAGGCGATGGACGTCGAATCCTGGGCGCGCGATGCACTTGTCGCCCGGCCGGACAACCCTCTGCACACGCTCTAGCTAGCCCGGCCTACGACCACAGGGCGAATCCCATGCCGCAGCCGGTTCCGGCCGGCGAGCGATAGCAGGGAACATAGTCGTGCCAGCGCAGCTCGAGCGCCTCGACGGCGCCGGCGGTGGCGATCCAGTTGCGGATCTCGGAGCTGCCGGAGTTGAGCCTCGCCTCCGGAATGGACACGAGAGCCCCGCGGTCATGCTCGCGGCAGGCGGCGAGCACGCGCCGGTCCAGCTCCTCGTCGACGGTGAAATGGCTGAGCCCGCCCGAAGCCAGGACGCCGACGCGCGCATCGCCCGGCCAGCTTCGCACGGCCTCGGCGATGGCCTCTCCGAGGTGGTAGCAGCGCTGCGGCCGCGGCTGGTTCGGCGGGAAATATGTGTTGAGGATGACGGGGACCACCGGCACCGGCCGTTCGCGCATCAACCGGCGATGGACGAAGCCGAAGGCGTGGCCTTCGCCGTGCTCGCGCATGAGGCGCCGCGAATGGCTGATGTCGAACTCGCGCTCGCGCAGGATCTCGATCAGATGCCGGCCGAGCTGCGAGGCGACCGGGTACCTGCGCGGCCCTTCCGCCTCGTGGTATTGCGAACGCGCTTTCTTCCAGAACGCGGGGGCGGTCTCCGGCAGCGGCAGGGTCCGGTTCTCGATGGTTTCGCCCCAATAGACGAGAATCGAGGGCATGTTGTCGTCGAAGAACTGCTCGTGCTGGTCGTCGCCGATGATGATCAGCGCGTCCAGGGACGCGGACGCGAGCGCCTCCGCGAGCCGGTCGAGGCCGGCATTGCATTGGGCGGCGCGCGCCGCGAGCACCTCGGGCCGGATCTGGTCGGCGATGGCCGGGTCGGCCGCGGCGAGCAGATCGCCATAAGTGCAGGGCTGGCCCGCCTTGTCCAGCAGCCGGCGACCCTTGGCGTCGATGTCGGCGTGGCGCGGATAGTCCTCCGGCGGGCTCGCGAGCATAGGGCTGTGCGACGTTCCGATCCCGAGGACGATGCGTGCCATACCCTGTGATAGCCGAATTCCATGCCGGCGGGAACGTCCGGATCCGTTAACCAGATGGTCAATAACCACTGGCCGACCGGGTGGGGCCACCGTATAGTTTTCAAGCGGCGCGAATTTTGCTCTGATCCGTACGAAACGGACGGCGTAGAGGGGAGTAGGGAGATGATCCAGCGAATTCTGGGCGTGGCGCTCGCTGCGGTGCTGCTGACCGTGGGAATGAATACCGCGAACGCGCAGTCGAACGTGACCTTGCGGGTTGCCTGCTACGGCGGCTCGTTCACCGCCTCGCAGAAGAAATACGCGGCCGATCTCTACACCGCCCGCACGGGCGTCAAGGTGGAATTCATCGACGGCAACCCGAGCGACCATCTGGCCAAGCTGGTCGCCAGCCGCGGCCGCGAGGCGCCCTTCGACTTGGTCTATCTCGACGACAACGTCCAGATCGCCGCGATCCAGGCGGGCGTGCTCGAGAAAATCCGCCCGGACGACGTGCCGAACATGAAGCTGCTCTACGACCAGGCGAAGAACAAGGACGGGTACGGCCCGGCCATGATCTTCTTTTCGGTCGCCATCGCCTACAACGTCAAGAAATTCGAGGAGGCCGGCCTGCCGGCTCCGCAGTCGTGGGCAGATCTGTGGAATCCTAAGCTCGCCGGTCACATCGGCGTGCCGACTCTCGACAACACGATGGGCCATGCCTTCCTGGTCGCGGCGGAATACCTGAACGGCGGCAACGAAAGCACGCCGGAGAAGGGCATCGCCAAGATCGCGACCTTGAAGGCCCAGTCCTATCCGCAGTCGTCCTCGGTGGTCGAGGCGCTGATGACCTCGGGCGACGTGTGGGTGATTCCGTGGATGAACGGCCGCACCTGGGGCCTCATCGACAAAGGCCAGCCGTTGAAGTTCGTCATTCCGACCGACGGCGCGTTCGCCGGCTACACCACCATCGATGTCGTCAAGGGCACGCCGCACGAAAAGGAGGCGCTGGCGTACATCAATTACGTGCTCGACCCCTTGGCGCAACTCGGCCAGGCGAACGAGGTGCCTTACGGCCCGACGAACAAAGTGTTGGCGCCGGTGCTGGCGGCCTATCCGAAGCTGGCCCAGAAGTTTCCCTCCTCGCCCGAGGACATCGCAAAGCTGCGGACCATCGACTGGGTGACCTTCAACAAGGTCTATCCACAGGCGGTCAGCCTGTGGAACCGCGAGGTCGTCTCGAAGTAGCGCGTTCGCGTCGACGTGATGCTCGCGAACGGCTCCGCGCTGGCGGGCGCGCGGCCGCGCAGCGCCGCCCCTGATGTCTGGTTGTGGGTCCTGCTGCCGACCCTGGCCGTGCTCGGGCTGATCTTCGGCCTTCCGCTTGCCGACCTGATCGCGGTCAGCGTCCATGAGATGACTGGTCCGGCGCAGGTCGGCGACGCGCTGACCCTCGAGCACTACCGCGCCTTCGTCACCGACCCGTTCTTCCTTGTCATGGTGGCGCGCACGTTCTGGCTCGGGTTCCTGGTGGTGGCCTTCTGTCTCGCGATCGGCTATCCCGTCGCTTATTACCTGGCGCGCACCACGTCGCGCTGGCGCGGCATGGCGCTGTTCCTGGTGATATCGCCGCTCCTGGTGAGCGCCATCGTGCGCAATATCGGCTGGTTTCCGATCCTCGGCGGCTCGGGCGTGGTCAACTGGATCCTGATGTCGATCGGACTCATCGATGAGCCGTTGCGGCTGATCAGCAACTTCACCGGCGTGGTGATCGGGCTCGTGCACGCCTTGTTGCCGCTGATGATTCTGACCCTGACCACGGTCATCCAACGCGTCGAGCCGGAGCTCGAGGAGGCGGCTGCCAATCTCGGCGCCGGTCCCGCCCTGGTGTTCTGGCGGGTGCTGCTGCCGCTCAGCCTGCCCGGCGTGGTCGCGGGGTCGCTCCTGGTGTTCGCCATGGCGATCAGCGCCTACACGACGCCTGCGATCCTGGGCGGCAACCGCGTTCTCGTGATGTCGACCTACATCGCCCAGCAGTTCCGCACGGTCCTCGATTATCCCGCGGGCGGCACTGCGGCGGCCCTGCTTTTGCTGTTTGCGGCACTGCTGACGCTGCTGGCCCTGCGCGTGCGCACCAAGGGGGGCGAGGCCGGATGATGCGGCGCCTTGCCTTGCCCGGGATCGTGTTCGCCACGTTCATCTTCCTGGCGGCACCCGTGCTCATCGTCGTGGTGGCGTCGTTCAATTCGGGTGCTGTGCTGTCGTTTCCGCCGACCGGCTTCACCACGCGCTGGTACGAGCGGATCAATCCGCTGTTTCTGCACGCCTTGTATGTGAGCGTGGTCGTCGGCCTCTCAACGGCGTTCCTGTCGACCGTGTCCGGCGTGCCGGCAGCGCTCGCTCTGGCGCGCGGCCGCTATTTGGGCCGCGACCTGCTCAATTCGCTGTGCCTGTCGCCCCTGATGGTGCCGGCGCTGGTCACAGGGGTTGCCCTTTATCAATTTTCGCTCGCGGTGTGGGATGTGACCGGGATCGGCCTCGGCGGCACCATCCCGGGCCTGGTTCTCGGGCACATGACCTTCGGCATCCCGTTCGTCATTCGCGCGGTGATCGCGGGGCATGCACGGTTCGATCGCGCGCTCGAGGAGGCGGCGCGGAACCTCGGCGCCACGCCCCTCGAGACGTTCTGGCGGGTCACCTTGCCGGTGCTCCAACCCAGCATCGTCTCGGGCGCGATCTTCGCGTTCCTGATGTCGCTCGACGACGTGCCGATCGCGCTGTTCGTGGGCGGCGGCGATGCCACCACCTTGCCGGTGCGCATCTTCACGACGGTCGAGTTCGACTTCGGCGGCGATATCATGGCGGTGGCATCGCTGATTGTCGGCGCATCCGTCGTCCTCATGCTGCTTCTCGACCGGCTGGTCGGGCTCGAGCAGTTCTTCGGCAGCCGGCACTAGCCATGTCTGACGTGAGGTTCGAAGCGGTCGAGAAGGCGTACGGAGACTTCGTGGCCGTGCGCGGCATTGATCTGCATATCCGCCCGGGCGAGTTCCTGACCCTTCTCGGCCCGAGCGGCTGCGGCAAGACCACCTGCCTGAGGCTGGTCGCCGGTTTCATCGCGCCCACGAGCGGCCGCATCGTCATGGGCGGGCGCGATGTGACGGCCCTGCCGCCCCATCGCCGCAACACCGGCATGGTGTTCCAGTCCTATGCGCTGTTCCCGCACCGGACCGTGGCGGAGAACATCGCCTTCGGCCTCGAGGTGCGCCGCCTGTCGCGCGCCGAATGCCGTGCGCGGGTGGCCGACGCGGTGAAGCTGGTCCGGCTGGAGCGGCTCGTCGACTCCTATCCCGCGCAGCTCTCCGGCGGCCAGCGGCAGCGGGTGGCGTTGGCGCGGGCCATCGTCATCAAGCCGGAGGTGCTGTTGCTCGACGAGCCGCTTGCCGCCCTGGACCTGAAGCTGCGCGAGGAGCTCCAGGTCGAGATCAAGCGCATCCAGTCGGAAATCAAGATCACCACCTTGTTCGTCACGCACGACCAGGGCGAGGCGCTCAGCATGTCCGACCGCGTGGCGGTGATGCGCGACGGTGCCATCGTGCAGATCGGGGCACCCGACGAGCTCTACGAGCGGCCGAACAGCCGCTACGTGGCGAACTTCGTCGGCCGCACCAACCTCATCCCCGTGGTGGTGCGGGGGCGGACGGATCGCGGCTACCGCGTCGCATCCCGGACCGCGCCGCCGATGGATTTCGAGGTCGCGGGCCCGCAGACTGCGACCTTCGATGTCGGCGAGGCGTGCTTCCTGGGCGCGCGTCCCGAGCACCTCCATCTGGGCACCGGGCGCGCCAACGCGATCGAGGCCGAGGTGCGTACGCTCACGTATCTTGGCAGCGTGTGGCGGGTCGAGGTCGAGACAACCGCCGGTGAGATGTTCACGGTCCTCGCGCATCCGGGCGAAGCGCTGCCGCTATCGGGTGCGATCGTTCCGATCGGCTGGCGGGCGGAGAGCTGCTTCCTGCTCAAAGACGCCTGAGCGTCAGGCAGAGATCGCGGACGTGGCCTCGGGCAGGTCCCGGGCACGGGCGATGGCCCGCAGGTGCATCGTGCCGCGCCGGCCGCGGATCTCCGTCTCGCGGACCGGAAACGAGGAGAGGTCGAGCTCGGCATGCGCCGCCACCTCGACCGAGACCACGAGCTCCACGCCGAACTCCTTGGTCAGCGTCTCGAGGCGGCTAGCGGTGTTCACCGTGTCGCCGACGGCGGTCAGTGACATCGCGCGGCCGTGGCCCATCTGGCCGACGATCGCCGGTCCGAAGTGGATGCCGATGCCGATCCTGAGCGGCGCATCGAGATCGTGCGCCAGGGTCTTGTTCAGCGCTTCGAGGGCCAGGCCCATCTCGCGTGCCGCATGCAGCGCCTGCCGGCAGGCCCTCGCCGGGTCGCCGTCCTCCGCGCCAAACAGCGCCATCACGCCGTCGCCGATGAACTTGTCCACGTGGCCGCCCGCGCGCTCGATCGCCTGTCCCATGGCGGCGAAATAGCGGTTGAGAAGGAACACGACGTCATAGGGCAGCTTGCGCTCAGAGAGCTGCGTGAAGCTGCGCAGATCGCCGAACAGGACGGCGATCTCCTTTTCGCGGCCCTGCAGGTGTGCGGCCTTGGCGTACGCATCGGGCGGGCCGGCGGTCGGTGGCAGGAGCGGCACGACCGAGAGGTCGTGCGTCGGGCGGAGCTGGCACGCCAGCCGGACATTGGGGGCTGCGTTGACGCGGGCCAGCACCGCCTTTTCGCCCGGTGCCGGCGGCGGCAGCATGTCGAAGCCGTTGGTGACGCGCACCCGGCAGGTCGAGCAGCGGCCGCGGCCGCCGCACACCGAGGCGTGCGGGATGCCGCTCATCTGGCTGACCTCGAGCACCGAGGGGCCCAGCACCACCTCGAGCACCTTGCCGCCGGGATAGGTGATACGGATGAGGCCGCGCCGCCGTTCCGCGACGGTACGCACCTGTCGGGCCAGCAGGACCAGCACGATCAGCGACCAGAAGATCCAGAAGACGCTCCGGATGGCGGATTCAAGTTCTTCCACGCCGGCCGGCGGCGGCAGGTTCATGGCCGCGATCGCACCGCGCAGCCATTCCGGATCGTCGGCCATCCGCGAGACCGCCATGCCGCCTTCGAGAAAGCCCAGGAGGCCGAGGACCGGGATGAGCAGGGCGACCGCGAAGAAGTAGGGCTGCCAGGCCGGGAACCACGGCTTGATGCGCGACCAGAAATAGAGGCCGATGCAGCCGTGTGCCCACGCCGCGATCACCGCCGCCGTCTGCTCGATCGCCTCCACGGGATGCCGGTACCAGATCGACAGCAGGACGTAGATGTAGTTGTCGGCCACCCCAAATCGCGCATTGGCGAGGCGCGTGCCGATCGCGTGCTCGGTGAGGAGCGGAATCACGCACAGGCCGAGCAGGAGCTGCAGCGCCTCGGGCGGCGACATCGCGAACAGCCGCCGGCGCCGGTACATCGCCCACAGCGCCAGCAGGAAATGCGTGAGCAGCGCCACGTAGAGCGCCGCCGTGCACAGCGGAAAGCGCCAGAAGCCGACGAACCACGCGCGGCCTTCGGCCATGGCATCGAGCGAGATCAGCCCCAGCGCGTGATTGAGCAGATGCGTCGTGACGTAGGTAAGCAGGATCAGCCCGGTCGTCAGCCGAAGCCGCCGGATGTGAAAGGAGCTCGGCGTCGCCTGGATCACGACGATTTTGGGGAGCCGAGCGCCTGGCTCAACGCGTCGAAGGGCAGGAGCACGCATTCGTGTCGGCTCTTATACCGACGCACGGGCGTGAAAATTCCCAGCTCCTGCCAGGGACGGCCGGGCGCGTCGCTGCCGCCCAGCATGGACTTCAGTTGATCGCGGGCGGCCTTGATGTCCGCCGCATTCTGGCCGATCGCCGCTTCGGCCAAAACCGAGGCCGACGCCTGGCACAGGGCGCAGCCGCGCACATGATGCCCGACGTCGGCGACGCGGTCGCCGTCGAGCTTGAGGTCGATCGTCACCCGATCGCCGCACAGCGGATTGTCGACCGTCGCGGTGGCGTCCGGGGCCTCCAGGCGGCCGGCGTGCGCCGGCGACTTGGCCCGGTCCAGGATCGCACGCTGGTAGAGTTCGTCACTCATTGGAGCTGCGCGGCCGCCCGGGTGAGGCCGTGCACCAGGGCGTCGACGTCGTCCTCGGAGTTGTAGAGTGCCAGGCTCGCGCGCGTGGTCCCGGTGACGCCGAGGCGGTCCATGAAGGGCTGTGCGCAGTGATGGCCGCCGCGCAGCGCCACGCCGTGGGAGTCGAGGATCTGGCAGATGTCGTGCGGATGGGCGCCCTCGAGCGTGAACGAGACCACCGGAACGCGGCCCTGCAGGCCCGAAGGCCCAATCACCCGGCACCCGGAGACGCCCGAGAGGCCGTCGAGGACGCGTTGGGTGAGGCGCATCTCGTGCGCGGTGACGGACGGCCAATCGAGGCGCATCAGCCATTCGGCCGCGGCCCCGAGGCCGATCGCCTGGGCGATCGGCGGGGTGCCGGCCTCGAATTTGTGCGGCACGTCGGCCCAGGTCGCCTTCTCGAGGGTCACGGTGCGGATCATCTCGCCGCCGCCGAGGAACGGCGGCATGGCCTCGAGAATAGCCCGTCGCGCCCAGAGAACACCGATGCCGGTCGGCCCGAACATCTTGTGCCCGGAGAAGGCGTAGAAATCCACGCCGAGGGCCGGGATGTCGATCGGCCCGTGCGGGGCGCGCTGCGCGCCGTCGAGCAGTACCTTGGCCCCCACCTCACGTGCGGCCGCCGCGATCGGCGCCACATCGGTGACCGCGCCGCTGACGTTCGAGGCGTGCGTGACCGCGACCAGCCTGCATCGGGGGGTGAGGGTGCGGTCGAGAGCCGAGACGTCGAGCCGCCCGTCGTCGGTCACCGGCAGGATCTTGAGGACGACGCCGCGCCGGTCCCGCAGCATCTGCCAGGGAACCAGGTTGCTGTGGTGCTCGATGCCGGAGACGACCACTTCGTCGCCGGCGGAGAGCGTGTCGCCGAAGGCGCGGGCGACGAGGTTGAGCGAGCCGGTCGTGCCCGAGGTGAACACGATCTCCTCGGCGGGCACATTCGCATAGCGCGCGACGCGCCGGCGGGCCTGGTCATAGGCCTCGGTCGCGGCCTCGGCGAGGCGGTGCACGCCGCGCAGCACGTTCGCCCGGCTGGTCGTCTCGAACGCGACGATCGCGTCGAGCACGGCGCGCGGCATCTGGCTCGTGGCTGCGTTGTCGAGATAGTGCAGGGCGGTGCCGTTTGCGCCGGCGAAGATCGGAAACTGCGCGCGAACGGCGCTCGGATCGAATGTCATCCGCCTACGCTCCTTCGGAGCTTCGGCGGACGGGCTTGCCCGCCGAAGCGTATGCGCGAAGGCGGGTCATGCGGAGGCCAATTGCTGTGCGCGGCGCAAGGTGGCAAGCGCCTCCGGGGTGTCGATGTCGACCAGCACGCCCTCGTCGGCCATCTCGACCTCGCACACCTGGTCGCTGTGCGTACCGAACAGCGAGCGCGCCCCCTTGTCGCCTTCGAGCGCCCGCATCTCCGGGAAGAACTTGGCTCCCCACAGCACCGGGTTGCCGCGCTTGCCTTTGTGCGTCGGCACGCAGATGGCACGTCCTTCGACAGGATTGAACGCCGCGATCAGCCGATCGACATGCGCGGCCGTGACCAGCGGCATGTCGCCGAGCAGGAAGACCGCACCGTCGACGTCCTTGCCGGCCAGCCACGCGAGGCCGGCGCGCACCGAGGTGCTGAGGCCCGCGGCAAAGTCTGGATTGTCGGCGAACTCCACCGGCCGGCCGGCGAGCGCCTCTCGTACGCGGCCGCCGTCGTGGCCGGTCACGACCAGGATCGGCCTCGCCTGCGAGGCGAGGGCTGCGTCGACCGCGCGCTGCACCATCAGCCGGCCTTCGACGTCGGTCAGAAGCTTGTTGGCGGGCGCCATGCGGCTCGACCGGCCGGCGGCCATGACGACCGCGGCAATCTTGGGGGCTCGCGGGACCGAGGGGGCCGGGGCGGGGCTCGCCTCGCCGCGCGGCAGCGGCCGGGTGGCGATCTCGGTGAGGAGCCCGCCGGCGCCGAGTTGCATGATGTCCTTGCGGGTCACCGGGATGTCGGCGAGCAGCCGCTGCAGGACGAAATCGAAACCGTTGAGCTTGGGCGAGCGCGCGCAGCCCGTCAAGCCCATGACCTTCGTCTCGGCGACGTGCCCCAGCAGCATCAGATTGCCGGGATCCACGGGCATGCCGAAATGCACGATCTCCCCGCCGGCTGCCACGATCGCCGAGGGGATGGCATCGCGGCGGTCGACGATGGCGGAGGCACCCATCACCAGGATCGGGTCGCAGCCGCGCTCGCGCTGGCGCCGCACCGCGGCTGCGATCGCAGATTCCTCGTGATCGACGATCTCGTCGGCGACGAGCTCGCTGCCGAGAGCGCCGATGCGGGCGCGCGTGGTATCGACAGTGCGGGCGAGGATGCTTTCCTTCATGCCGGGCAGGCGGGTCTGGATGAGGCCGACCCGTTTGGCGCGGAAGGCGGCCACTTTGACGATAGGTCCACCCTCTTCGGCGATCTTGAGGGCGCTCGCGACCGCGTCGGCCGGGGCGGCGAACGGGATGATCTTCACCGTGGCGACCATCTGCCGCGGCTCGACCCGCGCGAAGGCGGGTACTGTCGCCAGGGTCACGGCCTCGTCCACGAGGTTGAGCCGGTCGAGCCGGGCGACATCGATCACCGCCAGGCCCGAGGTATTGGCGAACAGGTTGCAGCGGCCGGTGAACGCAGCGCTGCGGGTGAGATTGCTGCCGCAGACCGCCGCCGCGATCCGCGCCGCGGCCGCGTCCTCGGGCACGTCGCCCGGGCCGAGCTGCGCGCCGACGATCGAGGTATGGCCGGCGGCCGTGAGCGCCGCCACGTCCTCGGCCGACAGCACCCGGCCTTTTTTGAAGACCGAGCGGTCCAGCCGGATCGAGTGCGCGAGGATGGCGCCCGTGGCCTCGCCGATGGGGATTTCGCCGAACTTCATGTCAGCATCGCAAAGTCTGTTCGGGGATGCATCCCGGCATGGTAAATCTTTGCCCCATTGGATGCATCTGGAAGCTTGGACCAATGACCACGATCCGGAATTCGGTGACGCAGCAGATTTTCGCGACTCCCGTCTGGATCGTCGACCTGGCGCCGGAGTACGCCGCGGGATTGAACGCGCGCCTGGTCGCGGCGATCGAGGCGCTGATGGGTCCGCTGCCGCCGCTCGGCGGGGGACGGACCAACTGGCAGACCGATCCCAACCTGCACCGCCTGCCGCAATTCGAAGAGGTGGTGCGGCTGTTCGAGGAGGCAGGGCGGGCGGCGGCCGAGTACCTGAAGCTCAAATCCCGGGACCTGGTGGTTACGGGGTGCTGGGCCAACGTCAATCCGCCGGGCGGCCACAATCCATCCCATAGTCATCCCAACAACTACCTATCCGGCGTCTACTACGTGTCGATCCCGGAGGGCGAAGGGCGCATCGCGTTCGAGGACCCCCGTATCCAGGCTCAGGTGATGATGCCACCGGTGGCCGAGCTCACGCCGTATAACGGCAACATCGTCACCTTCGAGGCCACGCCCGGCCGGCTCCTGGTGTTTCCGGCCTGGCTTGGTCACTCCGTGCCCACCAACCGCAGCCCGCACAACCGGATCAGCATCTCGTTCAACCTGATGTTCCGGAATTACGCCGAGGAGCTGAGCGCGCCCCTGTGGAAGGGTGCGACCAGCGCGTAAGCGCCTAAGCCTCGCCGCCCCTTCGCACCTGAGTGATCTGCGCCACGATCGATACCGCGATCTCCGCCGGGGACAGCGCGTTGATGTCTAGGCCTACGGGCCCATGGATGCGCGCCAGGTCCTTGTCGCTGAAGCCTGCCGCCTTGAGGCGTTCGAGGCGGGCCGCGTGCGTCTTCCGGCTGCCCAGCGCTCCGATATAGAACGCGGGCGACTTGAGGGCGGCGTCGAGTGCGGGGTCGTCGAGCTTCGGGTCGTGGGTCAAGGTTACCACGGCGGTGCGCGCGTCCGGCTTCAGCCGCGCCATCGCCTCGTCCGGCCACTCGCCCGAGATCTCGATACCCTCGAAGCGCTGGCTTTCCGCGAAGCCGCGGCGCGGATCGACGATGGTGACACCGTAGCCCGCGAGATCGCCGACGCGCGCCAGCGGCTGGGCGATGTGCACGGCGCCCACGATCAGCAGGCGCGGCGGCGGATTGAAGATCTGGACGAACACCTCGCCCGCCGGCGTCGCGAAGCGGATGTGCTCGTCACGCCGGATCGCGTCCGCGGCCGCCGCCATCATGTCGACGTCGAGGCACAGCTCGCCTTCGCTGCCGTCGAGATAGATCAGCTTCTGCTGCCCGGAGCGCAAATTGGTGGCGAGCGCCACCGGCCGCTTGGCCGCGCGCGCCGCCGACAGCGTTTCGAGAATGTCGCGCTTCACGAAGAGCTCCTGCCGTCACCCCCACCCCAACCCTCCCCCGTCAAGGGGGAGGGAAATTATGGGTAAGCGCCGATTTCATCTCCTCCTCCCCTGGCGGGAGGAGGACGGGTGGA
>Ga0335083_10008607_pt1 | contig 12447 bp, 11 predicted proteins | sample Lox_Sample_42_FD_206716 | JGI IMG/M metagenome (GOLD analysis project Ga0335083, IMG submission 206716) | Soil microbial communities from Loxahatchee National Wildlife Refuge, Florida, United States - Lox_Sample_4.2 | ecosystem: Environmental > Terrestrial > Soil > Wetlands | place: USA... | reverse complement strand
AGAGGCCCGCCTGGCGGCTGGCATCGGCGCTGGCCGCCTCCGCGGCCGCGCGCGTGCTGTCGATGCGTCCCGCATCCGTCAGCAGCGCCACCGGGTCGAGCACCGTCGCGTAGGCCTGCAGCGCCGGTGCGGCTTCCAGCGCCCGCGGCGACTCGATCCGGATGCCCACTGCCTCCTGCTGGGAAGCGGTCAGCGACAGGTGCCCCTGGCCGCCGCCGCGCTCGTCCTCGTGGTCATCGTCCCTGGCAGCGCCCGCAGCAGGCCCCGCGGCCGCCGGCGCCGTAGCACCGTGCCCGGCAGCCGGGGCAGCCGCCGGACTGCGTGCATCCTCGTCCTCGTCATGGTCCGCGCTGCGCGTCGGCCGCGCGCGCGCCTCGTTGCGCTCCTTCGCCTCGTCACCTTCCACGCGCGCCTGCGCCGCGGGTGCGGGGGCGGTGCCGGCAACTGCCAGCCAGCCCGCGAGCAGCAGCAGCGACAGCATCAGTGAGGCGATGATCTTCATGTCTTGGGCTCGGACGGGAACTGCAAGGTGCGCTCGCTCCCCTGCAGCGGACGCCGGTAGGCGTCCTCGAGCGCGCCGTAGGCCTGCTGGGCGGTGCAGGCCGCCTCGAGCAGCGCCAGGTGCGCCTCCGTCGCGGCGATCGAGGCACCCAGCAGCTCGGAGCGGTCCCCGGCGCCGGCCGCGAGCGCGCGCCGTTGCGCGGCATGCTGCTGGTCGGCCAGTTCGGCCAGCCGGCCGGTGTCCTCCCAGGCGCGCCGCGCCGTCGGCCAGGCGAGTTCGGCCCGGTCGATGTCGCCGTAGATCGCCGCCTGCACCGCCTTGAGGTGCTCGCCGGCGACGCTGCGCCGCCCGACGGCCTCGCCGATGGGGCCCTGGTGCTGGTTGAAGATCGGCAGCTCGAAGGACACCCCGAGCGCACTCTCGCTCGCGATCCGGTCGAGCGCGTCCTCCTGGACTCCCTTGCCGCCCCAGGCGTAGGCCGGCTGGATGTGCACCTGCGGCCAGCGCCTGGCCACCTCGTTCTGCAGGTTGAGCTCGGCGAGGTCGTAGGCGCGCAGGGCGCCCACGATCTGCGGCCGCGCGATGAGGGCCTGGTAGCGGAAATCGCCCGAGGCGGGGACCGTGAGTTGCCCGATCGCCTGCCAGTCCGGCCAGCGCACGGGCACCGACTCCAGGGCGCTGACCGGGACTCCGACCACCGCCGCGAGCCGCGCGCGTGCGTCGCTGGTGCGCGCCCGCACCGCCTGGGCGCGCTGCGTGGCGCGCGTCAGCTCCACCTCGTCACTGAGCAGCTGCCCGCGGCCGAGGTCCCCGGCGCGCAGGCGCGCCCGGTCCGAGTCGAGCAGCGACTGCCGGTCCTGCACCAGGCTTGCGAGCAGCTCGCCCTGCGCCTGCGCTGACACCACCTCGAGCAGCGCCTCGCGCAGCGTTGCGCGCACCTCCCAGATCGCGTCACTGAGTTGCGACTGGGCCAGCGCCGTCTCGAGTGCCGCCTGCTGCCGCAGCCGGGCGCGCTCGCCCGGACGCTGCAGCAGGAAATCCATCGATACCCCGTAGAGCCACGCCGCGCTCTCGCCGGCGGTCTTCAGGTATTCGCCGAACAGGTCCATGTTCGGGTTCGGGATCTGCGCGGCCGTGCGCTCGGCCGCGGCGACCGCGGCGACCTCGGAGCGCTGCTCGGCGAGACGGGGGTTGAGCTCCAGCGCCGCGGTGAGCCACTGCGCACGGTCCCAGCCGGACTGCGGCGGCGGCAGGCCGGCGAGGCTCTCCAGGCGCCTCGCGCTGAAGGCATCGAGGGTGCGCTGCGGCTCCAGGGGCTGGGGTGGCGGGGCCGCGGCACATGCCGCCAGCGCGGCCAGGGCCAGCCCGGCACACCATCGACCTCCGGAACCGTGCCCCCACAGATCGCGCACCGCTGCCCTCCCTCTGCGCCGCAATATAGAACTGCGACGCAGGGCGGGGCAACGAGCCCGCGCTCCGGGCGGCGGGCGGATTCCAACTTGAAGAAGTCCTCAGCCGTGGCAGGCGCTGGCGACCGGGGCGTTTATGGCACTGTGCCAGCGCGCCAGCTGCGCGAGGTCGATGCGCGCCGCGCCCGGTGCGGCCGGCGGATCCCAGGCCGCCGGCTCGCCCAGGGCATCACCGACCGCGAGCGTCCCGGGGCCGCAGGTGTCGGGAAAGTAGTGGCTGCGCGTCACGATGACGCCGATGCCGGCAGCGCGCGCTGCGGCAAGCCCCGCGGGCGAGTCCTCGATGGCGAGGCAGTCGGGCGCGCCCAGGCGCAGCTGGCGCAGGGCCACGTGGTACGCCTCGGGGTCGGGCTTCTTGCGCGGCGCGTCCGCCGCACACACGAGCGCGGCGAAGCGCGCACGCCATTGCGGGCCGAAGTGGCGGCCGAGCAGCGCCTCGACGTTGCTGCGGCTGGTGGTGGTGACGACCGCGACCGCGACGTGGTTTGCCGCGCAGTCCTCGATCAGCTCGCCCACCCCCGGGCGCAGTGCCAGCCCGCCCGCCTCCACGATGCGTGCGTAATGTTCGTTCTTGAGGCCGTGCAGCCGCGCGGCCAGCGCCGCGCGAGCCGCAGCGCCGGCGGGCGCCTCGCGCTGGGCTTGCATGTCGAACAGCAGCCGCTCACGGCCGCCGGTGACCTTCAGCAGCTCTCCGTAGCGCGCGGCACTCCAGCGCCACGGCACTCCCAGGTCAGCGAAGGCGCGGTTAAACGCGACCAGGTGCCCGTCGCGCTCGGTCTCGGCCAGGGTCCCGTCGACGTCGAACAGCAGGGCCCGGATCATTCCCCGGGCCGGCCGACGAGGGCGAGCTGGGGCTTGCGGGCCGGGCTCGCGTACAGCAGTCCCGGCAGGTCGGCGACCGAGTCGATGAACCCGTCGCACGACAGCGTGCGCGGGTCGGCACCCTCGTTGTAGCCGTAGGGCACGCACACCACCCGTATCCCCGCAGCGCGGGCGGCCTGCACGTCGGTCGCCGAATCGCCGACCATGAGCGCCTCGGCCGGCGTCACCGCCAGCTGTTCGCAGGCGTGCAGGAGCGGCTGCGGATGCGGCTTGCGGTGCTCGGCCGTGTCGCCGCCCACGACCACGTCGATCCAGCGGCTCAGTCCCAGCTGCACCAGCAGTGCCGCGGCGGCGTAGCGCGCCTTGTTCGTGACCACCCCGAGACGCACGCCGTGCGCATGCAGCCGCTCCAGGCCGCTCTCCACGCCCGGGTAGGCCCGCGCCTGCTGCTGCTGCGACTCATGCAGCTGGTCGTAGTGCCAGTAGAAGCGCTGCAGCAGCAGCACCGGGTCCACCGGCCAGGGACGCGGCTGCATCCGCGCCACCACGCGCTGGATCAGCAGCGGGGCGCCGCGGCCGATCAGGTCGCGCACCCGCTCGATGGGGAGCGGCGCGCTCTGCTGCTCGCCGAGCGCCAGGTTGAGGGCGCTGCAGATGTCGGCGGCCGTATCCAGAAGCGTCCCGTCCAGGTCGAACAGCACCCCGCGCACGGCGCTGCCGGCGTATTGCGCCGTCCGTGCCGCCTCGGCGCTCATGCCGCGCGCCCCCGCGCGAGCAGCGCCCGGGCGCGACTCACGAGCGCCTCCGCGGTGAAGCCCAGTGCCGCCGCCACCTGCTCCGCGGGCGCGGACTCACCGAAGCGGTCGATCCCGAGCACGTCACCCTCGAAACCGGTATAGGCGCGCCAGAACCCGCCGACCCCGGCCTCGACGGCGAGCACCGGCACGTCCCGCGGCAGGACGGTGGCACGGTAGTGCGCTGCCTGACGATCAAACACCTCGCAGTTGGGCATCGACACCACGCGCGCGCGGATCCCGAGGGCCGCGAGCGCCGCCTGCGCGGCGAGCGCGAGCTCGACTTCCGAGCCGGTCGCCAGCAGGGCGAGCTGGGCGGCTCCCTCGCAGTCGCGCAGCACGTAGCCGCCGCGCCGCACGTTCGCCAGCTGGGTCGCGTTGCGCTCGCTGTGCGGCAGGTTCTGGCGCGACAGCACCAGGCAGCTCGGGCCGTCGCGGCGCTCGAGCGCCGCCAGCCACGCGGCCATGGTCTCCACGGCATCGCAGGGTCGCCACACGGAGTTGTTGGGAATCAGTCGCAGGCTGCTCACGTGCTCGATCGGCTGGTGGGTGGGGCCATCCTCCCCGAGTCCGATGCTATCGTGGGTGAACACGTAGATCACCCGCTGTCGCATCAGTGCGGACATGCGCACCGCGTTGCGGCTGTAGTCGGAGAAGGTGAGGAAGGTGCCGCCGTAGGGAATGTACCCGCCGTGCAGCGCCACGCCATTCATGATGGCGCTCATGCCGAACTCGCGCACTCCGTAGTTCACGTGGTTGCCCCAGGCGCCGCGCCGCAGGGCCACGCTGTCGCGGGCGGCGGTCAGGTTCGACCCGGTCAGGTCCGCCGAGCCGCCCAGCAGTTCCGGCACGCGCGGCAGCAGGAACTCGATGGCATTCTGTGACGCCTTGCGCGAGGCGATGCTGGCGGCGGCGCTCACCGCGCTCGCGAGGGCCTCGCGGCTGATGTCGCTCCAGTGTGGCGGGAGCGAGCGCTGCGCGACCCGCCGCTCGAACTCGGCCGCGAGCTGCGGGTGCGCGGCACGGTAAGCCTCCAGCTGCCGCTGCCACGTTGCCTGCGCCCGGGCTCCCGCCGCGGTGGCGTCCCAGGCGCTGCGCACTTCCTCAGGGACCACGAAGGGTTCGCCGCGCCAGCCCAGGGCGGCGCGGGTCGCGGCCACTTCCTTGGGGCCCAGGGCCGCGCCGTGCACCTCGTGCGTCCCGGCGCGGTTGGGGCTGCCCTTGCCGATGACGGTACGGCAGCACACCAGGGTCGGGCGGCCGGACGGCTCGAGCGCCAGACGCAGCGCCGCATCGAGCGCCGCGGAGTCGTGCCCGTCGACGTTGCGGATCACGCGCCAGCCGTAGGCCTCGAAGCGCGCCGGGGTGTCATCGGCAAACCAGTGCTCGACCTGGCCGTCGATGCTGATGCCGTTGTCGTCGTAGACCGCGATGAGCTTGGAGAGCCCGAGCGTGCCCGCCAGCGAGCACGCCTCGTGGCTGATGCCTTCCATGAGACAGCCATCGCCGACGAACACCCAGGTGCGGTGGTCCACGATCGTGTGCCCGGGACGGTTGAACTCCGCCGCCAGCAGCGTCTCGGTGAGTGCCATGCCGACCGCGTTCGCAAGTCCCTGCCCCAGCGGGCCGGTGGTGGTCTCCACCCCGGGGGTCACGCCGACCTCCGGGTGCCCGGGCGTGCGACTGTGGAGCTGCCGGAAGCGGCGCAGTTCCTCGATCGGGAGCGCGTAGCCGGTCAGGTGCAGCAGCGCGTACAGGAGCATCGAGCCGTGCCCGTTGGAGAGCACGAAGCGGTCGCGGTCCGGCCACGCCGGGTCGGCGGGATTGTGTTTGAGCACCCCGCGCCACAGGGCCTCGGCGGTCTCCGCCATGCCCATGGGCATGCCCGGATGGCCACTCCTGGCCGCCTCGACTGCATCCACCGCCAGCATGCGCAGGGCGTTGCACAGCTCGGCGCGCGGCGGTTCCAGGGGTTGTACTTGGGCGTTCATGCGCGCTGTCCGTCTCCTTACTGGGCGCGGCGCTTCATGTCGATCAGCCGCAGGATCATGGGTGTGAAGATGAACTGCATCGCCAGCCCCATCTGCCCGCCGGGCACCACGATGTTGTTGGGCCGGCTCATCCACGAGTTGTGCAGCATCGAGACCAGGTACTGGAAGTCGATGCCCTTGGGATTGGCGAAGCGGATGACGACCATCGACTCGTCCGCGCTCGGGATGTCCTTGGCGATGAAGGGGTTGCTCGTGTCCACCGTCGGCACCCGCTGGAAGTTGACGTGGGTGCGGCTGAACTGCGGGCAGATGTGGTTCACGTAGTCGGGCATGCGCCTGAGGATCGTGTCCACCACGGCTTCCTGGCTGTAGCCGCGGTGCGTCCGGTCCCGGTGCAGCTTCTGGATCCACTCGAGGTTGAGGATGGGCACCACGCCGACCAGCAGGTCCACCTGCCGTGCGACGTCGGCGCCCTCGCCCACGTAGCCCCCGTGCAGCCCCTCGTAGAACAGCAGGTCGCTGCCCTCCAGCATCGGCTGCCACTCGGTGAAGGTGCCCGGCTCGGCCTTGAGCTCCTTGCCCTCGGACTCATCGTGCACGTAGTGGCGCACGCGGCCCCTGCCGGTGGCCCCGTACTCCTCGAACGTCGCCGCCAGCTCGCACAGCAGGTTCGCCTCGGGGCCGAAGTGGCTGATCGGCGGCGCCTGGCCACGGTCGGCCTCCGCGACGCGCTCGCGCATCTGTTTGCGGTTGAAGCGGTGGAACGAGTCACCCTCGATCACCTGCGCCCTGATGCCCTCGCGCCGGAAGATGTGCGCGAAGCTCTTCATGACAGTCGTCGTGCCGGCCCCGGAAGACCCGGTCACCGCGATCACGGGATGCCGCATGGACATGGGGTGCGCTTCCGCTCAGGCCTTCAGGGCCGGGTGCGGCTCGTACGGCCGCGCCTCCGGCCTGAACAGCGTGCGCTCGTTGAACAGCGGCGAACTGAAGGGCCGGTCGGCGCCGCAGGCCCACTCGGCGTGGTAGCGCTCGATGCGCTCCACCTCGTGGCGCGAGCCCAGGATCAGCGGCACCCGCTGGTGCAGCCCTTCGGGCTTCAGCTCCATCAGGCGCTGGCTGCCGGTGCTGGCGCGGCCGCCGGCCTGCTCGACCAGCATGCTGATCGGGTTAGCCTCGTACAGCAGCCGCAGCCGTCCGGGTCGCGAGCGGTCCTTGGTGTCCTTGGGGTACATGAACACCCCGCCGCGCATGAGGATGCGATGCACCTCAGCCACCAGCGATGCGATCCAGCGCATGTTGAAGTCGCGGCTGCGCACGCCGCTCTTGCCGGCCTGGCACTCGGTCACGTAGCGGTGCACCGGCGGCTCCCAGAAGCGCGCGTTCGAGGTGTTGATGGCGAACTCGCTGGTGTCGGCCGGGACCTGCAGCTCGGGGTGCGTGAGGATGAAGTTGCCGATCTCGCGATCCAGCGTGAAGCCGTGCGTGCCCTTGCCGACGGTGATGACCAGCATGGTGGCGGGGCCGTAGATCGCGTAACCGGCCGCCACCTGCCGCAGGCCGGGCTGCAGGTAGTCGAGGGCGGCAGGAGCGTCGGTCTTCTCGTGCCGCAACACGGAGAAGATCGTGCCCACCGAGACGTTGACGTCGGTGTTCGACGAACCGTCGAGCGGGTCGAACACCAGCAGGTAGCGCCCGCGGCTGAACTCCGCGGGCACCGCGTAGGGCTCCTCGAGCTCTTCCGAGACCATGCCGGCGAGCAGCCCGCCCCACTCGCAGCTGCGCACCATTACCTCGTGCGCCAGCACGTCGAGCTTCTGCTGCACCTCACCCTGGACGTTCTTGCCGCCGTGCTCGCCGAGATAGCCGCCGAGGGCGCCCTTGGCAGTCATGGCCGAGATCGCCTTGACGGCGGCCGCCACGTCGACCAGCAGCGCCCCGAGGTCCTGCGACCCGGGGATGTCGTTGAGCTGCTGGATGAGGAACTTGGACAGCGTGGTGCGCCCGAGGTGCATGGATCGACTCCTTATTAATGGTTCTTCTGCGCCGTCTCGAACACCCGGCTGGCGCGGATGTCGGAGGCGACGATGGTGGTCAGGTCCTCGGCCGAGAGCTCCCGCTCCTGGTCCTGGAACAGGCGGCTCGCCTGGCGCAGCCGGGCGCGCTCGAGCGCGTTGCGCACGCTGCGCGCGTTCGCGAAGTGGGGCTGGCGCACGCGCAGCCCGATGTATTCCTCGAACGCCTCGCGCGCGCCTGCGGCGAAGTGGTAGTTCGCCTGGGCAAGCAGCTTGTCCGCGATGCGCAGCAGGTCCCCGGGGGTGTAGTCCGGGAAGTCCAGGTGGTGTGCGATGCGCGAGCTCATGCCAGGGTTCGAGCGGAAGAACGTGTCCATCCGGTCCTTGTAGCCGGCGAGGATCACGACGAGGTCGTCGCGCTGGTTCTCCATCACCTGCAGCAGGATCTCGATCGCCTCCTGGCCGTAGTCGCGCTCGTTCTCCGGCCGGTAGAGGTAGTAGGCCTCGTCGATGAAGAGCACCCCACCCATCGCCCGCTTGAGCACTTCCTTGGTCTTGGGCGCGGTGTGGCCGATGTACTGCCCGACGAGGTCGTCGCGCGTCACCGCGACCAGGTGGCCTTTGCGCACATATCCCAGGCGGTGGAGGATCTCGGCCATGCGCATGGCAACCGTCGTCTTGCCGGTGCCGGGGTTGCCGGTGAAGCACATGTGCAGGCTCGGGGCCTGGGCCTGCAGCCCGAGGTTCATGCGCAGCTTGTCGATCACCAGCAGCGCGGCGATGTCGCGGATGCGCGCCTTGATGGGCGCCAGCCCCACCAGATCGCGGTCGAGCTCGTCCATCACTGCGCCCGCCTGGCTCTGCGCCAGCACCGCGCTCACGGTGCGCGCCTGCGCCCCCGCCTGCGGCGCGGCCGGCAGCGGTGCGCTCGCGGCCGGCTCCGCCGCAGGCGGGGCACTGCCGGGAATCGAGTACAGGGGGGTGCCCGCCATCAGGCCACCTTGTCCACGGGACGCACGCAGCGCAGTTCGTGCCGCATGGCGTCGATGACCGCCTGGTAGTCGGCGCAGCCGAAGATGGCGCTGCCGGCGACGAAGGCGTCCGCGCCCGCCGCGGCCACCTGCTGGATGTTCTGCACCTTGATGCCGCCGTCGACCTGGAGGCGGATGTCGCGCCCGCTGGCATCGATCAGGCGTCGCGCCTGCTCGACCTTCCTGAGCGCGGACTCGATGAAGCCCTGGCCGCCAAAGCCCGGGTTGACGCTCATGATGAGCACCAGGTCGACCTTGTCGATCACGTACTCGAGCACGTCCAGCGGGGTTGCGGGATTGAAGGCGAGACCTGCCTGGCAGCCCTTGGAGCGGATCAGCTGCAGGGTCCGGTCGACGTGCCGCGAGGCCTCCGGGTGGAAGCTGATCAGGTTGGCGCCGGCCGCCGCAAAGCCCTCGGCGAGAGCGTCCACCGGCTCGACCATGAGGTGCACGTCGAGCACCGCGCGGCCGCCCTGCGGGCGCCCGAGATAGGGCTTGAGGGCGGCCGCGACCGCCGGCCCGATGGTGAGGTTCGGGACGTAGTGATTGTCCATCACGTCGAAGTGGATCCAGTCAGCCCCGGCGGCGATGACGCGCTTGACCTCCTCACCGAGGCGCGCGAAGTCCGCGGACAGGATCGACGGTGCGATCACGTACATGGCGGTTGTTCCCCTGTGCTGCTTGCGCAGGCCGGCCTCAGCCCTTGCCGTTGCCGCGCTCGCCCTCCGGCCGGTCGGCGGCATAGCTGCGCACCGTGTAGCGGATGTTGCGGCCGCGGCTCTCCTGGCGCTCGAGCGCGAAGCCCGGCTCGCGCTCCGGCCGGTTGACGATGAAGCTCATGGCGATGCTCTCGACGTTGCGCGTGGAATCAAACGCCATCAGGCGGATGTAGTGGTGCGGGAAGGTCTTGCGGCAGTTGTTCAGTTCCAGCAGCACGCCGGCCGCATCCTGCAGGTCGAACATCGGCATGCCGAACATCTCCCAGTAGGTGTTGCGCGGGTGCGGGTCGTCGGTGTACTCGACGCTCCAGGCGTAGCCTTTCCTGAGTCCGTACTCGATCTGCGCGGTGATCTCCGCATCGGTGAGGTCGGGCAGGAAGCTGAACATGCCCTGGGTGATGCGTCCGGTGGGGTTGGTCATCATGGGGTGCTGCTCCGGCGAGGGGGCTTAGTGCGCCACCGCGGCGGTCGGCACGTAGTCCGAGGCGTCGGTGGGGGTGTAGTTGAAGCTGATCTCGCCCCAGGTATCGAGCGCCTGCTGCAGCGGGGTGCAGAAGCGCGCGGCCTTGCGCAGGATCTCCGGGCCCTGGTTGCGGATGTCGAGGCCCTCGTTGCGCGCCTTGACCATCGCCTCCAGGGCGACGCGGTTGGCGACCGCACCGGCCTGGATGCCCGCGGGGTGGCCGATGGTGCCGCCGCCGAACTGCAGCACCACGTCGTCACCGAACAGATCCAGCAGCTGGTGCATCTGGCCTGCGTGGATGCCGCCGGAGGCCACCGGCATGACCTTCTTGAGGTCACACCAGTCCTGGTCGAAGAACAGGCCGCGCGGCAGGTCCTGCCTGGTGAAACTGTCGCGGCAGACGTTGTAGTAGCCCTGCACGGTCAGCGGGTCGCCCTCGAGCTTGCCCACCGCGGTGCCGGCATGCATGTGGTCGACGCCGGCGAGCCGCAGCCACTTGGCGATGACGCGGAAGCTGACGCCGTGGTTCTTCTGGCGGGTGTAGGTGCCGTGACCGGCGCGGTGCAGGTGCAGGATCATGTCGTTGCGGCGCGCCCAGTTGGACATGCTCTGGATCGTCGTCCAGCCGACGATGAGGTCGATCATCACGATCACCGAGCCGAGCTCCTTGGCGAACTCGGCTCGCTCATACATGTCCTCCATGGTCCCGGCGGTCACGTTGAGGTACGAGCCCTTCACCTCGCCGGTCGCCGCGCTCGCCTTGTTGACCGCGTCCATCACGTACAGGAAGCGGTCGCGCCAGTGCATGAAGGGCTGCGAGTTGATGTTCTCGTCGTCCTTCATGAAGTCGAGGCCGCCCTTGAGGCCCTCGTAGATCACGCGGCCGTAGTTGCGGCCGGACAGGCCGAGCTTGGGCTTGGTGGTGGCCCCGAGCAGCGGCCGCCCGAATTTGTCGAGGCGCTCGCGCTCGACGATGAGTCCGGTCGGCGGCCCCCTGAAGGTCTTCACGTAGGCGGGCGGGATCTGGATGTCCTCGAGGCGCGCGGCCTTCAGCGGCTTGAAGCTGAAGACGTTGCCGATCAGGCTCGCCGTCATGTTGGCGATCGAGCCCTCCTCGAACAGGATGATGTCGTAGGCCACCCAGGCGAAGTACTGGCCCGGGGTGTTGGGCACCGGTTCGACCTTGAAGGCCTTGGCCCGGTAGCTGTCGCAGGCGCTCAGCCGGTCGGTCCAGACCACGGTCCAGGTGGCCGTGCTCGACTCGCCGGCGACGGCCGCGGCGGCCTCGACCGGATCGACACCCTCCTGCGGGGTGATGCGGAACAGGCAGACCGTGTCGGTCGGCTTCGGCACATAGTCCGGCTCCCAGTAACCCATCTGCCGGTACTTGAGGACGCCGGCCTTGTAGCGCTTCTTGGCGTCCTTGATTGCCGTCGGGGCCTCCGCCCGGACTTCGCTCGCACTTTCCATCGTTCGTTCCCGCCTCTGGTATGGGTGGCTTGAGGGGGACTCTAAGTGCCTGTTATTATTCAGTGAAGTCAGTTTAAGTGATCTATAAGATAAGAAATCCTTAATGAAGAATGCGACTCTCCGTCAGCTGCGGGTCTTTTCCGCCGTGGCGCGCCACCTGAGCTTCGCGCGGGCAGCCGAGGAGCTGGGCCTGACCGCCCCGGCGGTCTCGATGCAGATCAAGGAGCTCGAGATCGAGGTCGGCCTGCCGGTCTTCGATCGCTCGAGCCGCAAGGTGTCCCTGACCATGGTGGGCGAGTACGTACTCGCCTACACGCAGCGGGTGCTGGCCGCGATGCGCGATGCCGAGGACATGGTGGCGCGCTTCCGGGGGCTGAAGACCGGGGTGCTGGACGTGGCGATGGTGAGCACGGCGAAGTACTTCCTGCCGCGTCTCATGGCCGACTTCCGCCACGAGCACCCGGGCATCGAGATCCGTCTCCAGGTCGCCAACAACCGCGACGAGGTGGTTGCGCTGATGCGCGAGGGCGCGGTGGAACTCGCCATCATGGGCCGCCCGCCGAAGAACTGGCCCTCGCGCGCCGAGCCGTTCGCGATGCACCCGCACGTGCTGGTGACCTCCATCGAACATCCGTTCGCGCGCGCCGAGAAGGTCGCCGCACGCGCGCTGCAGAACGAGGGCTTCATCGTGCGCGAGCCCGGCTCGGGCACGCGCGCGGCACTCGATGAGTACATGGAGGCCTACCAGATGCGCCCGCAGGTGGTCATGCAGATGTCCAGCAACGAGGCGATCAAGCAGGCAGTCATGGCCGGCATGGGGGTCGCACTGCTGTCGCTGCACACCGTGGGCCTGGAGCTCGACCACAACCTGATCGCGGCCCCCGAGACCGAGGGACTGCCGGTGATGCGGCGCTGGCACGTCGTCAACAACCTCGCGAAGACGCTGTCGCCGGCGGCGGAGGCGTTCCGCTACTTCGTGCTCGAGAGCGGCGAGGCCTTCCTCGCCAGGCACTTCGCGCAGGGCCCGGGCGCGCACGAGCCCTGGACGCTGCGCTGAGCGTCAGCCGCCGGCCACCGATCCCGGCAGCTGCCAGTGCTGGGCCACCGCCACCATCCGCAGCGTGAAACACGCGACCCCGCCCAGCAGTGCCCCCGCGATCCGCGGCGCCCC
>Ga0335083_10008606_pt1 | contig 12448 bp, 11 predicted proteins | sample Lox_Sample_42_FD_206716 | JGI IMG/M metagenome (GOLD analysis project Ga0335083, IMG submission 206716) | Soil microbial communities from Loxahatchee National Wildlife Refuge, Florida, United States - Lox_Sample_4.2 | ecosystem: Environmental > Terrestrial > Soil > Wetlands | place: USA... | reverse complement strand
TCCTTAACCTCGCCCTTGAGCACGCCGGCCTGGAGCGCGGCGCCGACGGCGACTACCTCGTCGGGGTTGACGCCCTTGTGCGGCTCCTTGCCGATCAGCTCCTTGACCTTCTCCTGCACGGCCGGCATGCGGGTCATGCCGCCGACGAGGACGACGTGGTCGATCTTCGAGGAATCGAGGCCGGCGTCGGAGAGCGCCTGCTTCGTCGGCTCGACCGTCCTCTGGAGCAGGTCGGCCGTGATCTCCTCGAGCTTCGCGCGCGTGAGCTGAAGGTCGAGATGCTTCGGGCCCTCCGCGGTCGCAGTGATGAACGGCAGGTTGATCTGCGTCGTCATCGTGGATGACAGCTCGATCTTCGCCTTCTCGGCCGCCTCGTAGAGCCGCTGCAGCGCCATCTTGTCCTGCGTCAGGTCGATGCCCTGATCCTTCTTGAACTCGGCAGCCATCCAGTCGACGACGGCCTTGTCGAAGTTGTCGCCGCCGAGGTGGTTGTCGCCCGCGGTCGACTTGACCTCGAACACGCCGTCGCCGAGCTCGAGCACCGACACGTCGAACGTGCCGCCGCCGAGGTCGAAGACGAGAATCGTCTGGTCGGACTCCTTGTCGAGCCCGTAGGCGAGCGACGCCGCGGTGGGCTCGTTGATGATGCGGAGCACGTTGAGGCCGGCGATCTTGCCGGCGTCCTTCGTCGCCTCACGCTGCGCGTTGTTGAAGTAGGCCGGGACGGTGATGACCGCGTCCGTCACGGTCTCGCCGAGGTACGCCTCGGCGTCGTGCTTGAGCTTCTGGAGGATCATCGCGCTGATCTCCGGCGGCGCGTACTCCTTGTCCTCCGCCTTGACGCGCACGTCGCCGTTCGGGCCCTTGACGACCTCGTACGGGACGATGGTCATCTCCTCCGTGACCTCGTCGAACTTGCGGCCCATGAAGCGCTTGATCGAGAAGATCGTGTTCTGCGGGTTCGTGACCTGCTGCCGCCGCGCCGGGGCGCCGACGAGCCGCTGACCGTCCTTCGTGAACGCGACGACGGACGGCGTGGTGCGGCCGCCCTCGGCGTTCGGGATGACGGTCGACTCGCCGCCCTCGAGCACGGCCATGCACGAGTTCGTCGTGCCCAGGTCGATGCCGATGGTCTTCGCCATGTTGTGCTGTGCCTCCTGTGGTGAGAAAATCTAAGCCTGGTTATAGCAGATATTGGGCTCAGCGGAAGGCGCCGATCAGCGCGCCTCCGGCGACGACGAGCGCCGCGCCGAAGACGAGCTGCCTCCCCACGTGCTCCGAGTCGCGCAGCAGCAGTGCGGAGAGGGCGACGCCGAAGAGCGACTCGACCGCCACGAGCGGCGCCACGACGGTGACCCGGCCACGGTAGTAGGCCTCGAAGAGCGAGACGTACGAGGCGCCGAAGAGCACGCCCGCCGGCACGAAGCGAAGCCAGCGGAGGGCCGGACCCTGCCGTGCCCAGGCCGCGATCAGCACCGTGCCGCCGAGCAGCGCTGCGGCCGCTGCCACCGCAGGCGGCACCGCCGTGCTGCCGACGGCGAAGTGGCGGACGAGGTTGTCGCGGATCGCGAAGAGCGTCGCGCCGGCGAAGGCGAAGACGAGACCGAGCCGGTTGAGGTGGGCGGGCCGATCGCGCTCGCGCGCGAGCTCCACTCCGCCGGCGACGATGAGCACCGCTCCCACGATCAGCGGCACGCTGGCAGGCTCGCCGAGGAAGACGAGCGCGATCGTCACCGAGACGAGCGGCGCCGTGCCGAAGATCATCGAGACCCGGGAGGAGCCCGATTCGCGGATCGCGGTCGTGACGAAGATCTGCGCCGCACCGGGCGAGAGAAGACCCGCGAGGAGAAACGGCCACGCGGCCGAGAGGTGGAGGCCGCGCGACGGCGTCTCCGCGGCTGCGGCCACGAGCGCGACGATCAGCGCGGTCACAGCCGTCGCGATCGTCGCCAACGCCACATCGGGATCGCGGTCGAGCGCGATGCGCAACGCCACGCTCATCGCTCCGAAGAGAAACGCCGAGGCGAGCGCGAGCCCGACGGCGGCTATAGGGCCTCCAGCGCGTTCTTGGGAGTCGGCCGTCCGCGGGCGAAGAGCGGCACGAACACGTGCGCCAGCGGGCCGATCGAGAGCGCGTAGACCACCGTCCCGACGCCGACCGTGCCGCCGAGGAGCCACCCGGTCGCGAGCACGGCCACCTCGATCCCGGTACGGACGAGTCGGATCGAATGGCCACGCGCGGCGAGCCCGGTCATCAGGCCGTCACGCGGGCCCGGCCCGAGCCCGGCGCCGATGTAGGCGCCGGTCGCGATGCCGTTCAGCAGGACCCCGACGAGGAGGCAGGCCACCCGGACGGGCATCGCGTGCGGCGGGTGGACGTGGCCGAGGACGACATCCATCGTCAGACCGACGAGCACGACGTTGCTCACCGTCCCGATCCCCGGCCGCTGCCGCAGCGGGATCCAGAGGAGGAGCACGACGAGGCCGACGAGGATCGCCCATGTGCCGATCGCCAGACCGAACGTACGGGAGAGCCCCTGGTGGAACACGTCCCACGGATCGAGGCCGAGACCCGCGAGAACGAGCAGAGAGGAGCTGATGCCGTAGAGGACGAGGCCGGCGTACAACTGGACGAGGCGCACGCGCATCCCACGAACGTACACTCGCGCCGTGTCCACGGAGACCACGCTCGCCGCACGGCTGGCCGAGGACGCGGCAGAGCGCTTCCTCCGCTACGTCCGCTTCGACACGCAGTCGGACGAGGACTCGGACACGTATCCGAGCACCGACACGCAACTCGTGCTGCTGCGGCTCCTGCGCGACGAGTTGGAGGCGGCGGGGCTTGCGGACGCGACGATCGACGGGCACGGCTACGTGACCGCGACGTTGCCTGCGACGGTGGAGCACGAGGTGCCGACGATCGCGTGGTTTGCCCATGTCGACACGGCGCGCGAGGTGAGCGGCGCAGGCGTCTCGCCGCAGCGCCTGCGCTACGAGGGCGGCGAGATCCGGCTCGGCGACTCGGGCCAGTCGATCCTCCCCGAGCAGTCGCCAGAACTCGCAGACCACGTCGGACACGAGCTGATCACGACCGACGGGACGACGCTCCTCGGAGCCGACGACAAGGCCGGCGTCGCGGAGATCATGGCTGCGGTCGCTCATCTCGCCTCTCAGCCGGAGATCCCGCACGGGACGGTCAAGATCGCGTTCAACCCGGACGAGGAGATCGGCCGGGGAGTCGTCCACTTCCCGGTCGAGAGCTTCGGTGCGACAGCCGCCTACACGGTGGACGGCTCGACCGCCGGCGAGCTCCAGTCCGAGACGTTCTCCGGCGCACAGGTCCGCATGCGCGTCCACGGCCGCGCGATCCACCCCGGCTGGGCCAAGAGCGAGCTCGTCAACGCGATCAAGGTGGCCGGCGAGATCCTCGCCCGGCTGCCGCAGGACCGCCTCTCGCCCGAGACGACGGAGGGACGCGAGGGGTACGTCCATCCGGTGCTCGTGGAGGGCGACTCGGCGGAGGTCGAGTTGCGCTTCATCGCCCGCGACTTCGAGAACGACCGCCTCGCCGAGCACGTCTCGTTCCTGCGCGGGATCGCCGAGGAGGTCGCCGCCGCCGAGCCGCGGTGCTCGATCGAAGTGGAGGACCGCATCCAGTACCTCAACCCGCGCGACGCACTCGAGCGGCATCCAGCAATCGTGGCGAACCTCGAGGAGGCGGTCCGCCGCGTGGGTCTCGAGCCGAAGCAGACGGCGATCCGCGGCGGCACCGACGGGTCGGTGCTCACCGAGATGGGGCTGCCGTCGGCGAACCTCTTCACGGGCGGTCACGACGCGCACAGCGAGCGCGAGTGGATCTGCGTCGAGGACATGGGGCTCGCGGCAGCGACCCTCGTCGAGCTCGCGCAGGTGTGGGCCGAGTATCAACCCGCATACTGAAGTGATGGAACCGCTGCTCGATCGGCTCGGGCGTCCGCTCGAGACCCTGCGCGTCTCGGTCACCGATCGCTGCAACTTCCGCTGCGTCTACTGCATGCCGAAGGAGGTCTTCGGCCGCGACTACACGTTCCTCGAGCGCCGCGAGCTGCTCACGTACGAGGAGGTGGCCCGGGTCGTCGGGGTCTTCGCCTGCCTCGGCGTTCGCACCGTGCGCATCACGGGCGGCGAGCCGCTCGTTCGCCGCAAGGTCGAGCATCTGGTGGAGCTGCTCGCCGCGATCGAGACGCCTGCCGGGGATCCGCTCGAGCTCGCGCTGACGACGAACGGCTCGCTCCTCAAGGAGAAGGCGGAGGCGCTCGCCGCGGCGGGCTTGACGCGCGTCACGGTCAGCCTGGACTCGCTCGACGACGAGGCTTTCAGCGAGCTGAACGACGTCGACTTCCCGGTGCGGCAAGTGCTCGAGGGGATCGACGCGGCTGCCGCCGCGGGGCTCCCGGTGAAGGTCAACGCGGTCGTCAAGCGCGGCGCGAACGACGGCGACATCCTCGCACTCGCGGAGCACTTCCGCGGCAGCGGTCACGTCCTCCGTTTCATCGAGTACATGGACGTGGGCGTCACCAACGGCTGGCGGCTCGAGGACGTCGTCGGCGCAGACGAGATCGTCGAGCGCATCTCCGCGCAGTGGCCGCTGGAGCCTGTGGCGGCCGACCGGCCGGACGCGACCGCGAGACGCTGGCGCTATCTCGACGGCGCCGGCGAGATCGGTGTGGTCGCCTCCGTCACGAAGCCGTTCTGCGGCGGCTGCTCGCGGGCTCGGCTCTCGGCCGAAGGGCGCCTCTACACGTGTCTCTTCGCCGCACGTGGACACGACCTTCGCGCGTCGCTGCGCCTCGGCGCCTCGGACGAGGAGCTGGCGGCGTTTCTCCGCTCGATCTGGACGCGCCGCACCGATCGCTACTCCCAGCTGAGAACGGCGGAAACGGCCTCGACGCCCAAGGTCGAGATGTCCTACATCGGGGGGTAGTCATGGTTTGTCAGCCTTCCTGTAACCACACTGATTAGAGTTGAGGGTATGGAGCGGGTCGTCGCTCTAGGGCGCAAGGTACTCCCGCGCGGTTGGCGGGATTTCGGCCTCCAGTTGGCGATCTGGTTCGGCTTCTACTTCTCGTACCTCGCTGTCCGGCATCTCACCGACCAGGACGCGGGCAAGGCGATCGTCAACGGCCTGCGCGTGATCTCGTTCGAGCAGCGGTTCAGCCACCACCTCTTCGAGTTGACCATCGAGCGCGTGGTGGACTCCTCCTCGATGCTCCTGACCGCCACGGCCTGGACGTACTGGAACTCGGAGTTCACCGTCATCGGGCTGACGCTGCTCTGGGTCTACCTGCGTCGGCACGAGCATTTCATCCGCTTCCGCAACACGATCCTGCTCGCGAACCTGGTCGGGCTCCTCGGCTTCTGGCTGTTGCCGACTGCGCCGCCGTGGATGTTCCCGGACAAGGGATTCGTCGACGGCGTCAACCACTCGAGCGCGATGCTGCAGACGCTGGCCAACCCATACGCAGCGATGCCGAGCCTGCACGCCGCGGACGCGCTCATCGTGGGCTACTTCCTCGTTGTCACGTCGCGCACGATCTGGGCGAAGGCGCTCTGGGCGCTTTGGCCGGTCTGGGTCTGGTTCTGCGTCGTCGCGACGGCGAACCACTACGTGCTCGACGTGCTCGCCGGGATCGCCGTGGCAGTGGCGGCGCTTCTGGCCACGGCGTGGACGCCGCGGCTCTTCGCGCGCCTCCGCGCGGTTGGTCCGGCCATCGCAAACCTGCTATAGTGGCCATAGCAGGATTGCGATGTCGGAGATGAACGCGACCATACGCCTCCGCCGTGTGAAGCACGGCTACACAAGCGGGGCGCGCTCCCTGGCGAGCCGCTCCGTCACACGGCTTGCCCGCACGGGCGTCACGCCGAACGTCCTCACGGCGACCGGCGTCTCGCTCTGTCTCGCGGCGGCCGTCCTCGTCCCGTTCGAGAACAGGGCCGACCAGCTCCTCGTCTACTGGCTCGCCGCCGGCATCTTCGTCGTCGGCTCGCTGCTCGATATCCTCGACGGGGCGCTTGCCCGCGTGGGCGGCAAGTCCACCCCGTTCGGCGCGTTCATCGACTCGACGACCGACCGTGTCGGCGAGGGCGCGATGCTCGCCGCGATCGCGCTCGTCTTCGCGCGGCACGGTCAGGACTGGGCCGTCGTCGTCGCCGTCGCGGCGGTCGTCGGCTCGTTCCTGGTCTCGTACACGCGCGCCCGCGCCGAGGCACTTGGACTGAAGGGCGATGTCGGGCTCGGCTCGCGGGCCGAGCGGGTCGTCCTGATCACCGCAGGCCTCGTCTTCGCGCCGTGGGGCGGCCTGCCGTGGGCGATTCTCGTCCTCGCAGCGACGGCCTGGCTCACGGTCGTCCAGCGCGTCCTCTATGTCCGCAAGCAACTTTCCGGAGGAACCAGTGGCATCGACCAACGGTAGGGCACGGCTCGACGACGGCAAGGTCCGCGTCGCGATCGTCGGCGTCGGGAACTGCGCGAACTCGCTGCTCCAGGGCGTCGAGTACTACAAGGACGCCCCGGACGACCAGTTCGTCCCGGGCCTCATGCATGTCAACCTCGGCGGCTATCACGTCCGCGACGTGGAGTTCACGGCCGCGTTCGACGTCGTCAAGGGCAAGGTCGGCGAGGATCTCGCCGACGCGATTTGGGCGCATCCGAACGACACGATCCGCTTCGCCGAGGTGCCGCGGACGGGCGTCACGGTGTCACGCGGCATGACGCACGACGGGCTGGGCAAGTACCTGTCGCAGGTCGTCGAGAAGGCGCCGGGCAAGACCGACGACATCGTCGGCATCCTCAAGGAGACGAAGACCGACGTCGTCGTCAGCTACCTCCCGGTCGGCTCGGAGGCGGCGGCGAAGTGGTACGCCGAGCAGGTCCTCGACGCGGGCTGCGCGCTCGTGAACTGCATGCCGGTCTTCATCGCGCGCGAGGACTACTGGGGCAAGCGGTTCGAGGAGAAGGGCCTGCCGGTCATCGGCGACGACATCAAGTCGCAGGTCGGCGCCACGATCACGCACCGTGTCCTCACGTCGCTCTTCCGCGAGCGCGGCGTCCACCTCGACAAGACGATGCAGCTGAACGTCGGGGGCAACTCCGACTTCCTCAACATGCTCGAGCGGGAACGGCTCGAGTCCAAGAAGATCTCGAAGACGAACGCGGTCACGTCGATGCTCGACTACGACCTCGGCGCAGGGAACGTCCATGTCGGCCCGTCCGACTACGTACCGTGGCTGACCGACCGCAAGTGGGCGTACATCAGGATGGAGGGCTCGTCGTTCGGCGACGTGCCGCTCAACGTCGAGCTGAAGCTCGAGGTCTGGGACTCGCCCAACTCGGCCGGCATCGTGATCGACGCCGTCCGCATGGCGAAGCTCGCGCTCAACAACAACATCGCGGGCGCGCTCGTCGGGCCGAGCTCGTACCTCATGAAGTCCCCGCCGAAGCAGATCGTCGACGACGAGGCGTACGAGCTGACCGAGGAGTTCATCCGCAAGAACCGCCGCAAGGCGAAGGCCAAGGACAAGGCGAAGGCGGCCTCCAGTAGCTGAGCGATGACGTCACTCGCCGAGAGCCCAGGTGACCCTCGGGCGTCCGCCCGCCACGGGACCGCTCGCACTCTGGGCTGGGCACTCGCCGAGCTTCGCCTTCTTTACGTGGGCGGGAGTGCAGCTGCACGACCCGACCGGGGCAAAGGAAAGGCGTGCGAGGCCTGGGCCTGGTCCGGCGCGAGCATCGTGACGCTCCTGCTCCTCGACGTCGTGAACTTCGCGTCACGCCTGGGTGGGTAGCCCGGCGGAACTCGTGCTCCGCTCGGCCCGCTCGCTCACGCCGGGAGAGCGCACGGCGCTGTTCAACGCCGCGTACGAGGGCTACCTCCTGCCGTTCCACATCGACGAGCGGCAGCTCGTCTCGATGGACGAGGCGTTCGACCTCGATCTCGACGCCTCGCGTATCGCCTTCCGGGACGGTGCGCCCGTCGGCCTCGGCAACCTCGGGGTGCGCGGCGAGGACGCGTGGATCGGCGGCGTCGGCGTGGTGACCGCGGCCCGCCGCTCGGGTGTGGGCGAGGCGCTCATGCGCGCGCTCCACGCGCAGGCGGCCGAACGCGGCGTGAGGCGTGTCTGGCTGGAGGTGATCGTGGAGAACACCGGGGCGTTCGCGCTCTACGAGAAGCTCGGGTACAGCACCGTCCGTGACGTCGAAGTGTGGTCACTACCCGCCGCCTCCGACGCCGAGTCCGGGGACGGGCACGAGGCGACTGCAGACGAGGCGCATGCCCGCGTCCGCGAGCTGCGGAGCGGACGCGAGCCGTGGCAGCGTGCCGACGGCACTCTCGCCCACTACGCCGACGTCAAAGGCCTCGCCACCGAGACGGGCGCGGCGGTCTACCGGGCCACGGGTGAGCAGATCCAGGTCGTCCAGATCGCGGGCGAGCCGGAACCCCTTCTGCGCGCGCTCCGTGCACTGGGGCCGATCACCGTCCTCAACCTGCCTGAGGACGACGCGGCCGCGGCCGTGCTGCGTGCGCTCGGCGGCTCGGTCGTCGTCGGCCAGCACGAGATGCTGCTCGAGCTCGAGAACTAGACTCGTCAGGTGAGAGTCGCGCTCGTCACGCCGTTCGCCTGGTCGCAGCCGCACGACGTCAACGAGCACGTGGACGGTCTCGCTCGAGAGTTGCGACGCCGCGGTCACGTCGTCACCGTCCTTGCTCCCTCGAACCGGGCCCGCGACCTCGCGGCCGGGCGGCGCGCGCTGCTCGGCGCCTTCGACGATCCGGAGCTGATCGCGATCGGGCCGGCCGTGCCGATCTCCCGGCGCAGCCGGATGGGAGTGCCGGTCGGCGTCCGCGCGAGGCTCGCGCTCGCGCTCGCCCGAGGCAGGTTCGATGTCGTGCACGGCTTCGAGCCGGGGCTGCCCAGCCTCTCGTACCTCGCGCTCCGCGATTCCGCCGCGCTCACGGCCGCAACATTCTTCTCGGCCGAGAGGCTCGGCTACCCACCGGGACGCGCGCAGCGCGAGCGGCTGCTGGCCCGCGTCGACGCGCTCCTCGCGACGAGCGACGAGGTCGCAGATGCGGCCGCTGCGCGCTTCCCAGGCCGCTACGAGCTCGTGCCGCACGGCATCGACCCACAGCTCTTCGCGCCGGCTGCGAAGAAACGGCAGGTGGTGCTCGAGTGGCGGCAGACCGAGCGGCCGCTCCTTCGCGCCCTCGTGCGTGAGCTCGCACAGCAGTCCGACTGGGAGCTCGTGCTCCTGCGCACCCGGACGCCGGCCTCCCGGCCCACGGTCTCCCCACGGCTGCGCGGGAGGATGCGTGTGCGCACAGCTCGCACGGGCGCCGCGCGCGCCGAGCTGCTCCGCACCGCGTCGATCTTCCTGCCGGCCGCCGAAGGCCTCCCGCGTCTCGTCGCGGAAGCACAGACGGCAGGCGCCGCGATCGCCGCGCCTCCGGGCCGGGCCGAGCAGCCCGAACTCGCCGCCGCCGAGACGGCGCGGATGATCGAGGACGAAAGTTTCCGCGCGCGCCGCGCGGCCGAGAGCCTCGTCGCAGCCGGGTCGCAGACGGCGGAGGCGCTGGCCGACCGTGTCGAGCAGGTCTACGAGCGGCTGGCCAGCCGCCGGCGCAGCCATGCAGCGCGTCCGCTCCTGGAGGAGCGCGACTGGATCGTGGCCGACCTCCACCTGCACACGAGCTGGTCGCACGACTGCTCGATCGAGGTCGACGACCTCCTCGACCACGCCGAGGCGGAGGGGCTCGGCGCGATCGCGGTGACCGACCACAACGTCATCGGCGGCGCGCTGGAGGCGGTCGAGCGCGCCCGCGGCCGCCGTCTCGTGGTCATCCCCGGCGAGGAGGTGAAGACGGACGACCAGGGCGAGGTGATCGGGCTCTTCCTGCGCGAGGAGATCCCGCGAGGCATGTCCTTCGACGACACCGTGGCGGCGATCCGCGCCCAGGGCGGCCTCGTCTACCTGCCCCACCCGTTCGACCGGGTGCACGCGATCCCGGAGCCCGCGACCATCCACCGGCATCTCGCCGAGATCGACGTGCTCGAGGTCTACAACGCGCGGCTCCTGTTCGAGGCGTACAACGACGAGGCGCTCCGCTTCGCCCGCAAGTACAACCTCACTCCGGGAGCAGGCTCCGACGCGCATGTCCTCGCCGGTGTCGGCACGGGAGCCGTTCGGATGCGCCGCTTCAGCGGCCCGGAGGAGTTCCTCGTCTCGCTCCACGACGCCGAGGTGCTGCGCCGGCCGAAGTCCCTCGTCTACCTGCAGGGCCTCAAATGGGTCGCCCAGGCCAAGGAACGGGTCCGCTGATCCCGAACCATCCATGCGGGGCACCCTGTGACCGTGGCAAACGACGAGATCTACGAGAAGTACCTGCAAAAGGCGATCACCGAGAGCAACGCTCTCGGTGACGAGATGACGCAGGCTGCCGGCGGAACACGGGTGCCCGTGCTCGGCTCGGGCCATCCGCTCGCCGACGTCTTCCTCCTCAAGTACTCACCGCAGGCATCGGAGCTGCAGGAGGGTGTCGCCTTCTACGGCCGCGCGGGCAATGCGCTCCTCAAGTCGCTGCAGCGGCTGCATGTCGACCCGATGGCGATCTACGGAACGAACTGCCTCAAGTTCGCGGGCGGTGACGAGGAGGAGTCACGGCCGTTCCTCCTGCGCGAGCTGCACATCGTCCAGCCGAAGCTCGTCGTCGCCATGGGCGAGCCTGCCGTCACATTTCTCAACGCGGCCCGGTTCCCGCTCTCGCGCCCCCTCGAGCTCGTCGACGGCGAGCTGCAGGAGTACACACCGACGATCCAGGGGCTCGTCACGCCCGATATCGACGAATCGCTCGACGAGCAGCCGGCGAAGACGGCGTTCTGGAACGCCTTCAAGGTGCTCGGCGAGTGGTGGAGCGAGACGCCTCCGTACTGAGCCGCGTCGCGGCCTTCGTCGTCCTCGCCGCCGCGATCGTGACGTGGGACGCCGTCGCACCGCATCTGGACGTCATCGCGCTCTGGCCGACGATCGCCCTCGTCGCAGCGGCCGTGATGCCGGCCACGCTCGGCCTGATCTACATCGCGCTCCCCATGTGGTCGTGGCGCTGGGTGCCGGTGGCAGCGGCCGTCTTCGGCCTCGTCGCGGTCCTGACGTGGAAGGCCGACCTGCACCTCGCGGCGAACTTCGCGAAGCTCGCCGCCTACACGTGCGCAGGCTGGGCATTCCTCCGGCTGTTCGAGCGGCTCAGCTGGGTGGTCATGATCTCGGCGATCATCCCGTTCGTCGACTCCATCTCCGTGTTCCTGCCGAAGGGTCCGACTCACCAGATCGTCAGCAACCACCCGCAGGTGTACACGGCGCTCGCGGTCGCGTTCGTCGCACCCGGCGGAGGCGCCGCCGGCCTCGGCCCGCCCGACATCCTCTTCTTCGCCCTCTTCCTCGGCGCCACGGTGCGCTGGCAGCTGCGGCCGGCTTGGACGTGGCTTGCGATGACCGGGATGTACTCGCTGACGCTCGTGCTCGTCAACGCGCTGAACGTCAACGGCCTGCCGGCGCTGCCGTTCCTCTCGGTCGGTTTCCTGCTCGCGAACGGCGACCTCCTCTGGCGCCGCCTGCGCAGCGGCACCGCCTAGCTCGGCGAGCGTTCGAGAAGAGCGACGCACTCGACATGCGGCGTGTGCGGGAACATGTCCACCGGCGTTACGCGCAGGAGCTCGTAGCCGTGCTCCGCGCGAAGCGCCTTGACGTCGCCCGCCAACGTCGTGGGGTTGCACGAGACATAGACGAGCCGCGGCGCACCCATCCGCCCGAGCCGGCGCAGTGCCTTGCCCGCCAGGCCCGCGCGCGGCGGGTCGACCACGACGACCTCGGGCGGCCCCGAGCGCTCGAGCAGCTCCTCGACGACCTCGCCCACGTTGCCGGCGAAGAACGCCGCATTCGTGATCGTGTTGAGCTCCGCGTTCTCGAGCGCACACGCGACCGACTCCTCCGAGACCTCGATGCCCCACACGGTGAGTGAGTCTCGGGCGAGCGAGAGCCCGATCGTGCCGATCCCGCAGTAGAGATCCCAGACGGTCTCCCCGCCGGAGAGCCCGGCGGCCTCGCGTGCGAGCGCATACAGCCGCTCGGCCATCGCTGTGTTCGTCTGCAGGAATGCGTTCGGCCGGACGCGGAAGCGGAGGCCGCCGAGCTCCTCCTCGATCCACTCCTCGCCCCAGAGCAGCCGGGTCGGGAGGTTCGTCACCTCGGCGGGCGTGTCGTTCACCGACCAGTGGATCGACCGCACCTCCGGGAAGCGGCGGAGAACGTCGACGAGATAGCCGGGCTCGAACCTCTCGCCCGGCGCTGTCACGAGCTGCACGAGCGCCTGTCCCGTGTTGCGACCCTGCCGGACGGCGAGATGGCGGAGGTACC
>Ga0335083_10008605_pt1 | contig 12448 bp, 10 predicted proteins | sample Lox_Sample_42_FD_206716 | JGI IMG/M metagenome (GOLD analysis project Ga0335083, IMG submission 206716) | Soil microbial communities from Loxahatchee National Wildlife Refuge, Florida, United States - Lox_Sample_4.2 | ecosystem: Environmental > Terrestrial > Soil > Wetlands | place: USA... | reverse complement strand
ACCGCGTTCCTAAACGGTGACACCATCGCGAAGGACATCGCGAAGGTGAATGACGCTGCGCGCGGCAAGTGGATGTCGATCGCCGGCATGACGCTGGCGCTGCTGAAGAACTACGACCCGTTCAAGGCTCCGAAGCATTTCAAGTTTGTCGACCTGCTGAAGAAGTTCGACAAGACCTTTGGCGCGACGGGCAAGGATTACGGCAAGGTCTCCGGCGACCGCACTGAACAAGACATTCAGCGCCGCCGCCAGGACCGCTGGAACTTCCTGTTCGTCGCAGGCATGTGGTTCCAGGACCTGTTCAACTACGACTTCCGCCGCACCGAGCAGTGCATCATTCCCTACGCCACGCAGGAAGGCGAGATCAGTTTCTGCGCCTATAACACCGGGGTGGGCTGGCGCAACATCGTCGAGAAGATGCACATGACGGCGACTCTGACAAAGTGGTACGCCGAGAAGGGACGCCACGAGATCTTCGCCGGCGGCAAGAAAGTTGCCCTGCCAACGCTCGATCACACGCTGGTCCTTAACCAGGAGCACGTGGAAGCCGAAGCCAACCACACGCTCGATGAGCTGGGCATCGTGAAGAACGCTCGCCAGGAGAAGTTCAAGGCGCGCGACGAGCGCATCAAGAAGGAAGCCGAGGACGCTCGCATGATGTCGCTGTATCGCCAGCACGTTCTGGGCGAGAAGCCGGAAGAGAAGGGCGCATTCGTTTCTCTCGACTCAATCGGCGGCGTTAAGCCTGCTGCTCCGGTGAAGGAAGAGGTAAGAGAAGAAGTTTTCGGAGACTAGTTCCGGCGGGGGGATTTGAAAGGGCACGGCTTCAGCCGTGCCGAAACGGATCCTTAAGAATGTCGGGGGCTTCAGCCCCAAGCAAAACCGGCTGCGTAAGCGGCCGGTATTTTTTGGTCACAGAAACATTCATCGCGAGCTTTCGATGCGCTCCCAGACCAATCGGCGTTGATGGTCCTCACCCATTTCATGAGAATTCGCTGTCAGAGTCATGAGGTTTCCTTGCAGCGACAGATGCCGAACTCCGTCCTCGCCTCGTTCTGCGGGATACAGGGAATTCTCAATGTGGTGGGTCACTGTTGAAGCGGAAGCGTCCACTACCCACGTACCGTAATAGGCGTAGTATCCATCGATCGCCGTCGCTTTTTCCGCAGGGGCCGCCTTAAGGAAATTCTCGCGAGAATCGGCGTGAGGTAGCGTCGCCTTCGGATCAGAAACGATCTGCACGCTCATCCAGCCACTGCGGTCATATATCAACAGCCCTTCGGGGTGTTTACCGTAAAAGGGATATATGACCTCGCCATTCGGTCGCGTCGTTTGCACGCTCACCAGCCGCCAAGCACCCACAAGTTTGTCCGCCAAAGCCGCCGAGGCCGCGTTCTGCTGGGTCGCATCTGCCTGGGGCTGTTTTGTCTGCGCGAAGGTAAGCGTCACCGGGACCATTAGAAGCGCGAGAATGTAGAGCCGCATGCGAGCCCCCCCTGAATATGCTGGCGAGTCTAGCACGCGTTTGCTCGCTCATTCGAGCACTGTGCTAATGGAGGAGATACTTAAATTGTTTACAAAAAAGCGGAAAGACGCAGCTGCAAATTTAATATCCATTTCCTGCTCGTGCCCATGGAAGATTGCGTCGCGAGAGGAAGTTATCTAGGCCTACTCAACCGCCTCCGGCTCACGGGCGCTTCCAACTCCAACCGAAGTGGCATCGTGCTCTTACTCTGTTTTGTCCATAATGATGAAATGGCAAGTACTTTCCCCATGGAGCGCTGGGTTCCGAAGTCTGTGCTGTGTTTTCGCCAGTACAGCCTCGAGAAGTTCTCCCATGATGCGATCGCCGGAGTAACCGTCGGCCTGGTCGCGTTGCCTCTGGCGATGGCGTTCTCCATCGCCTCGGGACTGACGCCGCAAGCCGGAATCTACTGTGCGATCGTCACCGGCTTCCTCATCTCGCTGCTCGGCGGCTCACGTTGCCAGATCGGCGGACCGACCGGGGCTTTCGTAGTGGTAATCGCCGGCATTGTGGCGGCCCACGGCATTGACGGGTTGTTCATGTGTACCGTCATGGCGGGCATTCTGCTGCTGGTGATGGGTGCGACCGGCATGGGTTCGGCGGTGAAGTTTATTCCCCGTCCTATCGTCATCGGATTTACCAACGGAATCGCCGTCCTGATCGCCAGTACCCAGATCAAGGATTTCTTTGGCCTGCAGATCGAAAAGGTGCCAGGAGTGTTCTGGCTCCGGATGGAAGTTCTGGCGCAGCACTTTCGGACCCTCAGCTACCCAACGACGGCACTCGCGGTGGCAACCGTAGTCGTCCTCATAGCCTGCCGGATGATTTCCATTCGTGTTCCGGGCCCAATCCTGGTTCTGCTGCTGGGAACGGCGGCTGTTGTTCTGTTCAAACTTCCGGTGGAAACCATCGGCACTCGCTTCGGCGGCATACCGAGCGGCATGCCGCATCTCGTCATTCCGAAGTTTCGCTCGGACCTGATTCACGGACTGCTTGGCCCGGCCGTTACCGTAGCAATGCTGGGTGCCATCGAATCGTTGATGTCGGCGGTGGTTGCGGACCGCATGAGCGGTGATCACCATAATCCGAATGTCGAACTGATGGGCCAGGGCATCGCCAACATTGCCTCGCCGATGTTTGGCGGACTGCCGGCTACCGGCGCCATCGCCCGCACGGCTACGAACATCCGCGCCGGCGGGCAGACTCCGGTTGCAGGGATGATTCACTCGCTCACGCTGCTATGTGTTCTGCTGTTTGCCGCACCTCTGGTTAGTTTCGTTCCCATGGCAGTACTGGCCGGCATTCTGATGGTCGTTTCCTACAACATGGGCGAGTGGCGCGAGATACCGCAGCTTCTAAAGCTCACCAAGACCGACATCAGCGTCTGGCTGGTTACGTTTGCGCTCACTGTCTTTGCCGATCTCACCGTCGCGGTCGAGGCCGGGATGATCCTGGCGGCGCTTTTGTTTATCAACCGCGTCGCGAACACTACATCGGTTTCGCAAGTCACCGATGACTACGTTGAGGATGGACGCGTCCATATCCTGCAGGACAAGGACATTCCGTATTACGCCACCATCTTCCGCATCCACGGGCCGTTCCTGTTTGGCGCAACCGAGAAGCTGGCGGTGGTCACGGAGAAGATCCACGAGTTGCCGCCGATCGTGATCCTTCGTCTACGCAACATGACAGCCCTGGATGCTACGGGATTGTTTGCGCTGGAAGAAGTTGCCCGCCAGCTTGCCGCGACCGGCAGAACGCTGATTCTGTGCGGCACCCGGGAGCAGCCTGCCAAGCTCATTGATCACTCTGAGCTGGAAGAGATGATCGGCTCCGACAACATCTGCGAAAACGTGGAAGCGGCGCTGCGCCGGGCAGAAGAGGTTTTTGAGAGCGTCGAGACCAAAGCGGCGATTAGTGGAATTTGAGAGTTGCGGTTAGTCCATCGCCCCCACCAGTTCCGGCTCGCGCTCGGTCTCGTGTAATGTGACTTGAGCTGGTTCCTGCCTCTTCTCTTTTCGCGTGGGCTCATGCGGGTGCAGGTCGCGCGCATTGCGCAGCATCAATAACAGCGGAAGCATGCCCCAAAATATGAGGCCCATGATCCAGAATGCTTCGACAAACGACAGCATCATCGCCTGCTGCTGCACCATCCCGTACATCGCTCCTAGTGCCTTGCGAGACGCCTCTACTGAATTTGAGCCGTGCATCTGGAACCACGCTGTCATACCACGCACGGTGAGTTGCGTGGCGTGATCGAAGATGGAGATGTTGCTCACCAGATGGTTCTGGTGAACCTGGCTGCGGCGCGCCAGGAATGTGGTCATCATCGAGATGCCAAAACTGCCGCCGATATTGCGCATCAGATTGTAGATGCTGGTCGCATTGCCCATCTTCTCCTTGGAAATTGCCGACATGCTCACCGCCATCAGCGGAATGAACAGAAATGCCATCGCCGAACCCTGAATTACCTGCGGCCAGAAGATGTCCCAATAGCCGGCGTTCAGGTTGAGGTGCGAGAGCTCGAACATCGTCCATCCCCCAACCACCATGCCTACGAAGATGAGCTTCCGCGGGTCGTAGCGGTTCGTGAGCTGCCCGACGATTGGCATTGTGAACAGCGAGCCGATGCCTCGTGGCGAGAGCGCCAGTCCCGACTGCAGCGCAGGATAGCCGAGCAGCGTCTGCAGGAAAATGGGCAGCAGCATGAGGCTGGCATACAGTACGAAGCCCAGCATGGTCATGATGAAGACGCCGGCGCTGAAGGTGCGGTCCTTCAACACGCGGAGGTCAACGATTGGGTTGGCTGTGGTCAGCTCGCGAATCACCATCGCGACCAGGCCGAAGACACAGAGGGCAGCCATTACCCGTATTTGTGTGCTGTCAAACCAGTCCTTCTGCTGGCCACGATCAAGCACCACCTGCAGCATCCCGAACCCCAGCGCAAGAAAGCCGATGCCCCACAAGTCCACTCCGGCCCCGTTGCGCTTACGGATGTAGTGCGGGTCGTGGATGAAGGCATTGATCATCAGCAGCGAAAATAGTCCGACGGGCAGGTTGAGATAGAAGATCCAACGCCAGGTGTAGTTGTCGGTGATGTAGCCGCCGAGCGTCGGCCCCAGGATGGGCGCGAGGATTATCCCTAGCCCGAATGCCGCCATGGCGGTGCCATGCTTCTTCGGCGGGAAGGTCTCGAGCAACACCGCCTGGGACATGGGCTGCAGGCCGCCGCCGCTAAGTCCCTGCAGCACGCGGAAGGTGATGAGCCAAGGCAACGACGTCGCCATTCCGCACAGCAATGAAGTCAGCGTGAATCCGCTCACGCACCACATCAACATGCGGCGGCGGCCAAAGCGATTCGCCAGCCATCCCGCCATCGGCAGGATGATGGCGTTCGACACCAGGTACGACGTGACCACCCAGGTTCCTTCATCCACCGTGGCGCCAAGATTGCCGGCAATGTGGGGGACGGAGACGTTCACCACGGTGGTGTCGAGAATCTCCATGAACGTGGCCAGCATGACCGCGGCCGTAACCACCCAGGGATTAACGGTTTTTGCCGAAGCTGAGGACATCTTGAAAATCTGAGGCGATTGTAGAAATTGGAGCGGTGGGGGTCGGTGATGTGCCGCACAAATGGCAGGTCAAGCCTCAAGTTTTGCCTCACCTGAAAATTCGTTGTGACCCGAATCACACCTGGGAGTGACCACGTTTGCTACAGTAATGTTTCTATGTCTGCTCCTGATTCCTTATTCGTTCGCGCCTGCCGGCGCCAGCCTGTCGAGGCGACTCCCGTCTGGTTTATGCGCCAGGCGGGCCGGTACATGCAGGAGTACCGTGAGGTCCGCAAGCACTATTCGCTGCTGGATATCTGTAAGAAGCCTGAGGTGGCAGCCGACGTCACCATCACCGCCGCCGAATACCTGAAAGTTGATGCGGCAATTATCTTTGCCGATCTTCTGTTGCCGCTGGAAGTGATGGGCCTGCCCTTCCACTTTTCGGAGGGCGAAGGCCCCGTGATTACGGAACCCGTGCGCACCGCAGAGGATGTGAGCATCTTGCGTAGCGACCGCGCGGCCGAGCTGGGATACGTAGCCGACGCGGTGGCTCTTGTCGCTAAGCACTTCCAGAACAAGCTGCCGGTGATTGGCTTCTGTGGCGCACCGTTCACCCTGGCCAGCTACATGGTGGAGGGCGGCGGCTCGAGACACTACATCCACGTGAAGCGGCTGATGTACAACTCCCCCGAGGTATGGGAGGAGTTGGTTGACAAGCTGGTCGATGTGCTGACTGAGTACACGGTTGCGCAAGTTCGCGCCGGTGCTGACGTGGTGCAGATCTTCGATAGCTGGGTAGGATGCCTTAGCGTCGAGGACTATCGCCGTTATGCGCTGCTGCCCACGACGCAACTGATCAAGCGCTTGCAAAACGAGACGGGCGTTCCCATCATCTACTTCGGAACCGACAGCGCCACGCTGCTGCCGTCGATGTCAGAAACCGGAGCCGAGGTGATCGGACTTGACTGGCGCATTCCATTCGACGAGGGCTGGAAAGCGGTCGGGCATCAGCATGCTGTACAGGGCAACCTCGATCCTGTGACGCTGTTCTCGTCGTGGCGCGAAGTGAAGAGCCGCGCCGAGCACATCCTTCGTTTAGCCGATGCCAGGCCGGGGCATATCTTCAATCTGGGCCACGGCATTCTTCCTCACACCCCGGTGCAAAATGTGAAGGACCTTGCCCAATTCGTGCATGACTTCACGGCTTCGGCGGCCTCGGGAGCGTCCCGATGAAGCAGGCTGTACTGTTGATCGCGCACGGCAGTCCCGAGCGCGTTGAGGACATTCCCGAATTCCTGCAGAACATCTCGCGCGGGCGTCCCATGCCAGAGGCGGTGGTGCGCGAGGTGCAGCATCGCTATTCGTTGATCGGCAGCTCGCCCCTGACTCGCATAACCCAGGCCCAGGCAGCGGGAGTGGAACGCGAGTTGGGCATTCCGGTCTATGTCGGTATGCGAAACTGGCATCCATTCATTGCCGATACCCTACAACGTATGGCATCCGACAACGTAGGATTTGCGGTTGCGATCTGTCTCGCACCGCACAATTCACAAACCAGCGTCGGGCTATACAAGCAGGCACTCTTTGGCCAGAACGCGCCATTTTCGGTGGACTTCGTTGAGGAGTGGCACGACAATCCACGCCTGATCCAGGCGTTCGCCGGGAAACTTAAAGACGCTTGGAACAAGGCTTGCGTTGAACAGGGCCGCAAAGTTCCGGTACTCTTCACTGCCCATAGTGTCCCCACGCGTACCGTCACTGAGGGTGATCCCTATTTGAGTCAGACCCGCGAAACAGCAGCCCTGGTCGCCGCCCAAGTCCCGGAAATCGGCGACTGGAGTTTCGCTTTCCAGAGCCAGGGAATGTCGGGTGGGGAGTGGCTCGGTCCCACAGTGGAGGACACGCTGCTTGGCCTGCGGGATAACGGCAATACGGCCGTGTTTTTGCAACCCATCGGCTTTGTATGCGACCACGTGGAGATTCTTTTCGACGTTGATATCCTGTTCAGGAATTTCGCGGCGGAACACGGCATGACGCTGTACCGGGCCGAATCGTTGAACGACTCTCCCGCGTTTGTCCATGCGGTTGCTGAGTTGGCGCAGTGGCGTTTGAGGGCAGCCGCGAACCATACCGAACCGCAGGACCGGGCTGCGGATGTCAACGGCTGACGCATGAAGCGGATTGCAATCATCGGCGCAGGCATCTCCGGCCTGAGCGCCGCATACCAACTGCAAAAAGCGCGAAACACGGGCGTGGAGCTCGAATATACGCTTTTCGAGAGCAGCGGGCGCATGGGCGGATCCATCTCTTCCGAGCGCGTAGAGGGCTGCCTGGTTGAAGCCGGGCCCGACTCGTTTTTGACGGAAAAACCCTGGGCTGCGATGCTCTGCAAAGAGCTTGGCTTGGGCGACCAGATCATTGGCTCCAACGACGCTCAGCGTAAGACCTACATTGTGGTACACGGCAAGCTTATCGCTATGCCGGATGGGCTGATGTTCATGGTCCCGACCAAGCTTGTGCCTACAGCCCTGTCGCCGCTGTTCTCGTGGGGCACAAAAGTCCGCATGGCCCGCGAACTCATGCATCCGCCACGCCCCATGCATGGAGATGAAACTGTCGGCGAGTTGGTGGAACGCCACTTCGGAGCCGAGGTGGTGGATCGCCTCGCGGATCCGCTGCTCTCCGGCGTGTACGGCGGCGACGCCAACAAGCTCAGTGCGCGCGCTGTCCTCCCTCGCTTCGTCGAGATGGAGGAAAAATACGGCAGCTTGAGTCGCGCCATGCTGGCAGCCCACAGGAAAATGGCAGCCATGGCGAAGAGTCAGCCGGCACGGCCGCTGTTCAGCTCGCTCAAAGACGGCATGCAGCAGATGGTGGATGCCGTAGTCGCTCGCCTTACGACGGAGGCCATTCGGCTCCGTACACGAGTGCGCGGCGTATACCCCCACAATGGGGGATGGCGTGTGGCAATTGAAATGGGACAAGACAGCTACTACGACGCTGTGGTACTTGCCACCCCAGCGAACGTGGCCGGCGCATTGCTCGAAGCGGTGGACGTTGATCTTGCCAAGGATCTACTCGGCGTAAGTTATAGCTCCTCCGTTACAGTCGCGCTCGGCTACTACATGGACCAACTCCGGCATCTTCCGCCCGGATTCGGATTCCTGGTTCCCCGCAGCGAAGGCACGCGTATGCTGGCCTGTACCTTCGTCCACAATAAGTTCCCGCATCGCTCTCCGGCCGATAAAGGTCTGTTGCGCTGCTTTCTTGGCGGAGCCCGGGACGAGGCCATTCTGTCCCTCAGTGACGACGATCTGCTCGCCACAGTGCGCGGTGAACTCAAGAACATCATCAAGCTCGACGCCAACCCGATTTTCGCCCGCATCTCCCGCTGGCGCGGAGCGATGGCGCAGTACGAAGCTGGGCACCTGGCGCGAGTCGCCCGCATTGAGAGCTGCGTCAGTGAGATGAAGCAGCTCGCTATCGCCGGTAATGCCTTTCATGGCATAGGGGTTCCGGATTGCATTCGCAGCGGTCAGCAGGCGGCCGACAAAATCCTGGGAGCCTTGGCCGGCGCAAGCGCTGATAACGCCTGACAGCTTCATTTTCACGCAAAGCTAACCCCAAGATAACGCCCGCCTTTCCATCTCATCGCGGACAGGATCCGCACCTCTGTGCTCTACATCACTGCAATCGTTTCTTGGACGAGTTACGGTTTTTGCAGGACCTCCTGTAGCTGTGGCCCGAAGGAGGCAGAACATGTGGATTGCCGGGCTCGTGATTTATTTCACCGCCGTCGTACTGCTCTTGCTCGGAATGACCCTGCATGAGGGGTTTGGACACCGTCACCGGCCTCACCATCGCTGACCGTGGCGGTCGTCTCGCGACCTGCTAGCATGGAAAGTCCCACGGCGCCCTTCTGCGCTGCACTAAACACGTGAGGAGTCTCGCATGCCCGACGTTCGTCGCGGACTGATCATCGTCAATACCGGCCCCGGCAAGGGCAAAACCACCGCTGCCATGGGCACCGGATTGCGCGCGGTCGGTAACGGTATGAAGGTCCTGATGCTGCAGTTTCTCAAGGGCTCATGGCATTACGGCGAGCTCGACGCGGTAAAAGCCTTCGGCGACAAATTCGTGATGAAGCAGATGGGCCGCGGCTTTGTGAAAGTCGGAGGCGCTGAAACCGATCCTGAAGACGTGCGCCTGGTGGAAGAGGCGTGGGCTGAAGCGGAGCAGGCGATCCTTTCCGGTCAATGGGACCTGGTGATCCTCGACGAGATCAACTACGCCATCGCCTACAAGATGCTTGACCCGGCGAAGGTCGTGGCTACGCTCAACAAGAAGCCCGAGATGGTGCACGTGATTCTTACCGGACGCAATGCGCACCCCAGCATCGTCGAAGTCGCGGACACAGTAACCGAGATGAAAGAAGTGAAGCACGCCTACACCAAGGGCATTGAGGCGCAGCGCGGGATCGAGTACTAGGCTTCGGAAAGGGCTCTCATGTTCACCAACGACCTGCTCAAATCAAAACGAATTTTGATCACCGGCGGAGGTACAGGCATTGGGCGCGCCATGGCCGGGCGATTTCTTCAGCTCGGCGCGACCGTTTACATTTGCGGCCGGCGCAAGGATGTGATCGAAAAAACAGTGAATGAACTGCGGGAGTCTAGCGGTGCAACGATTGAAGGATTCGCCCCGATTGACGTGCGCGAAAATTCGGACATCGAGCCCCTCATCGAAAAATTGTGGGCACAAGGACCCCTCGACGTACTAGTCAACAACGCCGCCGGCAACTTCCTGGCGAAGACCGAGGAGCTGTCGTCCCACGCCTTCGATGCCGTCATCGGCATTGTGCTCAAGGGCACCATCAATATGACGATGGCTTGCGGCCGCCGCTGGCTCAAAGACAACCATCGCGCCGTCGTGCTGAACATCGCCACGACATACGCCGAGACCGGATCAGCTTACGTGGTCCCCAGCGCGGTCGCGAAGGCGGGAGTGCTTGCACTGACCCGCAGCCTTGCCGTGGAATGGGGCGGCCGCGGCGTTCGCTTCGTCGCTATCGCGCCGGGAGCGATCCGCACCGAAGGCGCCTTCTCCCGGTTGCTGCCGGTGCCCGCGATGGAGAAGGCCCTGCTCGATCACAATCCGCTGCACCGCCTTGGCACGCTGGACGAGATCTGCAATCTCGGAGCATTCCTCATCAGCGATCAGGCCGGCTACATCAATGGCGAAATGGTCTACATGGATGGTGGCGAAATGCTGGCCGGCGCCAGCAGCTTTAGCCTGCTTGGCCGCCAGGTCCCTGACAGCGCGTGGGAGCTCTTGAAACCGAAGAAGAAATAACGTGGTCCCTCGATACGTTGAAGATCATCATTCTTAACTGCTTGCGGGATAGGACGTCCAACTCCCGCAGGTTCCGTCCAGCAGGATGAACCCGGTAGTTGCTTTACGAAATGCAACAAAACCGCCGCTGGTTCGCGACAACTTAGGCACGCCGGAAGTGTTCTAACCATCCAAATGGGAGTCGTAAGGAGGTTCTTCACGGAGGTGAATATGAAACTCTCAAACCTGGTTTTGCTTTCAGCTGTGTTGATGTTCGGAGTTAGCATCGCTGCTGCCCAAGAGGCTCGTGGCTGGGACGATAGCGGTGGCTACCTGCAAACGGTACAGTACAACGGCGGCTATCACAGCAACAACAATGCGGATTACCAGCACGGTTATCAGGACGGAATCAATTCCGGCCGGGCTGACGCCAACGCAAACAAGCGATTCGATCTGAATTCACACCCGTACTATAGCAACTCGAACAATCAGTCCTACCGCGAAGGTTTCGCGCAGGGGTATCGTGAGGCCTACGGCCAGGACCGCGGCAATAATGGCCGTTACGGCAACAATGGGTACGGCAATCCCAATGGACAGTACAACGGTTATCCCAATGGCGAATACGGTCACGGCAATACAAATAATCCTCAATATCGGAATGGGTTCCAGGACGGACTCAACTCCGGGCGTGCTGACGCCAACGACCATAAGCGCGCCGATGTAGAGTCACACCCTTATTACCGGAACTCAAACAATCAGGCGTATCGGGAAGGTTTCATGCAGGGCTACCGTGAGGGTTATGGCCAGAACCGCGGCAACGGCAACAACCACGACCATCCCTACAACAACCCCTACTACAATCACTAAACCACGCTTCAACTGGAGAGCGGCTGGCAGCGGGGACACCAGAAGGTGACCCGGGCCGCCGCTCCTTGTTTTCTGGACTGAATCGAAGTCCCACAATGTCGGCATGGCTGCTTGTCACGGCCGTATACCCATAGCCGCGCGCCCGGGTCGGCACGGCGGGTGGTGCGCCTGAACCCCGAGTACGTGATGATGCCATTGCTGGCAGCATCAGTGACATTTGCGCGGAGATACTCCTGTGCCCTGGTGGTCAGGCAAAGCAACTCGGTGTCGGTCAATGACGAGACCATGCGAAACGGGTTTACTCCACAGGCAAAGCAAATCTCCGACTTGAACACGTTGCCAATGCCAGCGACCATGGACTGGCGCAGCAGTGCCTCGCCGACAGGCAAGTCGACGAATTCGCGCAGCCGCTTGGCGGCTTCGGCGGGATCGAATGCTTCGCCGAGAACGTCCGGCCCCAGTCGAATCAAGCTGGGATGTCGCGCCAATGATGCTGAGTCGTGAAACTCAGCAACTGGGATATCAAAACCAACGGCGATGTAATCCTTGGTTTCAATCACCACCCGCATGTGTTGGCGCCCGCGCCGCCACGCTTCTCCCGGGCGATAGATGTGCCAACTCCCATTCATGCGCATGTGCGTCAGCAATATCAGGTCGCCGGAAAAGCGCATCAGCATCCACTTGCCTTGTGACTCTACCGACAGCACGGTGCGGCCGGCGATTGGGGAATCCTGATCAATGCGCGAAAGCTGCGGCAGAACAGTGTCGAACCTGGTGACGGTCTGGCCCGCTAACGCACGGTTCAGCGTGCGCGCTGCGCGAAAGATAGTGTCGCCTTCAGCCACCTAGGCCTGGAAGCCCAGCGCAGTGTCGACGAATCCCGCATCAAGCAAGTACGCTGCAAGAAAATGCTCGCGCGCGGGGTGGCCGTTGATCTCCCCGATGAGCAGGCCCGAGCGACGAGATTGCCGTTTCAGCGCGACCTCCGCCAGCTTTCTCGCCAGCTCGCGCGCATAGCGAGTGCGGTCCGGCTCCTCGTCGGGCAGGAAGACTCGTAACGCCGGATTGCGCCGCCGCAGGAATGCCGCCAACCGCCCATCCACGATAACAACGCTCGCTCCGCTTACCCGCGCCATACCGTGGGGCGTTTCAGCGTTTTCGCCCTCCA